>Ga0210382_10000003_pt1 | contig 149756 bp, 138 predicted proteins | sample PLMedo_FD_155452 | JGI IMG/M metagenome (GOLD analysis project Ga0210382, IMG submission 155452) | Groundwater sediment microbial communities from an aquifer in East River, Colorado, USA - PLM0_60_coex redo | ecosystem: Environmental > Terrestrial > Soil > Riparian zone | place: USA: East... | reverse complement strand
GCGCGCGACGGCACTCGGCGACCAGCGCGGCGATCTGCGCGGGTTGGTCGACGACCTGAGGGGAAGTGACCGCGGCCGCGGGGGGGGCGGGGGGCTGGGGGGGGGGCGGAAGCGATCCCGCGACGGTGGGAGCTGCCTCGAGCTTTGCGATGAGCGACCGGAACTCGAGCTCGGTGAACAAGTCGGTGAGCCGGGCGACGTCGGGCGACTGCACGCGCAGCTGCTCGAGGTCGAGCTCCACCGGGACGTCGCGCCGGATGGTGACGAGCTCGCGGGAGAGTCGCGCCAGGTCGGCGTGCTGCAGCAACGCCTCGCGCGCGCGCTTTCCTGGCAGGTCGGCGGCGCGGGCCAGGATCGTGTCGAGGTCGCCGTGTGACGCGAGCAGCTCGAGCGCCGTTTTCTCGCCCACGCCCTTCACGCCGGGCACGTTATCGGAGCTGTCGCCGACGAGCGCCAGGTAGTCGACGACGCGCTCGGGGGGGACGCCCAACCGTTCGCTCGCGTTGCTCGCGTCGACCCACTGCTCCTCGACCGCCGCGGGACCGCCCCGGCCCGGATTGAGGAGCGCGACGCGGGGGCCGATGAGCTGGTAGAAATCCTTGTCGCCCGACACGATCACGGTCTGGAGGCCCTGCCGCGCGGCCCGCTCCGCGAGGGTGCCGATGACGTCGTCCGCCTCGAACCCCTCGACGCCGAGCACGGGGACGCGGAAGGCGGCGAGAATCTGCCGGATGCGCTCGACGGAGCGATCGAAGTCCTGCTGCAGCTGCTCGTCGAGCTTCTCGCGGGTGGCCTTGTACTGCGGATACTGCTGGTGGCGGAAGGACTCGCCGACGTCATGCACCCAGCCGAGGTAATCAGGGCGGTGCTTGTCGCGCAGCCGGAGGAGGAAGTTGGTGACCCCCCAGGCGGCGGACGTGTTTTCGCCCCGCCGCGTGGTGAGCGGGCGCGCGATCATCGCGAAGAACGCCCGGTAGATCACCGCGTAGCCGTCGATGAGGAAGAGCCGCTCGGGCATGGGCGAAAAAATAACCCCGCCCGGGGCGTCGCGGGCGGGGAGCGCAACCGGTGCGGGGCGCGTCAGACGCGCATGACGTTCGAGGCGTGGAGCCCCTTGTCGCCCTGCTTCACTTCGAACTCCACCACCTGGCCTTCGGCGAGCGTCTTGAAGCCGTCCATCTGGATGGCCGAGAAGTGCACGAACACGTCCTCGCCACCCTCCTGCTCAATGAAGCCGTATCCCTTGGCATCATTGAACCACTTCACCTTTCCCTTGATCATTCCTGCGCCTCCTGCAAAGTCCGTTACGTTGAGCCTGCGTGTCGAGCGCGATAGAAATGAGCCGCGCGGGGAACGGTGTCAAGCGGGCCTACGGCGCGGTGTACAAAGCGCGGTACAGCTCGCGGTTCCGCACCACGCTGCGTACGTAGCCGCGCGTCTCGGGATAGGGAATGAGCTCGATGAACTGATCGGGGTCGTCGCTGCCCTCGCGGTCGAGCCAGCGGCGCACCGGGGTGGACCCGGCGTTGTAGGCGGCGATCGCCGCCTCGATGCGCCCGAAGCGCCGCACCAGCTCGGCGAGGTGGGCGGCCCCGAGGTGCAAGTTCAGGTCGGGAACGGTGATCCACTCCGGGTAGAACGTGACGTCCAACCCGCGGGCGGTGAGCGCCGCCGTGCCGGGCGTGAGCTGGGCGAGCCCGCGGGCGCCCGCCGGGGACAGGGCTTCCACGTCGAAGACGCTCTCCTGGCGCACCAGGGCCGCAAGGAGCAAGGCGTCGACCCCGAATTCGTCCGCCTCCGCTTCAACGGCGCCTCGACTGGGCCACGGGTAGATCGCGCGCAGCACCCGCGCATCGCCAGGCGCCTTGAGGAACGCCTGCCAGCCGAGCCGGACCCCCGCCGAGCCGAAGCCGCGGAGCCCCAGTCCTTCGCTCCAGGCGAGCAGCGCGTCCAGCTCCTGCGGGGGGCGAGCGAGCACGGCGCGCACCTCCGACTGCGCCTCGCTGTCGAGACCGGCGAGCATCAGCGTGTCGAGCCGCGCGAGTCCGACGAGGACCGCGGCCGACGGCGGGCCCACAGGAGGGGGGGGCGCGGCGATGGCGACTGGGGGCAGGTCGGTCTCGCGCCGGGCGCGCAGACCGTAGTATCCGAGCGAGTCCTCACGCGCCAAGGCGCGCCAGACCGTCCGCGCGCCCGCCGTGTCCCCCCGCGTCAGCGCGACCTTGCCCAGCCAGAATCGCGCGCCCGTGCGTTGCGGTCCTCCCGCCGTGACTTCTCCCTGATACAGCGCCGCCGCGCTGTCGAGCTGCCCGTCCCGGTAGGCGCGGGCCGCGAGCCGGAAGCGGGCGAGCGACGCGCGGGCGTCGGCGGGATAACGCGCGATCAGCTCGCCGAACCAGCGGGCTGCGCCGTCCCAGTCGCCCCGATCGAACAGCGCGTCGCCGAGCACGTAGAGCGCCGTCGGGGCGGCGGTGTCGGCGGGGTAGGCCTGCGCGAAGCTCGACAGCGCGGCGCTCGCGCCCGGATCGCCGAGCCGCACCAGGACGCGGGCCCGGCGGTAGATGGCGAGGGGACCGAGCGCCGAATCGCGCGCGGCGGCACGATAGGCGTGCGCGGCGTCGACGTAGCGCCCCGTCGCGACGAGCATCTCGCCGTAAAACACCAGCGTCGCGGCGCTCGAGTCGCCGCGTCGAACGGCGTGCTCCACGTGGATCAGCGCATCGGGGGCGGTGCTCCGCCGATTCAGCGCACGCCCCAACGCGACGTGCTCCGCCGGCGCTCGCGGCGGCAGCGGGCCGAGCGCGAGCGGTACCGCCGCCGCCGCATCGTCGCTCTGGGGCGCCCGGGCCATGAGGTCGTACAACGCCCCGCGTGCCCGGGCTGAGTCGCCGGCGGCCAGCGCCAATCGCGCGACGTCGAGCCCCTTCCCCGCCTGCACGAAGGCATCGAGTGCGCGCTGGGTGTCGGCCGCCAGCAGCAACGCCCGGGCCCGCGCGAGCGCGGCCTCGCGCGCCGCCGGCGCCGGCAGGTCCGCGAGCAGCCGGAATGCGGCTGCCGTGTCGCGCGTGACGCGCGCCTGACGCAGCCGCAGCCAACCGTCGATCGCCGCGAGCCGCCCTCCCTCTCGCCCCGTCGCGAGCGCGCCGGCCGCGCTGTCGGGCTGCCCGGCCGCGTCGTGCGCGAGCCCGGCCCGCACGGCGAGCAACGCGGCGCGCGACCCCCCCCCAGAGGCTCGAGCGCGGGCGCTACCGAAGTGGGCCGCGGCGGTGGCGTACAGGCCTAATCCTTCCTCCGCCTCGGCCAGCACCGCGAGGGCCTCGCCCTCCGCGTAGTCCTCGAGCCACGGCTGGCCGGCGAGCAACCCGCGGGCCCGGTCGTAGCGGCGAGCGTGCAGCTCCGCCTTCGCCCCTTCGACCACCAGGAACGCATTGGGGTGGGGGTCGCGCGCGGCGGCCGCGAGCAGCGTCTCGGCCGCGTGCCACGGCCGGCCCGCGAGCCGCAGCGATTCGGCGCGGAACATCACGGCACGGTCCAGCCCGACCTGCGCCGGCGCCTGCGGCGGCACCGCGAGCGCCGCCAGCCAGAGCGCCGCGGCGCGCCTCATCGCGATCGCCGCACGCGCGCCAACACGCGCTGGAACTCGGAGCGCGACGTCGGCGTCAGCCGGAAATGGTTGAACCCGCTCTGGTCTTGGAAATAGAGGACGAGGCGCTGGTTCGTGTACGTCCACCGGATAATCCGCAGCCCGCTGCGGTCCATGCCGCTCGACATGTCGAGCACTTCGTCCGGCTCACCCAGCGTGATGAACACTTCACCGCGGTCGGTGAGCCACCCGGGCTCGCCTTCGTCCAGGAATCGGGCGTTGGCCTGCTGCACGCGCCGGAAGTAGTCGTCCAGCGCCTCGTTTTCGGGCGTAATGACGACCGGGTCCGTTGCCTTCCAGAACGCTTGCCACACGGTGAGACGCTCCTCAGGCGAGACCTTGCGCAGCGAGTCCACCCACGCTTGCCGGTCGAAGTAGCGCAACAGGCTCAGCATCTCGTCGAAGTTGGTGATCACCCACTGGTTGGAAAAGCTGACCAGAAAGGGCGTGCGCGTCGTGTCGCCCCCTAGCGTGGCCTCGAAGTCCGCCCGGCCCACGGGGAGCCGGCTGGGGGCGACCGCGACCAGCGCGGACGCGAGGCCGGGGTCTCCTCGCAATGAGACGGTGTCGCGCCACAGCTCTCGATCGGCGGCGTCCACCACGCGCCCGATCAGCCGAGCGCCGGCGGCGTGGCCGTAACCCTCGATGTAGAAGCGGACGCTATCGGTCCCGTACGGCAGGGTCGACCGCGGATTCACGAGCAGCGCAGGCAGCGCGGTGGGCTGCGACCGTCCCTGGCCCTCGTAGATCGGGATCGGCCGCGTGATCCCCGGGCTCCGGAAGCGCGGCGCCGTGTCAATACGCTCGGCCCGCGCGAATGCCGGCCCGTTCCGGTCACGCACCATCACGGTCACCCTGTAGGCGCCGGGTGGGAGGGTGACGAACTGCTGGAAGATCACGCTCTCGTCGCCGCGCAACGTCTCCTGGAAGGATCGCACGCGCACCTGCTCGTCGCGCGCGATCTGCCGCACCGGATCGCTGCCGCTGTCCACACGGAACGTCGCCTCCAGGCGGTACTGGGCCACGAACTCGGGACCGCTGCGCTGGAAGGTGATCGCCGTGTTCGCGAGGGACAGCGCGAACAGCGCGAGGGTCGAGTCGGGCACGGGGCCGCGCAGGTAGCGAACCGACGCGACGAACGGCAGCGCCCCCCCGCCCACCAGGAAGCCCATCGAGCGATAGACGGAGGTCGCATCGAACAGGCGCGGCAGGGTCGTGCCCACACGGGGTGCATCGGTGCTGCCGACCCGTTGCCAGGGGCCGCATCCGCTCCCGCAGAGAAGCAGCGCGCCAAGCGCGGCTGCGCGTCGTGTCACTTGCCGACCCTCAAATCCGGACGTTAGTTTCGCGCCAACCCCAATGACCAACGGGAACCTTGCCGGCCGGTCCATCGCCGGCTACCGCCTCCTCGAGCGCGTGGGCGAGGGAGGCACGGCCGAGGTCTACCGCGCCGAGCACGCCGAGCGCGGAGCCTGCGCGTTCAAGGTATTGCGCCAGCGGCTCAGGGGCGACCCCACGGCGGTGAAACGGTTCTTGCGGGAGGCGGGGTACGGCTCTCGCGTCGTACATCCCGGTGTGGTACGCACTTACGACTACGGCGAAGCGGACGGCCTCCACTACCTTGCCCTCGAGTGGGCCGACGGGGAATCACTCGCCAGCTTCCTACACCGCAACGGGCCCCTCGCTCCCGCCGACGCCGTCCCGCTCGTGCGCCAGCTAGCAGAAGCCTTGGCGGCGGCGCACCAGGCCGGGATCATCCACCGCGACCTGAAACCCGAGAACATCATGTACGATCCGCGCGCCCGCACGGTGAAGCTGCTCGACTTCGGGATCGCGCGGGACGCGGAGCTGCCGCCCGAGGAGCGGCTGACGCGCACCGGGTTCTTCGTCGGGACGCTGCAGTACGTCGCACCCGAAGCCCTGTCGGGCGAGCTGGTCGACGGGCGCGCCGACATCTACAGTTTGGCCACCATCGCGTACTACCTGCTCACCGGGCGCCACCCCTACGTCGGGCGTAGTCCCCGCGAGCTGTTCCAGCAGCTGCTCAGCCAACCGCCCATCCCGCTGTCGCAAGGCGCGACGCAGAGCAAGTTCCCCGCGGGGCTCGAGGCCGCCATCATGAAAGGCCTGGCCCGCCAGCCCGCCGAGCGCCAGCCGACGGTAGTCGACTTCGCCGCCGAGCTCGAGGCGGGGCTAGCGGGGACTGGGGAGACGGCGGGTGGCGAGTCGCGCGGGGTGTTCGCCGCCTTGAAGCATCTCATGGGCAAGCGGAAGTGACTAGTAGTAGCGATTACTACTACCTCAAGAAGACTCTCCGAGACCTGCTCCTGGCCCGCTCGGTCCGCCACGGCACCTTCGTCCTCGCCTCGGGCCAGCGCTCGACGTTCTACATCGATGCCCGCCTCACCACGATGTCCGGCGAGGGCCTGGCGCTCATCGGCGCGCTTGGGCTGGACCGCCTCGCCGCCCGCGGCTGGACCCCCCGCGCCGTGGGCGGACTCACGCTCGGCGCGGACCCCGTGGCCTACGCCCTCGCCGTCGCCGCGCGCGGCCGCGGTCTTCCACTCGACGCCTTCGCTGTCCGCAAGCAACCCAAGGCCCATGGGACCGGGAAGCGCATTGAAGGGTGCTTCGCCCCCGGCACGGCCGTCGTCATTGTCGAAGACGTCATCACCAGCGGCAGTTCGGCGCACGAGGCGATCGTCGCCGTCGAGAGCGAGGGGGGCCAGGTGCTCGGCGTGCTGGCGGTGGTGGACCGCGAGGCGGGCGGACGCGGCGTGCTCGAGAAGGCCGGCTACGCAGTGGAGGCGATGCTCACGGCATCCGACCTCGGTCTCGCCCCTGACCCCGCCGATGGGTAAGATGCTTCCGTGACCCCCACGCCCCGGCGCTCCTTCGCAGCCTGGCTGCGCGGTTGGCAGGACGACGCCACGCTCCTCGAGCAACGCCTCAAGGATCTCGACACGTTCGAGCGCAGCCACCGGCGCCGCTGGGCGATCGCCGCGGGATTGCTGGTGCTGGGCGTGCTCGGACGTCTGGGCGGGGTGGTCGAGGCCCCGCTGGGGACGATCGTGCTCGTGTCGGGGGCGGGGGCGGCCGTCAACGCCCTGGTCGGCATCATCAACGAGCGGGGGTGGTACCGCTGGTGGTTCATCTACATGCTGGCCCTGCTGGACGTGGCGCTGGTGACCGTCCTTGTCGTGTGGTTCGGGCACGGCGGCGTGGTAGCCGCCTTGTTCATCGCCGTGCTCCCCTACGCCTTTGACCAGGGCCAGGCGGTGGGCGACTTCCTCGTGCTGGTGACGTCGGTCGCCTATCTGGGCGCCAGCTGGCTGCACGGGGCACTCTACCCGGGCACATCAGGGCTCGATTCGACAACCTACGTGGAGACGGGATTGTTCATCCTCGTCGCGATGGCGCTCAAGCGCATCCCGGCGACGTTGATCGCCCGCATTCGGCGCGCCCGCAGCGTGATGGGCGAAGCGGAGCAGGGGTTCCTCGCCGTGCGGGCGGCGGCGGCCGAATCCGACGAGCTGGGGTTTCTCGAGAAGAGCCTCAACCGGATGCTCGAGGAGATCGGCGCGACGATCTCCGGAGTGCAGCGTGAGGCCGACGAGGTAGCCGCGTTCGCCGAGGAGCTGGCGGCCGCTGCGCAGGAGCTCCACGCGACCACGGAGTCGCTGACCGACACGTCGCAGCAGCTCGCCGCGGACCTGGGGCAGCAGCGGGGCCTCGCCGACGGCGCTCGCGGCGAAAGCGCCAAGGCCGCCGATCAGGCCGAGTCGCTGCGGGTCCGGGCCGAGCTGATGCAGGTGGACGCGGCGCGCCTGGTCGCCACAGCCGAGCGGGGCCGCGAGCGTGTGGCCCGCGCGAGCGCGACGCTCCGTTCGGTAGGAGAAGAAGTGCGGGCGACGGCGTCGACGGTCGCGGGACTCTCGGGGATGTCGGAGCGGATCGGCGTCTTCGCGCAGACGATCGCGCGCATCGCGCGCCAGACGCATCTCCTGGCGCTCAACGCGGCGATCGAGGCGGCGCGCGCGGAGGAGCACGGCGAAGGCTTCGCGGTGGTCGCCGACGAGGTGCGCGCGCTGGCGGCCGAAGCGGGGAAGTCGGCGCGGGAGGTAGCCGAGCTGGTGAGCGACCTGCGCGCGGGCATCGACGCCGCGGCCCGGGCGATGCAGTCGGGCGAAGCCAAGGTGCGCGACATCGGCGCGGTCGCCGCGGAGGCCGACGGCGCGTTGCAGGAGCTGCACCAGGGCGTGCAGCTCATGGGCGACCTGGTGAACGCGACGGCGGACGTCTCCCGCAGCCAGGCGCAGCGGCTGGCGCAGCTGGCGCAGTCGCTGCAGCGCGTGGCGAGCATCTCGGGCCGGTCGTCGGAGAGCGCGAACAGCAGCGCGGCGGCGACGCAGGCCCAGATCACGTCGATGGGTGAGTTGACGGCGACGTCGCAGCAGCTGGCCCAGCTCGCCGAGCGCCTGCGCGGCGGCATGGCGCGGTTCTCCATGCAGCGGCGCGACCAGGAGACCGCCGAGCGTCGCCAGATTCGCCCGGCGGCGGATTGAGATCACCCCGCCCGGAAGACCGGTGCGGCGTTGGGTCCTTGGTCCCACAGCCCCGCGTTGAGGGGGTGTAGCGCACGCAGGGCCTCCCGGTACGGGGTGACGAGCAGGTCGACGTAGCGTGCCAGCGCCACGTCGAAGGGAAAGCGGCGGCGAAACTCCCCGGCGGTCACGCCCAGCACCGCCTTCAGGTGTCGCCCAAAGCTTTGGGGTGACGAGTAGTCCATCCGGTAGGCCACGTCCGACACCGACAGGCCCGGGTTCTGAAAGAGGTAAGCGGCGTGCAGCAACCGCATGCCGGCGAGGTAGCTCTTGGGCGAGGGGAGGCCCGCGCGGTAGAAGCGGGACATCAGTGTGCTGGGGGGCACGCGCAGATGGCGCGCGAGCCCCCGCACCGTACTGAGCGCGGGCGCCAGCCGGGCCACGGCCTCGAAAAAGAGGCGCGTTTCCACCGACACGTGGCCCAGCGCCGGCACCAGCTCCGCCAGGACGCGGGCCGCGACCGGAGAGGCGGGGCGACCTACGAGATCCCGCAACCGGCGCCAGCCGTCGGGATGCGTGCAGTCGACCGCCGACCGCACGCCGGTCGCTCCCAGCCGCAGCAGCGTTTCGGTGACGTCGCGATCGTGGCGCGACACCAGAGCAACGGCGGGGATGGCCGGGAATTCCCGCACGAACCGCGCGACGGCGGGCAACGCCTCGCCATGGCAGTCATGCACTGAGATCACGACCGCATCGACGCGGCGGGTGCGCGCGAGGTGCAGCGCCTCGCGCAGCGATTCGGTGTGGAGGGTATCGAAGCAGCCGTCGCCGACCGCGTCGATCCTCGGGCGTTCGGGAGGCGGGAGGACTGTGCAGACCGTGACCATACGCCGCTACACTAACGTGCGGCGGTCAAACCGTCGTCAATCTTCCCGGGGAGCGGCTCACCGCGCCTTCACCGCCGCCACCCATGCCCGGATCCGCCCCTCCAGGATATCGAGGGGCAACGCGCCGGCGCCGAGCACCTGGTCGTGGAAGGCGCGGACGTCGAACTTGTCGCCCAACTGGGCGGCCGCGTACGCGCGGAGCTCCTTGAGCTTCAGCTCGCCGATCTTGTAGGCCAGCGCTTGCCCCGGCCAGACGATGTAACGGTCCACCTCGACCGTGATGTCGTGCTCGGTCTTCGCGGCGTTTGCCTTGAAGAAGGCGATCGCCTGCTCGCGGGTCCATCCCATCGTGTGGATCCCGGTGTCGAGCACGAGCCGGACCGCCCGCCACATCTCGTACGTGAGCTGTCCGAACTTGCTGTACGGATCGGCGTAGAAGCCCATCTCGCCGCCCAGGCTTTCGCTGTACAGACCCCACCCTTCGACAAACGCCGTGTACCCGCCGTAGCGGCGGAATTCGGGCACGCCCACGAGCTCCTGCGCGAGGGCGATCTGAAGGTGGTGCCCGGGCACGGCCTCGTGCAGCGTCAGCGCTTCCATCTCCCACTTGGGACGTGCCGGGAGGTTGTAGGTGTTCACGAAGTACGTCCCGGCCCGCGCCCCCTGCGGGCTGCCGGGCTGGTAATACGCGGTGGTCTGCGATCGCTCGGCGTAGGGCGGGATGGGGGAGACGCCATAGGGCAGGCGGGGCAGGGTACCAAACAAGCGCACCAACTCGGGATCCACGCGCTTGGCGACGTCGCGCGAGGCCCGCAGCAGATCGTCGGCCGTCGTGAAGTAGAAACGCGGATCGGTGCGGAGCAGCTGCACGAATTCGGCGAAGCTTCCCCGGAAGCCGCTCGCCGCGATCACGCTGTCCATCTGGACGCGGATCCGCTTGACCTCCACCTGCCCGATGGCATGGATTTGCTCCGGCGTGAGATCGGTCGTCGTGGCGGCCCGGGCCCGAACCTGGTACCACGCGACCCCATCCGGCAGGTCGCGAAGCGCGATCGACTCCCGGCACCCCGGGACGTAGCGCTCGGCGAGGAAGGCGTGGAACCGTCGGAACGCGGGCGCCACCGCGTCGCGGTACGCCGCCACCGCCGCGGTGCGCAGGCGCTCCTGCTCGGAGGCGGGTACGGTTGCAGGGAATCTGGTGACGGCCGCCAACATCGGGCTGGTGAGGGGGTCTTCCACGATCAGGTTCCCTGCCTGTTGGGGGACATCGCGCAGCGTGACGCGCGGCGGGGTGACGTGCGCCGCGAGCCCGCGCTCGAGCAGCACGATAGTCTGGTCCACCAGCACCGGGACGCCGCGCAACCGCGCCACGATGTCCTCGTAGTCGCGCACTGTGCCCGCCGGCATCTGCGCGATCGTGTTCGGGACGTCCTGCTGCACGCCGCCCAGCTGGGTGATCGGCATCAGGTCGCCCGGGAAGCGGCCTTCGTCCAAGGCGTCCGTGATGTTGCGACGGAACAGGTCGTAGTTGAGCTGGTGGGCGGCGGACAGCCGGGCGCGGTCGATCGAGCGCAGCACGGCCAGCGGCTCGTTCAGCTCGCGCTTGCGCCGGGCCACGGCCTCGGCCGAGTAATCGGTCCAGCGCGCGCCTTGGCCGGGGTAACCGACGGCCGTCGCGAACTCCGGGTACTCGCGCATCGTGTAGTCCCAGTGCAGCGAGACCAGACGGCGCAGCCGCAGGCTGTCGGCGTCACGGCTTTGCGCGAGTGCGGCAATGGGCGACTGCTGGGCGCCGGCCGACAGGCCGAGCACGGCGCTGAAGAGGGAAGGCAACGCCACCTGACGCAACCGCATGCTCGGGCTCCTTGTGGACGGGTAGGCTCGATGCGAAGCTACGCCATGACCGAGACGCCACAAGCCGCGTCGCGCCGCATCATGTTCGCGCTGGGGGGCGTGGCGCTACTCCTCGCGGTGGGTGGCGCGGTGTCGTTCGTCTCGTACGTACGACGCCACGCCCCGAATCCCGCGCTCGTCGCGGTGGCCCCCTTCGACATCTTCACCGGGGGGGGAACGCTCGACCGGTGGCGCGTGGGCCTGGCGCAGGCGCTTACGGAGCGCCTGAACGTGGCGCCGCTCGCCGCGGTACCGCAGGCCGTGGTGGCCGGAACGTGGCGCAGCGTGCCGCAGCCCGAGATCGCTGCCCTCGAGCTCGCCCGTCGCACCGGCGCGGCGGTCGCCATCTACGGCCGCGTCGATCCGATCGATTTGAGCGGGGCGGGCGGGCAGCAGCGCCCGGACTCGGTGCGCGTGAGCCTCGTCGCGATCGACGCGCTCTCGAGCCGCGTCGTGTTCGGCGTGCTGGTCCGCTGGCCCACCGCCGATCCCGCGGGCCTCGCCGCCCAGCTCGCCGAGCACGTGCGACACCACCATCCCGTCAGCCGCCCCGCGCCATAGCCGCTGCTCTCTTGGGCGCGTACGTTTCCCCGGTCCATCGCCCGTGAGACCCGCGCCGCCGTGACCGACCCGATTGCAGGGCTCAACGCCGCACTCGTCGATCACTACATCATCGACCGCGAGCTCGGTCATGGCGGCATGGCCATGGTCTATCTCGCCCGCGATCTGAAGCACGAGCGGTTCGTGGCGCTGAAAACGCTGCGCCCCGAGATCGCGGTGGCGCTCGGGCGCGAGCGGTTTCTGCGCGAGATCAAGCTCGCGGCCCGCCTCCAACACCCCAACATCCTGCCCGTCTACGACTCGGGCGACGTCGGCGGCGTGCTGTACTACGTCATGCCGTTCGTCGAGGGCGAGTCGCTGCGCGACCGGCTCGACCGCGAGCCCCAGCTCCCGCTCGACGACGCGCTCCAGATCGCGCGAGAAGTCGCCGAGGCGTTGGCGTATGCGCACGAGCACGACGTCGTGCACCGGGACATCAAGCCCGAGAACATCATGATGTCGGGTGGCCACGCCGTAGTCGCCGACTTCGGGATCGCGCGCGCCGTCAGCGCGGCAGGGGGAGACAAGCTCACCGAGACGGGGCTCGCGATCGGCACGCCCGCCTACATGAGCCCGGAGCAGGCGGCGGGCACGGGACAGGTGGACCGCCGCAGCGACATCTACAGCCTGGGGTGCGTCTTGTATGAGACGCTTGCCGGCCAGCCGCCCTTCACGGGGTCCACCGCCCAGGCGATCATGGCGCGACACTCGCTCGACTCCGTGCCACGTCTCAGGATCGTCCGCGAGACCATCCCGGACGCGCTCGAGGCGGTAATCAACCGAGCCCTCGCCAAGGTGCCCGCCGACCGGTACGCGACGGCGGCGCAGTTCGCCGAGGCGATCGCCGTGGCGAGCACCGGGACGGTCTCCCGCGTGACGGCGGCGCGGCTGGGCACCACGGTCCGGACGCTCCCGTGGCGCCGGCCTATCCCGGTCGCCGTCGGCGTGACGCTGCTCGTCGCTCTCGCGTGGATCCTGTTGGGGCCGCGGAGGACCGCGGGGCCGGGCGGGGCGGGAGGCGGGGGACTCGACCTACGGCGCGTCGCCGTCCTCTACTTCACGGACCTGAGCCGCGATTCCTCTCTGGGTCATATTGCCGCGGGTCTGACCGAAGGGCTCATAGGTGAGCTGGCCAAGGTGCGGGCTCTCGACGTCGTGTCACCCAACGGCGTCGCGCCGTATCGCGGCAGCGAGGTGTCCCGCGACAGCATCGCCCGGGCGCTCCACGTGGGGAGCCTCATCGAGGGCAGCGTAGAGCCGCTCGGGGACCGGGTGCGCGCCACGGTACGCCTGGTGGACGGCTCGAGCGGCGCTGATGTCGAGCGCGCCACGTTCACGCTCCCGAGCGGGCAGCTGCTGCGGGTGCGCGACTCCGTGATGCAGGAGGCAGCGCGGCTGCTACGCGCGCGCGTCGGGGACGAGGTGCAGCTCCAGCAGTCCCGGGCCGGCACGGCGAGCGCCGAGGCGTGGGCGCTGGTCCAGCGTGCGACGCATGCGCGCCGGACCGGCGAGCGCGCCCTGAGCAGCGGTGACGCAGCCGCCGCCCTGCGCTCGGCGCGCCAAGCAGATTCCTTGCTGGCCCGGGCGGAACAGGCCGATCCCGCGTGGATCGACCCGCCGATCCTTCGGGGCTACGTCGCACTGCTCGATGCGCGCACTCAGCCGGAAGGCCCGAACCGCGGCCCTCGGATACGCGACGGCCTAGAGCACGCGCGCCAAGCGCTGCGCCTCGATCAGACGGACGCCTCCGCCTTGGGCTTGCGCGGCACCCTGCGCTACCAGTTGTGGCGGCTCAACCTGGACGTCGATCCTGCCCGCCGGCGGGCGCTGCTCGACAGCGCGCACGCGGATCTCGTCGCCGCGGTTACGGCGGATCCGACCCTCGCCTCGGTCCACGCTGTGCTGAGCCAGCTCTACTACGCGCCCCCGTACAAGGACCTCGTCGCAGCGGTGCTCGCCGCTCGCGCTGCCTACGAAGCCGACGCCTACCTACGGGAGGCGGAGACCGTCCTCGACCGGCTGTTCTGGGCGTCCCATGACCTCGCGCAATTCGGTGAAGCGCGACGCTGGTGCCAGGAGGGGGCGAAGCGCTTTCCCGCCAACTGGCGCTTTGCCGAGTGCCAGTTGTGGCTGCTGCTTGCGCCAGGAGAGGCCGAATTGGACATCGGGCAGGCGTGGCGCCTGGCCGCACGGGCCGACAGCGTCACCCCGCCGGCGCAACGCCCCTACCGCGGGCGTCTCCGCCAATTCCTCGTCGGCGGGGCGCTCGGGCGTGCCGGACTCAAGGACAGCGCCGAACACGTCTTCGCGCGCGCGCGGAGCGACGACCCCGCTGTCGATCCGGAGCAGGACCTGCCCGCGGTCGAGGCGATTGCCCGTGCCCAGATGGGCGATAACGACGGCGCCATCGCCCTGCTCAAGCGCTACGTCGCCACCCACCCCGAGCACTCGTTTCAGCGCGGCGGCACGTTGCATTGGTGGTGGCGCGGTCTAGAGCGTCATCCCGAGTTTCGTGAGGTCATGCGGGTCACGCGCTGACGCGAGTCCGCAACAGGTTCGGGCAATCATCGGGTTACCCCGACCACGGGCAGGCCGCGCCATTCCTGGCATGCAACTTGATGCCTCCGAGAATGGGCGCAGGTTCACCACACGAACTCGCCTCGCGGGAGTAGTGTCATGAAACGCACGACCGTCTTGGCGGTCGCCTCTATCTTTGCCAGCTTTGCCAGCGCGTGCTCCGACCGACAGACGCCGCTGAGCCCGCCCGCGGGCGATGCGCGGGCCTTCGCGGATATTGTCGACGGCCATACCGATCCCAGTCGCTCGCAGTTCTTCTTTCTCTCACCGATTCGTCCGACCCGTTTCCAGCCGCCCGCCTCGGGATTCAACGGCTCGCTCCGTCCAGTGGTGGAGATCTACGAATGCACGCTGCGACTGGATCGCACGGGATGCGGCGCGTTGGGCCCGCTGGTCTCGACGCTCACGATGGACGATCCGTCCGCGATCGACCGGCTGTACGTGCGTCCCGACCTCAAGAAGTACGTGGCGCTGTGGCGGACGTCCCGCGTGCCGACCCTCAACGCCACCAAGTTCTATCGGATTCAAGTGAAGGTCGGGCCCACGGTACTGGGCTATGCGGACGTCGATATCGTGCGGACCCTCTGGCAGCTCCTCGGAGTGGACCGGGACGACTTCGTCCCGACGTTCGAGGACCTCGCGCTCCCGATTGCATTCTGGATCGGGGACGGGGCGCTGTGCGATCCCGTCTCCGTCTCGTGCCTCTCGAAAACCATCAAGCTCGTCGAGGGAGGTACCGTCCAGCTCCTGGCCGCCGGGGAAGACTTCCGGCTGGACATCCGGGCGGGCACCGCGGCCACGTCGGACGGCCTGCCGGTCACCGACGTGACGTTCAGCCTCGGGGTCTGCGACGGCATCGATGTGGATCTGGCAACGTTCGGGCAGTGTCTGCGGGTCACGACCCTCTTTGCGACCTTGGGGCGGCCCGCTCCGCTGCAGCTGACCAAGCAGGCGTTGATCTCGCTGTGCCTCTTGGAGCCGGGGATCCCCCACAGCCAAGAGCATTTCATCAGCCTGCACCAGCAGGACGGTGTGGTGATCCGTGCCTTGCCCCACGCGGCCCCGTCGTGCGGGGTGATCGGTGCCCGGTCAACCGGGTTGCGGGGGTTGGCCAGCGCCGGCTGGCACGCGGTGTGGGACTTCGCCGGCGGGCTGATCACGCCGCGTCCCCTGTACGCAAGATCCAGCACCGTCATGTTCGATCTGGGCGGCGGCGGCGAAACCGATCTGTTCGGCGCGGCGTCGAGCGGTAGCGAGTCGGCACAGGTTCGCCGGCCGGTGCAGGCACCTGCCGCGGTTGTGTTGGTGGGGCTGACGGTCAGCGACTTCCAGTTCGCGCTCCCGGCGAGGATGGACTACGTCATCCCCGACGACGCGAGTCGCACCGCTCCCCCAGAAGCGGTCCTCCCCACCGCGGTCAAAGTCACCGACTGGGCGGGCGCGCCCGTGCAAGGGGCGACCGTGACGTTCACCGAGCCGGGCGGCGATGGCATCGTGGTCGGCACGGCGACGAGCGACGTCGACGGTATCGCCCAGGTCGCGTGGCCGATCGTCGCAGGCACGAACACATTGCTGGCGTCGGGGCGGGGAATCGCGGCGCGCAACAATTACCCCGAGGGCGATGTCAACCCGTTCATGCCCGACATCTCCCTTCCGGGTCCGTCGGTACCGGGATGTGTACCGGGCGTGGCGTGTCAACAGGCCGTCGTACTCCAGACGGGGATCGTGCCGTTCGCGGCGACGGGGCGGCTCTCAATCGGTGCCCTAGCGTTCGCTCAACAGCCCACCGACCAGATCGCCAACCTGCGAACCCTCCTCGTCGTCGTGCAGGCGCAGGACGAAGCCGGGGCGGTACTCCCCGCCGTTGAAGTGACGCTCGGGGATGGATCGCAGAACAGCGCCCTCGGGTGTGGGATGGGAGGCGCCGAGCTAACCGCTGTAACCGATGAGACCGGCCGCGCGACCTTCTCGCTCATCGACGTATCGAATGCATGCGAGGGCGCCACGTTGCTTGCGACGGGCGACAAGGCTGGGTTCGCACCGATGAGCGTGGAATCCCGCCCATTCGCCATCGCGGACATCGGCGGCATCGGAACGGCTACCATCGACGGGGTATCCGGCCCCGGAGAGTGGGGCTCCGCGCGGTGTTTGAGCTTCTCGGCGACGATCCCTGAAGGCGGGACCACGCCAGCGCTCCTGTGTGCCATGAACGACGAGGCCAACGTGTACTTCCTCGTGCGGTTCAGCCGGGGCCCCGATCCGCGGAGCTCGGTGGACTTCCAGTTTGACCAGAACAGGTCCGGCGGCATCAACAGCGGCGACGACCAGATAATCTTCCGCAACCCGGAATTCGGTTTCGAGGACGACCATTGGTTTGATAACACGGTGAGCCTTACGTGTCTGGTGGGCAGCCTATGCTCGCAGGCCGACGTGGCAGCGGGGGGCACAGTGGACGGTCAGGCAGCCTATGGGAACAACGGCGGCGAGACGATCATGGAAGTCTCCCATCCGCTCTCGAGTGGCGACGCTCATGACATCACCGTAGGCGTGGGCCAAACGATGGATTTCATCCTTGGTCTCAACATCTACGATCAGGTCACGGGAACGCTGCTCTCCCGCACCTTCTTCAGGCCAGGGCTGCTGAAACTGCTCGTGAAGTAGCCCTTGCCCGCGTGGTTCTAAAGGGCGGCTCCTTCGGGCGCCGCCCTTCCTTTTTCCGCCACGGCGCACCCTATTCTCTAACGCCTTCACCAACGGGAGCGCCGCCATGCCCACCCGCCGCGACTTCGTCCGCACGTCGCTCCTCACCACCGCCGCCGCTCTTGCACCCACGCGCGACGCGATCGGCGCGCTGCCGTGGTGGTGGACCTCACCGCGGCGGGACGCCGCCACCGGACTGCTGGACGTCCCGGACCGTCTGCCGATCGCGTGGTATCGCGGCACGATCGCCCGGCTGCAGCGCGCCCTGCAGGCCGCAGGGCTCGACGGATTGCTGTGCCGCGACCAGTGGAACATCGTCTATCTCTCCGGCTACTTTCACTCGCAGACCGAGCGCCCCGAGGCGCTATGGGTTCCCGCCGCCGGCGAGCCGACGCTCTTTGTCCCGGGCCTGGACCGCGATCTGGTCGCGGGTTGGTGGATTCGGGACGCCGAGTTCTACTTCGACTTCCCCCACGCCGAGTCGAACAACGACCCGCGGACCGGGCCCGTCACGAGCCCCCAGGGCACGGTGGACCTGTGGCAGTGGATGCTGCGCGGCCTCGAGCGGCGCGGCTTCGCGGCGAAGGCCATCGGCCTCGACTGGGACGCGCCCGAGACCACGCTGCATCGGTTCCATGACGCCCTGCCGCAAGCGGCGTTCCGATTCGCCGGCGAGATCCCGCACGGCATGCGCCTCATCAAGACGCCCGAGGAGATCGCCCTGACGCAGCGCGCGATCGACTACGCCGACCAGATGCTGGCGTTCTGCCGCCGGTACGTGCTCCAGCACGGCATCGGCACGACCGACTTCGAGGTGCGGCACGCGGCGGAGGAATACGGAACCCAACTGGTCCTCAAAGACGTGAAGCGCGATGGCCGCCCGCACAGCGCCGTGGGGGTGAGCATCAGCGTGGGCTGCCGCACCGGCGTCGGCACCGCGTACCCGCATCCCAACCAGTTCTTCCACACGCCCATCCAGCGCGGCGACGCGATCCAGTTTTCGGGCGTCATGGTCCGGATCGGCGGGTACGGCGGGGAAGGGTACCGCGCATGCCACATCGCGCCGATGACGGACGCGCAGAAGAAGATGTGGGAGGTGCACACCGAGATGACACTGGCGCAGCAGGAGTACTCGAAGGCCGGCGTCGAGGGACGCGCCGTGGCCGCTCGGGTGCACGACATCGCCCGGCGCGCCGGGCTCGAGCGGTTCGTGTACCACCGTCCGGGACACGGGGCGGGCATGGAGGGGCACCAGAAGCCCTACATCGCGCTGGGCGACTCCACCGTGCTGGCCGAGGGGATGATGTTCTCGAACGAGCCCGGTCTGTACGACCCCGTCGGCGGGTACGGGTACAACCACTCGAACAACCTACTGATCACGCAAGCGCGCGGTGTACAGATGAACAAGACACCGCTGACCAAGGAGTGGTGCTGGCTCACGATCTGATCGAGCGGGTCCGCAAGGCGCTGGGCGAGCGCTACACCGTGATCACGGCGGTGGGGCGCGGAGGCAACGCCACGCTGTTCGGCGCCTACGATCCTCAGGGTGAGCGGGTCGCCATCAAGGTCCTCCACCCCGAGCTCACGGTCTCCGTGGCCGCCGACCGGTTCCTCCGTGAGATCCGCTACGCCTCCCAGTTGCACCACCCGCACATCGCGCCGCTCGTCGACTCGGGCGAAACCGACTACTTGCTCTGGTTCGTGATGCCGTTCGTACCCGGTGAGACCCTCCGACAGGTGCTCAGCCGCGAGCGCAGGCTCCCGATCGACCGCGCGGTCCGCGTCGCGACCGAGGTCCTCGAGGCCCTCGGGCACGCGCACGGGCATGGCTTCGCGCACCGCGACATCAAACCCGACAACATTGTGTGCTCCCCTCCCCCGGGCGGGGCCATGCTCGTCGACTTCGGCATCGCGCGGGCCATTGCCACGTCGGGCGAGGACCGCGTCACGCGCAGCGGCTTCGTCGTCGGCACGGAAGAGTACATGAGCCCGGAGCAGGCCGGGGGCGCACCCGACATCGACGGCCGCACGGACCTCTATTCCCTCGGCGTGGTGCTGTTCGAGGCGCTCGTCGGGCGGCCGCCCTTCTCGGCCGCCAGCGCCGCCGCGGTCCTCGACATGCAGCAGCACCACCCGCCACCCGACGTGCGCGGCGTGCGACGCGACGCGCCCAAGGGCCTCGGCGAGGCCGTGATGAAAGCGCTGGCGAAGGAGCGCGAGGCGCGCTGGCAGACGGCCGCGGAGATGCGGCAGGCCCTGCTGCCGTACGCAGTCACCCCGTAGCTTTCGGGACCACTCCGCGGAGCCCAGGGCAGTGCGCATTCTGACCATGCTGTTGTTGTTGTCCACCCTCACCGGCTGCCAGCCGCAATCCCGGCGCCTGCTGCTCCTCGACCTCGCCTTCGCGGACCCCGCGGTGCTCGAGCCGACCGCCGCGCCGTGGCATGCCGCGGGCTACACGGTGGAGTACCGCCGCTACTATCCCCACCTCACGCGGGCCGACTTGGCGCGCTACCACGCCCTGATCCTGCTCGGCGGCCGGGAGCCCGAGACACCATCCGACGCCCTGACGCTGGGTGACCTCGCGATCCTGACCGAATGGGTGCGGGGAGGGGGCGTCGTCGCGTTCGGGTACGCCGGGGACGGGGAGGGGTTCCTCGATCGCTGGATCATGAATCGCTGGCTCGCGGCCATGGGCGCGGGGCTGGTCATCGGAGATTTCCGGCTCGAAGACACGGTGCCGCCGTCCGCGGGCGCGGTGGAGCCGCAGCCCCGCGCCGTCCCGCTGCCCCACTCGGCGCTCGACAACGCGGGCTTCGAGCCGTTCGCCGCGGGCCGCAATCACGCAGTGGTCGCACGACGGGAGAGCCAGGTGCTGGCGCGCACCACCGCGACGGCGTTCGTCCGACCGCCACGCGAGCCGCCGACCCCGCGTCCGCGGGCCCCGGTGGTTGCGGCGACCCGCATGGGTGACGGCCTCGTCCTGATCCTCAGCCGTCACGCGCTCGCGGGCACCGGACCGGATCTGCGGTCGAGCACGCTCCCCGCCACCGCCACCCGCGAGGACGTGAACCGCACCCGCCTCTTCCTGGACGCGCTGGCCCGTTGGACTATGCGCCCGGCCGAATGGGCCGGCGTCGCCCCCGCGCAGGGGCGCGCTCCGCTCACCTTCACGGGCGCACCGCGCCCGATTGCCGCGCACCCGCCGCCCCTCGCGCCGCCTCCGGGCGTCGAGGTGGTCGTGGTGCCGCGCCTGGCCGCCCGCCGCGAGGGGGGACGGGGGGACACACGCCAGAGCGTGCGAGGTGCCGTGCCCGGGTGGATCGGGCGCCAGGGGATGCGCGTTTTGTGGAGCCGACCCGGTCAGCGAACCCTCGAGTCCGTGCTCGCGTTTCTCGAAGTCGGAGCGCTGAACGTGCTCGCGACCGAAGTGCCGGCTCCGGCGCGCACCGATTCGCTCGGGCTGCGCAATTCCTGGCGACCGGCGGCGGCGCGACTCGAAGTGACGAGCTTGCGGTGGTTTCCCGCGATCGTCCTCACGGAGCTGCGGGCGGCGACGGCCGCCCTGCCGGAGCTCGACCTGCGCGGCGAGGCCGTCGCCGTCCCGTGCGCCCTCGACACGCTGTTCTGGCGCCAGGCGCTCCGCCCCGCGTATCGCGCCCTGGCGCAGCTGGGCGGTGGCAGGAGCGATGTCGTGGCGGGGATCGCGTTCGATCTCGACGCCGCCGGCGGCGGCTACGCCGCAGCGGGATTCTGTGATGCAACCTACCACCTAGCACTCCGCGAGCTCGGGCAGGACAGCGCCGAGACGCAGCGGCTGGCCGCGCTGGCGCCCGCGGCGCGCTACGACTCATTGCTCGAGCGCGGCCTGCTCGGCCGCTACGAAGACGCCCTGGAGCAGCTCGTCGCCCGACGCGCCGCCGCCCTCCGCGCGGAGCTGCGGCGCCTGAAGCCCGATCTGCGGTTCGCCTTCCGCTCCGCACGGGTGCCGAACGACTGGTTCTCTCTCGGGCTGCTGCGCGGCTTCTCGACCGCCGACGCTCCCGCTCTCCTGTGGACGCGCGAACGGCAAGTGCGCGAGCTGCAGGAGGCCTATCGCGCCCGGGGCATCTTCACGCTCTCCGCGGTGGGGCTGGCGCCAGAGCGCGTGGCGCCCAGCGACTGGCCGCGGCTGCGCCGCCTGACGTTCGTGGAACACGACGGATTCTGGCTGCCCGGGGTCGAGTCGGGCCGACCGATCTACACCGACAGCTTGGCGCGCCTGATCCGCCGCCTCGCCCGGTGAGCCTTGCCCCCGGCCCCCGCGGGCCGGTAGCTTACGCGCCTGGGAGAGTGGTGGGGCGCGATGGTCGCGGTGGGCCGGCAGGAGGGGCCCATCGAGGAAAGTCCGAGCTCCACAGGGCAGACCGCCAGGTAACGCCTGGGCGCCGCAAGGCGACGGACAGGGCCACAGAGAACAGACCGCCCTTTGATCCAAAGGGTAAGGGTGAAACGGTGGGGTAAGAGCCCACCGCGCGCTTGGCAACAAGCGTGGCACGGCAACCCCCGGTCGGAGCAAGGCCAAATAAGCAGCGAGACCCGGCCCGGGTCGCTTGAGCTGCGGGTAGGCCGCACGAGGTGGCTGGCGACAGCCATCCCAGAGAGATGACCATCTGCTCGCACCAGCGAGTAAACAGAACTCGGCTTATGGCCCCACCGCTTCCCTCCCTGTGACGACCAAGCCCTACCCCGCCCACTGGGAGGCCGTGGCCGACCTGCGCGTCTTCCGCACCACGGCCGAAGAGTGGCAGAAGCTGCTCGGGTGGCGGGCCGACATGCGAAAGCGCGGGTGGAAGCTGCTCCGCGTCTCGAGCGACGGCCCCGAAATGGTCGCGATCTTCGGACGCACCAAGACCGACCGCCCGATCCCCTGACGGCGAGGATGCCCCGACTGATGCACTCCCGTTTGCTCGTTCCCGTCGCGACTCTGTGGATCGCAAGCGCGTGCGGCCCCCGCTCCCACACCGGAGAAGGACCCGCCGCCCCCACGCCCGTGACGATTCCCCCGGCGACCCAGGCACCTCCGGCGAACCGGCCGCCGGACGTCGTGCGCATCGGGCCCAGCGCGCTGCGCTACGTGCTGCATCAGCAGATCCACGCCGTCCAGGAATTCCAGGGCCAGAACCAGACCATCGACCGTGCAATTCGCCTCTTCGTCTCTCCCATCATCACGGGTCCGGCGGACAGCTCGGGATACCCGCTGACGTTCACGATCGACTCGATCGTGCCGGATTCCGGGACCACGCTGCCGCCGACGGTGAACCTCGCCGCCGCGCGCGGGTTGCGGTACACCGGCCGCCTCGCACCCAACGGCGAATTCCGCAACATCGTGCCGTCCGACTCCGCCCGCGCGCAAGCGTTCGCTCAGCTCGCGGGGGGATTTGTCCGCACCTTCTATCCACGCCTCCCCGCCGGGGGTTTGACGCTGGGCGCCGAGTGGACGGACACCCTCACGTCGACGGACCGCACCGTGGTCGAGGTCACCTCGCGCTCCATCCACCACGCCCGCGCCGTCGCGTGGGAGGAGCGCGGCGGCGCGCGCTGCCTGCGCCTGGAGGTGAGCGCGACCTACACGGTCACCGGCGCGGGGGAGCAGGGCGGTCAACCGCTCGAGGTCGCGGGTAGTGGCGCGCGGTCCACCGTCCAGTTCGTCGCAGCGGACGGGCGCTACCTGGGCGGCGAATTCAGCGACAGCTCCGCCGTCGTGATCACCCTCCCCATACAGGGCGCGACCGTTCCCGTGCGCCAGGTCTCCCGCTACACCGTCGCGGTCCTGCCTTGACCGGCGGCCGGGCGGTTTGCTTCGCTTGGCTGGGTCTGACCGCCGTTTCGCATGACCGCCTGACCGCCCAAGAAGTCGCCCCAAACCGCGCGACGACATACCTGCATCCCACCGACGTGCGTGACCCCCGGGCGCTGTGGGTGAACCCCGCAGGGCTCGGTGTGCGGCACGACGCATCCGTGTACGCGGAGATCGCGGTCTCCGATCCCGGCCGCGGGGCCGGGCGTCTGCGACAGCTCAGTGCGGGGTTCAACGCTCGCGGGCTGGCGTTCGGGTATCAGCGCGACGTGTTCGACGGCGGCCGGCGCGGCCACACCTACCGCCTGGGGTTGGCGGGCGGATCGGAGGGGCTGGCCGGCGGTGCTGCGATGTCGGTGTACCGCGGCGGCACCAAGGGCACGGGCTGGGACCTCGGCGGCTCCTACGCCTTGAGTCCGGCACTGACTGTGGGGGGCGTGATCGTAAACATCGGCCAGCCGGTGGTGCGCAGCCTGCAACAGCGGGTCACGGTCATCCCGGGCGCAACGTGGCGCCCGTTGGGCCCCGCCGCGACGCTGTCGGTCCACGCGCGGATCAGGACCGACGTCCTGGGCTACGCCTTCGGCGTGAGCTGGCAGGGGGTGGGGCGGGTGCCGATGGGCGTCCTCGCACGGCTCGACACCGACGGCGGGCTGCGGCGCGGTGCCTTCGCCATCGGGTTCAGCCTCGGCGGGCCGGACCGGGTCGGCGTCGTGGTCTCGGCACCGGGGGACCTGTCGGGTCCTGACGCGGCCAGCCTGTGGGGTGTTTCGACGCGCGAGGCCGGTAGGTCGCGTCGCTAGCGGCGCTCCTCGATTCGGACTCCCCCCCCCCCGGGCCGACGTCCCACACGGATGCGACTGCGCCCCTCCTCCGGCACCAGCTCGTCGAGCCGCGGCCCCAGCTCGAGGAAATCGCGGAAGGAGAGCGACCGATACACGGTGTCGCTCGAGAGCCCGTCGCGGCGGCGGAGAATCAGCCGGAAGAACAATCCCCCCCGAAAATCCAACTTTAGTCCCAGGCGGACGCTGTCGCGCGCGTAGGACCGCACCTGCCGCGGCGTCACGATCACGGCGCGCCGCCGCGTGACCAGGAACAGGATGGTGTCCTCCTGGCCCCCCGGCTGGAAGGCGTATTCCGCGGTGTCGCCGCGCGCGAGCGCGCGCCGCTCCCGCAGCCTTCGCGTGACGCTGTCGGGGATCGGCTCGGCCGCCGCGATCTTGGGCGCCTTACTGAACACGGTGTAGGCGACCACGGCGGCGCCCGCGACGAACGCGACGAACGCGAGGCACCCCGCCACCCCCAACCCAAACAGGGACTTGAGCGCCATCGACGCGATGCGTCGCCGCAGCGGCACGTGCACCCGGTCGCGCGCGGCGGTGGGCAAGGCATTCACCAGCGCCCGGCTCACGTCGGCGGCGCGCTGGAAGCGCTGCCCCGGGTCCTTGTCGAGCATCCGGTCCAGTACGACTGCGACCTCAGCGGAGACGTCCGGACGCTCTCGGCGCAGCGGCGGGGGGTCCTGCGTGAGCTGCTTCGCGAGAATCGATGCGGACGAGTCGCCGTCGAACGGCGGCACGCCCGACAACATCTGATACAGCACAATGCCGAGGGAGTAGATGTCGGACCGCCCGTCGACCTTGTCCCCGGCGGCCTGTTCGGGGCTCATGTACTGCGGCGTGCCGATGACCATGCCTTCAGTCGTGAGCTCCGGCGCCGTCGCGGCGTGTGCGGCCTGCGCCGCCTTCGCGATTCCGAAGTCCGTGACCAGGACGTGGCCGGAGCGGTCGAGGAGGATGTTGTCGGGCTTCACGTCGCGATGGACGATCTCGTGGCTGTGCGCGTACGCCAGCGCGTCCGCCACCTGGCGCGCGATGCGCGCCGCGTCGCCCACCGACAGGCGCCGATGCGTGCCGAGCAGCTGGCGCAGCGAAGGCCCGTCCACGCAGCGCATGATGATGTAGAGGACTTCCTCGTGCCGACCCACCTTGTAGATCGGCACGATATGGGGGTGTTCGAGCTGCGCGACGGTCCGCGCCTCGCGGACGAAGCGCTCCGCGAGCGTGGGCGATGGGGCAAGTTCGACGTCCAGCACCTTCACGGCGACGTCCCGACCCAGGGCCAAGTCGCGCACGCGAAATACCGCCGCGAATCCGCCCTGCCCGAGCAGCGCACCAACAGTAAATTCCGTGCCCAGAGCTTCCTGCAGGCGTTCCTGGAGGGCTGCGAGATCCATGGCGGTGGCGAAAGCTAGGATTGCCTGGCGGGTTGTGCTAGGGACCGCGGCGCTCGCCGCGGTCTGGTTGCTCGGCGTGTGGCCGCCGCCCATGTGGTGGCGCAGTCACGCACCACACTGCACCGCGATGATGCGGCGGCGCGAGTCTCCGTGTCCTCACGTCCGCTGGTCCACCCTCGCCGACATCTCGCCGCTCCTGCCGCGGATGGTGATCATCGGCGAGGATTGGCGCTTCCGCACACATCGCGGGATCGATTTCGCGGAGATCGGCGACGCGTTGGGCGTCGGCCCGGACCACGGCGCGTGGGCGACGGTCCGCGCTGCATGGCGACGGCGCGACCGCCTGCGAGGCGCCAGCACCATCACGCAACAGCTCGCGAAGAACCTCTATCTCTCGCCGTCGCGCAATCCGCTGCGGAAGCTGAAGGAGGCGGTCACGGCCGTGCGGCTCGAGTGGGCCCTGTCGAAGGACCGGATCCTCGAGCTCTACCTCAATGTGATCGAGTGGGGGCCCGGCGTGTGGGGCGTGACGGCGGCGAGCGAAGCGTACTTCGGCGTCGCACCCTCGCAACTGACGGAGCAACAAGCCGCGGCCCTCGCCGCGACCCTCCCGTTCCCGCTCAGCTCCAACCCGGTGCTGCGACCGGCGCGCATGCTCGCCCGGCGGGACCTGATCCTGGCCCGCTACCACGGGGCTGACGTCTACATTCCGCCGGTCGAGGAGTTCGAGGTCCAGGCGCCGCCGATTCCGGCGATTCCCCCGATGCCGGTGCCCGTCATCCCGCCCGTGATCGACTCGCTGTTGGATTCAATAAGGGTGCGGTCCGATACGATGCGCGACACGACGCGGGATACGACGTCAGTCCACCAACCGTAACGGCATGACGAGCGCCATGTAGGAGGCCGGATCGTTCCAGCCCACCGGCTCCACCGTCGAGGCGCGCTCGGGAGCTTTGAACGTCAGGCGCACTTCGTCGGTCGGCATGTACTTGAGGATCTCGAGCAGGTACATCGCATTGAAGCCGATCTCGAGCGGCTCGCCCTCGTACGTCACCGTCAGCTCATCCTGCGCTTCGCCCAGGTCGGGCGTTTGCACGGAGAACTTCACGGTCCCGCCCGAAAACGCCAGGCGGATGCGGTGCGTCTGGTCGCTCGCCACGACGCTCATGCGCCGCAGCGCGGCGGCGAGCGCCGCCTTGTCCACCGTCGCCGCCTTGTCGTTCTCCCGCGGGATGACCTGCTCGTAGTTCGGGTACGGGCCTTCGATGAGCCGCGAGAAGACGAGCGTGCCGCCGGAACGGAACCCGATGTGGTTGTCGCTCTTGGCGATTTCGATCTCCGCGTCGGCGGCGTAAAGCCGCCGCACCTGCTCCAGGGCCTTGGGGGGCACGATGAGATCGGCCGTCGAGCCACCGCTCGCGGGCACATCCATCTTGGCGAGCCGGTGGCCGTTGGTGGCCACCATGCGCATCCGGTCGGGCCGGAGCTCCCAGAGGACGCCGTTCAAGATCGGACGGCTCTCCTCGGTGGACGCCGCGAAGGCGACGTGGCCCACGAGCTTGTGCACGACGCCCGCGGCCGCCTTCCACGCCTTGTCGAACTTCACCGTCGGGAACGAGGGGAACTCTTCCCGCGGGAGGCCGAGCAGCTTGAACTTGGAGCGTCCCGACTCGATCGCGACGCGCGATTCCCCGGCTGCGGTCACGCGAACGGGCCCCGCGGGGAGCTCGCGGGCGATGTCCACCAGCTTCTTGGCCGGCAGGGTGACGGCGCCGTCGGCGTCCACGTCGGCGGGAACGGTGGTACTCACGGCGATGTCCAGGTCCGTGCCCGAGAGCCGCAGTCCTTGCTTGGTCGCTTCGACGAGCACGTTGGCGAGCACGGGCAAGGTGGTCTTGGCAGGAATGGCTGCCGCCACTGCCGCCAAGCCCTCCTGGAGCTGCTCCCGCGTGATCGTGAACTTCATGTGTCCTGAATCCGTCTCCCAATGGGGGAAAGTCTTACTGCTTCTACTCTATATCTAATACTAGTAGTAGTAGTAGAGACCGGGGATATGTGGGCTTCATGTGCTAACTCGCACCGCCCACGCGGTCTCTGATCTCTCAGCTCATGTTGGCGCGCTGTGGGGGTTGTTGGCGCATTGCGGATAAGCAACACGGTTTCCCCACAACCCACACGCTGCGCCGTTATCCCCAAACAACAAATGTTTGTTAAAGCGCGGACAATTCCTGGCGCGCCATTTCGACGCGTTCCTTGAACGTCCGGTCGCGCATCATCTGGCGCTCGACCTTGTCCACGCTGTGGATCACCGTGGAATGGTCGCGCCCGCCGAACGCCTGCCCAATCTCGACCAGCTGCATCCCCAGCATATCGCGCGCGAGGTACATCGCGACCTGGCGCGGAATCGTGAGGGTCTTGGTGCGGGCCTTGGAGCGCAGCCCTTCCGGTGTGACGCCCCAGCGGCGCGCCACCACTTCCTGCACGCGGTCGATGCTCGGGGTCGACTGATTCCCGTAGCCGGTCCCTTCTTCGCCCTGGCGGATCTTGTCCGACAGTGCCTCGCGGGCCAGCTCGATCGTCACTTCCCGGTTCTTGAGGGAGGCGAAGAGCAGCAGCTTGATGATGCAGCCCTCGAGCTCGCGCACGCTGGAGCGGATGTGCTCGGCGATGAACCGCAGCACGTCGTCCGGAATCGTGAGCTCGAGGTGGTCCTGCTCCGCTTTTTTGCGCAGGATCGCGATGCGGTGCTCGAGGTCGGGGTGCCCGATGTCGGCGACCATTCCCCACTCGAAGCGGGAGATGAGCCGGTCCTCGAGGCCCGGGATCTCCTTGGGCTGCCGGTCCGACGTCAACACGATCTGCTTGTGGGCTTCGAATAGCGCGTTGAACGTGTGGAAGAATTCCTCCTGCGTCATTTCCTTGCCTTCGAGGAAATGCACGTCGTCCACCAGGAGGAGGTCCACGTCGTTGCGGTAGCGCCGCCGGAACTCCGGCATCGTGCGCGCGTGGATCGATTCGATGACGTCGTTGATGAACTGCTCGGCACCGAAATACTGCAGCCGCGTGCCCGGGTTTTTCTGGAGCACAGCGTGCGCGATCGCCTGCATCAGGTGGGTTTTACCGAGTCCCGTCGCACCGTAGATGAACAGCGGGTTATACGTCTTGCCCGGCGCCTCGGCGATGGCGTGCGCCGCCGCGGCCGCGAGCTCGTTCGACTTCCCGATGACGAAGGTTTGGAAGGTGTAGCGCTCGTTCAGCGGGGTCGTCGCCACCGCCGCCGCCGTGGCTACGCCCGCGCTCTCGCGCGGAGCCACGAAAAAATCCATTTGCGGGCGCTGCTGGCGATCTTCCGTCACGCGGAACACGACGGTCGTCGGCCGGCCGAGCACGCGCTCCGCGGCCCGGGCCAGGAGCCCGGCGTGCTTCGACTCGTTCCACTCCGCGGCGAATTGATCGGGGGCGCCGAGGATCAGGCGCCCGTCGTCCAGGGCGATCGGCTCGGCTGGCTCGAGCCAGGTCCGCACCGTCGCCTCCGGAAGTTCACGCCGCGCCTCATCGAGGAGACGCTTCCAGGCTTCTTTGGCTGACTGCTCCATTACGATTCGAAATTTAGGAAGGACGTGTTGCAAGGGCGGCCCGAAAGTACGGGCCCTCTGTGGAAAAGTCAACCTTGACCACCGCGCCGACGCCGGAGTAAGTTTCCCCGCCTTACACTGAGGAACTATGGGTCCGACGTATCGGCCGCGCAATCGGCGGCGCATCAATAAGCACGGATTCCGCGCGCGGATGAAGACGGTGTGGGGGCGTGCCACATTGTCCCGGCGGCGCAAGAAGGGGCGCAAGCGCCTCACCGTGCGCCTGCCCTCGAAGCATCGGAGCCGGTAACGCGCGAGCGGTTCCCGCGCCGCGCCCGCCTCACGCGCGGTTCGGACCTCACATCCTGCTGGGAGGCGGGGCGCCGCCGCCGCACCCCGCATCTCGATCTGGCCTGGCGCCCGAGTCCTACGGGCCATGCGCGGACGGGGATCATCGTTCCCCGCCATCAGTCCTCCGCGGTGGCTCGCAATCGTTTGCGCCGCCGCCTGAGAGAGATTCTCAGACGTGACCTGCTCCCCCAGCTGCCGCCGATCGACCTCGTCATCCGCGCGAAGCGCGAAGCATATGCCGCCCCGTTTGCAGCCCTGCGCGCCGAATTGACCGACGTCGTGCGCGCCCTCACATGACACTCGGTCACGTGCCGCGTCGTATCGTGATGACGCTGATCCGCGGCTACCAGGTCACGCTGTCGCATCTGGTATTCACGCAGTGCCGCTTCGTCCCGTCGTGCTCGCGCTACACTCACACCGCGGTCGAGCGCTACGGTGCATTGAAGGGTTGCTGGCTCGGCCTGCGGCGCATCCTGCGGTGTCACCCGTTTCACCCGGGCGGCTACGACCCGGTCCCGTAGTAACAAAGGCAGGGATCGATAAGTGGAACGACGTGTCATCCTGGCGATCGTGCTGATGCTCATCGTCGCCATCGCGCCCAGCCTCATCTGGCCGCCGAAAAAGACGGCCCGACGGCCCGACGGCCCGACGGACAGTCTCCCGGCCCGACCGCCGCTGACGGAAGCCACGCCTCCCCCGGTCGGACCGTCCGGCCGTCAGGCGGTCCGCCCGTCCGACGGAGTTCCCGCGGAAACCGTTTGGGTCACGTCGCCCCTCTACCGGCTCGGGTTCAGTACGCGCGGCGGCGCCCTGGTATCCGCTCAACTCCTGCAATACCAGTCCTTTGCACCTGGAGACTCGGCTCAACGCGTGCAACTCGTCCCCGCGGGCCGGCCGTTCCTCGTGCACCAGCTCGTAGCGGGGGGCGACACGGTTTCCCTCGCCGACTGGAGTTTCACGTCCAGCGCGCCCGCGCTCGACGTCCGCGCGCCCGCGACCCTGCGGCTCGAGGCCGAGCGCCGCGGCTCCCGCGTCGCCCTCGAGTACCGGTTCGTCCCCGAGGAATACCGGTTCGACGTGCGCGGCAGCATCACCGGCTTGGGGGGGAGCGGCGCCCTGCTCGTGGTCGGCCTGTCGGAGGGACTGCGGTCGGTGGAAGCGGATTCGACAGACGACTACCGTAGCTACGCCATCGTGACCAAGGCGTCGAAAGCGGAGCGCACCGACTTTTCCAAGTTCGATCCGGGCGAGCGCGCGGTGCTCGACGGGCCGTTCGAGTGGGCCGGCGTCAAGTCGAAGTACTTCTTCGTCGCCGCGCTCGCGCTCGACGAGAACCAGCCGAGATTCGGCGGGGCGATCGCCGTGGGCGGTCCGCGCACCGGGAAAGCGGCGACGCGCACCGCGCTGGCGCTCACGCTGCCCGTCCCGCCCGCGGGCGGGTTCCACTACCAGGTGTACGCGGGCCCGCTCGAGTACCGCCAGCTCGCGCGCGTCGGTCACGGCTTCGACGACGCCAATCCGTACGGCTGGAGCTTCTTCCGCACGATCATCCAGCCAGTGTCGGTGTTCGTCGTCAACATTCTTCTCTGGATGCATGAGCGCCTGCAGCTCGCCTACGGCTGGGTGCTGATCCTGTTCGGCGTGGTCGTGCGCATCCTGCTCTGGCCGCTCAACCAGAAGGCGATGGAGTCGGGGATCCGGATGCAGGCGGTGGCGCCGCTCGTCAAGGAAATCCAGGATCGCCACAAGAACGACCCCGAGCGGCTGCAGCGGGAGATGCTCCGCGTCTACAAGGAGCACAAGGTCAACCCCTTCGGCGGCTGTCTGCCGATGCTGCTGCCGATGCCTGTGCTGCTCGCGCTGTTCTTCGTGTTCGCCAACACGATCGAGTTCCGCGGCGTACCGTTCCTCTGGCTCCCCGATCTCTCGCGGCACGACCCGACCTACGTCATCCCGATGCTGATGGGGCTGTCGATGTTCGTGCTGTCCAAGGTCGGGCAGATCGGGGTGCCCCCGAATCCGCAGACCAAAATGATGCTGTACTTCATGCCGATCATGATGACGGTGCTGTTCCTCAACTTTGCGTCGGGGCTGAACCTCTACTACGCGGCGCAGAACCTTTTCAGTATCCCGCAGCAGTACATGATCGCGAAGCGGCGCCTGCGCGAGGCTCCCGCATCCAAAGCCGCCCCTCGTCCCCCCTCTCCGCAACGCGGAGAGGGGGCCAAGGGGTGAGGACGGGGGTGGGGTCCTGCTCTCCGATGCGATCGTCGCGCTCGCGACGCCCGCCGGCCGTGCCGCCCTCGCGCTGATCCGGCTTTCGGGCGCCGGCGCGTTCAGCCTGGCCGCCCGCTGCCTCCACCCGTTCCATCCCGAGCCCGCCCGCACCGTGTTGCGCGCCCGGCTCGCGCACCCCTCGACCGGCGACCCGATCGACGACGTGCTGGCGGCGTGCTTTCCGGGCCCCCGGTCCTACACCGGCGAGGACGTGGTCGAGATCTCGACCCATGGTGGCCTCGTGGTGCCGGCGGCGGCGGTGGCCGCCTTCGTCGCCGCGGGGGCGCGGCACGCTCAGGCGGGGGAGTTCACGCGCCGGGCCGTCCTGAACGGCAAGATGGACCTGCTCCAGGCTGAGGCGACGGCGGACCTGATCGACGCCGGATCTCCCGCGCAGCGGCGCCGCGCGTTGCAACAACTCGACCGCGGCTTGTCCGGCCGGTTGGGCGCGCTGCGGCAGGAGATCCTCGACCTCGAGGGGCTGATCGCCTACGACATCGATTTTCCCGAGGAAGACGAGGGACCGGTGAGCCCGGCGCTGGTGGAGCGGGCCTGGCGGCTCGCACGCGACCGCGTTGCACGATTGCTCGCGACCGCACCCGAGGGCGAGCGGCTCCGCGAGGGCGCCCTGTTGGTGATCGCGGGCCGTCCCAATGCGGGGAAGTCGTCGCTCTTCAACGCGCTGCTCGGCGCCGAGCGGGCCATCGTGACGGAGATTCCAGGCACGACGCGCGACGCCATCGAGGCGCACGCGGTGATCGAAGGGTTCCCGTTCCGGCTCGTCGACACGGCCGGCTTGCGGGAGAGCGAAGAGCGGGTCGAGCGCCTGGGGATCGAAGTGAGCCGCAAGTACCTCGCGGCGGCGGACCTCGTGTTGTTCTGCGAAGAGGAGGACGATCCGGTACGCGCGACGTTTCTCGCTCAGGTGCAGGCCCCGGTCGTCGTGGTTCGCACGAAGGCCGACTTGTCCGGCGGCGACGGCGTTTCGGTAATCACCGGCGCGGGGCTCGACGCGCTGCGCCAGCGTCTCGCCGAAGTCGCCTTCGGGCACCTGCTCGCGCTCGGAGACGTGGAGCCGGTCGTGACGCGCGCGCGCCACCGCGCGGCCCTCGAGCGGGCGCTCGCCGAGCTGGACGGCTTCTGGGCGGCGCGGGCGGCCGGCGTGGACGCGGCGGCGGCGGCGACGCACCTCACGGCGGCGGCGACCGCGCTCGACGACCTGATCGGGGTCGTCACGCCCGACGACGTGCTGGATCGCGTGTTCGCGACGTTCTGCGTGGGGAAGTGAGCGCTACGACACGAACTTCTTCGGCGTGCCGCGGAAGGAGCTCCCTGGGGCGGGCCGCCACAGCGCGGTCTGCTCGATCAGCCGGGCCAGCTCGACGTCGCTCGTCGTCACGCCGCCCGCGCTGTGCGTCCAGAGCTTCACCCCGACCTTCCCCCAGCTCACCGCGAGGTCCGGGTGGTGATCGGCCGCCTCGGCGAAGAAGCCGATCGCGTTCACCAGCATCAGCGTCGTGGGCCAGCCGTCGGTCTGGTACTCGCGCACCAGGGCTCCGGCCTCGAGCCGCCACGCGGGCAGCGTCTTCAGGCGCTCGGCGACCTCGGCGGGCGATAGAGAGGTGGGCTTCGCCATGGTGTGGGGATCCTCAGTCGAGGGTTTCGCGGTAGCTCGCCGACTGCCCGAAGTTCTCCTCCACCTCGATCTCGATCGCTCTGAGATGGACCACCGTCGCCCTGGATTGGCCCCCCCCGCCCCCCCCCCCCCCCCACTCGCGAGCTCGGTGCGGACGCGCCCCGCCAGGTACTGCGCCAGCATCTCCACCGTGGTGTTGGGGATCGGGAGGATCACGCAGTCGCGGGTCGGAAAGACGTAGCGGGGGCGGCCGTCGAAGGCCACCTGCACGGCGTCCCCGTCCGTGGCGATCCTGAGCTTGGGGTTGTCTCGGGGGAGCAGCACGCGGTGGTCCAACTCGTCGGTGAGCCGCTTCATCAGGCGCTTCAACGCGACGAAGTCGAGGACGTACCAGCTCTCGGCCTCGAGGCCGCCCTCGACCATGACGCCGGCCCGGTAGTTGTGACCGTGGAGTGCCTCGCAGCGGTGGCCGGCGAGGGTAATGAAGTGGGCGGCGGCAAAGACGAGATCTTCCTTCGTCACCGTCACCTTGAAGTCGCCGCGGGTGCCCATACCCCCGGTAATCTACTCGGGCGGCGCCGTCTCGCCGGTCGCGACCCGCCACACCTCGTCCGCCAGCCACTCGAGCCGCTGTTGCGCGTAGTCCAGCTCCGCCGGGGTCATCGCCTTGGCGCGGCGGGCGATCTCGCGCGTGTGAGTCAGCAGGTCGTCGAGGACCTCCCGGAGGGGCCGGTTGCGGCGGCGCTCCGGCGGCTGTTTCTGCCGGGGGCTCATGCCGTTTGGATCCCGAGGGCGCGGTCGTCGGCCTGCTTCAGCTCCTCGGCCGCCGCCCGCACCGTCGACGCAACGCCGTGCTCGGCGAGGTAGTTCTCGACCATCCGCAAGCCCAGGTAATACCCCGAGCGCTCGGGCAGGACCTTGCCGCTCACGAGCCGGGCGGCGGGGCTCGTCCCACCGGAGAGGTAGCGGAGCCGCAGGCCGAGGCCGCGGGCATCGAGGTCCGCGGTCGCGGCGCGCCGCAGAAACGCGTCCAGCTCGCGGAGCCGGCGGTATTGGCGGCGGTTGTAGCCCAGATACTCCCAGGGCTCGAACCCGGGAGCGACCGCCTGCGCGGCCGCGACCGCGGCGCCCTCGTTCACCAGGAGGTCGCGCAACGTGGTGCGCGAGCCGGTCTCCCAGTAGTCGTAGTACCCACCCAGCTCCGCCACGAGACGCCGCAAGTCGGCGCGGCTGGTGGGCGACGTGTAGCGCAACACGTGCGCGACTTCGTGGGCGATCCACAGCGGCAACAAATGGGGCGCCAGGCCCATGCCGTAGGTCTGCGCATTGGGACGCCCCGTGAAGTGCTCGAGGCACACGAAGGCGATACCCCGACCGCCCACGACCAGCTCCCCGGCGTTGGCCGCCCCGACACCCACCGTGAGGTAGAGATCCACCGGGCAGTCCGCCTCGAGCAGCTCGGTGGCGCGCCGCAGCGCGTCCTCGGCGATCGCCACGACGTCCACGTCCTCGAGCAACCGCGTCAGGTCGGTGCGGTCCGCGCGCAGCGCCGCGGCTACGATCTGCTCGGCGTGCGGCGACGCGGGATCGAGAACGTAGTTGTGCCAGTAGGCGTCGAGGATGGGACGGTGGCGATCGAGGTACGCGTCGTAGGCCGCGGCGCGATCGGGCGCGGCCAGCACCGAGAGGAATTCCGGAATGAGATTGACGAGCATGGAGCCGATGGCCGACCCAATTTGGGAGGGTGCGGGCTCCGTGACAAGCGCGCGTCAGCGAATCGTCACCTCGAGCGCGACAGACTCCGACTTGACATTTCGGCGCAGGTCGGTCACCGCGACCGTGACCCGGTACCGGCCGGCGGGCAGCTTGTCCGGCTCGATGACGAGTCGCTCGGCCGCGCCCGGCGTGGGCGCGTCGCGCTCGAACTCGAACACGACCGCCCGCGCGCTGCGCAACAGCCGCGCGGCAAGAGAGCGCACCGGCTCGAACGTGTAGCGCACGCGGTACTGTGACCGACCGTCGCGGTCGGTTGTCAGGCCGTAGATCTCCACATACGCGGCGAGCGGCATGCCGGTCGGATACACGAGATCGGCCGGCATGGCGCGCAGCGTGGCATCGCGGTCGAGCAACTCCGATGCCGGGGCCAGCGCCAGGCTGGAGAGCCCGAGGTCCACAAGCGAGAACGGCGGCACGACGACGTCGCGCCGGGCCCGGCCCAGCACACCCGCGGAATCGACGTCGAGGCCCAGGGCGTACCCCCCCGGCGGGACCGTGACCTGGAGCAGACCGGGCCCGCTCGCCCGAACGGCCTCGCCCACGGCGTCCCACAGCACGACGGCCGCCGAGTCGCCCTGCGCCTTGTAGTAGGCATCGGTCAGCCCCAAGTCTGCGTTCTTGAAGAACGCGCTCCAGACGCGCGCCTCGAGCGGCGCCGGCACCGTGGACCGATCGGTTTGGAGCGCGATGCGCGTGCTGCGCGCTTGGCGCCGGTTCGTGGGCAGGAAGATGAAGTCGCCCGCGGCCACGTTGGCCATCAGACTCCCGCTGGCGCGCCGGAACCCGATGGTCAGCGCACCCGCTGGCGTCTGATAGAGCCATCCTTCGACGTCGAGCGGGCTCGCGGCTCCGCCAACCGGGTTCAGGGGATCAAAGATGCCGAGCAGCAGGCGGTCCGGTGGGCCGTGCCGGATGTAGATCAGGCCGCGGGCGTCGAGCCCCGCCAGGGCCGAGGACGGGTCTTGCTGCGCCACCTGCTGCAGGAAGTCACGCTGCGTGGCCATGACGAGCGCGCGGTATCGCGGTGAGCGGTGGTAGAGGTTCAGCGGGTGCAGCAGCCGGAAGGAGCGGCGCGCGTAGGCGAAGCGCCGGAAATGCTCGGCGATCCGCTCGTTCCCGGGCGTCAGCAGGTTCGGGTCCCGCTTGGTCCAAAACCGCTCGAAGAACCGCCGCCGCTCTCCCGGCGGCGTCGAATCCTGAGCACGCACCTCCGCCGGGCTCGCGATCATCCACACGGCGTCCCACATCGCTCCGCTCGAGTCGGCGTCGGCGTAGGCCAGCGCCGAGTCGTACCACGCATGCCCCGAGGCGTCCCGCCCCGCGTCGAAACTCGCCTCGGCCCGCAGCAGGTAGCCCGGGACATACGGGGCGGGCGCCCGGCGCCGCAACACTTCGGCTGCGAGCGAATCCGCCCGCTGCGGCTCGTCCAGTGCGATCGCCAGCTCCGCCCGCCGCTCGAGTGCACCGACGTCTTCCGCGTGTTGGGCCAAGGCGCGGTCCGCTCGGCGCCAGATCTTGGGATTGCGGTACACCGTTTGGAAACGCTCCCACACGTCCTGGTAGTCGGGGGTGAGCGCAAGGATCTTGAGGATCGCTTCCCGCGCCAGGACATCTCCCTCGTCGCTCCCGAGGTAGAAACCCACCTGCATCTGCCAGTAGAGCGGCTCGGGATTGGTGGGGTCGAGGCGGGCGGCGGCGCGGAAGGCTTCGAGGGCGGCGTAACGGCCGATCACGGGCCGCGCGAACTGTGCGCGACCGGCCGCGAGCAGCGATTGCGCGCGCGCGATTGCGCTGTCCTGCAGGGTCGCGATCGCAAGGAGCAGCGCGAGCATCGCGCCTAGGGCTTGGTCCGCATGCGCCGGCTCATCTCAGTGAGGAACTTCCGCTCCGCCGGGGTCAGGCTTCCGATCCCGGTCGCGGAGATCTTGTCGAGGACGCGGTCGATCTCGGCGTGCGCCCGCGCGTCGGGCGTGGCAAGCGGCTTCTGTTGCGGAGCTGTGCCGCCCCGCGCCGTTCCCCTGCCCTGTCCCCCCCGGGCGGCGGGCGTCACCAGCACGCTCGGCTCGGACACGCGGCGCAGGTGGCGTTCCGCCCGCCCCAAACGCCAGTCCTGGGCCTTGAGGTACAGGAAGGCCGCCGCGACGCCGCCCAGGTGGGCGAGGTGCGCGACCCCGTCGCTCCCATTGAACGGCGGCAGGGCCAGCACCAGCGAGATCGCGACGAAGAAGGTCACGAGCCACTTCGCGGGGATCGGCACGGGGAAGGGGAACACGTAGATCGGCGCGTCGGGCCAGTACCACGCGAACGCGACCATCAGTCCGTAGATCGCGCCCGACGCTCCCACGATCGGGACCTCGATCCGCACCAGCAACCTTAGAAGGAATGACAGCGCGGCCCCGCCCATCCCGCAGAGCAGGTAGAGCCAAATGAACGCGCGGCTACCGAGCCGCTCCTCTACGGGCCCGCCGAACATGAACAGGGCCAGCAGGTTGAACGCGAGGTGGAGCGGCCCCCCGTGGAGGAACATGTAGGTGAGGAACGTCCACGGCCGCTCGAGCGCGAAGCGCGGGACAAAACCGAACGTCTCGGGGAAGTGTGGCGACGTGAACAACGTCACCTGAAACAGGAAGACGATCAGGTTCGCGACGAGCAGGCGTCGCACCCAGGGGGTCAAACCGTACATCCGCTGCGGGCCCATCAAGTCCTCTTTAGTTATCCCCTCGCGCGCCCCCGGTGTTCCGGGCCAGCTTGCAAATCCGCTCGCACAGCTCCGGAAACTCGATCCCCGCTGCCCGTGCGGCTTGCGGGTACAGGCTGGTCCGCGTCACCCCGGGCAGGGAGTTCGCCTCCAGGCAAAAGATGTCTCCCTCGAGGCTCACGCGGAAGTCGACGCGCGAGTACCCGCCGAGCTTGAGCGCGCGGTGGGCCGTGAGCGCGTACTCCTGCAGCTGGCGCGCGAGCCGCGTCGCGATCTTGGCCGGAAACGTTTCCTCCGACATCCCCGGCGTGTATTTCGACTCGTAGTCGAACAGCTCGTGTTGGGGGACGATCTCGCCCACCGGCAGGGGGACATCCCCGAGAATCCCGACCGTGAGCTCGCGGCCGGCTATGAACTGTTCGGCCATCACCTCGTCGTCGTAGCGATGCGCGAGCTCGACCGCGGCCTGCAGGTCCTGCGCTTTCTTCACGAGCGTCAGCCCCACCGACGACCCTTGCTTCGACGGCTTCACGATCACCGGCCAGCCCAAGGCCGTGGTGACGTCTTCAGGAGCCACCGGCGCCATGAACCACGCGGGCACGGGGACCCCCGCGGCCCGGAACAGGCGCTTGGAGAGGTCTTTGTCCATCGCGAGAGCGCTCGCGAGCGGCCCGCTCCCCGTGTAGGGCACGCCGATGACCTCCAGGATCGCCTGGAGGGTGCCCCCCTCGCCGGCGCCGCCGTGGAGGGCGACGAACACGACGTCCGCGCCGCGCACGACCGCCAGCTCCGCCAGGCCCTCGGACAAGATCTTCCGCTCCCGCTCTTCCAGCTCCGTGACCGAGGGCGGCGCCGATCCGACCGAGCCGCCGAGGACCTTCTCCTCGTCCTTGTCGTCGAGCAGTCCCTCGGCGGTGTCCACGACGTGGACGTCGTGGTCCCGGCTGCGCAACGCCGCCACGATCTGTGCCGCGCTGGCGAAGGCGACCGCTCGCTCCGCCGTAGCGCCCCCGGTGAGGACGGTGATGCGCATCAGCGGATCCCCGCAAGCTGGTGCAGCAGGTCGTACCGCGTGACGATGCCGACCAGGTCGCCGTCCCGGCGCACGAGCGCCGCCGGCGTGGTCCGCGACAACAGCGTCGCCAATTGGGCGACCGGGGAGTGGCTGTCGACCACCGGGAACGGCGGGTCCATCACGTCCCGCACGGGACTGTCGAGGATCTTCGGTTGTCCGATCGCCCGCGCCATCAGCGCCTGCTCCGACACGGCGCCGACGCCGTCGCCGCCGTCCAGCACAGGCAGCTGCGACACGTTGTACGTGCTCATGAGGTTGAGGGCCTGGCGCACCGATGCCTCGGGCGCCACGTGGATCAACGGCGGCGCATCGCTGTTCTTCGCCGCCACGAGCCGCCCGACGGTCGGCCGCTCGTCTTCGACGAGCTGGTTCTCGCGCAGCCATTCCTCGTTGTAGACCTTCGACAGGTAGCGCTCCCCGGTGTCGGCCAGGACCGTGACGACGAGCGCCTGCGGATCGTCCAGCCGCCGCGCGACCTCGATCGCCGAGACGATGTTCACGCCGGTCGAGCCTCCCACGAACAGGCCTTCTTCCTTGGCGAGACGGCGCGCCAGCTGCATCGCGTCCTTGTCGCTGACGGTCACCCACTCGTCGATCACGTCCCAATGGAGCGAGGTCGGCAGCTTGTCACCACCGATCCCTTCTACTTTGTACGGCTGTCCTTCGCCCTTGGTGCCGGTCTTCGCGTAATCGCTATAGATCGACCCGACCGGATCTCCGGCCACCACGCGGATTTTGCGATTCTTTTCCTTGAGGTAGCGACCGGCACCGCTCACCGTGCCCCCCGTCCCCGGCGCGCACACGAAATGCGTGACTTTCCCGGCGGTCTGCTCCCAGATCTCCGGCCCGGTCGTGCGATAATGCACTTCGGGGTTCACGGGGTTGTAGTGCTGGTCGGCGAAGATCGCGTTCTCGTGCGCCGCCGCGATGGCGCGGCCCTTCATGATGTAGTTATCCGGGTGATCGGGGGGAACGGCGGTCGGGGTGATGATGACGTCGGCACCGAGGGCGCGGAGCAGACGCGCTTTCTCCTGAGACATCTTGTCGGGCATCGTGAAAATGCAACGATACCCCTTCACCGCCGCCGCGATCGCCAACCCGACGCCCGTGTTCCCCGACGTCGCCTCCACGATCAACCCGCCCGGCTTGAGACGCCCTTCCCGCTCCGCCGCCTCGATCATCGCGACGCCGATGCGGTCCTTCACCGAACCCCCCGGATTGAAGAACTCCGCCTTCGCGTACACCGGCGTGCGGAGTCCCCGCGTCACCTTGTTGAGCCGGATCAGCGGCGTCCAACCGATCGTCTCGAGAACGTCGCCGTACGGCTTAGTGTGCTGGGGCACGGGCGTCCGCCGGAGAGCGCGTTGTGTCGACCGGCGGGCGCGTCGTATCGACCGGGACGCGGGTCGTATCCCTCCGAGCGCGCGTCGTATCCCGCGGCGTACGCGTGGTGTCCGGCCGCGGCCGCATCACCGGCGGTGGAGCGGGGACGGGCTCGGGCTGAGTCGGGGGGGGGAGAGGGAGGGGGGGCTCCGCCGGCCGCTGGGCGGGAGTCGTGGTCGTGGTGGTGCCCGCCGGCGGCGGGGAGGCGGGCGCTGGGGTCGCGACCCTCACGGCGGGGCGCGAAGCGGGCGGAGGCGTGAGGGAAGGCGGGCCCGGAGTGCTCGTCGTTCCCGGATGGTGGAATTCCACCGGCTGCAGGAACGTCGTCGCGACGGCAACACCGCGCCGCTTGGCGGGCGCGAACCGAAGCTTCGACGAGCCGGCCAGCGCGGCGGAATCGAGGGCGGGGTAGTTGCTCGATTCGGCCACCCGCGTCGACTCGGGGATGAGTCGGCCGGTCGAGTCCGTGAACAGCCGCAACACGACCTCCCCTTCGATCTTCTGCTCGAACAAAGCGGGCGGATACGCGATGGGCACGTCGGGATTCAGGGCTACCGGCGCCTCCGCTTCCGGAGGCGGGCCGGGTTGCGCGCCCTGCGGGTCGGGTGTGGCGCCGGAGCCGCCGCAGGCGAGCGTCGCGGCCGCGATCGTGACGGTGAATCGGCGCACCTAGGTCTCCTCCAACCGTTTCTTCCAGGCGGCCAGCCGGTTCAGGGCGTCGATCGGGGACAGGGTGTCGACGTCGAGGCGGCTCAGTTCCGCGAGCAGGGGGTGCGGCGGCGCGCCGGCGAACAGCCCGAGCTGCGGAGACCCCGGCGGCGCGCCCTGGTGCGCCACGTGGTGGCCCGCTTCGAGCAGCTGCAGCACCTCCCACGCCCGCGCCACGACCGCCGCCGGCAGGCCCGCCAGACGGCCGACGTGGATGCCGTAGGACCGATCCGCGCCCCCCGGCTCCATCCGGTGCAGGAAGACGATCTCGTCGCCCACCTCCCGCACCGCCACGTTGAAGTTGCGCGTGTGGGCCAGCTCCTCGGTCAGCTGGGTGAGCTCGTGATAGTGTGTCGCGAAGATCGTCTTGCAGCCGACGGTGTTGTGCAGGCACTCGGTCACCGCCCACGCGATCGCCACGCCGTCATACGTCGACGTCCCGCGGCCGATCTCGTCGAGCAGCACCAGGCTGCGGGCGCTGGCGCCGTGGAGGATGGCGCTCGTCTCGCTCATTTCCACCATGAAGGTGGACTGGCCCCGGACCAGGTTGTCCGACGCGCCCACCCGCGTGAACAGCCGGTCCACGACGCCCACCGTCGCGCGCCGGCACGGCACGTAGGCGCCCATCTGGGCCAGCAGTACGCATAGTCCCACCTGCCGCAGCAACGTGGATTTGCCCGCCATGTTGGGGCCGGTGAGCAGGATGATGCGGCCGGCCTCGTCGAGCCGCACGTCGTTCGGGATGAAAGCCTCGCGCGGCATCATCCGCTCGACGACGGGATGGCGGCTGTCTTCGAGGTGCAGGGTGAAGTCGCCCGTCACCACCGGCCGCACGTATCGCTCCCGCTCGGCGACCTCGGCCAGACCGGCCCAGACGTCGAGCTGCGCCAGCACGGTCGCGGTGGCCTGTACGCGCGCGATCGCGTCGGCCACGCGGCCCCGCAGCGCGGTCATCACCTCGGTCTCGCGCGCCGCGATCCGCTCCTCGGCGCCGAGCACCTTCGCTTCGTATTCCTTGAGCTCCGGCGTCACGTAGCGCTCCGCCCCGGTGAGCGTCTGGCGGCGCTCGTAGTGGGGCGGAATGCGGTCGCGATGGACGTGCGTGACCTCGATGTAATACCCGAACACCTTGTTGAACCCGACCTTGAGCGACGCGATGCCGGTGCGCTGCCGCTCGCTCGCCTGGAGCGACGCGATGTATTGCTTACCGCCGTCCCGCGCGTCCTTCAGCTCGTCGAGCTCGTGGTCGTAGCCCGGGCGGATCGCGTCGCCGTCGGTTAACTGGGCGGGGGGCCGGTCCACCAGCGCACGGCTCAACTCCTCCCCGACGTCCGTCAGCAGGTCGCAGCGGGCGGCAGCGGCCTCGAGCGGTGCGGCGGCCTCGCGCCCCTCGAGGCCGCTCAGGGCTCCGGCGGCGTCGGGAAGCCGGCGAATCGAGTCGCGCAGGGCGCCCAGCTCGCGCGGCGTGGCGCGGCCCAGGGCCGCCCGCCCCGCCAGGCGCTCGAGGTCGCGCACGCCGTCCAGCGCCTCGCGCAGACGCTCGCGACCGCGGCCATCGCGCACCAGCACCTCCACGGCGTCGAGGCGAGCGTTGATCGCGGCGGGGTCGACGAGCGGCGCCAGCATCCAGCGGCGCAGCAAGCGGGCGCCCATCGGCGTGAGGGTCCGATCGAGGACCTCGAGCAGCGTGGCACCCTGGGCGCCGGCGCGCAACGGCTCGACGAGCTCCAGGTTGCGGCGGGTCATCTCGTCGAGCGGCAGCACGTCGCCGCGGCGCACGAGCGTCGGCCGGGTGAGGTGGGGCAGTCCGCCCGGCTTGAGCTCGCGCGCGTAGCGGAGCAGGGCGCCGGCGGCGCCCAGGGCCGGCCGGTCGTCGGCCGCGATCCCGAGCCCGTCGAGCGACGCGAGAGCGAACGTGCGGGTCAAGTCTTCGCGTGCCAGCTCCGGGTCGAACTCCCACGCCTCGCGCTCGGTGACCGTGGCGCCGGCCGCGCGGTGAGCGGGAGGCGGCGCGCCCGCGGGCACCACCAGCTCCGGGGCTTCGTATCGGGCGAGCGCCGCCTCGAGCTCCGTCGTGGCGACGACTTCGAGCACCAGCTCTCCCGTCGTGACGTCCAGCGCGGCGATGCCGGCCGCCGGGCCGCGCGGGTCGAGCGCGACGAGGTAGTTGTTGCGGTTCCGCGCGAGCCAATCGTCGGTCAGCACGGTCCCCGGCGTGATGGTCTCGACGACCTCGCGGCGCACCGGGCCTTTGGCGAGCTTCGGGTCCTCGACCTGCTCGCAGATCGCCACGCGGTGGCCCTTGGCGATGAGCCGGCGGAGGTATTCCGTCGCGGCCTTCACGGGCACACCGGCGAGCGGCACCTCCGCGGCGCCGCCGTTGTTGCGGGACGTGAGCGTGAGCCCCAGCTCGCGTGCGCCGAGCCGGGCATCGTCCTCGAACATCTCGTAGAAGTCGCCCATGCGGAAAAACAAAATCGTGTGCGGATACCGCGCCTTGATCTCGCGGTACTGCTGCATGAGCGGAGTCTCCGCGCCGCCGCCGCTCACCACGCGCTCGGTCACGGCTCCTCCACCACGAAGGGCTGGCCGCCGAGGCGCGTCCGCAGCCGCTGCTGCGTCTGCTGGGCCTCCTCGCGGGTGGCGTACCGACCGACCCGCACCTTGAAGAAGCCGCTGGTGTCGCGCACCACGCGCGCGTCGAAGCCCATGACTTTCAGACGCGTGAGCATCTCGTCCACCTGCGCGGTACTCTTCACCGCGAGCACCTGGACGGCGTAGGCCTTCGGGACCGCCGCCCCGCTGTCGGCGATCGGCGGCGGTGGCGCGGTGGCGCCGGTGCAGCGCGCCGCGTAAAAGCTCACCTGGTTCTTGAGCTCCACGTCGTCGGCTGCGCCCGCGAGCGCCTCCTGAATCAGCTCGCAGCCGCGCGGTTCGTTCTTGAGCTCGAAGTACGCGCGCGCCGCCGGGAATGCGACCCGCGAACGGAGCGGCGAATCGGGGTAGTCGCGGCGCAGCCGCTCCGCCGCCTGGACGGTCTGCGCCGGGTCGCGTTGGGCGAAGTACAGCTGCGTGAGGAGCAGCAGGGCGTCGTCCGCCCAGGGCGATGCCCCGTACTCGAGGACGATGCGGTTCAAGTTCGTCGCCACTGCCTGAGCGTCGGGCGCGATCTTCGCGCCGGCGAGCAGGGCTTGCGGGTAGACCGAGTCCGCAGGCGAGAGTGTGGCGAGCAGCCGGCGCACGGACGCGCGCGCTGAGTCGACGCGGCCGGCCTGCGCGAGCCGGAGGGCGTCGACGACCCGCGCATCGGTCTGGGCGGCCAGACGGCCGGACGGCCCGACGGCCAGTGCCACGAGCACCAGCACCAGCGCCCGTCTGCCCGTCCGGCCGTCCGGCCGTTGTGCGCTCACGCAGCCTCCTGCCGTGGCACCGCGAACCCCAGCACCAACCCCGTCACGATCCCCCGATCGTCGGTCACGGTCGTCCCCTTGAGTGCGCGGTCCGCGGCGAGCGCGGCGCGGAGCGCCCGGGACAGCTCGGTCGCCGTCCAGAGCCCGCTCCACCGCGCCCACCGGGCCGCCTCGTCCTTGTAGCCGCGCAGCCCGAAGGGCCGTGCCGCCTGCAGGTGGCGGAATACCGTGTCCTCGAGGCGTCCGGCCCCCGCGCCTTGGTCGCGCTCGGCGCGGGCCAGGGCCGTCCCGACAAGGTGGGTGCCCAACTGCGTCACGATCTTCACGCCGCTCATCCCCGCCTGCTCGAGGACCGGCTCGACGAGCTGCGCCGCCCGCGCCGCCCGTCGCTCGAGCGCCGCCGCCACGAGGTCGTGGACGGTCTCCCCATGGTGCACTCCCACCAGGGCCGTGACGTCCGCCGCCGTCGCGGGGCGACTCCCCGCGAGCGCCGCGAGCTTCTCGAGCTCGCGGGCCAGCCCGCCGAGGTCGTTCCCCACCGCCGCGACGAGGAGCTCGACGGCGTCAGCGGCGAGCGTGAGGGAGAGCTGCGACGCGTGATGATTCACCCAGCGCGGGACGCGTTCCGGCGCCAGGGGCGCGATCGCGACGGCAGTGGCATGACGCGCCAACTCCGCATCGGGGTCCTCACCGGCCCCGCTGACGAGGACCAATACGGTCGTGGGGTTCGGCGCCGCCAGATAGCGCACCAGCTCGTCCCGCAAGTGCGATTTCCGCTTGCCGAGCTGATCCACGCCGCGCAGCACGACGGCGCGGCGTTCCGCGAGCATCGGGGGCGTGTTCACCAGGGCGTGGAACGCCGCGGCGTCCACATCGGTGACGAAGCGACTGTCGAAATTGAAATCGCGGGCGGCCGGGTCCACGGCGGCGTCGAGCAAGGCCCGGACGGCCTCGTCCTTCAGGACGTCTTCGTCACCGTGCAGGAGATAGACCGGGTCGGGGGCGCCCTTCTTGAGGCTGCGAAGGAGCGCATCCAGGGTGAGCGCCGCCATACACGGCGGAAGTTAGCCCCGGGGGTGGGGGGGGGGCTAGCGGCCCGCGGACGCGGGCTCGATCTGCGTGACCGCGGGCTGTACGAGCGCAGTCCCGTACGGGTACGGGTTCCCCTCTACTACGCTGGCGCGCGGATCCTGGAAGGAGACGAACGGCAGACCGAGGTTCGCGACGGGCTTGGGGAACGCCGCGGGGGGGAGCGTAGGAATCGCAGCCAACTGGGGGCGCCGGCCCACTTCGAGGACGAGCAACGAAAGGGCGACGAGCACCAGCATCGCCGCGGCGAGCCCCCCGCGCGCCGGTACCGCCTCATTGCGCAGGCGTTCGCGCGCGAGCCGCGCGTCGAGCCGCCGCCGGAAGTCGGTCGACGGCGCGAGCGTCTCGCGCTCCTGCAGCGCCGCGACTCCACGACGCAGAGCCGCCTCGTAGCGGCGGCACGCCGGACACTGAGCGAGGTGGCGCTGGAAACGACGCAGCTCGCGCGGGGCGGCGATCAGGCCGTCGCGGAACTCGGTGTACCGATCGAGGAATTCCTGGCAGATCATGACGGCTGAATGGTACCACCCGGGCCGGCGGGAGTTCCGCGGCCCGGGGATCGGCAGGGGGACACTATTCGATCAAGGGACCGATTAGCTGGGCAAAGCTGTTCCGGGCCCGGTTCAGGCGGCTCTTCACAGTCCCGAGGTTGCACCCCGTGATCTCCGCGATCTCCTGATAGCTCTTTCCCTCGAGCTCGCGCAGCACGAACACCTCGCGATGATGCTCGGGGAGCCGGTGCACGCACTGGTCCACGGCATCCTTCAGGAAGCGCTTGCGATACAGGTCGTCGGGGCGCGCGGTGGTGTCCTCGAACTGCAACGGGCGGTGGTCCGCCTCCCAGTTCTTCTTGATCGTCTGGAACAGAACCAGCGGGTTCCGGCTGCGGTTGCGCAGCTCGTTCTTGGCCAGGTTCGAGGCGATCGTGTAGATCCAAGTCGAGAACTTCTTGGTCTGGTCGAAGCGGTGCAGGTGCCGGAATACCCGGATGAAGACCTCTTGCACCAGGTCCTCGGCCCGCTCCCGATCGCCGATCGTGCGGTTCACGAAATTGAGCAAGCGCGTCTGGTAGCGGTCCACCAGGGAGCCGAACGCTTGGGGATCGCCGGCCAGATGCTGCAGGACGACGTGCCCGTCATCGAGCTCGTGCAGCGCCTCGCGCTGCAAGGCGCGCGGCGAATCGATTGCCTGGATGGTGCGCTTCAGGACCGCCCCCATGGTCGCTCCTACGTTTCAGATGGTAACAAAAACGCTAGGTGAGACCCTACCGGTGACGTTGGTCGAGATATGGCACGAAGCGTGCCTCTCGACATGAGAATACAAGTGATTCTTCGACAACGCATTACGGATGCTGGCGGCGACATCCCGCCAATATTGTCTCGCCGAAGAGACAACCGCAAGTGTCCATCTGTACTAAATCCCCAGGATGAACCCGGCCATATAGAGGATAGCTGCGACCGTCTTTCCGTCGCAGATAGCACCGTCCCGCACCAGTGCCAGCACCTCCGACAGCGGTTTCGGCACCACCTCGATGAACTCGTCGGGCTCGCGGGCGTGCGTGCCGGCCGACAGGTCGGTCGCCCAGTACAGATGAATGCGCTCGTCGGTGAAGCCGGGTGTCGTCCAGATAGTAGTAAGACGCTCCACCCGGCCCGCGGTCACACCCACTTCTTCCTGCAGCTCGCGCCGGGCGCAGTCGAGCGGCGCCTCGCCGGGGGAGAGCCGGCCGGCGGGGATCTCGAGCAGCGAGCCGCCGGTCGCATACCGGTACTGCTGAATGAGCAGCACCGTGGGATCGGCGCCGCGGGGGTCGGAAGCGAACGGAAGGACGGCGGCGGCGCCCGGGTGGCGCAGCATCTCCAGCTCACCGGTCGATCCGTCGGGGTAGCGCACCGTATCCACGTCGAGGTTGACCACCCTCCCGGTGTAGATCCGCCGGCGAGCAAGCTGCATCAATGCCTCCTAGTGCTGGAACAGCCAGGCCAACGGGACCTTGAATCCTTCGGCAAGGAGGTAGGCGGTGTTGCGACGCATGCTGGCCCGGATCGGGGACCCGGGCGCCGGGGAGGTCAAAGGTGCAAGGCCGAGCCGCCCGGCGATAATGCGCAGCCGGAGCATGTGGAACGCATCGCTCACGAGGAGAACGCGGCGGTTTTCCCGCCCCTCGAACCAACGACCGACTTGGGCGAGCGAGGCGTAGGTGTCGTCGCCGGGGAGTGCGATGAGGGCTTGGGTGGGGAGGCCGAGGCGCGCGAGGTAGTCGCGGCCCACGCTCGCCTCGTTGAGGGTGTCGCCCGTCCCGACGCCGCCCGTGACGAGGATTACGGGTGCGAGGCCTCGCTGATACAGGGCGGCCGCGTGGTCGAGGCGCGCGCGGAACACGGGCGAGGGCCGGCCGTTGTACTGCGCGGCGCCCAGCACGACGATCGCGTCGGCGGTCGTGGCCTGGTCGCGCGCGCCTTGGACGGCGACGGCGAGCACCACCGCCGCCCAGCCGACGAGCAGCAGCACGAAGCCGAGGGCGGCCGTCGTGAGGACGCGCCGGGGTGTCCAGAAGGGCATGCGACAAGATACAAAGGCATGGCCCTTCTCAGGGTTTGGTGAGCAACTCCTCGAACAGGGCCAGCGCCCGCGGATCGTCCGACTGGCCCAGCCAGAAGATGGCCTTGCGGCGGAGCTGCGGATCGCCATTGCCTTTGGCAATGCGGAGCAACGCCGGCACGCCTTCCTCGCGGGGCCGCTGGGAGAGGGCGAAGACCGCGCTCTCCTTCACGTCCCGGTCCACGCCGCCATCGTCGATGAGATCCGTCAGCCCCCGCGTGGCCGCGTCCCCGGCGGCCTGGCCGAGCCAGAACACGGCCGACCGGCGCACCTTTCGAGAGATCCGATCGTTGCGCGCGATCCGCAGCAGGTCGGGCCAGATCGTCGTGCTGTCGGCGAGGATGGCGGGCAGAATGGCCCGCTCGGAGGCTCGGCCCGAATCCCGTTCCGCGACCGCGAGGAGATACGCCGCCGCCTCGCGGGCGCTCACCGTGCCGAGATCGGTGACGTCGCTGCCGGGCGTGCGCCACTTGCCGCCTACGTAGGTCTTCAGGTCCGTCACGGCGCCGCCGCTCTTCAGGAGCGCGACCCGCACCGGACCCGAGTCGCAGGCCGACGTCTCGTTGTCGTCGTCCCAGTTCGAGTAGTAGCCGCCATTGGTCTGCTGATTGCGACAGCGGCCGTTGCGGCAGTCCCAACTGATGACGTTCCGGCCGTTGCCGTACACGCCGGGCCGGGCGGCGAAGCTGAACCGCACCGTGCCGTCCCGGACCGTGGCCACACGGCGCTCGAGGGTCGGCTGCTGCACCAGAAGCAGCGCCAGGATGAGGGCGTTCATTGGTTGATGAGATCCTGGAGAAACTGGGCCGCCCGCGGGGAGCGCGACTGGCCGATCCAGAAGATCGCCTTCTTGCGCAGCTCGCGGTCGGGGTCGTTCTTCCCGATGTCGAACAGCTTGTCGAGCGCGGCGTCATCGCGCCGCTGCGAGTAGACAAAGATCAGCTGCTCCCGCATTTCGCGGTCCTTCATACTGTCGTACAACCGCACCAGGTCGGCGATGTCGACGCTGCGCCCCTGGCCGGCCCAGAACAGCGCCTTCTTGCGGATTTCGATACTCTCGTTCTGGTTCAGCGCGATGTCCATCAACCACCGATAGTTGTCGGCGCCCCCCATTTGGGACAGGGAGAAAATCACCTTCTCCTTCAGCTCAAGGTTGTCGAGCCGCGCGTACAACGCGCGGAGGAACGTTGCATTCTCGGTCGACTTGTGCTGTCCGAGCCAGAAGATCGTCTTCTCGCGGAGCTCTTCAGGGGCGTCGCGTCGCTCCGCGTACGCCCGCAGGATCGCCCCGGCGCGCTCGCTCCGATGCTGCGACAACGCGAAGATCGCTTTCTCCTGCACGGTGACGTCGGTCGAAACGCCAAGAATGGAGTCGAGCGCCGCGACCGCTTCCTCGCCGGGCACCTGCGACAGCCAAAACACCGCCTGCTCGCGCACTTCCTGATCGGGGTCGGAGCGCACCGCGTCGAGGAGAATGCGTGACGTCTCCGGGCTGCGCTTCTGGGAAACCAGGAATACCGCCTTGCGCCGCAGACATGTGGAGGCCTCGTCGCGCCGCCCCAACACCGCCTTGAGGATCGGCACGGCGCGCTCGGCGTCCATATTGAGGAGGCCCTGCAGCGCGGCGATCCGGATGTCGTCTTCGTCGTCGCAGCTCGACGACCGGCCCGGGCGCTCCGCCCGGGGCGGGCGGGGAGCGCGCTCCGCGCGGGGCGGGCGTCCCGCGCGCAGCTGCGGCGGCTCGGGCGGCTCGGGCGGCTCGGGCACCTCTGGTGGCTCTGGCGGCTCTGGCGGTTCGGGCGGTTCGGGCGCCTCCGGCGGTACGAGGCTGTCCGCCTCGCGGCGGAGGATTTCTGCGGCTTCGCGGTCGCCCCGCTGGGCCAACTGACTTTGCACGCGGCGCAGGAGGACCTCGGCATCGTGCCGCGTAGAAGCCTTGGGGAAGCGCGTGGCCTGGGTGCGCAACGCATCACGTGCTGCGCGCAGGCCGTCGTCGGATCCCGTCCGATACAGGGCGAACGCCTGCCAGTAGAACGCGTCAGCCGCATATGTCGAGCGGGGATAGCGCTTCTGGACCGCTTGGAAGAGTTCCGCGGCGCGGGTGTATTGGTTGCGGTTCAGGGCCTGCCGCGCGACGCGATACAGCGAGTCGGCCGGATCCTGTTGCAGAGCCTCGAGCTCCGCGCTCGATGCGGCGAGCGCCGTCGCGGCCGTGACCGTCGGGATGAGAGCGGTCGAATCCTGCACGATGGTGACGGCCAGCAACAGCGACACGATGAACATCAGAGCACTCCTTCAGTGCGCACCGGCACCGGCCCAGCGGGAATCGCCGAGCGCAGTTTGGGCAGCACGCTGCGTTGGTCCATGCCTTGGGTGATCAAGTCGGTGTCGTGCGGGTCGCGACCCGCGGGAAGCTGGGAGATCTGCACCAGCACCAGCTCCAGGTCTTCGAGCAGCGCGCGCAGACGGGGGTCATCCGCCGCAGGGGAGTCGAGCAGCAGGCGGGTCGTGGTGAGCAGGTCGCGCGCTTGACCCGTGAAGCGCGCGTCGGCACGACCGGCCCGGAGGTCGGCGCGGAATCCCGTGAGGAAGGCCTCGGTCCGGGAGAGGTACTGCGTCGCGGCCACCCGATAGAGCAGACCGCGGCCCCCCGTATCGCTGGCCGCCACCGGCGTCCCGTCGCCCAGGCCCCTGTCCTGCAGAGCGGTCCAACGGCCGATCCCGACGCCGAGGACGAGCAGCGCCGCGGCGGCGAGGGTCCAGCGTAGCCAGGGACGCAGCTCGATCACGCGGGCAGCGCGACGCTGCCGCTCCGCCGCGATTCGCGCCCACATCTCGTCACGGGGCGTGGGACGAGGGTCGTGGTACCCCTTGGCGGTCTCCTGCAACCATTTGTTGAACCTGTCGTCGTCGTGCATCATGACACCCACTCTCCCGCGAAGTCCGCGAGCGCCTCGCGCAGTTTGGCGCGTGCCCGGGACAATTGCGCCTTCGATGTGCCCGTCTCGACGCCGAGCGCGGCGCCGATCTCCTCGTGTGTGTAGCCCTCGACGTCATGCATCACGAACACGGTCCGATAGCCCTGCGGCAGCGCGTCGATCGCCCGCGTGAGCCGCGCCTTCAGGTCCGGCTCGGCTTCGCGCCGTCCGCCGCTCACGCCGTCCGCGGCCTCGAGGTCCGCCTCTCGTTGGCGAAAGCGCTTCACCTTGCGGAGGCCGTTCAGGACGACCGTGGTGGTGATCGCGTGCAGCCAGGTCGAGAGCGCCGAATCGCCCCGGAACGTGTCCAACCGCGCGAACGCGCGGATGAACGTCTCCTGTGTGAAGTCCTGGGCGAGGACGTCGTCCCCGGCCAGGCGGTAGGCCAGGCGGTAGACGCGGTCCACATGGGCGTCGTACAGGGCGCGCTCGGCAGTGCCATCCCCGGCGCGGACGCGGTTGATCAGATCTCGTTCGTCCACGGAGCTCCGAGGCGCCGGGGGGGGGCCACGCTCGCAACTACCCGTCTGACACGGGGATTGGAGAAAGGGTTACGTCAGCGGAGCAGCGCCTGCAGGCCTAACCCCCCGGCGAGGGCGAGAAGAAGGGAGGCGAGCGTGCCGATCAGGAAGTACTCGGCGAACTCACGGTCTTCCAAGGCTTTGAACCGCGCGACCGACTTGGCCGCGACGATCAGGCCCAACGCCCCGTACTGGCCGAGCAGGACCAGCGTGAGCGCGATCGCGCGCTCCAGGGCGCCGATGGTGCGGCCGCGGGCGATGTCGATGGCGCCGGCAGTGCGGTCGTCATCGCGGCGCATCTGCAGGGCGGGGAGGTCGAGGACGGCGCGGACGACGACCATGCCGCGGATGCAGATGTAGAGGTAGCCGGCGACGTAGAGGCCGACGGCGCCCCAGCGGTATCCCGCCCTGCTCGGGACGGCGAGCTTGGCGAGGAGCTGGCCGGCGACGACGGCGGCGAGCACGAGCAGCACCTCGGTGAGGAGCAGCATGCGGCTGCGGCGGTGGCCGTCGATCTGGGCCGGCCACAGCACGGCAACGATGGTGTAAGCAAGCAGCGGCACGACCGCGAGCGGATTCATCGGGCCTCCAGGATGGCGGCGCGGAACATCATATCGCCCGCAGCGACGAGCGGCCAGGCCATGCGCCGTTTCATGTGGGAAACCGCTGTGGGATGGACCTTTAGCCGCTCCTTGAGGGCGTCCAGCGCCGGGCCGTAGAAGCGGAGCTCCGAGGCTTGGCGCCTTTGGCGGGGCGTCCAACTCCAGTACAGCGCCGAGTAGTACGCCGCGAGGGCGTCGACGGCCGGTGGGAAGCCGCGGAAGGTGAACACTTGGCGCCGCTCCTTGGCCTCTTCGAGCGCGGCGCGGGCGGCGTGAAAGCAGGGGCCATCCACTTCGAGCGCGGTCTTGGCGAGCGCCGTGCTGATGGGGCCGCGGGCGCACGCGATGATCCAGTCCACTTCGCCGAACACGGAACGCAGCCAGTGCGCGATCTCCCAGACGAGGTTGGGGTCGCGCAACAGCCCCTCGATCTCGTCGCCACGGGCGATGGCGAAGCCGGCGGCGATCCTCGAACGCCACGGAATCCGTTTGTTCAGGTCGGTGCGGAGCCGCGTTTGGATGTCCGCCTGCAGCCGGGCTCGCGCGGTGGTCGGGAGGGCGCGCGATTCAATCGCATCGGCGAGTACGGCGACGTAATTAACGTTTTTCGTCATATTTACAACTTATGACGTATTACGTCACATTGTCAATATGTGACACATTCCGTCAGCGGGTCCCGAAGAGGCGGTCCCCGGCGTCGCCCAGCCCCGGAAGGATGTAGCCCTTGGCGTTCAGCTCACGGTCCAGGGCGGCGGTGTAGACGGGAACGTCGGCGTGGGCGTCGAGCAGGGCGCGCACGCCGGCCGGCGCCGCGACGAGACACATGAAGCGGATCCGCGGAGCGCCGGCGCGCTTCAGGGCGCTTACGGCGGCGACCGCCGAGCCGCCGGTCGCGAGCATCGGATCGAGCAGGAAAAACGTCCGGTCCTGCTCCCCGGAGGGGATCTTGAAGTAGTAGTCCACGGGCTGCAGGGTGTCGTGATCGCGGTACAGGCCGATGTGGCCCACGCGCGCGGAGGGGATGAGCTGCGAGATCCCTTCCACCATCCCGAGCCCGGCGCGCAGGATCGGCACCAGCGTCAGTTTCTTCCCCGCCACCTGGCGGCCCGACGTTTTCTCGAGGGGGGTCTCGATCTCGACCGGCTCGAGCGGGAGGTCCTGCGTGACCTCGTACGCCATGAGCATGGCGATCTCGTTCACGAGCTGCTTGAAGTCCCGGGTGCTGGTCCGGCGATCCCGCAGGATCGTCAGCTTGTGCTGAATCAGGGGATGCTCGAGGACGGTGAGGTTCGGGAAGCGGGGCTTCGCCATGAGGCAGAAAGTAAGCCGCCGGTTGCGACCGCGCGACGGGGCCGTATGTTCTCCGGCCTCCCAACGGAGTCGCCCTATGAAGCGCGCCCTCCTGGTTTTCTGCCTCGCCACCCTGACCCCCGCTGCGCCGCTGTCGGCACAGACCACCGACGGCATCATTGCCAAGTACATCCAGACCGTCGGCGGCATGGCAAAGATCCAAGCCGTGCAGACGCTGCGCCGCACCGGGCGGTACACCGGCGGCGGCGGCTTCGAAGCGGTGGTCGTCCAGGAGAACAAGCGGCCGAGCCGCGTGCGGCAAGAGTTCTCGCTCCAGGGGATGACCGGCATCAACGCCTACGACGGCACGACGGGATGGAAGATCGAGCCGTGGCAGGGGAAGAAAGACCCTGAGTCCCTGAGCGAAGAGGAGATGCGGGACATCACGGAAGAAGCGGACTTCGACGGCCCGCTGATCAATTACCAGCAGAAGGGGAACAAGGTCGAGTTCCAGGGCATGGAGCAGGTCGAGGGCACCGACGCGTTCAAGCTCAAGATCACGCTCGCCAACGGCGACGTGCGCTACTACTACCTCGACACCGATTACTACGTCCCCATCAGAATCGAAACCAAGCGAATGATCCGGGGCACGGAACAGGAGTTCGAGACCTCACTCGGCGACTACAAGGAGGTGGCGGGCTGGTACCTGCCGCACTCGTTCGAGACCGGCCCTCGGGGTAGTCAGGACAAATCGAAGGTCACGTTCGAGAAGATCGAGGCCAACGCACCCATCGACGACAGGCGGTTCCGCCCATGATGAGTCTCTGCTTGCTGCTCGCCGGTTTCGTCGCTGCGCAGCAGCCGCAGGCGGCGAAAGTAGACTCGGAGACGATCTCCGGATTGGGAGCGCGCAACATCGGGTCGGCGGCGATGAGCGGGCGGATCGCGGCCCTCGACGCCGTCCACGAAGGTGGGCGGCTCACCGTGTACGCCGGCGCGGCGAGCGGCGGCGTGTGGAAGTCGGTCAACGGCGGCACGACCTTCAAGCCGGTGTTCGACCGGCAGCCGGTCCAATCGATCGGCGCGGTCGCCATCGATCCGACGAATCCGAAGGTCATCTGGGTCGGCACCGGTGAAGCGTGGACGCGCAACAGCGTGTCCATCGGCGACGGCGTCTACAAGTCCGTCGACGGCGGCGAGAACTGGACCAACGTCGGCCTCCCGGCGTCCGAGCATATCGCCAAGATTCTCATCGACCCCACCACGCCCAATACGGTCTACGTCTGCGTGCCGGGCGCCCTGTGGAGCGACAGCGACGAGCGCGGGGTCTACAAGAGCACCGACGGCGGCAAGAGCTGGACGAAGGTCCTGAAGGGCGCCAACCCGTCGACCGGGTGCTCGCTGATGTCGATGGACCCGACGAATCCGAAGACGATCTACGCCGGCATGTGGGACTTCCGGCGGCGGGGCTGGACGTTCCGCTCGGGCGGCAACGGTGCCAACGCGCCGAGCGGCTCCGGTCTGTTCAAGAGTACCGATGGCGGCGCCACCTGGACGGAGCTGGATGCGCAGAGCGCGAAGGGGCTGCCGACCAAGCCGTGGGGACGCGTCGCGGTGGCCGTCGCTCCGTCGAAGCCCGACGTCGTCTACGCGGTCATCGAGGCCGAGCCGCCGAAAAACGGGCTGTATCGCTCGAACGACGGGGGGCGAACCTGGCAGGCGCTCGACCGCAGCCAGGCGATGATCTGGCGGCCGTTCTACTTCGCCAACCTCATCGTCGACCCGAAAAACGAGAACCGGGTCTACAAGCCGGACGGCCCACTGATCGTGAGCAACGACGGCGGCAGGAGCTTCAGCAATATCTCCGGCGGCGCGCATGGCGATTTCCACGACGTGTGGGTCGACCCGAGCAACACCGACCATCTCATCACCGGCGACGACGGCGGCCTGTGGTACTCCTACGACGCCGGCAACAAGTGGTGGAAGGCCGACAATCTCCCTGTTTCGCAGTTCTACCACGTCAGCCTGGACATGGACCGGCCGTACCACGTGTACGGCGGGCTGCAGGACAACAGCTCGTGGGTCGGAGAATCCGAGTATCCGGGCGGCATCACCAGCAGCCGGTGGGAGAACATGTACGGGGGCGACGGCTTCTGGATGTTCGTCGATCCCACCGACGTCGATTACATCTACGCGGAATACCAAGGAGGTGAGATCGCGCGCGTCAATCGCCGCACGCTCGAGTCCCGCAACATCAAGCCGCTGCCCCATTACCGCGAGGGGAAGCTGCGGTACAATTGGAACACGCCCATTCACTTGAGCCCTACGCAGCGGGGCACGATCTACCTCGGCGCGCAGTTCCTGTTCCGCTCGCGCGACTACGGGCAGACGTGGGACCGCATCTCCCCCGATCTCACCACGAACGATCCCGACAAGCAGAAACAGGAGCTATCCGGCGGCGTGACGGTCGACAACTCATCGGCCGAGATGCACACCACGATTTACGCGATCGCCGAGTCGCCGCGGAACGCCAACGTCATCTGGGCGGGCACCGACGACGGCAACCTCCAGGTGACGCGCGACGGCGGCAAGACGTGGACGAACGTGGTGGGCAACGTCTCCGGGCTCCCCAAGAACGCCTGGGTGTCGTCGGTCGAGGCGGGGCATTTCGCCGACGGCGCCGTGTACGCCACGTTCGACCTGCACACGTTCGGCGATATGCGGCCGTACGCCTACAAGTCGACCGACTTTGGCGCGACCTGGTCGCCCCTCGTGGCGCCGACCAGTCCGGTACGCGGCTACGCCCACGTCGTGAAGGAAGACCTGGTGAACAAGGATCTCCTCTTTCTCGGCACCGAGCTCGGCCTCTGGGTGTCCGTGGATGGCGGGAAGCAGTGGGCGCATTACAAGGGCGGTAACCTGCCGAGCGTGGCGGTGCGGGATCTCGCTATCCACCCGCGTGATCACGACTTGGTGATCGGGACCCACGGCCGGGGCATCTGGATCATCGATGACATCTCGCCGCTGCGCGGCCTGACGCCCCAGGTCCTTGCGACCGCCGCGGTCTTCATGCCGGCGCGGCCGACGGTGCAGCGCCTCCAGGCGTCGGGCGGATGGGCGAACGGTGATGCGGCGTTCGTCGGGCCCAACCCCCCCGGCGATGCAGTCATCACCTACTACCAGCGCAAGCGCCACATCTTCGGCGACATGAAGATCGAAGTCTTCGACGCGAGCGGGAAGCTGGTGGGCACGGTGCCCACGAGCAAGCGCGGCGGCCTCTCCCGCGTAACATGGTCGATGCGCCTCACGGCGCCCCGAGTGCCGCCCGCGGCCAGCGCGGCGTTCGGCGCCGCGTTCGGTCCCCGGGTCCTGCCGGGCACGTACACCGTCAGGATGACCAAGGACAAGGAGGTGTACGCGACCCAGCTCCAGGTCGTGGCCGATCCTCGCACCAAGCACACGCCGGAGGATGGCCGGGCGGGGTTCGACCTGGCGACAAAGCTCTACGGCGTCCTCGCCGATATGACGTTTGCCGTGGACCGGATCAGCGGGGTCCGTCAGGCGCTCGATGACCGGGCGGCGAAGCTGCCGGCGCGGGACGCGCTCGCGGGGCGGCTGCGCGCCGCGTCGGCGAAGGTCGATTCGTTGCGCGCGAAGATCGTCGCGACGAAGGAAGGCGGGATGATCACCGGGGAGGAGCGGTTGCGCGAGCACCTCACGAACCTGTACGGCAACGTGGTCTTCTACGACGGCCGGCCCTCCCAGACCCAGGTGGAGGCGGCGGACGCGCTGGCGCGGGAATTAGCAGATGTTGTGAAGGAGTTCGACGCCTGGGCGGCGCGTGCCCTCGCCGGGCTCAACTCAGCTCTTACCGGAAAGCGCCTCGAGCAGATTCCGCTCGTGAGCCGGGAACAGTGGGAGGCGAAGGCCGCGTCAGCGAGCCGATAGGCCAGCCTCATGAGATATTGCTGGTCGTGTGTCACCGGGTTGCTGATTGCTGCTCCGCCCGCGGCGGCACAACTCTCCGCCCGCGCCGACGTGTCGGCCGGTGGGCGCTACGTGTGGCACGGCGTCTCCCGGGCGGCGGGCCTCGTCGCGCAGCCATCGCTGGCCGTGGGATTCCGCCTCCCCCGCCTCTCGCTCGAGGGCGGCGCCGTCCTTCACTACGAGCTGGACCGCGTAGCGGCGGGGGAGCTGTCCGAAACCGGCGCCACTGAGCGCCACCTCGGCGAGGAAGACTTCTGGGGGCGGGCCTCGCTCGTGATCGGACCGACGCGCCTGCACGCGGGCGTGGTGCGCTACGTCTTCCGCGGCGACTCAGGCACGGGCGGCGTGGGCAGCGCGCGCAACACGACGGAAGTGTACGCGTCGTTGTCGACGACCAGCCGCTACGTCAACCCCACCGTGGAAGCCTGGTGGGACGTGGAGCGGGTGCGTGGCGCGTTTCTCCGCGCGTCGCTCGATCTCCCCATTCTCGGCTGGCCGTTTCCGCCATACGCTTTCGTGTTCGTCCAGGGAGAAATGGGGCTCAACGTCGGCCAGGGGCCCAACGCCGCCCGGCCCGGAGAGCTCACCAACTTCGCCGACCGGGGCCCCACGCACGTCGGGCTCGGTTTGGGGACTGAGCTACGGGCAGTGCGCCTGTCCAGCATCGGCTGGACTACGGTCGCCTTCGGGCTGCGGTCACAGCTCAATCTCGATGATGCCACCCGGGTCGATGGGACCGGGCGGAGGCGAGACGTGAATGTGTGGCTATGGACGGGGATCACGGTCCTGCTGGGCGGCGACGCCCGGAACCGGCGGTGAGTTGCCGCCGTGCGGTTCTGCTGCACGTCTCGACCCTCGTGCTGGCCGCGTGCGGTCCTACGCGACTGCGCGTGCCCGGCGCGCTCAGCCCGGCGCCGCGACCGGGAACGGAGGCGCTGCTGCGGGCCGGGTTTGGCCGCGTAGACATCACGCCGCCGCCGGGCGTGGGGCTGGCGGGGAACGGTCCCGAAGGCGCCGAGGCCCGCGGCTATCGCGTGCGACTGTATGCGCGGGTGCTCGTGCTGGCCGACGGCGGCGGGAACCGGCTGGCTCTGGTCGTCGCCGATCTCCCTCTCAGCTCGGCGCTCGTGCATCGCCGCGTCGCGGCGCTGACCGCGCGCACGGACGGCATCGGGGCCGATCGCCTCGTGATCGCGGTGACCCACACGCATGCCGGTCCCGGTCATTTCTTCGAGGCCGCTGGGTACAACGACGAAGGAAGCTCGGTCCTCGGCTTCGATCCGGTGATGGTCGATTCGCTGACGGCGCGCATCGCGCGGGCCGTGCACGCCGCGGTGGCCGATCTGCGGCCGGCCCGTGTGGCGTGGGGGAGTCGCGCCGTCTGGGGTGAGACGCGAATCCGCAGTCTTCCCGCCATGCTACGCAACATCCCCCCGCCCACCGCACCTCCCGACGCACCCGTCGGTCTGGCGCAGGAATACGCGTTGGTGGATCCGGAGCTCGCCATGCTGCGCGTCGATCAGCGTGATGCGGCGAGCGGTGCGTTCCGGCCCGCCGGCGCCTTCAGCATTTTCGCGATGCACGGCACGGGCAATGCCCCGTCGAACGATCTGCTCGACGCCGACATTCAGGGCATCGTCGAGCGGCGGCTGGAGCGGCACATCGACCGGGACTTGAATCGCGTGAGCGACAGCGGCTTCGTACCGCGCGCGGTGCACCTGTTCGCGAACGGCGCCGAGGGCGACGTGTCGCCGGCGTGGCCGCCGCAGAGCCGCTGCGACCTCCCCAGGCTCGCCGTGCTGCCAGCGCTCGAGGGCCCGTTCACGCGCACCCTGTGGGACTGGCGCGCGCCGACCGCGACGCACCTGGGCGCCTGCCGGCACGCGGCGCGACAGGCGATCACCGTGATCGGGAACAGTGTGGGGGACGGCGCGGTGGCATTGTTCGATGCGCTCGGCGCCGCCTTGACCGACCGGCTGGAGCTGGGGCGTTCATTCGCGACTCTGTCGCTGCGCGACAGCGCCCGCTCACTCGGCATCTGTCCCGAGCCCGCCCTGGGCATCAGCACGCTGGTCGGCGCGGACGACGCCCACACGCGGATTCAGGGGTGGCGCCTGTTCGGTCTGTTCGACATCGGACTCAAGGAGGGCTCCCCCAACCCGGACGTGCCGGGATGCCAGGCGCACAAGCGGCAACTCCTCGACGCGGCGTTCGGCGGCCTACTCAACCACCTATTCATCAGCGGGCACCTGCCCTCCTACGCACAAGTCATGGTGCTGCGCCTGGGGAATCGCGTGATCGGCGCGGTGCCTGGCGAGGTGACGACGACGGCGGGACGGCGGATGCGCGAGCAGATGTTGGCCGGAGCCCGCGGGGCGGGCGTTCCGGCGAGTGCGGCGTTGATCCTGGGTCACGCCAACGGCTACCTGGGGTACCTCGCCACGGCTGAGGAGTACACCGCACAGTACTACGAAGGTGGCTCGACGCTCTACGGTCCGGGCGAGGCGGCGATGTTTGGACGCGCGCTGCGGCGCCTCGCCGCGTCGATATCGACGGGAGACAGTCTGCCCCCGAACGCGGTACCTCCCCTCGATCTGGTGGTCGGTCAGCAGCGGCACATCGTCGCGCGCCGGACGGGCGGCCGAGTGCCGCCGCCGCGGATCGAGCGGGCCTGGTGCTCGGGTGACACGCTGTACGCCTGGCTGCAGCTCGGCGCGGCGGCGGATTGGCCCGTCGCCACCGGCGACGTCGCCGCGCAAGCGCGGGTGGAAGTCGTCGTCAACGACGCGGCGCGACGTGTGGTGAGCTGGGACGACGATCCGGCGCTGGAGCTGCGGCTGCGGTCGCGCCGCGGCGGCCTGGCGTGGTGGGACCTGCGGTGGTCGGGGGTGTCGGGCCTGGAGTATCGCGTCCGCATTCCCGGCGGGGCCGAGAGTGATCCGGTGCGGTGTTCGGGCGCGGGAAGGATACGATGAACGCTATCCAGGGGATGCTCGGCTTCGTTCTTCTCACCGCGGTACCGGCGGCGGCCGGGGCTCAACTCCCGACGTCGTTCCGCATCGGGCCGTACGGTGAAGTGACGAGCAAGCCGAGGTTCGACCCCGGCGCGGGCGTGCGCTCGGTCCTGTCGATCGCCAGCGTCGTAGAAGTCCGGTTAGACCTGGGCGCGCGGCGCCCCGAGTTCACCACCTCGAGCGGGTCGCTCGTCGGAATGCTCGGGGGGACACTGCAATACACGTTCGCGGGCGGGTACCCACGGAACTGGGGACTTTTTGGCGGCCATCAGTACTTCTTCGGCGCCGAGCACGGCCAGGAACGGTGGCAGTTCGGGTTCAGCACGGCCACCTCTCTCGCGCGCGGCGAGCGGGTGCAATACGAGCTCAGCCTCAGTGAGCGACGCCCGCTGCGTCGTCGGAGCGAGTGGTTGGCGCGGTTCAAAGTCGTCGTGCTCCGTCTGCCGCTGTGGTCCCGCAAGGTTCCGGACCCGCCGCCCCTCACCGTGAAGGTGGACAGCGTGGATGGCGGCGGTGTGCCCGCGAATCCCCGCTGGCAGGGTCCCCCGGGGAAGGATGTAGATCGGTGGTGCCGCTTCTCCTACGTCAAGATGTCCGTGAGCCCCCTGCTGATTTACCGCCCGGAGTGCGACACCAGCAGCGTCGCGACGCTGAACCAGCCGATCTCGTCGAGCAGCGCGAAACATGGCGGCTTGTCGTGCAGTGTGAGGGACGCCGAGCCGATCATTCGGGGGCACATCAACTGGATCGTGGTCCAGCAGACCGGCCGGCTGCGCTGGCGGGGTTTCAACAGCGGTTCACTGGGCGACCACGACTTCAACTTGTTCCTGGAGGCTCCCCGGCTCGTGACCCGCGCCAACGTGCGCGCCAACAGGCGTGAGGCCGACCTTCGAGATCATCCGAAACGTGACAGCTTGATCGAGCTCGAGTTCAACGGGGATGAGACGGCCGGCCTGTTCTCGGCGCAGCACGGGGGCGCGCTCTGGGCACCGTTGATCGCGCTGCCGCGATTCATCGCCGAGAACGCCGAGTATGACCGGGAGGATGCGAGGGCCGACTCGCTGTTCCGAGATCGGTTCGCGGTCGTCACCGGTCTGCTCGGGCTGGACGGGCAGCACGGCTTCCACACGGAGCTGCATCCGGTTCTGGGTCTCGCGGCGGACGTCTCGCACAAGACGCACGACGCCAACGTGCACGCGTGGCTCGTGATGTTGCGGAACATGGGCACCGAGGGCGAGTGTGCCGACTCGGTGCAGCTGCCCTGGGTCGCAGCCGATTCCACCCGGCCGACTCAGTACGTCCTCGAGATACCGTGGAGAGCCGGCGCCGATTCCGTAGTCGTCGATACCGCGAACAGTCGTTTCGGATTCATCGCGCGGCGGACGGCGACGCTCGCGGTCAAGGTGGATCGGGCGCGGGCCATCCGGCTCGTGGCTGACCTCCCGCGACCCACGCGCTCAGATTCCACGGCCATCGTCTACGGGACGCTCGGGCTCCGTTGGTTCGATCACGGTCGTGCGCTTCCGAACGATGCCGGTGTGGCTCAAATCGCCGGCCAGAATTGGATCCCTCGCCCGACGCGCGCCCAAAAGCGGGACAGGCATGACTTCCAGCCGGTGATGAAGGAAGCGTTCTCCCGGTCGCGCCGCCTGTGCTTCAGGGTGGAGCGGGTGGAGCCAGTGCGCCGTGATGCTCCCAGGCCCTTGCGGCCGCAGACCGTGCTGCGCGACTACCCGACACCGGCGCCGGCCGTCGTCGACGAAGGCTTGTGCTAACCACTCCCACCCCACCACTCAGCCCGCTAAGTTGTTCTCCCGTATAGCCCGGCCAGGTAGCTCAGTTGGTAGAGCAGCGGACTGAAAATCCGCGTGTCGCCGGTTCGATTCCGGCCCTGGCCACTCCCTAATGCCTTCCTCGCCGCGCCAGGAACCCGAGCGACGCCGCGGCCATGACTCCCCCCGTGAGCAGCCACGCCTGCGCAGTGGCTCGCGCCAGCAATGCGACGATCAGGCCTGCCGCTACCCACGGCACGACGCGCCCCGCCGGCATGACGAACGGCCTGTCGGCCGCACCCGCGTCGAGCCGCCGCAGCCGCCACACGGCGATGCAGCACGCCAGATAGACCAGCAGGATCGCCACGTTCGCCATGATCGCGAGTTGGACGTACGTGCCGGTGATGGCGATGGCGCACACAATCACGCCTTGGATCGCGATCGCGACGTGGGGCGTGTGGTGTGCTTGGTGCACGGCCCTAAGCGGCCGCGGCAGGTAGCCGTCCGCCGCGAGCGCGAACAACGTCCGCGGAGTGGAGAGCATCGTGGCCGTCATGAAGCCGAACGTCGAGACGATCATCGCGATGAGGATCAGCGTGGAGCCGGTGGGTCCGGCGAATTGCACGGCCGCCGCGGCGAGCGGGGCCTTGGCCGTCTCGGGAGCGGCGAGGGCGCTGCCGAGAATGCCCTGGGCGACGAGCTGGACGGCGATGTACAGCACCCCCACGCCCGTCACGGCGAGGGCGATCGCCCGGGGCACGGCGCGGGCCGCATCGCGCACTTCGCCGCTCACTTGCAGCGCGGATTCCATCCCGAAGAAGGCGAACATCAGCAGCAGTCCGGATTCCCCCAGGCGCGAGAGCGACGGGAATGATCCCATCGCGAGATTCTCCGCCCGTACGTGCGACAGGCCGAGCGCCACAAACGCGATGAGCGGGACCACTTTCGCGACCGTCGCGACGCCGCTCACGTGCGATCCCAGCGCGGCACCGCGGATGTTGACGATCGCAAGGCTGGTAATCACGGCGATGAGGAGCACGGCACGCGGCAGCTGGTCACCGAGGCCCGGCACCAGGCCGCCGACGGCGTCGGCGAACACGGTGGAGACGGCGCCCATCGCAAGTGTGATGCCGAGCCAGAGCAGGACGCCGCACAGATACCCGGCGAACGGGCCGAGCGCCGTCCCGACGTAGGCGTACGGGCCGCCGCTCTGTGGGACGCGGCTGCCGGCTTCTGCGATGCAGAGGGCAACGAGCGCCGTAGCCACGGCGCACACGAGGTAGGCGAGGGGAGCCGCGGCGCCGAGGCCGCCTGCCACGTGCGCGGGGAGCACGAAGATCGCTGCGCCGACGGTGATATTGAAGATGGCGGCGGCGAGCCCGCGCACGCCGATCACCCGCCGCAGGGCGGGTTCAGTCACACGGCCGCGGCAATCAACTCGGAGAACTTCGCCAGGTCGATATTGCCGCCCGAGACAATGGCAACCACCGGCCCCGGACCGGCTTTGCCGGTGAGCGCAGCCGCTAGGCCGAGCGCACCCGCTCCCTCGGCAATGACCCGTGCCTTCTCCGCCAACAGCCGCATGGCGCGCTTCACCTCATCTAGGCTCACCACGATGGAGCCGTCCACCAGCGGCTGCATGCGCTGCCACATCCGCGGGAAGACGCTTTTGCCGCCCGCGCCGTCGACGAACGTGGCTTTCCAGTTCGGAAACACCTGCCCCGAGCCTTTGGCGAACGAAAGCGCGGCTGGCGCCGCGGTCTCCGGCTCGGCGCCCCACACTTTGATCTCCGGGCGCAGCGCTTTCACGGCACTGGCGATGCCCGTGATCAAGCCGCCACCGCCGATCGCGGCGATGATGGCGACCGTGTCCGGCGCATCCTCGAGAATCTCCAGGCCCATCGACCCATGCCCGGCGATGAAGTTGTCGTCGTCGAACGGATGGATGAATGTCCCTGCGACGCCCGGATAGGAACGGTCCTCCAGCGCCTGCCAGGCGACTGCATAGGGCACGAGCACGAGCTTCGCGCCCAGCGCGCGCATGCGCTCGAGCTTCGCGGCGGGCGCCGTCTCGATCGCGACGACGGTGCACGCGACGCCCGCGGCCCGCGCTGCGTACGCGACACCCTGACCCGCATTCCCGGCGCTGATCGTCCAGACGCCGCGCCGGCGCTCGGCATCGGACAACAGGGCGACCGCGTTGGCGGCCCCGCGCAGTTTGTAGGCGTTGATCGGCTGCAGGTTCTCGAGCTTGAGCCGGATGTCCGGGAATCCCGGCCCCAGCTCCAGACGAACCAAGGGCGTGCGGACGATCGTGCCGGCGATGCGCGCCCGGGCCTCCCGGATCTCGCTCAAGGTGATGGGGCGGACTGGTTCGAGCGAGGTCGTCATCGCGCCGCCTGCTGCAGGACCAGAGCCGCCGCCGCCACATCTTCGACCGCCACACCCACCGACTTGAACAGCGTGATCTCTTCGGCGCTGCTCCGGCCGGGATCAGCACCCGACACCACGGCTCCGATCTCTGTCACTTCACTCCGCGCCGCGATGACGTCGCCCGATTCGCGCAGCGCCGCTTCGCGCGAGTCGACGAAGATCCGGGCCCGACTGACGAGATCGTCGTCCAGCTCGCGCCAGTCGGGGCGGGTTGCGCCGATCGCATTGACGTGAGTCCCGGGGGAAAGCCAGCGTCCGTGTAGTATCGGCGTCGTCGCACTCGCGGCGACGACGACCACGTCCGCACCGCGGACGGCATCCTCCGCCGTCGCCGTGGCCTTCACGCCATGCCGCTGGGCGAACGCCGGCGCGTTTCGGGGACTCCACACGCGCACTTCCTTGAACGTCCGGACGTGGCGCAGGGCGGCGAGGTGACTCTTTGCCTGGACGCCCGATCCGAGGATGCCGAGCACCGACGCGTCCTGACGGGCGAGCCGCTCGGTCGCCACCGCCGATGCCGCGGCGGTCCGCATCTCGGTGATCAGCCGGCCGTCCATGACCGCGAGCGGCTCGCCGGTCTCGGCCTTGAACATCACAATGAGGGCGTGGTGTGTGTGGAGCCCGACGTTGTTCGGATAGAACGTGACGAGCTTGGCGCCGAGGCCCCCCGCCCCCGCGTACGCCGGCATGACGGCAAAGAAGCCCCGATGCGGAGCCACGGGAAGCACCGTGCGCACCGGTTGCACGACGCCGCCCGACGACAACGCCGCGAGCGCCTGCGCGATGACCGGGATGAGGTCCTGGTAGTGGAGCCATTGCTGTACAGCCGGCTCGTCGAGCACATCCATTACATGGAACTACGCCCTGTCCGATGTCTCCACAAGTATTGTGGCGAGCAGTTCGATCCGCCCGGGGGCCACTTCCAGCGCATCTCCGGCGACGCCGCGGGGACGGCAAGTAACATCCTCGCCCACGAGCAGCTCTGCCGCACTAGCATTTTGCTCGACCTGTCTGGGCAGCTGGGACGGAGTAGTTGATTCCATGGCCTCGGTGTACGTTACCGGACTTGCTCACCTCATCGGAGGGTACATGCTACGCAAGGGCTTCGTATTCGTCGCGCTGGCGGCTGTCGCCGGACTTGCTTTGGCAGGGTGCAGTGGCAACGGCCCCAGCGACCCCAATCCCCCCGGCATGCCGATGCAGGTCGTGGCGGCTGATTCCGTCGCCAGATGAAGATGTAGGAACCGCTACTCCACGACGATCGTCCCTTGCATCCCCGGATGGTAGATACAGAAGTAATGGAAGCTGCCGGGGGTGTCGAACGTGTGCGAATAGGCGGCATCGAAGATCATGTGCCCCGAATCAAACGGTTCGTCGTTGAAGCTGCGCCGGGTGGCGGTGTGTGGCGCCATGTCGCGATTCACCCAGTGGATGGCGGTGCCCCGCGACACCGTCAGCATCTGTGGCTTGAACCGGTACTCGTAAATGACGACTTGATGAGCGTCCGCCGGAGCGGGCGCGGACACGATGTTGCGCGGCACGCCACCACACCCCGCCAGTGCGGCGATCGCCCCTGCTCCCGCCAAAACTGTTGAACGCATGCGCCAATCTGGCGACTCGCGTGCCTGTTGTCGACGGCCGTTGCCGAATGGCGCGCCGCGTGCTTACATCTTCCCACCGACCGCACCCTCCCGAGGAGGCCCCGATGCGTGGTTCCCGTAGCTCGTCCGTGATGGCCGCGCGGAAGTGAGCCTAGCGACGTTGGCTGCTGCCTATTGCATCGCGAGCCGGCTCGTCTACGTCCTCTTCGTCGGCATCGCGCTGCGGCGACAGGAGCGCTCCGAGGCCTACACGCGCCGCTGGGGCGTAGCGCGGGGCTTTCAGCGATTCCGGCGCGTGGCGATGGTGCTGATGGCGAACGACGTGCTGGCGTTCGCGGTCCTCTGCGTGGTCACCCGCGGCACGCTGACCCTCGGTGTGCCTCGGGTAGCCCTGATAGCGGCGGGAGTGGCGCTCGTGGCGATCGGCGTGTCGGTGAAGGTCTGGGCCGCGGCCACGCTCGGCGGTGAGGCGTACTACTGGTACAATTTCTTCGCACCACCGGTGAAGCAGCACGTCGTGCTCGCCGGCCCGTATCGGTTCCTCGCGAACCCGATGTACACCGTCGGCTATCTCCAAGCCTACGGATTGGCGCTGATTGTCGGGTCGCTGGTGGGGCTGTACGCCGCGGCCTTCCTTCAGTTGGCGATTCTGGTCTTCTACTACGTCGTCGAGAAGCCCCACTTCGAACGCCTGAATGGATCCCGCCGCTAGCGTTCGCCTCCCCGCCTGGGCCCTGACCCTGCAGCGGCGGCTGCGCCAACGCGGTACGAACTCCTTCATCCTCCACGGCCCCGGCGTGCGGGATATCCACCCGCTCGGCGCGCGGCGGCACGGCACGATCGGAGAGTTCCTCGCCGAAGTAATCTTCTCGGACCGCGCCGTGATCATCCGCTACGACCGCGGCGCCGGCATCCGCTTCACCGACGTCCAGGCGGAGCAGGATTTCCGCACGGTCCTCAAAGCATACGACAAGCTCGGTGGGACCAGCCTGGCGCAGACGCAGCCGCGCGACCCCGACCGCGCCCTGCAGCTGCTCGAGACGTACCTGCAGTACCAGTTGAACGAGAACCCGCGCTTTTCGGCGGCGCTGATCGTCGACTACGGCGAGACGGTGGCTCCCGCGGGGGACCCCGGGCAGCTGCCCGTCGAAGACCGGAACTCGATCGTGACGTTGCGCCGCTGGGCGGCCGACCCGCTCTTCCTGCGGCGCCAGGTCACGTTCTGCCTCGTCTCGGAGAGCACGGGGGCGCTGAACGAGTCGCTCGTCGCCGATGCACGCACGTTCGAGCTCGCGGTTCCGGTGCCCGACGAGGCGGAGCGGCACGCCTATCTGACCGGTCGAGGGGTCACGCCGGCCACGTTCTCGCGGATCGATGCGCGCAAAGTGGCGGTGCTCACGGCGGGTCTGACGCGCCTCGACCTCGAGAGCCTGCTCGCCGAGGCGGAGGCGGGAGGCGCGGCGCTCGACCCCGACGCCCTGACCCGCGAGAAAAAGCGCCTCATCGCGGAGGCGAGCGGCGGGCTGCTGTCATTCCTCACGAGCAACATCGGCCTCGACGCCGTGGCCGGGCATGAGGGAGCCAAGGCGCTGCTGCGCGAGACGGCGGCCGCCCTGCGCCAGGGACGGCTCGACGTCGTGCCGATGGGCTTCCTCGTGTGCGGGCCGGTGGGGACGGGCAAGAGCTTCATGGTACGCTGCTTCGCAGCCGAGATCGGCATTCCGGTGGTCGAGCTGCTCAACTTCCGGTCGATGTGGCAGGGCCAGACCGAGTCGAACCTCGAGCGCATCCTCGGTCTGCTCGACGCGCTCGGCCCGGTGGCCGTGGTCGTGGACGAGGCCGATGCCGCGCTCGGCAGCCGCGAGATGCGCGGGGCCGACTCGGGCGTGTCGGAGCGGGTGTTCGCGTCGCTCGCGGCGTTCATGGGAGACACGCGGCGCCGCGGCAAGGTCATCTGGTTCCTGATGACGAGCCGGCCCGACCTCGTCCCGGTGGACCTGAAGCGCCAGGGTCGCGCCGAGGAGCACATCGCGCTCTTCCCGCCCGCGACCCCCGAAGAACGGGCCCTCGTGTTCGAGAGCCTGCGCGCGCGCCTGCAGATTCCCCTCGAGCAGGGGCTCCAGGCGGCGGCGCTGTTCGCCGAGGTGCCGCACCCCATGTCTCCGGCCGACATCGAGGCAGTGCTGGTCCGGGCCAGTCGCCGCATGGCGATCGAGAGCCGACCGGCGCTCGGGGCCGACCTGCTGCGCGAGCTCATCGCCGACTTCCAGCCGCCCGCCTACCCCGTCGAGATCGAATACCAGCGGCTGATCGCGGCGTTCGAGTGCACCAGCCGCCGGCTCCTACCGCCCGACCTCGCCACGCTACCGCACGAGGCAATCGCGCAACGGCTCGCGGAGCTGCGCGCGGCGATGGGAGACGGGCGCTAGATGCGGGCGCTCGCGATCGTCTTGGGATCCGTCACGGCCCAGCTCGCTCCTCTATCGGCGAGCGGCGGACGGGAGTCTCGAGCTGGTGGGCGCATGGTGCACGTCATGGCGTTCGCCGGCGACGACCCCCGTGTGATCTGGGGGGCAGAAGGCGGAGGACACCACCACTAGGCTGGCTTGACGCTCCTTGCGCCGCGCGGTATATGGCCGTCCAGAGGATTCGTGTGGGGCCCTTCCGAACAGGAGCATGATTATGCGCGGCGGTGATTGCTTACTCACCTCGCTTCTCGTCGCCTTCCTTCCCGCCGTTCTCGCCGCGCAGGGTGGCACGATTCGCGGCCGCGTGGCGGATGCCGCCGGCGCGCCGCTCGCGCGTGCGCAGGTCTCGGTCGAGGGGACGGGCGGGGGGTTACGCACCACGAGCGACGAGCAAGGCCGCTACGACATCCGCGGCGTGGGGGCGGGCACGTACACGGTGCGCGTGCGCCTGCTCGGCTACGTGCCCCAGTCGGCGCGCGTGGTCGTCGGTGAGGGTACGGCGGAGCAGAACTTCTCCATGGCCGCGCAGGCGATCGCCCTCTCGCCGGTCGACGTCACCGTCGGCTCGCGCGCGCGTCACACCGCGGCCGAGGAGCTGGCGGTGCCGGTGGACGTATTCACGTCGGAGCAGATGGCACAGCAGGGCACAAGCGAGACGAGCCAGATCCTCCAGGCGCTGGCGCCGTCGGTCAACTTCGCGCATCAGAGCGTCACCGACGCGAACGACATCGTGCGTCCGTTCACGCTGCGCGGCTTGAGTCCCGACCAGACGCTGGTGCTGGTGAACGGCTGGCGGCGCCACCAGACCGCCGTCGTGAACACGTTTGCTTACGGCCTGCCGGCGGGATCCTCCGGGGTCGACATGAACACGATCCCGGCGGCCGCGATCGATCGCATCGAGGTGCTGCGTGATGGAGCATCGGCGCAGTACGGCTCCGACGCCATCGCGGGCGTCGTGAACGTGGTCCTCAAAGAGGGACAGTTCACGCCGTTCCTCAACACGAGCGTGGGCCGCTACCGGCCGGTCGACTATCCCGATGACGGCACGACGGTGAACGTGAACGGCGGGTTCGGCATCCGTGTCGGCCGCGGCTCACTCGGTCTGTTTGGCGAGTTCCTCGACCGCCAGCCCACCAATCGCGCGTGGGCGGACATCTACGAAGACGCGGGGACGCGCGTGGCCGATTCGATCAACAGCATCGGCCAGGTCGTCGTCAAGCGCAACCCGGTGCCGCAACCCAACCACCACTGGGGCGACGGCCTCGAGAAGGACGTGCTGACGATGGGGAATCTGCGTCTCCCCCTGAACGACGCGGGGACGCAGGAATTTTACGCGTTCGGCGGCTACAGCTTCCGCCACGGTACGGGGAACGGCTACCGGCGCTGTCCATCAGCGAACTGCGCGGGGCTCGGCGGGCGCAACTGGCCCGAGATCTACCCGTTGGGCTACCTGCCCGAGTTCGCCCCCGACGTGCGTGATTATTCCACGGCAGGCGGCTTCCGCGCCACGACGAACGGGTGGTCGGTGGATCTCGGCGCGGCGTTCGGCCACAACGACTTCGCGTACAACCTCGACAACACCGTCAACGTGTCGCTCGGGCCGTGCCTGGACCCGGCGAATCCGTGCGCCCCTGGTCCCGACGGGGTACTGGGCAACGGCGACGACCCCGGGATTCCCAACCAGATGTCGTTTTTCGCAGGCCGGCTCACGCGCGAGGAGTTCAGCACCGGCCTCAACGCGGCGAAGTCGTTCGCCGTGGGGCTGCCGGCGCCGTTGAACGTCGGGCTCGGCGCCACGTTCCGACGGGAGCGCTACCAGATCGAGCGTGGCGAGCTGGCGTCGTACATCGACGGCGGGCACCTGGCCCAGGACTCAACCGACGCCCCGGGCGGGTCGCAGGTGTTCCCGGGCTTCGCGCCGGGTGACGAATCCAACTCGAGCCGCACGAACGTCGGCGCCTACCTCGATCTCGAGACCAACCTCACCGCGAAGCTGCTGGGCAACGTGGCTGGCCGGTTCGAGCACTACAACGACTTCGGCTCCCTCGCGACGGGAAAGGCCGCGTTCCGCTACCAGGCGTCACAACGGCTCACGCTGCGCGCGGCGGGCAGCACAGGGTTCCGGGCGCCGGGACTGGGGCAGATCCATTTCAGCAAGGTCGTGACCAACGTCATCGGCGGCACGCCGGAAGACATCGGCGTATTCCCGGTGGACACGGTCGCGGCGCGCGTGCTCGGCGCCAAGCCGCTGAAGGAGGAGAAGTCGTTCAACCTGTCCGGCGGCCTGGCCTTCACGCCGCGGGATAACCTCACGTTCACCGTCGACTACTTCCGGGTTACGATCACGAACCGGATTCTCCTCGGGGCCACGTTCGACGACACGCTCCCGGGCGTCGGGAGCCGCTTTCTCCTCGACAGCATCGGGCGCACCGACATCGCCGGGGTGCAGTACTTCACCAATGGGATGGACACGCGGACCCAGGGCATGGACGTCGCGGCCAACGTGCGGGTCCCCGCTGGAGTGGGGATCCTCGAATTCACGGCCGGGGTGAACTACACCAAGAACCAGATCACCCGGGTCGATCCGCTGCCCGCCGTGCTCGTGGCCCATGGCTCCGAGGAGGCAGGGATCATCGACACGGTGACCACCATCGCGACCACCGAGGAACGGCCTGACTGGCGGGGGACTCTGACGGCGCAGTACACCCGGGGCCAGTTCCACGCGCTCGCCCGTTCATCGTATTACGGCAAGTTCTCCTCGTCTCAGCCCGGCCTGTGCGACCGGTGCCGCGAGAGTTACGGGGCGAAGACGCTTTTCGACGCGGAGATCGGTTACCGGTTCAACCAGGTCAACCTCGCGGTGGGCGTCCGGAATCTGTTCGACACCTATCCGGATCAGCCCAAGTCCCTCACCGATATCGATACCGGCGGCAATTGCGTTCTTACCGGCGGCACGTGCGCCAAGGACTACAACAACAACTTCGGGGTGTTCCCCTGGGCCGCGGCGTCGCCGTTCGGCTACAACGGACGGTTCGTGTATGCCCGGGTGGAGATGCGGCTGCAATAGGCGAAACGGCGGGGTCTTGCGAGTGTCCGGGTGGCGGGGCAAGCTACCTGCCCGAACTGCACCGGTGTCGGTTGACCGATTCGTGATGGGAGGAATTCGTGCGCAAGCATCTTGGTGGGCTCGTCGCGCTGTGCCTGATGACCGTGGGCGCGGGGACGGCGGCAGCGCAGCAGCGCTCCATTTCCGGGCGCGTCGGCAACGCGGTGAGCGACGAGCCCGTGGTGGGCGCCACGGTCGCGGTCACGGGCACAGCGATCTCCGCTGTGACCGACGGGCGCGGCCAGTTCACGCTGTCGGCGCCCGACGGGCCGGTGACGCTGCTGGTGCGCGCCATCGGCTTCAAGCGGCGGACGGTCCCGGTCGCGGCCGACCAGAGCACGGTGGCCGTGCGCCTCGACCAGGACATCTTCAACCTCGAGGCCGTGGTGGTGACGGGGCAAGCGACCGGTGTCGAGCAGCGCAACCTGCCGCAGGCCGTCACGACGGTCACGCCGGAGCAATTGAACCGCACCCCCGCGCAGACGGTTGAAGGCGCGCTCCAGGGGAAGATCCCCGGCGCGCTGATTCAAGCGAATTCAGGAGCCCCGGGCGGCGGCTTCCAGCTCAACTTGCGCGGCGTCTCGACCATCAACGGCGGCGTCAATCCGCTCATCGTGGTCGACGGCCTCGTGATCAGTAACGTGGCAATCCCCAACGGGATGAACGCCGTAACCGCCTCGCAGGCGGGCGGCAACCCCAGCAACCAGGATGACCCGGTCAATCGCATCGCGGACCTGAACCCCCAGGACATCGAGCGCATCGAGGTGCTGAAGGGCGCCTCGGCCGCAGCGGTGTACGGGAGCAAGGCCACAAACGGCGTCGTGGTGATCACGACGCGGCGGGGCTCGGCTGGCGCCCCGCGGTTCCGCGTGAGCCAGCGCTTCGGTACGTCCGCACTCTCGAACAGGTTCGGCACCCGCCGCTTCGCGGACTCTGTCGAGGCGAAGGCCGCGTTCGGTGCGGGGGCCGCCGCGTTCTGCACCGGGCCGGGCGGGGCCTGCCCGTTCTTCGACAGCGAGGACATTCTCTACGGCCGCAAGGCCCTGTCCACCGAGACGTCGGCCAGTGTCACGGGGGGCAACGACCAGACGGCCTACTACGTGTCCGGCCTCGTCACCAACGACGAGGGTATCGCGGTGAACACGGGTTACCAGAAGCAATCGCTCCGCATCAACCTGGACCAGCGGTTGAGTCCGCGCGTCGGCATCAGCGTGAACAGCAACGTGGTGCACAGCAGCGCGCGGCGCGGTATCTCGAACAACGATAACGCCGGAACGAGCCCGTACCTGGTCTTCCCGTTCACGCCCAGCTTCGTGAACCTCGAGCCCACCGGGGCGTCGGTGACGGATTACCCGGACAACCCCTTCGAGCGCTCGAACCCCCTGCAGACCTACCAGTTCCTCAAGAACGACGAGGACGTGTGGCGTTTCTTGGGGACGACGACGGCTCGAGTCTCGGCGATCAACACGGAGCGCCAGAGCCTGCAACTCGTCGCCACCGGGGGCCTCGACTACTTCAACCAGCAGAACCTGTTCTACTCGCCGCCGGAGCTTGAGTACGAGCCGAACGACGGGCAACCGGGGACGATTGTGCTCGGCAAGGCGGCGAACCTCAACTTGAACCTCACCGGGAGCCTAGTCCACACGTACTCGCCGCGCACGGGAGGCTTGCTCGCAACGAGCTCCGCGGGGTTCCAGTTCGAGAACCGGAACCTCAACTTCACGAGCCTGCTCGCGCGGACGCTCCTGCCGGGGCAGGAGAACCCCGACGAGGCCGCCAGCATCAACCCGTTCCAGGACGAGCAGCCCGTGCGCGATCTGGGCCTCTTCGCCCAGGAAGAGCTGCTGCTGAACGACCAGCGCGTCCTGTTCACCGTCGGCCTGCGCGCGGACCGCAGCAGCACCAACGGCGACCCGGATAAGTTCTTTTACTATCCGAAAGTCGCGGCGTCCTACCGGCTGGTACGGGCGGGCGGCGATGAGATCAAGTTCCGCGGCGCGTTCGGTCAGACCGGTAACCAGCCCCTGTTCGGCATGAAGTTCACGCAGGACACGACCGGGAGCATCAGCGGGCCGTTCGGCCTCCAGGTCGGCACGCGGGTCGGCCAGCGCGTGGGCGACCCGACCATCAAGCCGGAGCGGCAGACGGAAATCGAGGCGGGCATCGACGCCGCCGTGCTGTCGGGCCGCGCGTCCGTTTCGGTGACCGTGTACCAGAAGACCGTGAGCGACCTGCTGCTCGAGCAAACGCTACGGCCCTCGTCGGGCGTCCCCACCCGCGTGTTCAACGGGGGCAAGCTGCGCAACCGCGGTGTTGAAATAGCGGCGGCGTACTCGCCGGTGCAGCGGGCGGACGTGAGCTGGATCGTGCGCGGCACGTTCTTCACGAACCGCAGCAAGATCCTGGAGCTGGCTGCGGGGATCGACTCCTTCCAGACGACGGCGGGCTTCTCCCGCTCGCTCGGCGCCTATCAGATCCAGATCGGTCGCTCGGCGACGCAGATCGTCGGCAGCGAAGGCCTAGTGGGGGATGCAAACCCCGACTTCCAGATGTCCTTCTCGACCGACGTGGACTACCGCGCGTGGTCGTTCGGCATGTTGTGGGACTGGAAGAAAGGCGGGGACATCGTCAACCTGACGCAGCTGCTCTACGACGCGGGGCAGAACAGCCCCGACTACGTGAGCGCCGGCGCCGCCCGGATCACGGCGTGGGCGACGGGCACCACCAAGGTCTACGTCCAGGACGGCTCCTACCTCAAACTGCGCGAGTTGACGGTGGCGTACCGTCTGCCCGCGCAGGTCACGTCGGGAATCTTCGGCCGGGCGGTGAAGAACGCGCGGGTGAGCTTCTCGGGCCGCAACCTGCTCCGGTTCACGCCCTACAAGGGGCTCGACCCCGAGGTCTCGAATTTCGGGAACCAGTCGATCGCGCGGAACATCGACGTCGCACCGTTCCCGCCGAGTCGCACCTTCTTCTTCTCCGTTAACCTGGACTTCTGAGGCGAGGGCGCCAACCATGAAAGCGACCTATTTGCTGCTCGCGTTCGCGGTCCTCGGCTTGGGGGCCTGCGACTTCGACATCAGCAATCCCAACAACCCCGATCCCATCGGGCAGAACCCGTCCCGCCAACGCGTGGCGAATGCCGCCGCCGGGATCCTCATCGCGTCGCGGCAAAACGCGGCCGACTTCGTGCTCGACGTGGGCATCATCGGTCGGGAAGCGTACCGGTTCGACGGGTCCGATCCGCGTTTCGTGACCGAGCTGCTCGGCGAGGCGGGCGGGGCGCTCGACCCGGGGAGCCGCGCCTTCGGCGGCGACCACTGGCTCGAGCACTACTCGGCCATCGCGTCGGCGAACGAGCTGCTCAACGTCATCGGGACCGCAACCGCCCTCAGCGCGGCGGAGCAGCGCGCGACCCGCGGTTTCGCCGAGACGATGCAGGCCTGGAATTACTTGATGGTCGTGGCAACCCACACCGAGGACTCGATTCCTGTGGATGTGAACCGCGACCCGGTGAGCGGGGCGCCGGCGCCGTTCGTGTCGAACGACTCGGCGTACCGCTTCATCGTGGGGCTGCTCGACACGGCGAACGTCCATCTCACGGCGGGCGGCAGTGCGTTCCCCTTCACGCCAAGCGCAGGATTCTCGTCCGTCGGCTTTTTCGACACGCCGGTCCTGTTCCGGCAGTTCAACCGCGCCCTGAAAGCGCGCGTCCAGGCATACCGGGCGAGCCGGAACACCGACGCGGCCTGCGCGGCCAACGCGTGCTATACCGACGTGCTGGCGCTGCTCGCGGCGACCTGGGTCGACACGTCGAGCGCCGCGACGCTCAACAACGGCGTGTACAACGTATTCGGGACCGGCGCGGGTGACACGCCCAACGCGCTGTTCCAGGACCCGCAGCGGGGCGAGAACTTCGCCCACCCGCAGCTCGCCGACAGCGCCGAGCTGGGGGACCTGCGGTTCAGTACGAAGGTCGTGTCGCGGCCGGTCGGATCGTCGCGCGGGCTCAGCTCGACCTACGGCTGGATTCGCTACAGCAGCCCCGCCGCGCCGATCCCGATCATCCGCAACGAGGAATTGATTCTCCTGCGGGCCGAGGCGAATAACGCCCTCGGCAACGCGGTCGCGTCGGCCGCCGACATCAATTACGTGCGGGTCAAGTCCGGCGGCCTCACGGCCATCGCGACACTGGCAGCCGCCACGCAGGCGGAGCGGCTCAACCAGATCCTGCACGAGCGCCGCTACTCCCTGCTCTACGAGGGGGGCCATCGCTGGATCGACATGCGGCGCTTCGGCCGTCTGGCTCAGTTGCCGGTGGATCGCGCGGGCGACTTGGTGTTCGCGACCTACCCGGTGCCGTCGGACGAGCTGATCGGGCGCTGAGTTGCGGGAGACAGATGATCAACCGCCGGACGGCTCCGCGCCGCCCGGCGGTTTTCGCTTCACATCTCCGTGTAGAGCTTCGCCCCCACCACCGTCGCGAGCGGCTGCTGCACCAGGGCCACCAGCGTGATCAGCACCAGCGTGTTGTGAGGCATCATCCCCATGGGCCACTCGAACAATGCGTGGAACAGGCCGGTGGCAACCCAGCCGATCAGCCCCGCCTTGATCGCGGTCGCCGGTCCCGCGCCATAGCGCGGACGAACCGCCGCATACACCCACACGAGGAAGATCCCGAACAGGAAATCGACGAACGTGAACCACAGGATCGTGCCGGTCGCCATCGTCGCCGGCTTGCCCATCGCCTGCATCATCGCCGCCATCTCGTCCTTCAAGATGACCGTGAACAGGACGAAATCGACGATGTTCAGCACCACGCCAGCTACCAAGCCGCCGATTATGACGCCCTTCAGGTTGATCTGCCCCATCGGGCACCTCGTTGTGGGAGAGACTCAGCGTGACAGCTGTTGCACCGGCGCCAGGGTAGGGGGTGGTCCCGGTTCCGTCAAGAGTCAGAGGACTGTCAACACCGCCACCAACCCCCCCATCCCGTCCGAGACCACCGCCACACCCCCCGGCACCACCCAATCCGCGCCGTCCACCAGCAGGCTGAAATGGTAGGTGCCCGGCGCCAAGACCAAAGCGGATTCCCAAATGTCTCCGCCCAAGGCGTGCAGCGGGACCGGCTGCCAGGCGTTCCAATCCCCGGCGATCGCGACCGAGCGCGCCCCCTCCATCCGGAACCGGACGACGACGCTGTCGCCGCGCCGGTCCGCGACGAGCGGCGCTAACACGGGGCGGGCGGGACGCGGAGTTCGGGCGGGAGGGGTGAGCGACCGAGGAGCCTTGTACACCCTCACGCCGGCGGTCAGGAACCCCGCCTGTGGCAGTCCCTGAAACGGATCGTTGAGGTAGCTCCCTCCCGCAGCCTCAACGGCGACCGTGGGGCTGACGAAGTACTGCAGCGCGGCGCTGGCGGCGCCCTTCGAGCCGTACGCGGGGTTGATCCTTGCGCTGACCCAGACCGACCCGACGATCCGGCCTCCTGCCGGATCGACCGTCGCGCCCGCCGTCAGGTCGGAGTACCAGACGCGTCGAAACCGCGTGGGCTCGACAGTGAGCCAGAGCTGCGTGGCGCCCGCCTGGGACCAGGCCCGCGCCCGCAGACGCGCCGCCGTCACGGGAAGTGAATCCTGAATAACCCCGCCCACGGGACCGGCGCCCACCGCTACGCCGATCCGGCCCACCGTGAGCATCACCTCGCCGATCGCGTAGCCACCCCCAGCCCCGACGCCATCGGAGCGGCTGCTCGCCGCCGCGCCCAGACTCACGGCAACCTGCGGGCCTCTCCCCTCGCGTCCCCTGCTCCGCGTGACTGCGGCCCAGAAGTCCGCGCGCCCCTGGCCGGCCCACACGCCGTCCTTGAGCATCGAGAGGGCGCCGCTCGCTCCCACATAAAAGGAAGGGGAAAGCATCTGGGCGGCGGGTGAGAACGTGGCCGCGCTGAAGCTTGCCGTGCCGGCGTACCGCACCGTGCCGACGCCGACGCCGAGAGACGCTTGCGTCTGCGCGTGCACGACGACGGGCAGTGCCGCCAAAAAGAAAACCGGTCCCATTTTCATGGGACCGGTAACATACAGGATCGCGATTGTTAGGGTTTGCGGCCGTGACCCGTGCCGGCTTGCGGCGGCCGGTGCGCCAACGCCGGCGATGCCGGTGTGGCGGGCGTCGCAGGAATTGCCCGGCCACCTTCCCCTGCACCGGGTTGTGCCGGGGTGGCCCGAGTCGCCGGCGTGACGGGCCGGTTATCGAGACCGATTGCTTCGCCGCGGACGTGGGTCGCTCGCCGCGCCATCGCCGCCGCCACCTTCTGCTTGGCCATATCGGACGCGTGCGCCGACGGGATCAGCTTCGACTTCGCCGTCTCGGACGCGTGCTCGTTGGCGGGAATCGGCGTCTGCGCCGCGAGCAACGTCGGCACCGCGAGCGCCACTACGATTCCCAGGATTCGCTTCATCATGATTCCTCCTTGAGGGACTAGCGTGTGTCTACTGCCGCCCGGTCTGCCCGGGCCAACTCCCGTGCGACGTGCCGGAGCCAGGGAAAGGCACCGCGGTGGCGCTGGCTCAGCCGTGCCGCCGCGTGCCACACCTGCTCGAAGACCTGCGCCACGACGCGATCCGAGCGCGGGGCATCCATGAGGATGCCGTACACCTGCGCGTACAACGACGCCCAGTGCCGCCGTTGCAGCTCGATCAGGGCGGTCGCGTCACGCCGCGCCATTCGGTCCATCAAGGCGGCGTCCGGAACCGGGCGGGGTGCGGCCGGGGGTGGGGTCTCCATAGGCGTCTAAAGACTCGCCCGGGGCGTCGGAGGTAACGTGCCTCACAAATCGCGGTCGGATCAGACGTTACCCCCACCCATCCGGGCGACTCTTTAGCGGTGATCGTTGCCCCTCCCCCCGGGACCGCCTAGCATCCCGCGTGGGCGTTTCGGAGGGTTCGGGTTGAGCGGACGGGAAGCAGCGACAGATGGGGCCGTGGTGCGGGCGGTACTGGCGGGCGACACCGAGCGGTACGCCGAGCTGGTCACGAGGTACCGGGATCGCTATGCGCGCTACGCGGCGCGCATGTTGGGCTCCGCCGACGCCGCGGAAGACGCAGTGCAGGACGCCTTCGTCCGGGCCTACGACCAGCTGGCGCAGTGCCGCGACCCCGACAAATTCGTCGGGTGGTTCTTCCTCATCCTGCGCAACCGCTGCTTCGCGGAGCGGCGCAGGAGCCGGGACGTGGTTCCGCTCGAGGCGGCCGGCAGCATCGTCGCGGCGGAGCGACCCGACGGCACGATGGAGACGGCGGAGCGGCGGCGGGCGCTGCAGCTGGCGCTGCTCGAGTTGACGCCGGAGCAACGAGAGGTGTTCGTTTTGAAGCACGTGGAAGGGCTGTCGTATGGCGAGATTGCGGAGCGGTTGGGCACGTCGGTGCCGTCGCTCAAGATGCGGATGCACCGGGCGTACGACCGGCTCCGCGAGCAGCTGAGGGATCCGGCGTGACCATGATCGAGTTTCATCCCCTGGTGAAGCAGCTCCTCGACGGCGAGCTGACGCTCGCCGACCTGCCGCCCGAGCTGCGGCGGCAGGGTGAAGCCGCGCTGCGCCTGCTCGCCGCCGTCGATCGCGAGCCGGTGACGCTGCCCCCCGCGGTGGACGCCCGGGTGATGGCCGCGGTGCGGCGGCGCGCGGCGGCCCCCCCCCCGTCCTTCTGGCGGCGGCTCGTCGAGCCGCGGGAAGTGCGCTTCCGCCTCCGGCCGTGGACGCTCGCGCCGGTCCTCGCGGCCGCCGCCGTACTCGTCTTGCTGCTCGGCCGCCCCGCGCCGCAACCCTCGGCCACCCCGACCACCGTGCGGTTCGTCCTGTTCGCACCTCAGGCGCAGCAGGTCGCTGTGGCGGGGACCTTCAATCAATGGGATCCGGCCGTCGCACCCCTCGTGCGGACCGGGGCCGCCGGCGTTTGGGCGGTGACCCTGACACTCCCCGCGGGACAGCACCAGTACGCGTTCATCGTCGACGGCGCACGCTGGGTGCTCGATCCCGCCGCTCCCGCTGTGGACGACGGCTTTGGGAGCGGGCGGCGCAACAGCGTGCTCGCGTTATGAAGACTCTCTTCGTCGGGTTGCTGCTCGCCATCGGTGCGATGCCGGTCGCCGCCCAGCAGGACGTGGGCGCCCGGCTCGCCGGGCGTGTCCCGCCCGAGGTCGCGACACTCGTCCAGCAACTTGCCGCCGACGCAGCCGCGCGTGGCCTGCCTGTGGATCCCCTGGTGCAGAAGGCGATCGAGGGCGGCGCGAAGGGGATCCCGGCGGACCGTGTGGCGAGCGCCGTGCGCGGCGTGGCGGCGCAGCTCACCGCGGCTGCCGCCGCCCTGCGGCAGGGCGGTCTCACGCCGCCCGACACCGACGCGATCGCCGCCGGGGCGTTCGCACTGAACGCCGGCCTCAGCGGCGCGCAGATCGCCCAGCTGGTCAGGCCCGGCGCATCGGCGCCCGGCGCGGCGGTCACGCTCCGCGTGGCCGGCACGTTGACGGCTCTGGGTGTGCCAGCGACCGAGACCGTCGCGCTCGTGAGCGGAACGATTGAGGCCGGCGAGTCGCCAGCGGAGTTGCTGACGTTGCCGGCGCGGGTCCAAGCCGCCCTGGCGCACGGCGCGACGCCCGCCCAGGCGGCGGCGGGACTCGCCCGCGCCGCCGCGGCGCGCGCCAATGCCCCGGGACAAAACAGGCCGAAGAACCCGCACCACCCCTAAGTCACAGGCGACCTACCGCAGCGGCACGTAGCCCACGGTCAGCGTGAGGGCCTCGACGGTCTCGCGCGGCCCTCCTGTTACGCGGCCTTGTTCGACGCGGTACCCGAGCCTCGCCCAGATGGGGTGCCGTGCGAGCCGTACCTGAAGGCCGGCTTCCGCGCCGCCGCCCGTGGCCGACTCCACCGGCTTGCTGAGGCGCCCGGTAAACCCCTGCCATAGCTCCACGAAACTCTCCACCCTCCCCGGGAACAGGCTGCCGCGCGCCGTGGCGCGGCCCGACCAGAAGAGCCAGCGGCGGTCGCTCAATCCGGGGACAGCGAAGGTGCGAGCGTGCGGCCCAACCCAGAGCGTCAGCCAGGGGCGGGCTTTGTAGCCGACGAGCGCCTCGCCCTCGACGACGTCCCGTCGCGGCGAAGGAGGAGTGCCTGTGTCGGCCGTCACGTGGCCTTGCCCATACCGCAGCCGGGCGATGAAAGGGCCTCGCGTCGCCACGGCCTCGCCCGTGAAGACGAGTCCGCTGCGGCGCTCGCGCGTCGTGTCCGGCCGGGAGCGGACGATTTCGTGCCCGCCGCTCGCTCCGGCCGATACCTCCCAGCGCGACTGCGCCTGTAGCGGAACGCCGAAGGTTGCGCAGGCGAGTAACAAAACGCGTTTCATGGCCCCTCCGGCGTAAGAAGAACCGGGGTGCCGGCGCGGATGCCGAGCATCGCCTCGCGAACGCGAGCCGCGTTGCGCCGCGTCACGTCGTCGACTTCGCGGCGCCAAGCGGCGCGCAGGGTGTCGTTGTGGGCGACGTTCGCGGGGATCGACCGGCCGGGGTGGTGCGACAGCGCGGCAGCGATTCCCGCGATGGTGACCGCTCCCCCGACGACGAAGCGCCCTCCGCTCGCGTCCTCGCCGCCGGCGACGACGCCCGGCAGCACCGCGATGGCCACGCCGGCGAGCGCACCGGGCGCGAAGGCCCGCAGCGCCGGTCCCATGGACTGCCGCTCGCGCCGCAGCAGCGAGTCCGCCGGCGGCGCGGGGTGGGGGAGCGTATCGACGCGCCCGAAGGCCTGGACGAGCTGGAGCGGCACCCGCAGCATGCGCGCCACGCGCCCCTGGCGATCGAACGAGCTGATCGTGATCGCGTAACGCCCAGGAGGGGGCGCGCGCGTGCCGCTCGAGTCGAGGCCGTTCCACCGGAGGACGAGGCTGTCGGCGATGGGGCCCGTGTACAGGGTGCGCACCGCGCGACCGTCTTCGGCAACGAGCTTGGCGGTGATGTCGTGAAACGCGCTGGCATAGAGCCGCATCGCCAGCTCTTCGGATCCGGCGTGAATGGTGGTGTCGGGCGGGGCGCGCCCGGTCACCACCGGCGTGGCGCGCCGCACCGCCTCGTACAGGGTCAGCACCTGGGGCGGGAAGACCAGCTCGTCGGGCCGGAAGCGTGGGTCCAGAAGGACGAGGCGCCGGGACGTGGCGACAGCGGAGTCGCGGCGGTCGCGCAGCAGCTCGGTGGCCGCGAGGTAGATGAGGGCCCGCGTCACGTCGGCGGGGGCGAGGGCGTCGGCGCCCTGGACGGCCAGCGCGCGGCGCAGCAGCCCCGACGCCTCGTCGAAATTGAGGTCGTCGTAGGCGCGCATGCCCTGGGCCAGGGCGGCGGCCGCCGCTTGGGCCGATGCAGCTCGCGGAGCCACCAGGGCTCCGAGCCATAGCGCCGCGAGGAGCGCGAGCGCGCGCGTCATCCGCCGATGGGCTTCAGGATGATGCGGGTCCATTTGATCTCCTCGCCGGGTTTGGCGGTGAACACCGTGTCGAACGTCACGTAGCCGTCGCGCCTCACTTGTACGCGGTGGCGTTGCGGCGTGATCTCGAGATTGAGGACCGGGGTGTTGCGAGTCCGTTGCGCATCGAGAAACAGCGTCCCCCACGGTTGCGTGCTGATCGACAGCCGGGCACGCGCCGGCGCGGGCACCGCGGGGCGAGGCCTTTCGGGAGGCGGCGTCGGTGGTGCGACGATCACGTGCTGCGTGTCGGGCGGCGGCTCGACCGGCCGCGCCGGTGTGGCGCCGTTTGCGGGATTCGTCGGGCGGAGCGCGACCCAGGCGCCGCCGCCCGCCAGGGCGACGCCCACCGCGAGCGATACGGCGACGAGGCGCCGCCGGCGCCACCCCCCGCGGGATGGGAGTGGGATCGTCGGCGAGTCCGTGATGACGCGGGCCCGCTGTGCCATCGGCGTGGGGCCCGTCAAGCTGTCCGGGATCCGGGGCGCCGCCTTGCCCCCGAGCGCCGCGACGAACGCGGAGACGTCGGGGTAGCGGTCGGCGGGCTTCTTGCTCATCGCCCGGTACACGGCATGGGACACGCGCCCGGGGATTTCGGGTTTCACGTCGGCGAGCCGGGGCGGGGGCTCGAGCAGGTGCTTGCGGATCAGCTCGCCGAGCGAGTCGCCGGTGAAGGGCACGCCGCCGGTGAGCGCTTCCCACACGAGGATGCCGAGCGAGTACTGGTCGCAGCGGCCGTCCACCGGCTGGCCCTCGAACTGCTCGGGGGACATGTAGCGCGGCGTGCCGAGCGAGGCGCCCGTCTGGGTGAGCGACACGCTGCCGAAGGCGCGTGCCACGCCGAAGTCGCACACCAGCGCCCAGCCCGAGTCTTCGATCATCACGTTGGCCGGCTTGATGTCGCGGTGTACGACCCCATGCCGATGCGCGTACTGGAGCGCGCTGCCCACCTGCTCCACGACGCCGAGGACCTGGTCGAGCGGCAGGGCGCCACGCTCGGCGATGACCTGCTCGAACGAGCGGCCGCGGATCCGCTTCATCGTGTACCAGAGGAAGGTGCTCGTGGCACCCACGCGGAAGATGGGAACGATGTGGGGGTGGTCGAGCGAGGCCGCGATCTTGGCTTCGCGCTCGAACCGCTCGGCCGCGCTCGGACCGTGGACGAACTGCAGGGGCAGGACCTTGATCGCGACCTGGCGGTTCAGCTCGATCTCCTGCGCGAGATACACGAGCGACATGCCGCCGCGCCCCAGCAGGTCGGTGACCTGGTATTGGCCGCCCAGCTCGCGGCGCAGGGCATTCTCGAGCTCCTCGGAGATCTCGTCTTCGGGGGCACCGTTCGTCTTGTCTTGCTCGTCTCCGAACGTCATGCCGCACTGCGGACACCCGGGGGCGCCATCCGGGATTCCCTCGGCGGAGCAGCGGGGGCAGGTCACGGGCTAGGGCGCGTGGAAGTCAGTGGCGGTCTCTAGGTTCCCGCCGAACGACACCCAGCCGCCGCAGCGGTTGATCTGATCACAAGCCCGCGCCCGCCAGTGATAGTCGTCGCGGGCCCCGAGGGCGCGGGCGGTAAAGTCCACGGTCACCGATGACGTCGTGTTCGAAGCCACGAAGCCGCCCGGGTGCAGGTTCGTCGTTCCAGTGAACACGTCGCTGGTCAGCTTCCATTCCACCTCGATCCTGACAACGTCGCCCGGATCGGGGTCCGCGACCACCGCCACGAAGGTCACCGGCTCAGTAGTTGGAAGCAGGCCGCCGCCACCGGTTCCACCGCCGACGGGGATCGCCAATCCACCGTGGAACTGATTCAGCATAGTGGGCACTGCCGGCGCCTCCTGGACGGCGTTGACGACGAAGTCTGCTGCCGGGTCAGGATTCCCGTAACCTAACCACGCACTGCACCGACCGGTCTTGTCGCACGTGCGCGCCTGCCAGTGATACCCGGTGTTCTCACTCAGCCCCGATGCGCGGACGGCGACGGTCCGTCCTCCGGGCGCCACGGCGACCAAGCCGCTCTGATGGGTGGGAATGTTGCTGAACGCGCTGCCCACGGGCGCCGCCTCGATCTCGAGCCGGACCGAGTCCCTCGGGTTCGGATCGTTGAGCGTCGCCTTGAACACCACCGTGTCTTGCGGCGTCACCGCACCGACGCCGATCGCGACGGTGCTGTCTTTGCGGAACTGCCCGGCAGCCTGCGGCGCACTCGGTGCGCGCTCACGGACGGCCGACAGCGTGAACGCGCCAGCGGCCCCGGCGGCGGTCGTGGTCACCTCGATCAGGTATTGCCCGCTCGCCGGCACGCGGAAGTTCGTGATGCACGCCGTGCCCACGAATCCCGAGCATTCGTCATTCTGGTCGAGCGCGGTCCCGGAGCTATTGGTGAGCACGAGATAGGCGTCGAAGGCAGCCGTGAGGCGGAATGACAACGTATCGCCGGCGGCGGCCTGTACGCGGTACAGCTTTGCGTGGCTGGTGTCTCGCTGCGGCGCGGCGCAGTCGCTCAGCGCGATAGAACCGGTGATGATGGTATCGAGCGTGATTCCCGGCTCCGCGCACGGCCTGATCGCATACGTGATCGGTACGGTGTCGGGCGCACCGATGGCACCCGGCGCCGCGAATACGATCCTACCGCTGTGCGTCGCGATGCTGAGGCTCTCCGGCCGGAGCGTCACGAGCACAAGCGTTGACGTGGTGTCCTGTGGGGGTACGGTGCCACCCGAATCGGACAGGGTCACCCAGCTGGCGTTGAGCGCAGCGGTCCAGGTCAGCGGCAGGGCGCCCGGGTTCTTGATCCGCAGAGAAAAGGTGTCAGGCTGCGTGCTTCCTACGAACGCGGACGTGTCACGGTTCGTGGGAGAGACGACGAGCTCCGCCGCCGGCGCGAGGACGTTGAAGGCGACAGGCACCCTGACCACATTGTCCGCCTCGCCGGACGTGAAGACGATTGTGTCGCGATGCAGCGCCTGCGAGAGCGTGTCGTAGTGCAGCGTCACGATCACGGTGTCCGGCGCGACGCCGGAGTCCGGCTGCAAGTCAACCCACGCCGTCGTCTTCGTGGCGCTCCATGCGAGCGCGCCGCCGTCCGCGTTCGTGACGTAGAGGGTCTCGGTGCGGACCGTGGTGGAGCCCACGTTGGCAGAGGTGTCGACCCTGTTCGGGCTCACGGCGAGGGTGTTCGTGATGGACGGATGGATCAGCTCGCCGAGGCGGCAGGTCGTCAGCGACGCGCCGATTGCCAAGACCAAACAGCCCATCGCCAGACGTAGGGCGACGGGGGGGAGCCCCGAAGGCGGAGAGACTCCGGGCGTGGCGGCGGTGCTCATGTCTCCCAAGTCCAGACTAATAGGACATTTACGTTACAGCGTCAACTGCTCTGGAGCCGTGCGCCCGCTCACGTTGTCGCGGTGGCGCCACAGGCCTGCCACTCGCGACTGGCCCCCGTAGGTGGCGACCCGGTCGCGGGTTAGATTCCCCGTCCTCTATGACGACCCTTTCTCATAATCTGGGATTCCCGCCGCTCGGCGCCGCGCGCGAGCTGAAACGCGCCACCGAGAGCTACTGGAGCGGCAAGGTCTCGCGCGAACAACTCCTCGCCACCGGCGCCGAGCTGCGGCGCCGTCACTGGCAGCTGCAACGCGACAGCGGGATCGACCGGATTCCATCCAACGATTTCTCGTTCTACGATCGCGTGCTCGATACGTCGGCCATGGTCGGCGCGGTGCCGCCGCGCTACGGGTGGACGGGAGACCGCGTGGATCTCGATACCTACTTCGCGATGGCGCGGGGCAGCCAGAAGAAGGGCCGCGACGTCACCGCCATGGAAATGACGAAGTGGTTCGACACGAACTACCACTACATCGTCCCTGAGTTCCAGCGTGCCGAGGTATTCCGGCTGGCCGGGACGAAGCCGGTGGACGAGTACCGCGAGGCCAAGGCGCTCGGGATCGACACGACGCCGGTGCTGGTCGGGCCCGTCACCTTCCTTCTTCTTGGTAAGACCAAGGGCGGGGCGTTCGACCGGCTCACGCTGCTCGACGCGCTCCTCCCGGTGTACGCCGAGGTACTCGGCGCACTCGCGGCGGCGGGCGCGACCTGGGTGCAGCTCGACGAGCCGTGCCTCGCGCTCGACCGCAGCGATGGGGAGCGCGCCGCGTTCCGGCGCGCCTACGAGTACCTCGGGGCGCGGGCGGGGAAGCTGCGCCTCTTGGTCGCCACGTACTTCGCGCCGCTGGGCGACAATCTCGCCACGACGCTCGCGCTGCCGGTGCAGGGGCTCCACGTGGACCTCGTGCGTGCGCCGCAGCAGCTCGATGCGGTGCTCGCGGCGTGGCCCGCGGGGAAAGTCCTGTCGGCGGGGGTGATCGACGGCCGCAACATCTGGCGGGCCGACCTCGAGGCGCAGCTCGGCGTACTCGAGCGGGCGGCCGCCAAGGTCGGGAAGGACCACCTGTGGGTCGCGCCGTCGTGCTCGCTGTTGCACACGCCCCAGGACTTGGACCTCGAGTCCAAGCTCGACGCGGAGCTCAAGGGTTGGCTCGCATTCGCCAAACAGAAGCTCGCGGAGGTGGCAACGCTGGCGCGGGCCGTGGGCAGCGGCCGGAAACAGGTCGCTGCGGCGCTCGAAGCGAGCACCAAGGCGGCAGCGTCCCGCCGCACGTCGCAGCGGATTCACAATGCGGCGGTCAAACAGCGGGCGGGGGCGGTGAACGACAAAGACTTGGTGCGCGGTGCGCAGTACGCCGTGCGCAGGAAAGCACAGGTCGGTTTGCCGCCGTATCCGACCACGACTATCGGCTCGTTCCCGCAGACGGCGGAAGTGCGGGCGGCGCGTCGCAAGCTGCTCGACGGCCAGATGACGGCCGCGGAGTACGACGGCTTCATCGAAGCCCAGATCGGCAAGACGATCGCCTTGCAAGAAGAGATCGGGCTCGACGTGCTGGTGCACGGGGAGTTCGAGCGCAACGACATGGTCGAGTACTTCGGCGAGCAGCTCGCCGGATTCGCGTTCACCGAGCATGGCTGGGTGCAGTCCTTCGGCAGCCGCTACGTGAAGCCGCCGATCATCTACGGTGACGTGGCGCGCCCTCGGCCGATGACGGTGCGGTGGAGCACGTACGCCCAGTCGCTGACCAAGCAGCCGGTGAAGGGGATGCTCACCGGCCCCGTGACGATTCTGCAGTGGTCGTTCGTGCGCGACGACCAGCCGCGCGCCGAGACGGCCAAGCAGCTGGCCCTCGCGATCCGCGACGAGGTGAAGGACCTCGAGGCGGCGGGGATCCGCGTGATTCAGATCGACGAGCCGGCGCTGCGCGAGGGGCTGCCGCTGCGCCGCGCCGACTGGACCACCTACCTCGACTGGGCGGTGAACGCGTTCCGGCTCGCGACGGCCGGCGTGCGCGACGCCACGCAGATCCACACGCATATGTGCTACAGCGAGTTCAACGACGTGCTGCGGGTCATCGAGAAGATGGACGCCGACGTGATCTCGATCGAGAACGCGCGCTCGGGGTCGGAGCTGCTCCAGGGGTTCGAGCAGTACAAGTACCCGAACGAGATCGGCCCCGGGGTCTACGACATCCACTCGCCGCGGGTGCCGTCCACTGCTGAGATGACCGCCGCGCTCGCGAGCATGAATAAGGTGCTCGATGGGCGGCAGATCTGGGTGAACCCCGACTGTGGCCTGAAGACGCGGGGCTGGGAAGAGACGCTGCCGGCGCTCAAGAACATGGTCCAGGCGGCCAAGGAAATGCGGGGCGCACGAGGTTAGATTGCACGTATGAACCCGGTTGAGATAGGCATCACCGCCGAGCCGGTGGACGAGCACCGCTGCAAGTTCGTGGTCAGCCAGCAGGTGCACGCCACCGGCGTGCGTCGCTTCGCCTCGGCTGACGAGGCCAATGGGTCACCCCTGGCCGAGGCGATCTTCGCCATCCCCGGCGCCGGTGTGGCGGAGCTGATCGTCTCGGGGAACATCGTGACGGTCGTGAAGCGGAGCCCCGTTCCCTGGCAGGCGGTCGGCAAGGCGGTGGGCGCGGCGATCCGGTCTGCCCTCGCCTCCGGCGCCGCCGCGGTCGCCCCGAAAGCGGTCGCCGCTCCAAGCGCGGCCGTGGACGACGACGCGCTCTACGAGCGCGTGGCGCAGCTGTTCGACGAGCAGGTGAATCCGATGGTCGCGCGCCACGGCGGCCGCGTCGAGTTGATCGACGTCCAGGACGCCGTCGTCATGCTTCGCATGGGCGGCGGCTGCCAGGGATGCGGCATGGCGGACGTGACGCTGCGCCAGGGGATCGAAGGCATCCTCGCCCAGCACATTCCCGAGGTCCGGGGGATCGTCGATATCACGGATCACACGTCGGGCGCCAACCCCTACTTCCAGGCCTCGAAGAAGTAATCTGGCTCGCCTTCTGCTGTTGCTGCCGTCCACGACCTACCGCACCGCGGCGTTTGTGGAGGCTGCGCGGCGGATCGGCGTGGATCTGACCGTCGCCTCAGAGCGGCCCAGCACGCTCGAGGCCGCGAACCCTGCCGGACTCCTCACTCTCGACTTGCAAGATCCCGACCGCGCCGCGGAGCAGGCCGCAGCGTTCGGGCGAGAGCACCCGATCGACGCGGTGGTGGGTGTGGACGACGATACGGCCATAGTCGCCGCGACCGTCGCCGGGCGGTTGGGGCTCAAGGGGAACCCCGTCCCTGCCGCCGTCGCCGCGCGCGACAAGCACCGCCAGCGCGAGCTCCTCGCCGCGGCGGGGGTCCCCGTGCCGGGGTTCGCGTTGCATCGGCTGGAAGAAGACCCACGGGAAATCGCGGAATCCGTCGTCTATCCGTGCGTCGTGAAGCCGCTCCGCCTCAGTGCGTCGCGCGGCGTGATCCGCGCCGACGACCCCGCGTCGTTCGTCGCGGCGCACGCCCGCCTCTCGGGGCTCCTCGCCGCGTGCGACGCAGAGTTCCTCGTCGAGGACTTCATTCCAGGCTACGAAGTCGCCCTCGAAGGCTTGCTCGTGAACCGGCGGCTGCACGTCTTGGCGCTGTTCGACAAGCCGGACCCGCTCGACGGCCCGTTCTTCGAGGAGACGATCTACGTGACGCCTTCGCGCGTCCCGGCGGGCCTGCAGGCGGCGATTGCGCAGTGCGCCGAGCGGGCGGCGCGGGCGTTGGGTCTCACCGAAGGGCCGGTGCACGCGGAGCTGCGCTACAACGAACGGGGTCCCTGGCTCATCGAGCTCGCGGCCCGGCCGATCGGGGGACGCTGCTCCGCCGTGCTGCGCTTTGGTGACGGGGTGGCGCTCGAGGAGTTGATTCTTCGCCACGCCCTGGGGATGCCGATCTCTTCGCTCGAGCGCGAGGCCGTCGCCGCGGGCGTGATGATGATCCCGATTCCCGGCGCCGGCGTGCTCCAGGAGGTGCGCGGCGTCGCCGAGGCGAAGGCGGTGCCGCTGGTCGAGGACGTGCAGATCACCGCGCATCCCGGCGAGCGGCTCGTGCCGTTCCCCGAGGGGTCGCGCTACCCGGGGTTCATCTTCGCGCGCGGCGCGACGCCCGGCGCGGTCGAGGCGGCGCTGCGCGAGGCGCACCGCCGCCTCGCGTTCACACTGCTTCCGCCACCACCTCCAGCCAGTTCCGGGACACGCTCGGCACTTTGAGCTCGTCGAGCGTCCGGTCGAGGCCTTCGATCAGCGCGGCGGAGCCTTCCTCGAGCGGCACGCCCGGCAGCGCGCCCTCGATGAACAGTGAGAAGTGCCCGATGTCGGCCAGGCTCTCGGGCGTCATTTCGACCTTCACCAGCTCGACGGTGGTGGGGTGCAGACCGGCGGCCTCGCACGCCGCGGCGTACTCGTCGGCGGAGAGCCACTTCATCGCGGCGGCGTGGCCCTCGTGCCGGACCGCGATTCCCTTCTCCTTTAACACCTGCACGGCGCGCACGACCCAGCGCCGCCAGAACCCGCTCGTCCCCTCGACGTAGGCGCCCGCGAAGAACGTCGAGTTGAAGCCCAGCAGGCCGCGGGGCTTCAGCGTCTTCCGGATCTCGCCTAAAACCTGCTGCTTGTCCTCGACCAGATGAATGGCGTTGAGGAAGACGACGGCGTCCGCGGGGGGGACGAGGCGCGACAGCAGCTCGGCACTTCCCTCCATGAATTCGGCGAGGCGGGAAGAGATCGCGGCGCGCGCCTTGGCGATCGCCGATGGGGACGGGTCGACGCCGATGACGCGCGGCGGCGGCACCGTCCCCGAGGTGCGCTCGAGAATCAGCTGGGTGACCGCGCCGGGGCCGCAGCCCAGGTCCACGATCACTTGGCGACCCGGGCAGATCACCTTCTCCACGATCCAGCGGTTCACTTGCGTGAAGAAGGGATGCCGCGTGAACGGCGTGAAGGAGAACCGCTCCTCGTCGGCGTTCGCCATGCCGGTCACAGTTTGTGAATCCCCAGGGGCCCGAGGTGCACGTCGAGGTTGTGGTTCACGCGATAGCCCACCACCCCGCGCGTGTCGACGCCGGCAGCGTCGGCCGCGTACACGTCCTTGCCGTTCACCATGAACTTCGCCCGCCCGCCGCTCACCTGCACGCTGAGCTCGTTCGTGGCCTTCCCCGTGCTATCCGACTTGGTGACCGCGTCGCTCGCCGTCCACTCGACGACCGCCGTGGGGCGGGCCGTGTACCCCGTGCGGCGCCGGATGCTGTACATGCCGTCCACCGCCCGCACGAGAAAGTACGTGTAACTCTGGCCCGAGTCCGCGAGGCTCTTGCCGCCGATGATGATGCCGTAGCTTTCGGGGTGCGCCGGGTTCTGCATCTGCGTGATCTTGGCCACGACGTGATAGTTCCCCGAAGCGGTGTCCGCATCGCGCCAGTAGATCGCCGCAGGACCGACGGTGACGTGGAAGCCATCGCCCATGGTGCTGAACTTAACGTTCGCGAGCGGAGCGGGCTGGCCGGTCTGGCGAGCCACCTCGGTGCGCACGTGCCACCGGGCGGGGAAGTTGCCGCCGCCCGCGACAGTGCGGTCGGGGTCGGATTGAGCGCAGAGCGCGGTGGCGCAGCAGGCGACAACGGGGATGAGCAGGTGCAGCGTACGCATGGCTACCGCCTCGGAGCTGGGGTGGTAAAATGGAAATCTAAGTGACCCAGCCGAAACGTCTTAGTCAAGGGGAGGAGCACGCCCTGCTCCAGCGCCTCAAGGCGCGGGACGAGAGGGCGTTGGCCGAGCTGTACGACGCCCTCTCGCCATGGGTGCTTGGCCTGGCGACTCGCATCCTGCAAGACGATGGGGAGGCGGAAGACGTGCTGAGCGACGTCTTCGTCCAGGTGTGGGGCCGCGTTCACCAGCATGAACCGAGCCGGGGGCCGCTGGTGCCCTGGGTGCTGTCTATCGCCCGCAACCGCGCCCTCGACGCGCTGCGGCGGCGGCGGCGCTGGTGGCGCAAGGCCGAGCGTTGGGGGGCGGCGCGGCGACTCGCGGACGACGGCGTAGTGCCGCCACCCGATCCGGCGGAGGCGGCGGTGCCCGGCTGGCCCGTGCACCAGGAGGTTCACGCCGCGCTCGGCGCCCTCCCAGAAGAGCAGCGCCGCGTGGTGTTGCTCGCGTACTTCGAAGGGCTGACGCACTCGGAGATCGCGCGCCGGACGGGACAGCCGCTCGGCACGGTGAAGACGCGGCTGCGGATCGCGCACGCGAAACTGACGGAGGTCTTGAAGCACGTGAAGGACTGGCTGCGATGACCGACTGGCTGGGGATGACGCCGCACCCACGCCCACCGCGCCCGGAGCTCCGGTCGCGGGTGCTGGCGCGCGCGGTGCGGCCGCCACGCCGTCGCCTGCGCGCCCTCGCGGCGGCCGCGGTGCTGGCGCTCGCGCTGGGCGGGGCGGCGACCGCGTACTGGGCGCGCGGCGTGATCCTGGCGCTGACCGCCGAGCGGGATCGCCTGGCGACGGAGCTCGCGGCGGTGCGCGATACGCTGGGCTTCGTGCGCGGACCGGCGACCCGCGTGGCGTGGATTCCGGTGACGACCAACGGACGCCTCGGCGGGGTGACGATCTTCGCCGACACCGCGACCCGCCGCTGGCTGGTGCGGTGCGAAGGGATGGCGCCGAACGAGCCGGACCAGACCTACCAGATCTGGTTCGTCACCGAGGGTGGCCTGAAGCGTGCCGCGTTGATGACCATGGACGTCGACGATCCGACGGTGATGGCGATGACGTTCGGCGTTCCGGACGACGTGGGCCGGGTGACGGGCGCGGCGATGAGCATCGAGCCGCGGGGCGGCTCAGCAGAGCCCCGGGGGCCGATGGTATTTCACTTGCGTTTGTGACGACCCTCCGCGATGTCGTGCACCGTCTCGAGCTCCACGATCTTCAGCTTGCGCTTCCCCATCGGCAGCACGATCTCGACCTGCGCCTTGACCTTCTTCCCAATCAGCGCCTTGCCGAGCGGTGAGGCCATCGACACCGGCATTTCCTTAGTGCCATCTTCGCCGCCCTCGATGAACTCGCCGAGCGTCAGCGCGTAAACCTCCTTCCGGCTCGTGTCGACGTCCTGCACGGTGACGCGCGACCCGAACCCCACGCGGTCGTGCGGGATGTCCTCCTCCCGTACGCTCGACAGTTTGGAGAGCCGCAGCCGCAAGTGGTGCACCCGCGCGGAGGCGAACTGCTGGCGCTCCAGCGCGGCCTTGTACTCCGAGTTCTCGCGCAGGTCGCCGTGGGCGCGCGCCTTCTCGATCTCCTTCGGTAAGACGAAGTTGATCTCGTGGTTCAGGCGCTCGACCTCGGCCTGGAGTTTGTCCTTCAGCGCGTCGATCATGGGACTCAGAATCTAGAGGGTTAGACGGCTAGTCGGTTAGTCGGTTGGGCGGCTCAAGTACACCCTAACCGACTAACCGTCTAACCGACTAATTTCCAGCCTCATGCGCACCTACCACGACCTGACGGGCCCCGATCGATCCGGCCTCGCTCAGCAGATCGGCGCTCAGCGCCGCCGCGTGGCCGAGCGGCTCGCAGGCGTCGGCCGCGTGATCGCCGTGATGAGCGGCAAGGGCGGCGTCGGGAAGAGCTACGTCACCGCGCACCTCGCCCGCGGGCTGGCGCGTGCCGGACGGGCGGTCGGCATCCTCGACGCCGACCTCAATGGGCCCACTATCCCCCGCCTCCTCGGGGTGTCCCGCGCCCCCCTCGCCGCTCCCGGCGATGCCGTGCAACCGGTGGAGGGGCTGGACGGCGTGAAATGCATCTCGATGGATCTCCTCCTCGCGGACGGGCAGCCCCTCGCGTTCAAGGGTCCCGAGGCCGAAAGCTTCGTGTGGCGCGGCGCGATGGAAGCCTCGGCGCTGCGGGAGTTTCTCGGCGACGTCGCCTGGGGCACGCTCGACGTCTTACTGCTCGACCTGCCCCCCGGGATGCAGCGCTACCTCGAGCTGTGCGACATCCTGAGCGATCCACCCGTGGTCCTGACCGTGACCATCCCGACTCCCGAGGCGCGCGATGCCGTGCGCCGCGCGGTGCGCGCGGCCCTGGAACGCGGCTCGCAGCTGCTCGGCATCGTCGAGAACATGGTCGGCCCGCAGTTCAGCGGGACGGCCGCCGACGATCTCGCGAACGAATTCGACATCCCCGTGCTGGCGCGCGTCTCCTGGCACCCGACGCCCGACACCTGGGACGGGTTGGCGGGGCGTATATGAAATTTCTTTGCGTCGAGTGCGATCAGCAGATGGCGTTCGAGGAGCGGGGGCTCCCCGGCGACGGGACCCTCGCGGCCACGTTCAAGTGCCCGGCCTGCGGTCGGGTGGTGGCGATGTTGACCAACCCGATGGAGACGCAGCTGGTGGCGTCGCTCGGCGTCGAGATCGGCGGACGGACCGTGCCCGCCCAGCCGCTCGAGACGGTGCGCAGAATGGTGGCGACCGGTCGCGACGATGCCTTCGCCGAAGACCGACAACCGGCAACCGGCAACACGCCCTCGTGGTCGCCCGACGCGCAGGAGCGCCTAGCCCGCGTCCCCAACTTTGTGCGTGGCATGGTCAAGCGGATCTACGTCGACTACGCCAAGGAGCGCGGCATCGCGGAGATCACCCCGGCGGTGATGGACACGGCACGCGCCGAACTGGGCCTGGAAGGGATGTGAGCGATTTCGCCGAGCGCGTCGTCGGCGGGCTGCGCGTGCGGATCGACCGCACCCTTTGCGTGGGGTTCGGTGACTGCGTCACGGAGGCGCCCGAGGCTTTCATCCTCGACGAGACCGGAACCGCGGTGTTCGTGAAGCCGGAAGACGTGGAACGGGCACGGTTGCTCAAGGCGTGCGACGTCTGTCCGGTAGACGCGATTACAGTTTGGGACGAGAGTGGCGGGCAAGTCGTCCCGGGGAGCTTGTGAACAAGTTCCTTGACAGCGTCATCTCCATGCCGCATATGCATTGCCGACACCTCCCCCTCCCATCGCTCTAGGAGACGCCGGTGTATCGCGAGATCTTCGTTCCGGTCGATAACTCGCAGCACTCCGACTGGGCGGTGGACCGAGCCATCGAGATGTGCCGCAAGACCAGCGGTCGAATCACCGGCAATCACGTCTATGCCGCCCGGCTGCACGATGTCCGCTTCCGCCAGCTCGAGACCGGCCTCCCCGCGCAATTCCAGACTCCCGAAGAGATCAAGAAGCAGCGCAAGATCCACGACAAGCTGATCGAGAAGGGCCTGCAGCTGATCGCCGACAGCTTTCTCGATCAGTTGGGGAAGCGCTGCGAAGCCGCGGGGGTGCCGCTGACCCGCCAGCTCCTGGAAGGCATCAACTACGAAGAGATCGTCAACGAGGTGAATCGCGGCGCCGGCCGCCTCCCCGGACTCATCGGGTTCGATCCGAACCGCGCCGCGGGCTACGACGGCGGCGACAAGGTGCGCGGCGACGTCAAGCTGGGCGAGAACGGCCGGATCGTCGCCGAAGACGAAGACGCGGCAGCGCGCCTCGTCGGCTCCTCCGGCCGCCAATACGACCTGCTCGCCGTCGGCGCCCACGGCTTGGGCCGCCAGCAGTTCTCGCAGCTCGGCGGCGTGGTGGCGCGGGTGCTGCGCGGCGTGGAGAAGGACGTGTTGATCGTGCGCGACGACCGCCCGCTCGAAGGCGGGCGCTTCCTCGTCTGCGTGGACGGCTCGTCCTACAGTTACAAGGCGATGCAGTCGGCGCTCGAGCTGGCGCAGGCGTTCGGCGGCTCGCTGTACGTGTGCAGCGCGTTCGACGTGGAGTACCACCACGTCGTGTTCAACAATATCAAGGACGTCCTCTCCTACCAGGCTTCGAAGGTCTTCAAATTCGAGGAGCAGGAGGAGCTGCACAACAACATCATCGACAAGGGCCTCCTGAAGCTCTGCCAGGCGAACCTGAAGCGCGCCGAGGTGATGGCGCAGCAATTCGCGGACGTGCCCATCAAGACGCAGATCCTGATCGGCAAGCCGTTCCAGGTGATCATGCAGTGGGCGGAGGAAGTCAAACCGTCGCTCGCCGTTCTGGCGCGGCACGGCGCGCACCGGATCGAGGGTACCGACCTGGGCTCGCAAGCCGAGAACCTGGTGCGACTTATCCCGTGTAACGTGCTGCTCGCGGGGACGGTCGGTATCCGTCCGGAAGACATCCCCTGGATCGAGGAGGACGGCCAAGCGGGGCTCCCCTGGGCGCCTGAAGCCGAGGTGCGCATCCTCCGCGTCCCGCCGTTTGCGCAGGGCATTGCCCGGCGCGCGGTCGAGGAGTACGTGCTGGAGAAAATCGCAGCGGGCACCGGCACGCCCACGGTCACGAACCAATGGCTCGACGAAGCGATCCGGAAGCTGCTCCCCACGCACATGCAGCTCATCATGGGCATCGGGAACGCGGAGGAGATCGCGCTGGCGGAGGTCAAGGCCACCGAGCAGATGAAGGCGACGAAGGTCCAAGGGCATGATGCTGACAGCGAACCCCTGACACCTGTCATTGAGGTCAAATGCCCGGTCACGGGTGTGGTGTCCACGCGCGCACGGGCCGCGACGGATCCGATCGTCTGGACGGAAGAAGGCTGGCAGCGGCTCCAGCTCGTGCCGTTGATCGCGCGGCCGCTGGCGCGCAATACCGTGGAGCGCTTCGCCCGCAATCACGCCATCTGGCGCGTGACCACGCGCGTCATGGACGAGAACAAGCAGGCCATGATCGAGGCCGACGAGTTCGACATCGACACGATGATGGTGATGTTCACCGAGCTGCGCGCCAAACAGATCCGCGCCGAGGCCGAGGGGAAGGACGCGCTGTCCCCGGAGATGCGCGCCTTCATCGAAGAAGCCAAGGCGCAAGGGATCACGCGCTGCCCGATCCGCGACATCGAAGAGAAAATGGACAAGTGCCCGGTGGACATGAAGGCCGTGACCCCGGCGGACGCAAAACGGGCGGTGGAGAAGCTGCTGCAGTGAATTACGTCCCGCACGTCGTCGCCTGGAACCTGACCCGGCGCTGCAATCTCGAGTGCGCCCACTGCTACATCGCGGCGGGCCCGCACGAGAGCGCGACGTCGGAGCTCGCGACCCCCGAGTGCCTGCGCATCGTGGACGAGCTGCTCGCCGTCAACCCGGCGCCGCTCGTGATCCTCTCGGGCGGCGAGCCGCTGCTGCGGGACGACCTCGCCGAGATCGCGGCCTACGCGTCGCAGCGCGGGGCGACGGTCGTGGTGGGGACGAACGGCACGCTGCTCACCGACGAGCGTATCGCGGCGCTGCAGGACGCCGGCGTGCGCGGTGTGGCGGTGTCGATCGACTCGTTGCGGCCGGCCTACCACGACAACTTCCGCCACGGCAAGGGCTCGCTGGCGGACACCGTGGCCGCGCTCGGCCGCCTGCGGGCGCACCGGCTCGACTTCATCGTCCAGACGACGGTCACCAAAGGGAATCGCGCCGAATTGGCGCGCCTCGTCGCGTGGTCGGCGGACGAGGGGGCGGTCGCCTTCAACTGTTACTTCCTCGTGGCCACGGGGCGGGGCGCTGGACTCTCCGACCTCGCGCCCGCGGAGTATGAAGTGGTGCTGGCCGACCTCGCCCGCTGGCAGCGCGACTACCGCGGCCGGCTGTTGGTGCGCGCCAAGTGCGCGCCGCACTTCATGCGGCACGTCCACCAGCTCGATCCCGACTCGCCGGTCCTGAACTACGAGACGCGCTGCCCCTGCGGCACGCAGTACTGCCGCATCACACCCGACGGTAGGCTCACCCCTTGCCCATATCTCCCCGAGGTGGCGGGCGACCTGCGCACCCAGAGCTTCGGCGAGATCTGGCGCTCAGCGCCGCTGTTTCAGGCGTTGCGCGCGGGGACGCTGGGTGGGAAATGCGGGCGCTGCGAGTACCAGAAGCTCTGCGGTGGCTGCCGCGCCCGGGCGTTCGCGCTCGAGGGCGACGTGCTGGCGGCGGATCCGTCGTGCGTGTACGAGCCGGCGGCCGGTGCCGCCGTGATCGAGCGAGTGCGTGACGTGACGTACGGACAGGAGTTCGCGCCCGTCCTCCGGTGGAGTGACGCGGCCCGCGCGCGCATGGACCGCGTGCCGTCGTTCGTTCGCGGGGTCGTGATGAAGCGCGTGGAGGACTGGGCGCGCGCGCGGGGCCTGAGCGAGGTGACGCCGGAGCTGCTGACCGAGATTCGGGGGGCGATGCCGATCGACTTTTCGCGCAAGCAACCCTTCTTCGTTTCGGACGCCAAGGGCTAATGGCCAACGGCGCGTTGCTGCTCCAGGCGGCCGTCGATTCGCTGCCCGCCTACCGCGACTTCCCGCTGATCGGGAGCCGCGCGGCGATCTGGATTGCGGCCGAGATCCACCTCATGTTCGCGGCGTTCGTGCTGGGCGTGCCGATGTTCGCGGTCGTGGCGGAGGCGATCGGGATCTTCGGCAAGGAGCAGCGCTACGACCGGCTCGCCAAGGAGTTCACCCGCCTCCTCCTCATCGCCTACAGCGCGACGGCGATCTGGGGCGCGGTCCTGACGTTCCTCCTGGCCACGCTCTACCCGCAGTTCTTCGCGTACCTGACGGCGATCTTCGGCGTCTCGATGTGGGTCTACGTCTCGATCTTCTTCTTCGAGTCGTTCACCCTGTACCTCTACTATTACGGGTGGGATCGGTGGAAGGACGGTCGTGCAAAAATTGGACATTGGTCATTGGGCATTTTGCTGAACGTCTGGGGCACGTTGGTGATGTTCATCGCCGACTCGTGGCTCACGTACATGATGACCCCGCCGCGCGACGTCACCCCGGACACGGTCCCGGGCACCATCAAACTGTGGCACGCGATCCTCAACCACACCTGGATGCCGATCAACATCCACCGCCTGATCGGCAACGTGGTGTTCGGCGGCGCGATCGTCGGCGCGTATGCGAGCTATCGCTTCCTCGCCGCCAAGAGCGATGAGGAGCGCGCCCACTACGACTGGATGGGATACGTCGGCAACTTCATCGCGATCTCCGCGCTGATCGTGCTCCCCTTTGCCGGCTACTGGCTGGGCCGTGAGATCTATCAGTACGACCAGTCCATGGGCATCACGATGATGGGCGGGTTCATGAGCTGGTTGTGGGTGATCCAGGCGTTCCTCATCGCCGTACTGTTCCTCGCGGGGAACTATTACCTGTGGGTCGGGATGGGCCGCATTCCCGGCGCCGAGCGCTTCCGTCCCTACACCAAGTGGTTGCTGGCGGTCCTGGTGCTCGGCGCGATCGTCTGGGGCACGCCGCACACCATGATCGCCGACTCCCGCGAGCTGGCGGCGATGGGGGGCTCGCACCACCCGTTCCTCGGCGCGCTGGGCGTGATGAGCGCCAAGAACACCGCCGTCAACCTGATGATCCTCGCCACGTTCCTGTCGTTCCTGCTGTATCGCCGCGCCAACATCCGGCCGGTGGTCCCGTGGGCGCAAACCGGCACGCGCATCCAAGGCGCGATGTTCGCGATCGCCGCCGGCGTAGTGCTGTTCTACGGCATCCGCGGCTATTTCGTCGAGGCGATCGTCCGCATCGGGTACAGCGTCTATCAGGTGGGCGCGGTGCTGGCGTGCATCCTGTTCGTGACGATCATCGACGTCCTCATGGGTCGCGGCGCGCAGTCGCTCGGCGCGATCCAGTGGGGCAAGATGCCGCCGCGCTCGCAGTACGCGCTCTTCATCCTCGCCGTCACGTTCACCTGGCTGATGGGCCTGATGGGCTTCGCGCGCAGCGGCATCCGCCAGCACTGGCACGTGTGGCAGGTGCTGCAGGACACGACCAAGTACGCCGCGACCCCCGCCCTCGGCCAGGCCGCGATCATGATCAGCGTGTGCGTGCTGATCTTCCTCTCGCTCGTCGGCTTCATCTTCTGGCTCGGCGGCCTCGCCGAGAAATCGACGTTCGTGTCCACGACCGGCGCGGGCAAGGAGGCCCAGCATGTGGGCCACTAACCTCAAGATCCTCGGCGTCGTCCTCGGGACGCTCGCGTTCTATACGTTTCTCGCGAACAAGATCCCCCAGGTGCAGTCTGAGGTGCCGCGCGCCCTCACCCTGGGCGCCGACGTCACCCCCGAGCAGCTCGTCCAGGCGGGCGAGCAGGTGTTCACCGGCATCGGCGGCTGCACCACCTGCCACGGGCTGGGCACGCGCGCGCCGAACCTGCTCACCGACGAAAAGGGCCAGGGGCCGATCGGCGCGCGCTGCGGCAAGCGCGAGCCCGGCAAGGACTGCAAGAGCTACCTCCACGAATCTCTGACGCAGCCGGGCGCCTTCGTCGTTCCCGGCTACGAGCCGATCATGCCCGACATGAGCCGTACACTGTCGCCGCAGCAGATCTGGGCCCTCGTCGCCTACCTCGAGGCACAAGGCGGGACGGTGACGGTCACCGCGTCCGACATTCCGGCGGAAAGTAAGCTGACCCCGGGCGCAAGCCCGGGGAGCTCAGGTAGTCCTGGCGTCGCGGGCGGCAGCACCGATCCGATGGCCGTGCTCCGGGCGGCTGGGTGCGTCGGCTGCCACAAACTCGGCGACGAGGGCGCGGCCGTGGGGCCCGACCTGACGCACGTCGGCGCGCGGCTCTCCGCGGCGGGCATCCGAGAGGCGATCCTCTTCCCCGACGCCAAGATCACGAAGGGGTTCGAGAACTTCGCCGGGATCATGCCCAAGACTTTCGGCGACCAGATGACGGCCAGCCAGCTCGAAGCTCTCGTTCGTTTCCTGGCTGCGCGCAAATGAAGAATCATCCCTTTTGGCAGGCGGTCGGCTTGTTGGTGCTGGCCTACGTGGTCGTCGTCTTCGGCATCCCGCTGCTGCCGGGTAGCGCACTCGTGCCCAAGAGCGTGGTCGTGCAATACATGGCCACCGTCCTGGTCGGCCTGCTGATCTGGGTCAGCGACGACGAGGCCCGGTGGACGCGCTTCAAGGAGCCGCTCCACGCGGTACTCATCGAGCCGCGCCTGAAAGTCGTGCGGACCGGACTGCTGGGCGCGGTCACCATCGTCGTCGGCGTCCTCACGTACGGCCAGGTGAAGGCGTCGGTCACGGCGCCGCCGAACCTCCGGTCGATTCATCCGGCGCCGCCGGCCCAGATCACGTTCCGCGGCAAGACCATGACGCTGGCCGGCCTCGAGAACCCGCTGCGCGCCGCCACCGGCGCCGAGCTTGCCCAGCACCTCGCGGTGGGTCGGCGCGTTTACGACCAGAACTGCGTCCCCTGCCACGGCGATCACCTCGACGGCCAGGGCCACTACGCGGCGGGCTTCAACCCCATCCCGCTCAATTTCCAGGACAACGGCACGATCGCGCAGTTGACTGAAAGCTTCGTATTCTGGCGCGTCGCCAAGGGCGGGCCCGGGTTGCCGCGCGAGGCGACGCCGTGGAATTCGGCGATGCCGGCGTGGGAAGACTTCTTGACCGAAGACGAGATCTGGTCCGTGATCCTGTTTTTGTACCAGCAGACGGGGTGGACGCCGCGGACGTGGGAAAAACCCGTGAGCGGTGAGCGGTGAGCGGTACGCGGGGAGTCTCGATCGCGCTGCTGTGCGCCGGGCTGGCCTTCCCGCGCACCGCGCACAGCGCACTGCGCACGCTTCAGGACACGGCTCAGGGGCGCGCCGTCTATCAAAAATGGTGTGCCGGATGCCATGGAGATAACGGAGCCGGCGATGGCGAGGCGGCCCGCTATATGCTGCCCCACCCGCGCGACTTCACAGGAGCGGTTTATCAGATCCGTTCGACCGCGAGCGGTGAGCTGCCGACCGACGCCGACTTGATGCGCGCCATCGATCAGGGCCTCCCCGGCACGGCGATGCCCGGCTGGAAAACGCGGCTCTCGGACCGCGAGCGGCGCGACGTGGCGGCGTACCTGAAGACGTTCTCCACGTTCTTCGCCGACACCACCATCAAGCCCCAGGCGCTGGCGTTCGGCCGGGCGCCCGGCGGGGGCGGCAGCGCCGACGCGCTGCGCATCGGGCGCCAGTTCTACGACTCGATCGGGTGCCGCAAGTGCCACGGCGACCAGGGGCGTGGCGACGGGCCGTCGGCCCCAACGCTCAAAGAGAGCGGGCTGCCGATGTACGCGGCGGACCTCACCGAGAACTGGCGGTTCAACGGCGGCGGCACGGCCGAGGACATCTATCGCCGCCTGCGCACCGGCCTGGATGGCACCCCGATGCCGTCGTTCAGCGATCTGCTCGACCAGAAGTTCCTCACCGACGCCGAGCTGTGGCGCGTCGCGCAGTACGTGCGCAGCCTCTCGCCCGCCGAGCCGCCCGTCGTCCGCGACGTGATTCGCGCACCGCAGCTCCCGGACGGGCGAACGCTGCCGCGCTCCCCCGACGATTCCGCTTGGGCCGCGGTCGGCCCGTCGTGGTTCCCGTTGGTCGGCCAGGTGATCAAGAAGAGCCGGTGGTTCGCCCCGGCGGTGAGCGGCGTCTGGGTGCAGGCGGTGCACACGCGCGACTCGTTGGCGCTGCGCGTCGTGTGGGACGATCGCTCCCATAGTCCCGACACCGCGTGGTCGACGCATGTCGGACGCGTCTTCGCGGCCCTGGCGAGCGACGACTCAGCCACCGCCGTCCCCGGCCTGTGGCCCGATCAGCTGGCGGTGCAGTTCCCGCTCACGATCCCGCAGGGCATGGAGCGACCGTACTTCCTGATGGGCAGCTCGAACGCGCCGGTGTACCAGTGGCGCTGGTCGAGCAAGGGCGGGGGGGGGGCGGGGGGAGGGGGGGGTGCCGTGGCGGGCCTCGCGCGCGGGATCGAGCGGTTCGATCCTTTGGCCGGTGGCGCAACCGTCGGCGCGGAGGCGGTTTACGACCACGGCCAGTGGCGGGTGGTGCTGACCCGCGCCCTTGCCACAGCCGACACGGCGCACGAGCTTCAGGTCCGGAACGGCCGGGCCATCCCGGTGGCGTTCTTCGCGTGGGACGGGTCCAACGGAGAGTACGGCACGCGCATGGCCGTCAGCTCGTGGTACTTCCTTGCCCTCGACGAGCCGACGCCGGCGCGCGTATTCATCTCGCCGGTGGTGGCGATGGCGTTGACCCTGGCGCTCGGCATGCTCGTGGTATGGCGCGCGCAGCGACCCAAGGAGGCGTGAATGAACGGCAGACTGTTCAGCGTAATCGGCGGCGTATTCCTGCTCACGGTCTGTAGCCGCGGCGACGATGGGGCCGCCCGGGCGGCGCCCGCCGGCGGTGCGCCGGCGTCCGCTTCGGAAACCCAGGCGGGCGCGACGATTACCGGTAAGGTCAAGTTCACCGGCGCGCGGCCTACCAACCCGCGCATCGACATGACCGAGGAAGCGGCCTGCAAGGCCAAGTACAAGACGACGCCGCCCACGGCCGAGACCGTAGTGGTCAACGCCAACGGGACGCTGGAAAACGTGTTCGTATACGTGAAGGCGGGGCTACCGGCGGACGCGAAGTACCCGACGCCCGCGACGCCCGTGGTGATCGACCAGGACGGGTGCCGCTACCATCCGCACGTCCTCGGGATCATGGTCGGGCAGAGCCTCGAGATCCGGAACTCGGACCCGGTGCTGCACAACATCAAGGCGAAGCCCGTCAAGAACCGGCCGTTCAACGTGAGCCAGCCCTCGGCCGGAATGAAGACGACCCGGACCTTCGCCGCGTCGGAGGTGATGATCCCGCTCGAGTGCAACGTGCACGGCTGGATGAACGCCTACGTCGGCGTCCTGCCGCATCCGTTTTTCGCCGTGACCGGCGCCGACGGCAGCTTCTCGATCAAGGGCCTGCCGGCCGGGACGTACACGATCGAGGCGTGGCACGAGAAGTACGGCACTCAGACGGCCACCGTCACCGTACCGGCGACGGGCACGAAAGCGGCCGACTTCACCTTCGCCGCGCGGTAGCGCGAGGAGTACAGGCACCATGCACTGGTGGCTCCCCCCGGCGGCGTCGACCTTCGCAGGACCGATCGACGGGCTGTTCCTGGCGATTCTGATCATCACCGGGATCGCGCTCGTGGTCGTGGAGGTCGGGTTGCTCTGGTTCGTCGTGAAATATCGGTCGCGCCCCGGCCGGAAGGCCTATTACACGCACGGCTCGACCCGCGCGGAGGTGATCTGGACCGCGATTCCCGCCGTGACCATGGTGGCCCTCGGCCTCGTGAGCAATCACTACTGGGGCTGGATGAAGCAACCCGACCGTGTGCCGGCGAACGCGTACCACCTGGGGGTGCACGCCAAGCAGTTCGAATGGCGGGTGACCTACCCGGGGCCGGACGGCGCGTTGGGCACCCCTGACGACTTCACGGTGCGCAACCAGCTGCACGTGCCGGTCGATCAGCCGGTCGCGGTGGAGCTGTCGTCCGAAGACGTGATCCACTCGTTTTTCGTGCCGGAGTTCCGCGTGAAGCAGGATGCGGTGCCGGGCATGCACATCATCGCCTGGTTCCAGGCGACGAAGATCGGAGAGTATGAGATCGGATGTGCCGAACTGTGCGGAATGGGGCACTACAAGATGCGGGCGCGCGTGTTCGTGCACACGCCCGAGGAGTTCAACGCTTGGATGGCTCAGCAGGTCGCTGGAGGGGGAACCGAATGACGTCCGTCGCTCACGCAACGCCGGCCCACGGAGAAGCGCACCATGCGCCGATGAGCTTCTGGCGGAAATACATCTTCTCGACCGACCACAAGATCATCGGGATCCAGTTCCTGTTCGTCAGCCTGTTCTTTCTGCTCTTGGGTGGCCTCTTGGCGATGCAGATCCGCTGGCAGCTCGGCTTTCCGGGCAAGCCCATGCCCGGCGGCGGGATACTTCCCGAAAGCATGGTCGTGAACGGGGTCATCCTCCCCGAGTACTACATCCAGCTCGTCACGATGCACGGCACGTTCATGGTGTTCTTTGCCATCATGCCGCTGCTCGTGGGTGTGTACGCCAACTTCCTGATCCCGCTCAAGATCGGGACGCACGACATGGCGTTCCCGCGCATCAACATGTGGTCGTTCTGGCTGGCCCTGCTGGCCGGCCTGATCATGCTTGCGGGGTTCTTCGTGCCCGAGGGTGCGGCGCGCGCGGGATGGACGATGTACGCCCCGCTGTCGGCGCGGCCCGATCTCTCGGGTGCGAGCGTGGGCCAGCAGCTGTGGTCCGTGTCGATCGTCGTGCTCGGGTTGTCGTCGGTGCTGGGCTCCGTGAACTATATCACGACGATCATCAATCATCGCGCGCCCGGCATGACCTGGTTCCGCATGCCGCTGTCCGTGTGGGCCCTGTTCATCACGGCCATTCTGGCCGTCCTCGCGCTCCCCGTGCTGCAGGGCGCCGCGATTATGCTGTTGTTTGATCAGACCATCGGCACGCATTTCTTCGATCCGGTCGCCGGCGGCCAGGCCCTGCTGTGGCAGCATTTGTTCTGGTTCTTCGGTCATCCCGAGGTCTACATCCTCATCCTCCCCGCGATGGGCATGGTGTCGGACATCATCGCGAACGGCAGTCGCAAGCCCATCTTCGGCTACCACTCGATGGTCTTCGCCATCGTCGGGATCGCCTTCCTCGGCTGGATCGTGTGGGGCCATCACATGTTCATGAGCGGCATGAACCCCACGCTCGGCTCGACGTTCATGGTGTCGACCCTGCTCATCGCCGTGCCGTCGGCCATCAAGGTGTTCAACTGGATGGGCACGATGTGGCGCGGGAACTTGCGCTTCCACGTGCCGATGCTCAACGCGGTGGCGTTCGTATCGATGTTCACGATCGGGGGGCTGTCGGGCATCTTCATGGCGGCGACGCCCGTGGATATTCCGATCCACGATACCTACTTCATCGTGGCCCACCTGCACTACGTGCTGTTCGGTGGCTCCCTGTTCGCCCTGTTCGCGGCGATTCCCTTCTGGTACCCCAAGATGTTCGGTCGCATGATGGATGAGCGGCTGGGCAAGATCCACTTCTGGCTGACATTCGTCACGTACAACCTGGTGTTCTTCCCGATGCACATCATCGGCATGGGCGGGCAGATGCGGCGGCTGTACGATCCCACGCTGTACAACTTCCTCAAGCCGCAGCAGCCGCTCAACGAGTTCATCACGATCGCGGCGTTCGCGCTGTTCGCCACGCAGGTCATCTTCGCGTTCAACTTCCTGTGGAGCCTGAAGAAGGGGAAGAAAGCGCCCGCCAATCCCTGGGAGGACAACGGGCTCGAATGGTCGTTGCCCAATCCCGCCCCGCACGGTAACTGGGAGCGAGTGCCCAACGTGTACCGCGGACCCTACGAGTTCAGCGCGCCGGAAGCGGGGAACGCCGACTTCCTGCCTCAGCACGTGAAGCTCGCCACTGACAAGGAACCGGCCGGGAGACTCGAGCGATGACGCACGCGACAGCCACCGCCGACATGATGCATCCACCGGTCCCGGCCGAGCCCGGGTCCGGCGTCTACAGCAACAAGCTGGGGATGTGGGTGTTCCTCGCCAGCGACGTGATGTTCTTCACGGCGCTGATCGGATCCTACATCATCCTCCGGTTCGGCATGACCGACGCGTGGGCCGCGCCCGGCGCCGTGTTGAACGTGCCGCTCACGGCGTTCAACACGTTCCTGCTCATCTGCTCGTCGGTGTCGATGGTGAAGGCCTACGCCGCCATCGCCGACGGCAAGAAGTACTTCCTGCGTCCGGTCCCGGGGAAGGTGCTGCGCGACGGCGGGCTCAAGTTCTGGCTGCTGGTGACGATCATCTGCGGCGCGATGTTCGTCGGCGTCCAGGTGTTCGAGTACATCAAGCTCGTCGGGCATGGCTTCACGCCGACGGGCTACCGCGAAGGGTCCCTGGTCGCTGAGCACGCCCTGAGCGACCCGATCAGGTACGGCGCCGTGACCGGCGCGATGTACGGCTCCACGTTCTTCACGATGACGGGATTCCACGGCTTCCACGTGACGTGCGGCGTCGTCAGCATGCTGTATCTCTACTTCACCAAGGTGCTGCCGGAGAAGTACTCGGCGCAGGACTATCGCGGGATCGAAACCATCGGGTTGTATTGGCACTTCGTCGACCTGGTGTGGATCATCCTCTTCACGATCGTCTACCTGATCTGAGGCCCCGTCCATGACGACCGCGCACACCCGTCCCAACTACATGCTGATCTGGGTGTACCTTTTCGTGCTCACCGTGATCGAGGTCGGGGCCGCGTTCCTGTCGCACATCCCGAAGCACTGGCTGATCCTGATCCTCGTGTTTCTGGCGATCTGGAAGGCCTTGCTCGTGGCGCTCTACTTCATGCACCTCAAGTTCGAGCCGTGGCGTCTGCGCGTGATCTTCATGGTGCCGCTGCCCCTGGCCGCGATCCTGGTGCTGGCGACGATTACGGAGAAGATCTGGTAGCGTTCCTCGAGCTTACCAAGCCGCGCATCACGCAGCTGGTCCTCCTCACGGCCGCCGCCGGGTTCTACCTGGGCGCGCGCGGTCACGTGGACCTCGCGCTGCTGGCCCACACACTCATCGGCACCGCGCTGGTGGCGGCCGGGACCAACGCGTGGAACCAGATCCGCGAGCGCGACGTGGATGCCCTCATGGCCCGCACGCGCCGGCGGCCCCTGCCGTCGGGGCGCCTCACGGCACGTGCCGCGGGGTGGTTCGCGTCCACCATCACCGTGGGCGGCGTCGCCTATCTCGCCGCTACCGTCAACTGGCTCACGGCCGGGCTCGCTGCGCTGACCTTCGCCAGCTACGTGTTCCTGTACACGCCGCTCAAGCGCACGACCTCCCTCAATACGCTCGTGGGCGCGGTGCCGGGTGCGCTCCCCATCGTGGGCGGCTGGACCGCCGCAGGCGGCGGTCTGGGGGTCGCGGTCGCCGCGCTCTTCTGGATCCTGTTCCTGTGGCAGCTGCCGCACTTCCTCGCGCTGGCTTGGCTGTACCGCGACGACTACCGCGCCGGCGGCCTCAAGATGCTCGGCGTCGACGACGCGAGCGGCCACGACACGGGGCGCATGGTCGTGCTGTACGCCCTCGCCCTGCTCCCCATCAGTCTGGTTCCGACGCTGCTCGGCATGACCGGTCCCGCGTACTTTTATGGCGCACTCGGCCTCGGGGTGCTCTACGCCGCCGCGGGCGTGGCCCTCCTCGCCGCCGCCACGCCGGGCCGCGCGTGGCGCGTGTTCTTCGTCTCGATCATCTACCTGCCCGCCTTGCTCACCCTGATGGTGCTCGACAAGGTGGCGGCCTAGCCGGCCATGATCCCCTTCCACAAGCTGCTCATCGGCGCTGGTGTGCTGTTCTGCGCGGGGTTCGCGGCCTGGTCGTTGTGGCAGGGCTCGGTGCCTCTCGGCATCGGCTTCGCACTGCTGGCCGCGGGCCTCACGTATTATCTGAGCCACCTGAAGCGGTTCCTCGGCCGATGAACCTCGCGCTGCTGACGCTGCTGCACGGCAGCGACCAGATGGATCTCATCTACTTCTGGAGCGCGATTCTCATGGTCGCCTTGCCGATCACCATCTTCGGCACGATCGGATTCTTGCTGTGGAAGGGGTACCGCAAGCGGGAGCAGCGGCCGTAGATTCAGCCCCATGAGCCCCGCTCCTGCCGAGAAGCGCCAGGTCGTCCGCTACGCCTTCTACAAGCTCGACCCGGCATGGCGCCGCCTGTCGTCCGAACGCCAGGCCTCGGCCAAGATCGAGTTCGGGGAGACCCTCGAGCGCTACCACGGCCGGCTGCTGCTGCGGCCCTACGGGCTCGTGGGCATCCGGGGTGACTGCGACTTCCTGCTGTGGCAGGTGGCCGAAGACCTCGACGCCCTCGTGGAGCTGCAGACGGCGCTCAACCGTACCGACCTGGGCGCCTACCTCTCGATCCCCTACAGCTACCTGGCGATGACGCGGCGGTCGATCTATGAGTTCCCCGCCGACCCGCAGCATGACCAGCGGCTCGTCATCCAGCCCAGCGCGGCCAAGTACCTCTTCGTTTACCCGTTCATCAAGACGCGCGCCTGGTACTCGCTGCCCAAGCCCGAGCGCCAGCGGATGATGGATGAGCACGTCCGGGTCGGCCGCAAGTACCCGACGATCCGTCTCAACACCACCTACTCCTACGGCCTCGACGACCAGGAGTTCATCGTGGCGTTCGAGGGCGACAACCCGGGCGAATTCCTCGACCTGGTGATGGAGCTGCGCGAGAGCGAGGCGTCGTCCTACACGCTGCGCGACACACCGACCCTGACCTGCGTCCAGATGTCGCTCTGGGACATGCTCGACACGCTCGGCGGGGCGGGCTCCGCGCAAGCCGTGGCACGCCGCCCCGCGCGCGCCGACGGCTTCACGCCCGTCGCCACGCTCGCCGAGCTGCCCCCTGGCGGCGCCAAGCGCGTGTACGCCGCCAACGAAGCGGTCGCCCTGTTCAACGTGAACGGAACGGTGTACGCCATCGCCAACCGCTGCACCCACGCGCGCGCCAGCTTGTCCGAGGGGACGGTGGACCCCGCACGCTGCGTCGTCACCTGTCCGTGGCACGAAGGCGTGTTCTCCCTCGAGACGGGCCAGGTGCAGGGCGGCCCTCCCGTCCTTCCGGTGGCGGTGTATCGCGTGAAAGTCGAAGGCGACACGATTCTCATCGCCCTCGCCGAGGCTCGCGAAGCTGCGCTTTCTTAAAGCCTGCCGCCTGGAGCGCACCGACGTCACCCCGGTGTGGTTCATGCGGCAAGCGGGGCGCTACATGCCGGAGTATCGCAAGCTGCGCGAGCGGCACTCGATTCTCGACCTGTGCCACACGCCGGAGCTGGCGGCCCAGGTCACGCTCCAACCAATCGAACAGCTCGGCGTGGATGCCGCGATCATTTTTGCGGACATCCTGCTGCCGTTCGAGCCCCTGGGACTCGGGTTGAGCTTCGCGGCGGGCGAGGGGCCGCACATCGCCCACCCGATCGAGCGGCAGGCGGAGGTCGAGCGACTCCCGTCCGTGGACCCCGAGGCGGACCTCGGCTACGTGCTCGAGGCGGTGCGGCTCGCGCGAGCGGCCCTCCCCGGCGACATCCCGCTGATCGGATTCGCCGGCGCGCCGTTCACCCTCGCGAGCTACGCCATCGAGGGCGGGTCGACGCGCACGTTCACCAGAACGAAAACGCTGATGTACCAGGCACCCGACACCTGGCACCTGTTGTTGGGCAAGCTCGCCGACCTGGTCGGCGCCTACCTTGCAGCGCAGGCGCGGGCGGGTGCGCAGGCTGTACAGCTGTTCGACAGCTGGGTCGGCTGCCTCTCGCCCCAGGACTACCGCACATACGTCCTTCAGCACAGTCGCCGGGCCCTCACGCTCGCCGCCGAGGGCGGCGTCCCGGTGATCCACTTCGGCACCGGGACCGCTGAGTTCCTCGAGGACTTCGCGGCGGCGGGCGGCGACGTGATCGGTGTGGATTGGCGGATCCCGCTCGACGAGGCGTGGCGGCGCATCGGCGAGCCTCACGCCGTCCAGGGGAACCTCGATCCGGCCGCACTGCTCGCGCCCGCCGCCGAGCGCGACCGCCAGGTGCGCGATGTGTTGGCGCGGGCCGGCGGCCGGCCGGGCCACATCTTCAATCTCGGGCACGGGGTGCTGCCCGAGACCGATGTCGCGGCGGTCCGCGCGGTCGTGGAGCTGGTGCATGGCGGCTGACCGCGTGGCCGTGCTCCTGATGGCGTACGGCGGCCCGGGCAGCCTCGACGACGTCGAACCCTACCTGCTCGACGTGCGGGGCGGCCGGGCCACGAGCCCGGAGCTGGTCCACGAGATCCGCGAGCGCTACGCCCGGATCGGCGGGCGGTCGCCGATCCTCGAGCTGACCCGGGCGCAGGCCGCGGCTGTAGCGCGCGCCCTGGGTGACGGCTTCCAGGCATACGTCGGCATGCGCCACTGGCATCCTTACATTCGCGAGGCGATGGATGAGATCGCTCGCGCGGGCCACCGCCGCGTCGTCGGCGTCGTGATGGCGCCGCACTACTCCGCGATGTCGGTCGGCGTGTACGAGAAGAAGCTGCTCGAAGCGGCCGACGGCCGACTCCAGACCGCGCTGGTGCGGAGCTGGGGCGACCACCCCGCGTTCCTCGACGCGGTGGCCGGGCGGGTCGCACAGGCGGTGCGCCGGTTTCCCGACCCCGCGGCAGTCCAGGTGATCTTCACCGCGCACAGTCTCCCGCAGCGTATCCTCGCGGCGGGCGATCCCTACCCGGATGAGCTGCGCGCGAGCGCCGCGGCCGTGGCGGCGCGCCGCGGTCTCGCCGACTGGCGCTTCGCCTACCAGAGCGCCGGCGCGACCCACGACGAGTGGCTCGGCCCCGACGCGGGCGACGTGATCACGGAGCTAGCGGCCGCCGGCCGGGACGCCTTCCTCCTTGTGCCCATCGGGTTCGTGTGCGACCACGTCGAGATCCTCTACGACATCGACGTCGAGTACCGGGCGCTCGCGGAGCGGCTTGGCGTGCGGCTCGAGCGCACCGCGTCGCTCAACGACGACCCCGGCCTCGTCGCGGCGGTGGCCGACGTCGCGCGCACCGCGGCCCGGGAGCGAGGCTGGTGACCCGGGTGGTCGTGGCGGGTGCCGGCATCGCCGGGCTCGCCGCGGCCTGGGAGCTGACCCGCGCCGGAATCGACGTCACCCTGCTCGAAAGCGAGCGGCGGCCGGGCGGCGTGATCGTCACCGAGCGCCGCGACGGATTCCTGGTCGAAGGAGGCCCGGATGGGTTCCTCGCGGCCGAGCCCGAGCTGCCCGCGCTGGCCGCGGAGCTCGCGATCGACGGGTCCATCGTGAAGCAGCGGGCGCGCGGCGCGGCGCTGTGGACGGGGGAAGCGCTCGAGCCGCTGGGGGAGGGTGAGGCCGCCGCGCTGCTCGCGATCGAGACGCGCGGGGCCGACCTCGCGCGAGGGTTCCTGAGCTTCGCGGGAGGCATGGCTGAACTGGTCGTGGCGCTGGCGGCGCGGCTCGGCGGAGCGGTGAAGTTCACGCAAGGGGTGACGGGGCTCGGGCCGTCGCGCATGGGCTGGCGGGTCGCGCTCACGGGAGGGTCGTCACACGACGCCGACGGCGTGGTGCTCGCGCTCCCCGCCTACGCCGCCGGACGTTTGCTCGAGGCGGTCGGAGTGCAGGGTGCGCGCTCGCTCGCCGACGTCGTCTACGCGCCGAGCGTGACCGTGTCGCTGGCCTACCGGGCTGACCAGGTGGGGCGGCCGCTCGACGGGACGGGCTTCGTGGTCGCGCCCACGGCCACTGGGGCGATCCGCGCATGCACCTACGCCTCGTCGAAGTTCCCTGGCCGCGCTCCTGCAGACCACGTCCTGCTGCGCGCCTTTGTCGGCGCCGTGGACGGCGACCCCGCCGCCCTCGCCCACACACAGCTCAGCGCGATTCTCGATATTCGCGGTGCGCCGCTCTGGTCGCGGGCGTTCCACTGGACGCGCGGGCTGCCGCGCTATTCGGCGCATCACGCCGCGCACGTGGCCGCGGTGCGCGGGCGACTCGCCAGGCTAGCGCCGCTCGCGATCTGTGGGGCGGGGTACGACGGGGCAGGAGTGTCGGCGTGCGTGCGGTCGGGGAGGGAGGCTGCTCGGCTGGTGGCTAGCCGTCTAGCAGCTCCCTAGCCCGCGTCACCACGTTTTCCACCGTAAGCCCGAATTCCTTGTAGATCCTCTGATACGGCGCCGACGCACCGAACCGCTCGATCCCGACGATCGTCCCGCGCTCTCCCACCCAGCGATACCACGACTCTGGCGCCGCGGCCTCGACCGCAACGCGCGGCGTCCCCGGGGGCAGCACGCCGTCGCGATATGCCTGCGGTTGCTGCGCGAAGTATTCGAGACAGGGCATGGAGACGGCCCTCGGCCGTTGGCCATCGGCCTTCAGCTGTTCGTACGCTCCCAACACGAGCTCGATCTCCGAGCCGGTCCCCATGAGGACCACATTCGGCTTCCCGCCCGGTGCGTCGGCGAGCACGTAGCCGCCGCGCTGCAGGCCCGCCGCCGGCGCGTATTTCGCGCGGTCCACGACGGCGACCTTCTGGCGCGTGAGGACCAGCGCGACGGGACCGCGCTGGTGCAGGATCGCCGCGCGCCACGCCTCGACGACCTCCGTCGGATCGGAGGGGCGGATGACCGTCATGTTGGGAATGGCGCGCAGCGCCGCGAGCTGCTCGATCGGCTGGTGGGTGGGGCCGTCCTCCCCCAGGCCGATCGAGTCGTGCGTGAAGACATAGATCGCCTTCAGGTGCGTCAGGGCGGCCAGCCGGATCGACGGCCGCATGTAGTCGGAGAAGATGAGAAAGGTGCCGCCGTACGGGACGAACCCGCGATGCAATGCGAGGCCGTTCAGCACCGCACCCATCCCGTGCTCGCGCACACCGAAATGGAAATTGCGCCCCGCGCGCTGGGTCGTGGTGAAGGTACCGCCCCCTTTTATCTCGGTGTTGTTCGACCCCGCGAGGTCCGCGGACCCGCCGATGAGCTCGGGGAGCTTGGGCGCGATCGCGTTGATCACCTTTCCCGACGCCGCGCGCGTCGCCTGCGCGTCCTTGGGGCCGAACGCGGGCAGCGCCGCGTCCCACCCGTCGGGGAGCCGGCCCGCCAGCCTGCGCTCGAGCTCGGTGGCGAGGCCGGGGTGCGCGTCGCGGTAGGCGTCCCACTTTGTGCGCCACTCCGCTTCGAGCCTGGCGCCGCGGTCCCGGGCCCGGCGCCAATGCGCCAACGCCTCCGCCGGAACGTGGAACGGTTCGAGCGAGGGCCAGCCGAGGTTTTGCTTCGTGAGCTTCACCTCGTCGACGCCGAGCGGGGCGCCGTGGGCCTCGGCGGTATCCTGCTTGTGGGGGCTCCCCCAGCCGATGTGGGTGCGCACGATGATCAACGAGGGCTGATCGGTCGCGCGCTTCGCCGCCCGGATGGCCTTGTCGAGCGCCTCGAGATCGTTGCCGTCGGCGACGCGCTGCACGTGCCAGCCGTAGGCCTCGAACCGCTTGGCCGTGTCATCGGAGAAGCTGAGGTCGGTCGACCCGTCGATCGTGATGCGGTTGTCGTCGTAGCAACCGATCAGCTTCCCGAGCTTCAAGTGCCCCGCGAGGGAGCACGCCTCGTGGGAGATCCCCTCCATCAGGTCGCCGTCGGAGGCGAGAAAGTACGTGTAGTGATCGACGATCGGATGACCGGGCTGGTTGAACAGCGCGGCGAGCTGCGCCTCGGCGATCGCCATGCCGACGGCGTTCCCCGTTCCCTGGCCGAGCGGGCCCGTGGTCGCCTCGACTCCCGGCGTGACGCCGTGCTCCGAATGGCCCGGAGTGCGCGAGCCCCACTGCCGGAACTGCTTGATTTCGTCGAGGGTAAGGTCGTAACCGGTCAGGTACAGCACGCTGTAGAGCAGCATGCAGGCGTGCCCGCACGACAAAACGAAGCGGTCCCGGTCGGCCCAGTCGGGGTTTGCCGGGTTGTAGCGCAGGTGCCGCTGCCACAACACGTAGGCGAGCGGCGCCAGCGCCATCGGTGTGCCGGGGTGGCCCGACTCCGCCTGTTGCACGGCATCCATCGCCAGCGTGCGGACGGTGTTGATGCACAGCTGGTCGAGAGCGGCGTCCCGGCCGGTCACCACGTCGGTCATGGGGGGGGGTCCTCGTCAGAGCAGGCCGGACTTCGCGGCCTGCCACAGCTTGGTGAGGCGGTCGAATCCGTTCACCAAGAGGTCGACCTGCTGGGGGCTGGGGGTCGCCTTCACGGCCACCGTGAGCTCTTCCACGATCCGGCCCATCTCGCGACGGCCCTGTTTCTTGCCCTCGATGGCGATCTGCTCGAGGATCCCGAGGAGTTTGGCGCGCACGCCGGCGTCGTCCGGGACTTGCCAGAGGTATTCGGCCGACGACTTTCCCTCGGCGCAGAGCGTGCCGAGGGCGTCCATCAGCGGCTGGCGGGGGCGGCGGGGAGCGTCGGGCTCGTTCATGCGAGCCGCTAATCTAACACGTTGCCTCCGAACCCGGCTCAGCCTAGCTTCGAGGTCCCATGCTCTCGATCCTGGTCGCAACGCTCGCGCTGCAAGGTCTCCCCGCCGATTCCGGCGAGACGCACCTGCGCAACATCCGCCAGCTCACCTTCGGCGGCCAGAACGCCGAAGCGTATTTCTCCCGCTCCGGCCGCCAGATCATCTTCCAGCGGACGGAGGCCGATAGCGGTTGCGATCAGCAGTATATGATCAACGCCGACGGCACCGGCCTGCACCGGGTTTCGAGCGGCGCGGGCCGCACGACGTGCGGATACTTCTACGACCGCGACCGGCGCATTTTCTACTACAGCACCGAGCACGTCGGCCCGGCCTGCCCGCCGCGCCCCGACTACTCCCTCGGCTACGTGTGGGCGCTGTACGACTACGATCTCTACGTCGCCGACTCGAGCGGCCGCGGGGCGCGCCGCATCACCACCAACCCCCGCTACGACGCCGAGGGCACGCTCTCGCCCGACGGCCGGACGATCGTCTTCACCTCGCTGCGCGACGGCGACCTCAACATCTACACGATGCGTGTCGACGGCACCCACCTGCGGCAGCTCACACGCACGCTGGGCTACGACGGCGGACCGTTCTTCTCCCCCGACGGCAAGCACATCGTGTACCGCGCCTGGCATCCGCAGACGGCGCGCGACTCGGCCGACTACACCGGGCTGCTGAGCCGCGACCTCGTCCGGCCCACGTTCATGGAGATCTGGGTGATGGACGCCGATGGCTCGCACCAGCGCCAGGTGACGCACCTCGGCGGCGCGAACTTCGCGCCCTTCTTCCACCCCGACGGCCGGCGCATCATCTTCGCCTCGAATCATCGGAACCCGCGCTCGCGCAACTTCGACCTGTTCCTGGTGAACCTCGACGGTACGGGCCTCGAGGCCGTCACGACGAACGTCGAGTTCGACGCCTTCCCGATGTTCGCGCCCGACGGCAGGCAGCTGGTGTGGGCGTCGAACCGCCACGGCCAGGTGGCCGGTGAGACGAACATCTTCATCGCCGATTGGGTGGAACGCCCCTGACGATACCGCCCCTTCCCGCCGCCCCCGTCCGGAAGTCGCTGAAGGAAGAAGCGATCAGTTGGGCCAAGGCGATCGCGGTCGCGTTCTTTATCTGGCTTTTCCTGCGGGCGTACCTGGTGGAGGCCTTCCGCATCCCGTCGGCAAGCATGGAAAACACCCTGCTCGTCGGGGACTTCCTGTTCGTCAACAAGGTGGCGTTCGGCGGCGAAATGGAGATCCCGTTCACCGGGATCCACTTCTTGCGTCTGCCCGGCTACGCCACCCCGCGGCAGGGCGAGGTCGTGGTGTTCCGTTCTGTGGAAGACTCGACACCCAATCTGAACATCGTCAAGCGGCTGATCGGAGCACCGGGCGACACGCTGCAGATGGTGCGCGACACCGTGATCCGGAACGGCCGCCGCCTCGACGAGCCGTACGCGCTGCACACCGCGCTCACCCCGGTGCGCGAAGAGGAGTTTCGCCTGCGGCAGATCCGGGCGTTGCAGCTGCCGCAGTACATCGGGCGCGACACCGCGCGCTACCATCCCACCACGCACGACTGGGGCCCCATCGTCATTCCGCCCGATCACTACTTCGTGATGGGCGACAACCGTGACGAGTCCTACGACAGCCGTTTCTGGGGCTTCCTGCCTCGGGCCCATATCCGCGGCCGCCCGCTCTTCATCTACATGAGCGTTGCCACCGATCCCTTCCGGATCCGCTGGAACCGTCTGTTCCGGCACCCGCGGTGATTAGAGCCTTGACGGTCCCGGGCTGGCGCCTCATGCTTACATGGAGACTCGAACCCGAGGTCCGGATATGACGTTGCAAAAAGTGTCACTGGCGGCGGTGCTGTTCAGCACGGCGGGATGCATGTCGCTGCAGCCGGTGCCGTCAGTCAGGCAGTTCGTCCCGCAACGGAGCCCGCAAGTCGTGTATGTGACCTACACCGACAACTCCATCGTCCCCGTGGCGGGACCGAGGATCAGCGGGGATACGCTGCTCGGCACATGGCAGGGCTTGTCCGAGCCCGTCGCGATCCCGCTAGGCGAGGTCAAGCTCGTCCAAGCGCGCCAACGGGACCGGGCGAGGACGCGTTGGGCGGTCATCGGTCTCAGCGCGCTCGGGGTTGCCAGCATCTACGCGATCACGCTGGCGACGCAGAAGCCCGGTTCCGGCTGCATTCCGCAGCCGCCGCCGAGCGACCCTTGCTGACGTCGCACTAGCTTCGGCGATTGGGGATGAAGGGCGGGCGCAGCCACGGTGGCTGCGCCCGCCCTCGCGTTCTAGAACCCGGGTATGACGCCGAGCTGCGTATACCAACGCTTGCCCGGCCGATCGTTCGGGTGGGCGACGTCGAACTCGAGGATCAAGGCGCCGAACAGGTTCACGCGCACGGCGAGACCGTAGCTCGTGAGCAGGTTGCGGTTCCCACCGAGGAACCGGGGCTTGTCGGAGCTGACCCAGGCCACGCCGGCGTCGAAGAAGGGCGCCAGCTCGATGGCGGGCAGCCCGGCCGGGGGCTCGATGCCGAGGCCCTGCAGGGGGATGCGGACCTCGAAATTGGCCACCGCCACCCGACTCCCCAGCAGCTCTCGGAAGACGGGGACGGGGCAGTCGTCGGCCTCGTTGATGATGGCCGGGCAGCCCCTGAGGTTGAACGACTGGAAGGCGTATCCCCGGACCAGCGTCTGGTAGCCCAGGAACACCGGGAGCAGTCGCTCGTCGTCGGAGTTCCGGCCGTAACGGCCGTAGTGAAACACGCGGGCCGCGAGCGAGTAGGGCCGCGCCGGCTTGATATACCGTCTATAGTCGAGGAGCACGCCGTAGTAGTTCAGCGCGCCGAACGACGGTGAGACCTCGATCCGGTAGCGCTGCCCCAGGAGCGGGCTCGCGACGCCCCAGAGGGCGTTGTCGTACACCAGGGCGACGCTTCCCTCGGTCTGACGGATCGACTTCGGCGCGGGAAGGTTGACCGGATTGTGGAAGTGGACCCGGACCGGCACGGAGTCGGGGTAGATCTCGCGCGTGACGACTTCGCGGTCGTAGCCGCTCGACCGATAGCCGCCGCTGAACTCGACGCGCTGCACCCGACTGAAGGGATACGCGACGAGACCCGTGACCTGGCGGTCGGTCTGGCGGAACCGGTAGAGGGAGTCGACCACGACGCTGTCGGTCGACAGATTGCCCGTGCGCCGGAAGCCGAGACTGACGAACGGCGACTGCCCCGCGAACAGGCCCCAGGTCCAGCGGTGGCGGAAGTTCTGGTACCCGACGAGCGCCGCGATGTCGGCAAACCCGCCGTTCACCTGCAGCGTCGTGGCGAGGCGGCGCTGCCCCAACATGTCGCCCCAGAACAGCGCCGAACCCCCGCCGATCGCCGTGCCGAACGCCCCGGCGCTTCCGACACCCACACTCACCGGACTGATGAAGTCGAGCGACAGACCGGCGTGGTAGGGTGTGCTCGCGATCGCGGAATCGCCCGGCAGGCCGCCCAGCGGATCGGCCAGGAGGCTGTCGAGCTCACCCCGCTTGCGCTCGAGCGGCGGCAGGATCGCCGGGCTGACGGCGGCGAGCGGGGTCGGCGGCTCCCCGCCCGCGAACCCCGCGGAGTCCACGGCGTACAGGTCGTACTTGCCCTTCTCGTAGGCGCTGAAGACTAGGCGGGGCGCGCGCAGCGCAACCGAAAGCGCCGGCGAGAGCGCCGTGATGCCGCTCACTCCGGTGAGCAGGTTCGTCAGCTGCCGCATCTCCCCGCTCGCCAGGGCCAGCCGGTAGACGTTCGTGATGCCGTTGCGATCGGACAGGAAGTACAGGCTCGCTCCGTCGGGCGCCCACTGCGGGTTGATGTGCTTCGCGCCGTCGAAGCTCTTGAGGGGACGGATCTCGCGGCCGGCCGGATCGATCAGCGCGAGGCGATACGGGCCGTAGGCGAGCGTGGCGAGATCGGTGGTGAACCGGTCGGTGACGAAGGCGATGCTGCTCCCGTCCGGGGACCACGCCGGCTCCAGATCGGCGAACGGATCGTGGGTGAGCCTGGTGACGACGCCGCTGCCGGCATCGAGGATGAACAGGTCGGAGAGTCCTCCGACCGTTCCGGAGAAGACCAGGCGGGTCCCGTCGGGCGACCAGCTCGGGCTGAAGACTTCGGTGGCCTCCCGAATGATGAACTCGCGCTCGACCCCGCCGCGATCGACGTCGATCACCGACACGACCGGGCGGCCCTCGCTCACGCCGGCGAACGCGAACCGCCGGCCGTCGGGGTGCCACGCCCCCGAGGAGTTGATGAACTGGAGGCTCTCGAAATGCGGGTCCAGGGCCGTCCGTACGATCTTGCGCTGCACCGCGCCCGTCTGCACGTCGGCGACGAACATCTCGACCGAAACCCGGTCCCGCTCCGACAGGAAGACCAGGCGCGTCCCGTCGGGGCTGAGCGCGGGCCCGATGTTGAGCCTTCCGGGGCCTTTTTCGGGCGCCTTGATGATCGGCCGGCCGTAGTCCCCCGGGGCGCGGGTGCGCTCGACGACGGGGGCGTAAGCCTGCTCGGTCGCCACCGCCCAGTTGGCGACGAGCGTATCGGGACGGACGCCCAACACCGTCGCCATCATGGGGATCGCCGCGCCGGTCGACGCGCTACGGCGGAGAATCTCCCCCACGACCCGGTCGCTCCACCGTCCCGCGATGTACGCCCACAGGGCCTGACCGTAGCGGTACGGGAAGAACCGCGGATCGCCGAGTTGGCGAAAGGTCGGCAGCTTTTTCGACTGTGCCGCGTCTCGCATCCACATCGCGGTGTGGGGATTGGTGGCACCCTGCGAGAGGAACTCGGCCATGCCCTCGATGAACCACAAGGGCATCTCGGTTGCCGTCGGGGGGGCGAACGCGGCACCGCTGCGGACGGTCATGTCGAACTGGAAGGCATGCACCAGCTCGTGCCCGAGCACGTGGTCGGTCTCGGCCAGCGGACCTGCCAGGGGCAGCACGACGCGCCGCTTGAACGGCTCGGTCGCTCCCTCCACACCCTCGCTCACGCCGCCGGGCAGCGCCGTCGTCTGCATGAAGTGGGGGTGGCCGGCGTACAGGATGACCGGCTGGCGGTGGGCCAGCTCGTGGCTGAGCAGAGTAGAGAGGCGGGCGTACCACCGTTCGGCCATCCGCGCCACGAGCGCGGCGCCCTCGGCCTCCTCCGGATAGAAGTAGATGTCGAAGTGTTCGGTCTTGAGGATCTGGAAGTCGAACGTCTGGTACCGCACTTGGTTGCGGCCGAAGTACTGCGCGTCCAGCGGGCGCGCCGTGAGCCCCGAGACCGCCGCCCACAGACCGACGGCGACGAGGAGCGGCGCGGACGCTCTTATGGCGCCGCCCGTCGGAAGTAGAGGTCGACGCCCATGTGGAGCGTGTTCCAGCGGGAGAGCACCACGCCCATCGACAGGGCGTAGCGCGACATGCCGAATTCGTTCGTCATCGCTTTCGCCGGGAATCCGAATTGCGCCTGCACCCGCAGGCCGTCGCCGTCGCGCCACGCGACCGCGGGCGCCGCGACCGGATGCCGTGTGCCGTGCACCTCGAACGTTCCAACGGCGATGCCGCGGATCGTGTCGCCCGGTTGCACTTGGATAAGGCTGTCCAGGGTGAAGCGCAGCTCGGGATGGCTACCGGTGTTGAGCACCGCCTTGTGCATGAAGGCGTCGCGCATATTCGCGCCCATGGTGAGCGAATCCGCCGTGACCTGCACCGTTCCATGCGCGGCCTTCCACATGCTCGCGTCCGCGGCCACGAACTCGCCTCGGACCGCCCGCCGGCACACCGACCGCACCGAATCGCGCGGCCACAGAGGGATCTTGGCGCTGTGCGTCTCGCTCTGGGAGATCTTGGGGTCCTTGACGAATCGGAATCCGGTGCTGCGACCCTCGCCGGCTTGCCACGACGGGTCGTCGGGACAAGTCGTGGCCCACAGGTGCCCGTAGGTCGGGTCCACCTGCCACCAGGCGAGGCTGCGAGCGGGGTCGATGACCCAGCGAGCGCCCCCCCCCCCGCCGTTCTGCGCGTCGAGCCGACGTGCCGCGAACGGGAGGAGCAGCAGCAACGCAACAACGGTGCCCGCGCGGATGCGCGTGCGGTGGTACTGTCGCATGACGTGGTATCTCCAATGTGTTGCACTTCGAACCCACGGTGACGGCGCGAACGCGACGCAGATAATCGCGCATTCCCCGGGGCCAGGCAAGAGTGAACGCTTGACAGACGCCGGCGCGGGCGGCCTCTTTGAGACCGGGATGATCCATCCAGCAACCTTGCTCCTGTACGTGCTCGCGGCTCTTGCCGTTGGCGTCGCGCCGCTCGACGCGCAAGCGATCGACCGCGCCGCGCCGGCGGTGGTCACCGTCGACCCGTCCCTGGCCAAACGCGGCGAGCATTTGTGGCGCAAGCATCACTGCGCGCAGTGCCACACGTTCGGAAAAGGGGCGTTGATCGGACCGGACTTGCGCGGCGTGGCGCACCGGCGCACGGTCACGTGGCTCCGCCAGTGGCTGCGCGAGACCGATCGCATGCTGCAGCGCGACTCCACGGCCGTCGTGCTGCTAGCGTCGTTCGGCGGCGTGCGCATGCCCACTCATGGGCTCTCTGAGCCGGAGGTCGAAGCGCTGGTGCACTTCCTTACACGTGAAGACGCCAAGCAGGCAGGGCGCTAGGATGCGAGGTTCCGTGGACGCACCTAACCTCCCTGGATACAATGCGATAGGCCACCTGCCCGGGGGTGACCGATGCGGGTGGGCCACACCCCCCCGAATGGGTGGTTGACAAGGCTGAAAGCGGGGCGAACACTTGATCCTCGCGGTTCTCGCGAGAGATCAGCGTGGACTCCGTCAGGTGGTGCGCGGACGTTCGGGCCCGCGTAATGTTTTCAGGTGTCCCGTGCGGTTGGAGTCCCACTCTCTCTCAACAGGGGTTTGGCATCCATGATTCGGACAAGACTCGCGGTGTTCGGTGTGGTCGTGGCGGCGATCGCTGGTGTCAGTACCGCTGCTCAGGCGCAGGGCATGAGCGTCGACGAGGCGCTGGCCAAGCGTGGGAAGACGTTGTGGCAGAATCGTGGATGTGCGGCATGCCATAGCATCGGCAAGGGACGTCTGGCCGGGCCGGACCTGGTCGGCGTCACCGATCGTCGGAGTGTCGACTGGCTGAAACGGTGGCTGGGCAACACGACCGAGATGCTGGCGACCGATTCCATCGCGCAGGCGTTGCTGGCCGAGGCGAAGGGCGTCAAGATGCCGAACCTCAAGCTGTCGGATGCCGAGTCGACCGCGTTGTTGAACTACATCGCGCAGGAGTCTCAGAAGAAGAAGGGTGGTTGATGGTGAGAGTGTCTGTTCCCCGAGTACCTTGCAAGGAGGCAGAGATGCGCTGGCTAAGACCGGCAGTACTGTTGGCAGCGCTCGGGGTCGTGGCGCAGGTGGCCGAAGCTCGTGTGCCGTCGTTTGTACGGCAGACCGGGCTCTCGTGCAACCAGTGCCATATGACCTGGACCCCGACACCGGACTTGACCGTCACTGGCATCAAGTTCCGGCTGAACGGCTACCGCACGCCTTTCGTCGCTGAGAAGATCGAAGCGGGCGAAGAGGGCGCGTTGAATGGGCGGCGGCTCGTTCTGGGGCTCCAGAATTATTGGACCCTGCATTACCGCAGCACGATGTTCACGCAGTCGAAGGATGCGAGCGATCCGGCTCTGACCGAGCCGTCGGCGAGCGCCATCTCGTCGAACCCGTTCGGCAGCGTCGGGCTGGACTACGCCGGCCCGATCGGCGAGCACTTCGGCATCTGGAACGAGTTCTATTTCGCCGCGAACGGCGGCAACCAGAACGTCTACAACCTCGTGTCCAATGACGAGTACGACGTGCGCTACGTGAACAACCCGGGCGGCAACATCCTCGGGGTCATGATGAGCACGCAGAGCCTGGGCGCCTCGTTCTTTGCGGCGTTCGGCAGCGGCGTGGCGAACAACCAGCAACGTTCGGGTGCGGGCGGCAACGGACATGCGCCCTACGTCAACATCGCGGCGTACGGGATGTTCAACGACCGGTTCATCGGCATGGTCGGCATCCAGCCGGGTGAAGACAACCTGGACTACAAGCGGATGAACTATCAGGCCATCGGCGGCTTCCTGCTCAAGAACACCGATGCCAACTACCTGCTCCTCACCGCCAACTTCAAGGCGGGGAACGACATGGTTCCGGGAGTCAGCAGCCTGAGCCTCAACCAGTCGACCAACTCGATCAGCGCTCGTGACGCCGTCCGCGGCGTGTCGGCGACCCGTACGAATGGGCAGCCGTATGCGTCGATCAACACGGGCGACGCCACCCGGATCATGCTCGATCTGCGGTACGGCTTCCTCGATCGCGGTCCCCACAGCTTCACGTCGGCGTGGGGCTTCTCGAGCGAGAGCGAGACGTACAGCGACGGCGCCACACTCAAGCTGACGGCGATCGGCGCCACGTGGCGTTACATGTATGATCGCACCTACGGTATCAACTTCGGTCTGAACAAGCGGCTCAAATACGAGTTCACCGATGCCGCACCGACGCCGGTCACGCACGACATCCCGGACGATCTCGGGGTCAACGTGCTGTTCATCTTCCGCCCGGCGATGAACTTCGCGTGGGAGCTGAGCGCGAGTAACTCCCAGACGCTGGTGCTGGATCAGAACTGGCGGAATGGGTGGAGCTGGGGCTTCAGCTGGCACTTCCTGTACTAAGCTGAGCTGAGCCATCGCTGAGTAGCAGACGGGCTCGAGACGCACAGTGGAAGTGGAACTCCACTGTGCGTCTCGTGTCTCATGGACCAAGGGAGGTAGCGTGCGACTAGTTCTAGTGAGCCTGGCGTTGTGCTCCGTTCCTCTCCCGCGTCCCGCCGCGGCGCAAACCGACATCACACCGGCGCGAATCGAAATCACACCCACGATCGGTATGTACGTTCCCGTCGGCGTCCTGATCAAGGGCGACGTCGCCAACGGCGGGGAGACCCGCCAGCAGGTCGCCGCCGGGTTGATCGGCTTTCGGATCGCGGCCTGGCCCACGCGGCGGCTCGGGCTCGAGGGCGGCGTCACCTTTTCCCCCAGCCAAGTCGCCGTCAGCTCGTCGACCGGCACAACTGACGTCACCGGTAGCGTCGTGCTCGCGAACGCGCGCGCGGTCGTCGCCCTGAGTCCACGGGCTGCGCTGTGGGCGTTCCACGTCGGCGCCGGCGCCGGCGTCGTGCGCCGGGCGGGGAGCGCCTGGCAGACGACGTTCGGCGGCACGGCGCCGGCCCTCGTCCTCGCCTTCGGGGCCCGGAGCCGCATGCGGCGGTCCGCGGTGGCGATGCGCCTCGAGCTCGAGGATTACATCCTCTTCGACCAATTCGACCAGGGGGCCCCCAACCAGACGGGGGCGCGGGTCCACCACGACATCACCTGGTCCCTCGGCGTCACCGTACCCATCTTCTGACCATGACTCGACATAACGTAGCCGCCGCCCTCGCCGGGACCTTGCTGTGGCTGGCGGGCTGCAAGCTCGGGCAGGGCCGCCCCGTGCTGGAGCAGATCAGCCCCACCGTTCCCGGGGTCAAATTCAAGGTCATCGCCACGATCGCCGGTGGCTCGGGATCCGCCGATCTGCGGATGTCCGTCACCGTCCGCCAGCAATTGAACGATTCCGGCTGGACGGCCGTGCGGCGGCCCGGACGGTGGGACAGCCAGGGAGCCGCGTTGGCCGCGATTTGCGCCGAGGGTGGCGTCGACGGGGTGCTGTTCGTGTGGTTCGACCGGCTCGAGCTGGACGACTGCGAAACGCAGAAGCCCGCCTACGCGATCGACGGGTCGGCGGAGCGGGGCGTGGCGCTCGACGGGATGATGCAGCGCCTGAGAGCCTACCTGCGCGGGGAGCGGACGCCGCCGCAGCGGCGGACCGGCTAGTTTCCGGTTGCGCCCTCGACGCGCAGCAGCATGTCGACGCCCATGAACAGGTCCTGCCAGATGCCCGTGCCCACGCCCAGACTGAGACCGAACTTCGAGAACCCCCAGTCGTCGAGCAACGACTGAGCCGGCAGGTGCAGCTTGGCGAGCACCCGCATGCCGCCGGCGTCCCGGAAAGCCGTCACCACGCCGGTCAGCGGCTTAGTCATCCCGTGCATCGTGAGGGTGCCCATCGCCGTGCCGCGGATCGTGTCCGCCTGCCTGCTCATGCCGACGAGACTATCGATGGTGAACTGGATCTCCGGATACTTCTGCGTCTGCAGCACGGCACGGTGCGCGAATGCGTCGCGCATGTTCTCACCCGTGATCACCCCTTCGGCTCGAACCGCCACGACGCCGTGCGCCCCCTTCCATCTCAGGGTGTCCGGGAGCTGCACCTGGCCGCGGACCGCTTCCGCACAGATCGGCTTGACCTCGCGGCGCGGATACAGCGGGACGTGGATGGTATCGGGATCGTTCGCGTATCCCGTCCTGGGGAGCTTGAGCAGCTTGTCGAAGGCCCATCCGGAGCTGCGCCCTTCGCCCGGCCGCCAGGCGGGATCCTGGGGGCAGCTGGTCGCCCAGAGGTGGTTCAGGTGTGGCGACACTTGCCACCAGGCGAGACTGGACTTCGGATCGACGACCCAACGGGTCTGGGCCTGCGCGCTACCGGCGCCCCCGATGAGACAGATGAGGCCGGCCAGCAGGGCGCGCGCGCGCGGCCCGAACGGCGCCCCCCGGGCCGCGGCCGGCGGCCCCAACCGCCGCCGCCCCCCGGGCCCCCCCCCCCCCCAGAACCCTCGCGGCGGAGCAGCAGGTCGACCCCCATGAAGAGGTCGTACCAGATCCGGGTTTCGACCCCCAGCCCCAAAGCGTATTTCGACATCCCGAACTCGCTCGTCAGCGACGCCGTCGGCACCCTGAACTTGCCGAGCACCCGCATTCCGCCGGCCTCGGGCCACGCCCGGATGGCGGCGGTGACCGGCTTCGTCACCCCATGCACCGAGAATTCGCCGAACGCGGTGGCACGGAGCGTGTCGCCGCGTTGCGTCGTCCCCGACAAGCTGTCCAGGGTGAAGCGAATCTCCGGATAGCGCAGGGTTTCCAGTACGGCTTTCTTCGTGAACGCATCCCGCATGTTCTCGCCCGTCACCAAGGCGTCCGCCTTCACGTTGACCTGGCCGCGCACGCCCCGCCACGACCCCGACCCTCCTTCAGCCGTGACCTGGCCGTGCACCGCTTCCGTGCACACGGACCGCACTTTGTGCCGGGGATAGAGCGGGACGTTGATGGTGTCGCTGGTGTTCGCGAACCCCGTCTTCGAAGCGTGGAGCATCTGATCGATGTACCACCCGGCACTCCGTCCTTCGCCGGGGCGCCACGACGGCTCCTGCGGGCACGTGGTGGCCCACAAATGATTCAAGTGCGGGTCGATCTGCCACCAGGCGATGCTGGCTTTGGGGTCGATCGTCCAGCGCACCTGCGCCGCGGCCGCCCCGAAGGCGGTCACGGACGTGAGCAACACCAGCACGAGGGTACGGCGCATGGGGGTTTCCTCTGACATCAGTTAAGGGGGGGGGGGAGGGCCGCCGTCTTCTTCGTCCTCCGGCGTGCTGCCAGTCCCGAAGCCCCCGCCGGCGATGAACCACACGACGCCGATGGTTGCGATCGATCCGGCGATGATCGAGAAGCGCGTACGGCCACGCGCAGGGCGCCGCGCCGCCACCTGTTTGACGTCGGACAGCAGCAGCTCCTTGTACGCCCCATTGACGAACCCGACCAAGGTGTCGCCCTCGACCTTGGGGCCCTCGAAGATGACCACCGAGCCATCGGTGCCGGTCACCCACACCTTGTTCGGCTGCTGCGCCGCGACGTACTCCCGCGGCGAGGCCACCGGGCCGAACGTATGACACGCTGCGATGGCTACCGCGCCCAGCAGCGGCAGCACCGCCTTACCGACCAGTCTATGGGGCATTGGCTCCCTCCAGGAAAGAGCCTGCAAGGCAAGTATTACGGTCGTTTTGGGGGCTTGGCAAGGGCTGACCGTTCCAACCCGCTTCAACCCGCCCGTTCGGGTGGGGACGTTCCGAGCGCCGTAAAGCGGCCCCCCGCGCTTCGGGGCGCCTCGACAGGTGGCGCGGCATGATGTAGTGTAGTGCCGTTCAATCGAGGCCGCCGTACCTAATTCGGGGTGAGGACCTACTACATCGTAAGGAGGGATCGGATGCGTACGTCCGTTCTGTACACCGCGCTGGCGGTCGCGTTCGTCGGGATCGCGTGCAGCGATGACACCACCGCGCCGGCAACTGGGTTCCATGCCAACCTCAACGGCACGCAGGAGGTTCCGGCGGTGTCCACGGCCGGGACCGCCACTGCGACGTTTGCCTTGACCGCGGGCCGTGACTCGGCCACCTACACGGTCAGCATCACAGCTCCGGTGGGGGCTGCGGTCACACAGTCGCACATCCATTTGGCTGCTGTCGGCGTGAACGGCGGCATTTCGGTGTGGCTGTGCGGCACGACCGCCTTCCCGGGACCCGCCGGCACGCCCACCTGCGCGGCTGGCACGAGCATTGGCGTGCTTGCTACGGGAAAGGTTGCCGTTTCTGCAGCAGCCGTCAACGCAATGCGGGCGTTCGGTGGCTACGCGAACGTGCACACGACCGCCAACTCCGGCGGCGAGATTCGCGGCCAGATCGTACCTAACGCCCCGTAACAGATCGGTAGCCCGCTTCCCAATGCGCGTGCAGAGGCCGGCGATGGTGTGCCGGCCTCTCGCGTTTTCCACCGCGTGCTTGGTGCTCCCCGGCGTCCTGCTTGGCCAGCAGCCGGACACGGCGCCGCCGGTGACGCTCCCGCCGATCACCGTGTCCGTGACGCGCGCCGCGCTCCCCCTCGCCAAGGCCCCTTGGGCGGTCCAGGTCGTCGAACAAACCGACATCAGCCGCGGTCGTGCCACCTGGGGGTTGAGCGAGGCGCTGGCAGGCGTGCCGGGGGTGTTTGTCGCGAACCGTTACAATTTCTCTCTCGACCAGCGCCTCGCGATCCGCGGCGCGGGGAGCCGCTCGGCGTTCGCCGTGCGCGGCGTGAAAATCCTGCTCGACGGCATCCCCCAAACTCTCCCCGACGGTCAGGGCCAGCTCACGCACGTGGAACTGGGCGCGACCGACCGGATCGAGGTGCTGCGCGGCTCCGCGTCGGCCCTGTACGGCAACGCCTCCGGGGGAGTCATCAGCGTCTGGACCGAGCCCACGATACCGGGACGTTGGAGTGGTGAGCTACGCACCCAAGGCGGTCGCGGCTGGACCAAGTGGCAGGTGACGAGCCGGTCTCGCGTCGGCGCTGGTGGTTTGACATTCACGGCATCGCGGCTCGAGTACGCGGGGTGGCGCGCCCACAGCGACGCCGACCTGCGGAGCCTCGGCGCGCGCCTGCGCCTGCCCCTCGGGCCCGCCTGGTCGCTCCTGGCGCTGGCCGACGTCGGCGACCAGCCGCGCGCCGACAACCCCGGCGCCCTGACCCTCGCGGAGCTGAGCACCAATCGCGACACCGCCCCGCCGCTCAACGTGGTCACGCGGGCCGGGAAGGACGTGCTCCAGGGCCAAGTCGGTGCCACGTTGCACCGGACGCTCGCCGGCGCAGGTGAGGCGACATTGACCGTCTTTGGCCAGGCCCGGGATCTCGAAAACCCCCAGACCTTTGCCTATATCCGGCTCAACCGCACGGCCTACGGCGCGCGCGCCGTGATCTCGCGCCGCGGCGTGACCGCAGGGATCGACCTCCAGCGCCAGCGGGACGACCGGGTCAACTTCGGCAACGTGGGTGGTGCTCCCGACACGATCCGCGCGCTCGACCAGCTGGAGCGCGTCACCGAGCTGGGCCCGTTCGTGCAAGGCGTTCTGGAGGTGGCTCCCAGGACCACCCTGACCGCCGGCCTGCGCTACGATCGGGTCAGTTTCGCGGTGGGCGACCGCCTGATCGGCGATTCGGCGGCGGACGTGAAGTACCGCAACGACTCGGGGCGGCGGGTGATGGCGGCGTTGTCAGGCTCGCTCGGCGCGACCCTGCAGCCGGCCGAGGGGCTGACGCTGTACGCGAGCGCGGGCACGTCGTTCGAGACGCCGACCACCACGGAGCTGGCGAATCGGCCCGACACCGCCGGCGGGTTCAATCGTGACCTAGGCCCTCAGCGGGCGTGGACGGTCGAACTCGGCCTTCGCGGCAACCGGCAACCGGCAACCTGGGATTTGGCATTCTACCAAGCCGACGTGCGGGACGCGCTGGTCGCCTTCGAGATCCCGGCCTCGCCGGGGCGCCGGTTCTTCCGCAACGCCGGCAGCGCACGCCACCGGGGTGTGGAGCTGGCGGCCGGCCTCACGCCCCTGCGAGATGTCGACTTCCGCGTGACCTGGACCTATTCCGACTTCCGCTACCGGCGCGTCCTCGATGGGCGGCGGCTACCGGGGATCCCGCCGCACGCGCTGCGGCTCGCGCTTCGCCTGGGGGGGGGGGGGGGGGGGGGCACAGGGTCGCACGGCGCTTGGGCTGAGGTCGAGACGCAGTACTCGTCCTCCTACGCCGTGGACGACACCCTGAGCCGCGACACCTCACCCTGGTGGGTGACGAACGTGCGCCTCGGCTGGGAGGGCACCCGCGTGCGGCCGTTCGTCGCGGCGCAGAACCTCTTCAATCGGATGTATGTCGGGTCAGTCGTGATCAATGCGGCGGCGGGGCGCTATTACGAGCCCGCCCAGGGCCGGAACCTGCTAGTGGGGCTGACGGTCGGCGCCGGCCGTTAGGGCCAAAGGCCAACGGCCAACGGCGCTATTTGTACCGGTAGGTGATTCTGCCCCGGGTCAGATCGTATGGCGACAGGTCCACCGCGACGCGGTCACCTTTGAGGATCCGGATGTAGTTCTTCCGCATCTTGCCGCTCACGTAGGCGAGCACCTCGTGGCCGTTTTCGAGCTTGACCCGGAACGTCGTGTTGGGGAGCACCTCGCTCACGGTGCCCATCATCTGAATCGCGTCACCGGCCACGAGCGATCCCTAGCGTCCTTTCCGTACTAGACGTCCCGCGGGTCCATGGTCGCGTCGCGCGGGGGCTCGAGGCCGCGCGCGATGTAGGAGGCGTGCCGCCCGCACCCGGCGCAGATCAGGCTGATGCGCTCGGCGGGGGGCCCGACCTCCCCGGGGCGGGGGGGCCGGCGGCGCGGTACCCGCTGGATGGTGCGGGTTCCGCACGACGGGCACACCAGCGGTTGGTGCTCCCGGTCGGCCGCGATGAGCGCCAGAGCTTCTGGCGCCCGAAACTCCTTGATGCCCCGTCGACCCACGGCAACTTGCCTCCAACAGGGGAATCTAGCCCTTTTCTTGACGGGCTCGAAGGGGGGGTGTAGCTTGGCGCGACCTTCAACGTCGGAGCGGCGGTCCCGGTGCCAGCCGAGCTCGGTGGCTCGCAGATCTCCTCGCTGCTCGAGACTCTCCCCGGCATCGCGAGCGTCCTGCGCAGTCCGGTGGCGGACGCGCTCATCAAGGCGATGCGCGGCGCCGCCGGACTGAGCGACTTCGAGGCGGAGGACGCCGAGGAGCTGGTGCGCTATGCCGTCCGGCGCGGTCTCATCGGGGCCGACGAGGGGGACCGCGTCCTGGCCGAGGTTCAGGAGGCGCTGAAGGGCAAGCGCAAAATCCCGGTCAAGAAGCCGAAGCCCGCGAAGAAGCCGTCGAAGAAGAAATCCCGCCGCTAGATCCGGAAGCCCCGGACGAGCCCGCGTAGTTTCTCGGCCGCCTGCAGCAGTTCGCCGGCGGCCGCCGCCATTTCTTGCGTCGAGGCCCCCTGCTGCTCGGCGGCGGCCGTGACCTGTTCGGCGCTCGAGGCGTGAGCGACCGCCCGGCTCACGACCTGCTGGGCCCGCTGCCCCAGCTGCTCGGCGACGCCGCGGTTTTCCTGTGCCGAGTGGGTGACGCGGTCGGCCGCCTGCTCGACCTGCTCCACCGCCGCCACGATCTCCGCCAGCCCGCGCGCCGCCCCTTCCGCCACCGACTCGATGCCGCGCACCTTCGCCTGGCCGACCGCCATCGTGGCCGTGACCTCCTCCACCTGCTCGCGGATCACGGCCGTCGTGCGGGCCACGTCTTCGGCGGCACGCGCGGACTCGTCGGCCAGCTGGCGCACCTCTTCCGCCACCACCGCGAAGCCGCGCCCGTGCTCGCCGGCGCGGGCCGCCTCGATCGCGGCGTTCAGCGCCAGCAGGTTCGTCTGCGACGAGATGCGCTTGATGAGGTCGACGAAATCGTCGATCGCGGCGCTCTGCTCGGCGAGCTGTGTGACCTCGGTCGAGGTCGTCCGGACCACCTCGCGCACGTCGAGCAGCGTGTTCCCCGCCGCCGCGACGTCGCCGCGGTGGCGATCGGCGACGGTGCGGATTTCCTCGCCGAGCCGCGCCACGCTGGCCGCCGCCTCGGTCATCGCCGCGGTCGCCTGGCGCATCTGCTCGAGCCCCGACTGGATCGCGTTCAGCTCGTTGCGCTGGTGCTCGGCGCCCCCGGCGATCTCGACCATCGCGCTCGATACTTCGCTGGACGACGCGGCAAGCTCCTCGCTCACCGCCGACAGGTCGCTCGCCGAGCCCCCGATCTGGTCGGCCGAGGTGACGACCTCCCCGACGATGCCCCGCAGCCGCTCGCCCATCTGGCGCATCGCGTCGGCGAGGACCTGGAACTCGCGCGGCATGTTCCCCGTCGTCACGGGGCGCAGGTCACCACCGCCGAACCGCTCGGCCGCCGTCACCAGGCGCACCAGCGGCCCCTCGACCCCCCGCAGCGTGAACGCGCCGACTAATACACCGACCGCCATCGTGGCCAGCAGCACGAGCCACAGGATCAACTCGCGCCGCGTCGCCACCGCCGCGAGGCGCTGGCCCGCTTGGCCCGCCCGCTCCGACTGGCGCGCCGACAGCTCGCGCACGAGCCGCGTCACTTCGGCCGCCGGCACGCGCGCCGCTCCCGCCTCTACGACCGCCTCGCCTGCCCGCCCCAGGTCGAGCAGGGCATGGGCGAGGGAGTACTCGACGTGGATCTGGGCTTGCAGCTGTTTGATGCGGCTCACCGTGACCCGATCGCTTTCGGTGAGGCCCTCGAGGCCGTCGAGCTGCTTCTGGTAGCGGAACGCGGCGTCGGCGGCGACCTGAAACTGACCGCGCGCGTTCCCGCTCGGCGCGCTCAGGTACTGCTCGGCCGAACGGATCTCTTCGAATACCGACGTCACGAGCCCGCTCCCGACCTCCGTCGAGACGCGCAGCGTCGCGATCTCGGCGGCGAGGGAACGGCGTAGCGTGGCGAGCGAGGCGACGCCGACCACCGCCGCGATCACCAGCCCCGCGAACAGGCCGGAGAGCCCGAGGATGATCCGCCAGCGGATCGTGTTCATTGAGCTTCGGTCACCAGCCGCCCGTCGCGCACCACGCCAATCACCACAGGCTTCGCGGGGACGTCGCCGCGATCGTCGAACGCGATCGTGCCCGTCACGCCGTCAAACAGGGGGAGGCCGCCCCCCCCGATTTGTGCGAGCCGGTCGCGCACCGCCCGCCGGTCCGTCCCCGCCTCCGCGAACACCCGGGCGAGCAGCTGCAGGATGTCGTAGGCCCCCGCGCCGCGGTGGTCAGGCCGCGTGCCTTCGTACGCCCGGGCGTACGCCGCGACGAACACGGCGTTGCGCTCGCCGGGCCGATCGGGCAGATAGGCGGACGACAGCCGCACTCCCTCGGCCAGCGCTCCGCTGGCCTCGATGCCGGTTAGCGCGTCCCCGCCGATCGTGGGCCACCGGAGGCCGACACGCGCCAGGTCGCGCAGTGCCAGCTCGGCCCCTCCCCGCTCGGTCGCCAGCATCAGCACGTCCACGCCTCCCGCCTGCCGCATGTGCGACAGGTAAGGCTCGAGGCTCGGCGTCGTGGCGAGGGAGGGATCCTCCTCGACGACCGTGCCCCCCAGGCGCCGGAACTCCGCCGCGAAGCTCAGTCGGAGGCCGCGCCCGTAATCGTCGTTGATGTAGATGATGCCCGCGCGCCGGGCGCCGATGGTCTGGCGTGCGTAGCGCGCCAACTGGGCGCCGTGGCTCAGGTCGGTGGGGCAGACGCGGAACACGTAGGGGTTGACCCCGGTCAGGTCGGGGCTCGAGGCGGAGGGCGAGATCATCACGACCGGGCGGCGCCCCTCGCCGTAGACTCGGGCCCCGGCGAGGGAGGTGCCCGAGGTGAGGTGACCCACCACAGCGACCACCGCGGGGTCGTCAACCAGCGTGCGCGCGACGCCTATGGCCAAGTCGGCCCGGCCGCTGTCGTCCATGATCCGCAGCTCGAGGGGGCGGCCGCGCACGCCCCCGCGGGCGTTGATCTCCTTCACTGCCAGCTCGGCGGCCCGCTGCATCGCCACCCCGCGGGGCTGCGAGAAGGGCCCTGCGAGCCCGATGACGATAGGCCGGTCGTCACGGGAACACGACGCGAGCCAGAGGGTCGCGACGAGGGCCAGCTTCCGCAGGGGCTCCTCCGAGTGTTGATGGGTAGGCGCGGGGCAAGGTTAAGCCGCAGCGTGGGATAGCGCAATATCCACGGGCTTTCCACATTACTGAGTATGGATGCGACCCCTCGGCTGTGCGGGTTTGCGGCGGGGCTCGAACGGCTGCTCCGCGCGCGCGACGCCCGCGCGTTGGACACACTGTGGGATACGTTGGAGCTGAGCCAGGCCGGGTGGGAAGCGCTCGCGCTCGCGCGCCGCGCCAACACCGAGCCGCTCGAGCCCGCGCTCGCGGAAGTGGACCGCCGGCTGCTCGCGGTGTTGGAGCGCTGCCGCGCGTTTCTCGATCCGCACATCGCCACGTTTCGCGTGCCCGAGCTGGAGCGCTGCCAGCACGCGGCCGCCGCGGCGCTGGTGGGCGCGCGCTGGGGAGTGGCGGGGCTCAAGACCGTGATCGCCGATACCCGGGCGCCCCTCGGCCGGCGCTACTTCGCTTTTCTCGCGCTCGCCGAGCGTCATCCGGAAGGGGCGTGGCCGCTGTTCGCGAAGTACTTGGAGACTCCCGGGGCGCACCACGCGTTCGTGGCGGCTGCGGTGGAAGCGGCGCGTTTCTATCCGGGACACGCAGCAGCGTTGATCGCATTGTTCGAACGGATCCGCGGTGACGAGATGCTGCGCCGGTTCCTCGGGCCCAAGATCCTCGAGTCGCTGTACGTGCTGGGCGACGCCGCGGCTCTTCCTCTATATGGGGAGCTACTTGTGGCGGGCCACACAGATCCCGATCTCGGCCGCTGCGAGGTCACCCGGGCCCTGGTTGGGGTTCGGAAGCTCACGGGGCGCGTCGCGCCGAGCAGCAAGTTCCCCGATCCCAAGGCTCCCGGAGTGCGGCGCGCGTTGGACGAGGCGGAGCGGTTGTTCGAGGAGGAACGGGATCGGCTAGTCCCGGTGGTGGTGATCTGAACCGCGCACAAAGGTCCAGAACTTCTCGCGGTATGCGTTACCTCCGGCGTCATACGTCTCGTTGTGCCCCGCCCCCTCGATCATCACGAACTCGACTGGCCCCGGGACCGCCTCCGCCAGGCGCCGCCCCAGGTCGATGGGGACGATCCGGTCGGCCGTACCGTGGAAGATCAACACGGGGCAGTGGACGCGCCCGATCGTCGCGAGGTTGTCGAGCTTCAGCCGCACCAGGAACCCCGGCACGATCCGGTAGTGGCGCGCCGCCATGTCGCGCGCGTTGGTAAACGGCGATTCGAGAATCAGCCCCGCGACAGGGTGGTCCGCTGCAACGCGCGTGGCGGGAACCGTGCCGAGGGAGCGGCCGTAGACGTAGATCCGCGAGCTATCGACCTCGGGACGGCTCGCCAGCGACTGATATGCCAGCGCCCCCGCCTCGTAGATCCCAGCTTCGGTGGTCTTTCCTCCACTCGCGCCGTAACCGGGGTAGTCGACGACCAGCAGGGCCGTCCCAGGCGGCTGGAAGTCCCGCAGAATCGGCCAGATCGCGCTGATTGTCTCACCGTTTCCATAGAACCACAGGAGAGCAGCAGCACCCGTCGTTTCACGGACCGCCGTTTCACCGACCGCCGCCTTATCGACCGCCGGTAGATACCACCCCGCTAGTCGCGTTCCATTCTGCATCGTCAGCTCGATCCGCTCCCCGAACCCCAGGACCACGCGCGGGTCAGGTACCGCCCCTCGGGGCGCGGGGAACGTGATCCGCTCCTGGAACGCCCACAGCAGCCCAACGATGGCGACGTAGGTCGCGCAGAGGCCGAGAACGAGTGCCATGACGGGTGTTAACTTCGTAGCCAATGGACCCAGAGCTCGTTTCTCGCGCTCGAGGAGCGCTGCTGGGGCTCGTTGCTGGCAATCAACTCGGCGTCCCGACCGAGCGCCTCGGCACCCCCGAGGCGATTCGCCAAGCCTTTCCGAACGGGGTCTGGGATCTCGCCCCGCCCCCCAAGAACTCCCCCTACGACGACGACGCGGCGATGACGCTGCTGCTCGGGGAATCCCTGGTGCAGTGCAAGGGGTTCGACGCCACCGACGCGGCGGGCCGCTGGGTCAAATGGATGAAGGTGGACGGCCGGGGGATCGGCGCGACGACCCGCCGCGCCCTGACGTTGATCGACCGCGGCAAAGAACCCTTCGAGGCCGGACGCCTGGCGTACCAGGAGAACCCCCGGGGGTCGGCGGGGAACGGCGCCGTGATGCGCTGCCTCCCCGTCGCCTTGCGTTACCACGATGACTTCGATCGTCTGATGCGCGTCTCCACCCAGCAGGCGGCGATCACACACGCCGACGAGCGCTGCACCTGGGGCGCCGCGGCCGTGAACCTCGCGGTCCGCGAGCTGCTGCACGGCAACATCTACTTCATCGACGAGGTGCTGCACCGTCTGCGCGACCGGGCGCCGCGGCCCCTGGTCGAGGCGATCCACCGCGTGCCGCGTGAGGCGCAAGACGACCTCCCGATCACCGCGCACGGGGCGGCGGGCTACGTCGTCCACTGCGTGGAGATCGCGTTTTGGTTCGTGATGCACGATCGGACGCTCGAAGACGCGCTTGTCTACCTGGCGCAGGCGGGCGGCGACACCGACACGAACGCCGCGGTGGCGGGGGCGTTGCTTGGCGCGCGCTACGGCGAGACGGCGCTGCCGCCACGATGGATGGACCAGCTGGTCGGGGCGCAGGGGATCGCGGACCTCGCCGAGCGGCTGCTCGCCGCTGGCGGCCGGTGACTTACTTGGGAGCGGGCTTCCGGGGGACGTAGCCGGCGATGCGGTCCATCACGTCGTCGTCGCGCAGGGTAATCGAGATCCAACGCGCGTCGCCGCGACCGCGCCAGTTCAGCCGCACCACTCTGCGGCCGTTCGCCCACTCGAGCATACTGCGCTCGCGGCGCTGCGCCGGCCCGAGCCGCGTCCCCAGATCGCTCCGCGCCCACTCGACCAGGCGAGGCCCGCCTGAATCGGTGAGCGAAACCATCGCGACCTTCCCCTCGAGGACGTAGGCGCTCAGGTAGAACCGCGCGCTGTCCTTCGGGTCGCGGATCATGACCCCGCATTCCATCAGCTGGGCGGTCCTGCGCGACGTCTTGCAGCGCAGCGTGTCGCGCTGCGCCAGCGCCCGAGCCCGTTCGGCAAACTCGCGATAGGAGCGGCCCGGGGTGAACCCGCGGTACGTCACCACCAGCCTGGCGGGAGGAGTACCTCGTGCGGCGGCGGTGGGAGGCGTCTGCCCGGCGAGGGCCACCGGGATGGCGAGGGCCGTGAGCCCGAGGCGGAACGGGATCATCTGCCCAATATACCCCAAACGCTACGGGCCCGGGGAGTTACCCCCGGGCCCGTGGCTCGCGACCCCAGCGGTCGTTCAGACCTTCTTGACGTTCTGCGCCTGCAGACCCTTGGGACCCTGCGCGACATCGAATTCCACGCTGTCGCCCTCGGCGAGGCTGCGGAAGCCCTCGGCCTGGATCGCCGTGAAGTGGACGAACACGTCTGGACCCGACTCCTGCGCGATAAAGCCAAAGCCCTTCGCGTCGTTGAACCACTTCACCTTACCCTTAGCCATACTGTTCAAACCTCAGCACTGAGGGGCACGGCCCCGGACTGGAACGACCCAGGCCACCGCGGCCTGGGACGGGCTCAAACAAAAACCGCGAGACAAATGGTCCTCGCGGAAGCGCAGACAGCCGGTGACGGTGCCACGTATTGCTTGAACCGCGGGCAAAAGTACGAGCGTCCCCGGAAGCTGTCAATCAGCAGCACAGCGCGTCGCGCTTTCTGGTAACGACACCATAACGGCACCATCGTGGCACTTCACAAGCACTTCCGCTCGCACCCGTCCCCCGATAACCTCTCCGTGCCGCCGTTCATCAATCAGCCGGTCCCCCTAGCCGCCGTCGACGAGAGGATCTGTATGATCGTGCACGCCCTGTTGTCCCTGTCCGCCTTGCAGCAGCCTGCCGCTCCGGCCCCAGCCCCCTCGCCGATCTCTAGGGTCGAGGTCCAGCCGGGCGGCGGCGAGGTCCCGATCGGCGGGTCGCTCAAGTTCAGTGCCCGCGCCGTCGACGCCTCGGGGCAGGTGGTCCCCCAGGCGGAGGTCCGCTGGTTCGTGGGCGGCGACGTGGGGGACGTGGACTCGACCGGCGTCTTCACCGGCGGTTACCAAGGCTACGCGCGCGTCACCGCCGTCGGATTCATCCGCGGGCAGGGAAGCCAGGTGTTCGGCGAGGCCCTGGTGCACGTGCTCCCCGAGCCGCCCGCGCGCATCGCCCTCGAGCCGCGGCCGGCGCGGCTCGTCGCCGGCTCGCGCCTCACGCTCGTCGCCACGCCGTTCTCGAAACACGGCGACCGGCGCACCGACCCGGTGATGTTCACGTCGAGCAATCCGCGAGTCGCGAGCATCTCCACCGACGGCCGGCTGCGTGCGGTCGCGCCGGGTCAGGCCACACTCACCGCGAAGGCCGGCCCTGCGACCGAGACGCTCGTGGTGCGGGTGCTGCCCAATGCCATCACGCGGCTCAGCGTCGATCCCGCCACCGCTGCGGTCCGCACCGGCGATGTGGTCAAGCTCACCGCGACCGCGCGCGGTGCCGCCGGCCGCTCGCTCGGCGACGTGGCCGTCGAGTGGTCGGTCGTCGCCGTCCCGGGTGAGGGCGCCGCGCAGATCGATCCTGCGGGAAACTTCGTCGCCGAGCTGCCCGGAACGTACACGGTGACCGCGACGGTCGGTGGCCGGACGGCGGACGCCGTCGTCCGGGCCTCCGCGCGTCGGGTCACGCGCGGGATCGAAGTGCGAGGGAGATTGCCGATCACCGTCAGCGCGGCCGAAGTGTGGGTGCATCCGTCGGGGACGTGCGCCTACCTCTCGACCATCGCCGACCGCGTGTACGCCGTGGACATCAGCGACGTCACGCACCCGAAGATCGTGGACTCGATGATGACCGATGCGCGCATCGTGAACGACGTGATGACGACCGAGGACGGCAAGTACGGCGTGTTTTCGCGGGAAGGGGCGTCGAATCGCAAGAACGGCATCGTCGTCTTCGACGCCGGGAATCCTTGCCACCCGAAGCCGGTGTCCGAGTACACGGAGACGGTGACGGGTGGTGTGCACAGCTCGTACGTCTATCAGGGGCACGCCTACATCACCGACGACGCCACGGGCTCGATGCGCGTGATCGACTTTCGCGATCCCGCCCACCCGAAGGAAGTCGCCCGCTGGCAATCGGAGCAGACGGAAGCAGGCCGCTACCTGCACGACGTGATGGTCGTGGATGGGCTCGCCTATCTCGCCTACTGGAACGACGGGCTCATCATCCTCGACGTCGGGAACGGCATGAAGGGCGGCAGCCCGACGAATCCGCAGCTCGTGTCCCAGCTGAAGTACGATCTCAACGCGGTGTACGCGCGCGTCGAGCAGCTGTGGGGGCCCGGCTTCGTGCGCGGCACGCACACCGCGTGGCGCCAGGGCAAGTACGTCTTCGTCGGAGACGAGGTGTACGCCGCCAAGCCCTACAAGGGCCTGGCCGACGGCAACAACCTGACCTTCGGGCGGCTGCACGTGGTCGACGTCTCGGACATCACGCACCCCAAGGAGGTGGCGTGGTACGAACCGACCGACGGCGGCGTGCATAACGTCTGGGTAGTGGGGGACACCCTATACCTGGGGAACTACCAGGGCGGGGCGCGCGTGCTCGACGTGTCAGGTGAGCTGAAGGGCGATCTGCTGCGGCAGGGGCGCGAGATGAGCTGGATCCTCACGGCCGACTCGCTCGGACATCGGCCGCGGGCGCCGTTCGCGTGGGGGGCGGTGGTGCGGGACGGGAACATTTTTGTGCCGGATATCAATACGGGTCTCTGGATTCTTAGACTGGAGCCGAGGCAGCAAACCGTTCCTTAAGGAGGCGCCAAGACGCCAAGACTCCTAAGTGGTTGCGTCTTTGCGTCTTAGCGTCTTACTGTTGACTAGGTGTCTTGACGCTGTCTGGTTTAGGGGGAGCCAGTTTCGTCCGAAACGTCACCAAAGCGGTGTCATACGCCCGCAGCCGCTTCAGCAGGTCGGCCGCGACGGGGACGGGGGTTTTGCCGGCGGTCGTCTCGCACGTCGGCAGGAACTTGAAGACGGAGTCGATGCGCACGACGAGCTGTCGCGCCACGAGCAACATTGAATCCGTGTATGCGGTCGGCTGCATGCGCGGCCTGCCGCTCGCAATGAAACTGCGTGCCGTCGTACACAAGCCGCCGAGGCGCCGCCCCGCGAGCTTTTGGCGCACCGTGTCGCGAGTCAGCTGCGTCCGCGTCACGCGGTCGACGCCGTCGCGCAGTTGGGCCACGCCGCGCGATACGGTCCGCAGCCCCTGGGTGTAGCGGATCTGCTCCGGCGTGGGAGCAGGGGGTGCGGTGAGTGCGGAGTCGACCCGCGCGGTGCTGTCTTGCACGGCGAGGGGTGCGACGGCGGCCAAGGCGCTGATTACGACTGCGAGCATGCCAACTCCTCTACAGGTGCGTTGACCCTGGTGTTATAATCATAAAATGACCGTTCCCGCAACCTCGCGCGTCGTGCGGACCTTCGAGGACCGCGCCGACGCGTTGGCGCACTTCTTCCAACGGGCTGGTGAGGCCCCGCGGCTCGTCGCCTACGACGATGCGACCGGCTGCCCGCTCGACCAGGCCCTAGGGGCCCTCGAGTGGACCAGCCACGTCGGCATCGTCCTGCCGGACGACTTGATTCACGCCGCGCGGCTCGGCACCGATTCCGCGGCCGCCGTCGTCGAGCGCAAAAACGGCGACGCCCGCGTGTTCATCTACTTCGGCCCCCGCATGGACGCTCCGCCCGCGGACCCCTACGAGGGCACCCTGCTGTACGACGAGCCCGGCGTGCGCGCGTATATCTTCGCACAGCGGGTCCACGCCATCGCCCACTTCCTGCGTGCCACGCAGGGGATGGGCGCCGTGATCTCGATGCTGGCGCGCCGCGCCCCCGAGCTGCGGCACATCCGCCGCTGGACCCAGGAGCTGTTCGCCGAGGCGCACACCGGCCCCAGCCAGTCCTCGCTGGGTGGTTCGCCACGGGCGGCGCCGGCTTCCTGTTCGTCCCGCCCCGCGCGGATGATCCCTTCACGTACTGCGAAGTCGCCATCGACGGCTGACCATCGTGGGGGCCGGGGGGGGGGGGCTTCTTCCTACCCCAACCCGATGTGGGAAGGTGCACGGCTGTGGATTCACAACTCCACATCGTGTGGAAGGGCGGCGGAAGGGGCGCGGCGACTGGGGGTTAGGTTCCACACGTCGTGCACATCGAAGTGAGCTAACCCGAAGAAACATCGGCACTTGCGCGCTTTGTGGCGCCCCCTATATTGATCTCACGCGGCTTGGAGGGAAGGGTTGGGACCTTGTGTCTCGACAACGCCTTCAAGACGGGTCCGAACGGGATTTCCGGGGAGAGCGCCGATGCAACCAAGGGCTCAGGCGCTCGGTGATCCGGGAGCAGCTCACCGGGTCGGACAGATGGGGCCAGTCGCGTGCCTCATCCTCGCCGACGTAGTGCCTCGGCGTGCAGTGCGGAAGGTCGGTCCGCGACCCGATCTGACCCGTAGCACTCACATTGGCGAACCTTGCGGCCCGGCCAGGCTGCTTGGGGATGGAAGCCGGAGCTCTCGTCTGCCCTACCGAGCGACGCAACAGTCAACCGGCGGCGGCGGGAAGAAGAACGGAGGGTGAAAGCCCCCGGCTCCGGGTAGCCGATGTGTCGGAGCCCCCGGGCGGCCTGTTGCGCCGACCGGGGGCTTCGTGTTTTACGGAATCAGGGGCGCTCGGCGCTCAGCCGCCGCAACGCGGCCTTGGCCTCGTCGACATAGGGCCGCAGCTCGGGATCAGCGTGCCGCCACACGGCGGCGACGAAACGGTACTTGGCGATTGCCTGCTGGCGCTGCCCCAGCCGCTCGTAGATCCGGGCCGCTTCGAGCCTGAAGAGGACCGTTTCTACCGCGACAAACGGCGGAATCTGGATCTCGAGCCACGCCACTGCTTCGCGCTCGCGTCCGCGAGCGGCCAGGAGCTGCGCTCTCTGCAGCCGGGCCTGGAAGCAGAGCAGGCAGAGCGAGTCGGGCAGCGCTTCGAAGCGACGCAGCGCGTCGAGCGTGTCGCGCCGCGCCAAGGCGTGCGCGGCGCGGGCCGCCTCGCCTACGTACCGCCAGTAGCCGCTGCCGAACACGGGTGCGCGCGCGCGCGCCAGGGAATCGGCTCGACGGGCCAGGTCGCGGAGCGCGCTCGTGTCGCCGCGCGCGACCCACCACCACACTGCGCTTCCCGGGAAGAATCCGGTGCCCGGCTTCCAGCGGGCGAATTCCGCCGCCGCCGTGTCGGCGGGAAGAGCGCCCAGTACCGCCAGATCGCCGAAAATACCAGGGGCACGCTTGCCCGCCGTAGCGTAGGCTTCATGAAGGTGCCCCCGAAGCGTGAGGTGCGACGCCAGGCTCCGGTGGTTGGCGGCCGAATCGGTCCAGAAGGCGGGGCCGCGGTGCCCGCCGCGAGCGAGCAGCCGAGCCACGCGCAACGCCGTTTCAGCGGAATCCGGCCAGTGGGAGAACGTTGTTCGAGCCAGGCCCAAGGCGTATGCCGAAGCCGTGTCGAGCAGGTGCTGCACTTCCGCCGAGAAAGCCGCAGTGGGGTCGAGTAGTTTCGCGATCAGGGGGATCCCGCTGCCCTCGACATCGGTCGGGGTCAGCGCGAGGTATTGCGCCGCGTAGCGGCGAGCTGCGGCTGAGTCGTCCAGCTCGAGGGCGAGATCGACCGGGTGGATGTACGACGGCGCGAATGCCGAGTCGAGCGCGATCGAGCGGTCGAAAGCGGCGAGCACTTGCTTGTCCGTCGTGCCCCCGACGTAGGCAAAGAAGTGGTATCCGGCGTCCCCCAATGCATACCAGACCATGGGGTCATCGGGGTAGCGGCGCGCTGCTTCGTTCAACGTGGCGGACAGCCGGCGAGTGTGCGGCGCGAACGCGGTGTCGCCCATGTATTGATACATCACAGCGCTCAACGAATCGGCGACGATGAGCAGGCTGTCCCTCGGCGAGAGCCCGCGGTTGAATGTGCCGGCGCGCCGACTAAAGGCATTCGCCAGTGAGTCGGTGCCGACTCGTTGCCAGCCCAGCGACGTCCCCATCCCATGCAGGGCGAGGGCGAACGTGCTGTCGACCGCAATCGCGCGACCATAGTACGCGATGGCCGAGTCCCATTGGGTGCGGCGGAAGAACTGCTCTCCCTGGAGGAACGCCTTGAGCGCGGGGAGCGATGTGGACCCGAACGCGGCGAGGCGCACCGCGCCGATCGGCCGCGTACGCCCCAGCTCTCGCAACAGCCCGACGGTCAGCGAATCCGTCAGGCGGTCCATGTTCGTGCTCACGTCGTGCAGCTCGAGCTCCCCCAGCGCCCGGCCCGTCGCCACGTCGAGCAGCGTAGCCGTGAGCCGCACTGAATCGGCGCGGGTGCCCACGAGTTGGCCGAACACCGCCAATTGCGCCCCGGTGTGTCTTCCCAATTCCGCCGCCGCCGCCGGGTCGGCCCGGCCGCTCCACCGGCGCACGACGAGCGTGGGCGATACGGTGCGGAGCGGGCCCGCCCCGTCGAGGTTGCGCGACAGCACATCCACCAGCCCCTCGCTCCACAGCGCGAGCTTCGGATCCAGCACGTCGAACGGCGCGACCGCAACCAAATTCGCGTCGAGCGAGACGCGCGAACGGGAGCGCACAATGAGGGCGGCGCCGGCGACGAGCAGCACGGCGATCCCGATCCCCAGAAAGAGCGGCACACGCCGCGGGCGCCGCGTCGGCGGGGCTGGCAGTCGCAGAGCGTCACGGAACTCGGCGGCGGTGTGGAAACGATCGCCCGGCGCCTTGGCGAGCGCGCGGGCGATCGCCGTCGCGACCTCCGGCGGCGTCTCAGCGCGCACCTCGCTCAGCGGTCTGGGCGGCTTGCTGAGGTGTGCCGCAAGCACCGCCTGCGCCGTCGGACCCTCGAACGGCGGGTGCCCCGCCAGCAGCTCGTAGCCCACCACCGCCAGGGCGTAGACGTCGGCGCGGGCGTCGATGTGACGCTCCCCCGCCGCCTGCTCGGGCGACATGTAGCCCGCCGTGCCGACCGACATGCCGGTGTCGGTCAACCGGCCGCCGCTGCGCGCCTCGGCCAACGCCCGGGCGACCCCGAAGTCGGCGAGGACCGCGTGGTTCTCCTCCAGCAGGATGTTCTCAGGTTTGATGTCGCGATGGATCACGCCTCCGGCGTGCGCATAGGCGAGGGCGTCGGCGACCTCGTGGACGATACGGACCGCGTCCCCGATGGGGAGCTTGCCTTCGCGGGTGAGCCGATGGCGCAGCGATTCACCCGTCACGTACGGCATGATGTAATACAGCAGGCTGTCGCGGGCGCCAGCGGCGAGCACGGGGAGGATGTTGGGGTGCTGGAGGTGGGCGGCGAGCTGGATCTCCTGCTCGAATCGCGCGGTGGAGACGTCGCTCGTGAACTCGGGCGGGAGCACTTTGATGACTACTTGGCGGTGGAGCGAGGCCTCCTCCGCGAGGAAGAGGCGACTCATGCCGCCTCCCGTGAGCTCTTTCTCGATGCGGTAGGCGTCGCCCAGGGCATCCTGGAGGCGCTCGCGGAGGCTTGTCACGGGGCTAACATACGCCCTTTAGGGCCGCCGGTACACGGTCTTTCCGCCGAGCACCGTGATGACCACGCCTGCCTTCAGAATCTCTTCCGGCGCCACGGTCATGATGTCGCGATCGAGCACGACGAAGTCGGCGTACTTCCCCGCCGTCAGCGTCCCGCTCTCATTCTCCATGAACGCCGCGTACGCCGGCCACAGGGTCATCGACAGCAGCGCCTCTTCGCGCGTCAGGCGTTGCGCCGAAAACCAGCCGCCGGCCGGATATCCGTCCGCGTCCTGGCGCGTGACCGAGGCATGGAACGAGAGCAGCGGGTTCGAGGGCTCGACGGGAAGGTCCGACCCGTTCGGGATGACGACGCCGGTGTTGAGCAGCGACCGCCAGGCGTACGCCCCCTCCGACCGCGACCACCCGAGGCGGGCCGGCACCCAGTACATGTCGCTCGTCTGGTGGCTCCCCTGCATCGACGGGATCACGTCCAGCTCGGCGAAGCGAGGAATGTCGTCGTGATGGAGGATCTGCGCGTGCTCGACGCGAAAGCGGTGGTCCGCCACCGGGACTTCCTTGAACGCGGCCTCGAACTGGTCGAGCACCATGCGGTTGGCCCGATCGCCGATGGCGTGCACGTTGAGCTGGAACCCCGCCTTGAGTGCCCGCACGGCGACGCTCTTGATGCGCTCGGGAGGGGTCGTGATGAGCCCGGTATTCCCGGGGTCGTCGCTGTAGGGCTCGAGCAGCGCAGCGCCGCGGCTGCCCAGGGCGCCGTCCGCGGTCAGCTTGATCGCGCGGATCCAGATCCGCCCGTCGTACAACCCGATTTGTCGGCCCCGCCGCATGAATGCGTCTAGGCCCTCGTCATTGCTCCGGACCATCACGTAGTTGCGGAGATCGTACTTCCCCTCGCGGGCCAGCGCCTCGTACACCGCGATTCCCTCGGGACCCACGCCCGCGTCGTGGATCCCCGTCAGCCCCCAGCGGTTCAACTCCGCGATCGCCGCGAGCGTTTGCTCCCGCAGCTCGGCGGCGGACGGCGCCGGAACCACGCGGCCCACGACGCCTTGCGCGCCGTCGATCAACACGCCCGTCGGTGTACCGGCCGAGTCGCGGATGAAACGGCCGCCGGTGGGGTCGGCGGTCGCGGCCGTCACCTGCGCCAACTCGAGGGCTTTGGCGTTGACGAGCGCCGCGTGGCCGTCCACCCGCGTCAGGTAGACGGGGTTGTTGGGCACCGCGCGTGACAGGGCCTCGTGCGTCGGGAAGCGGGTATCGGCCCAGTCGTTCTGGTCCCAGCCCCGGCCGCGAATCCACTCACCGGCGCGCGCGGTCTTGGCCCGCTGCGCCACCCGCGCGACTACTTCCTCGAACGAGCGCGTCCCCACCAGATCCACTGTCCGGAGCGCCTGGCCGAGGCCAAGCAGGTGCGCGTGCGCGTCCACCATCCCCGGGATCACGGTCCGGCCGGCGAGGTCGAGCCGTTCGGTCCGGGGGCCGGCCAGCACGAGAGCGCCGCGCGTGCTGCCCACGAACGCGATCCGGCCGGCCCGGACGGCGAGGGCTTCCGCCACCGGCCGGTTGGCGTCGGCGGTGTAGATGCGGGCGTTGAGGACCACGAGATCGGCTGGCTGCTGCTGCAGTGCCAGCCCGAGCGAAAGGACGGTGAGCATGGTCATCGGGAAAACGTATCAGCTTCGGCGCAACCTCGGCAGATCGCCGTTCACCTCGTGCGCCTTGTGGAACGGGAGGCGCGGGCCGCGGATGGGGACGAGGTGCGCGATCGAATTGGCGTAGTACTCGAGCAGCGGGCGGGCGCTCGGCAGGACCACCAGCGAGGCGCCGTCCTGCGCGACGAGCCGCCGCATCCGCAGCATCCGCCAGGCGCGGTCCCAGATGTCGCTGATGCCGGCGCCGCCGCGCACGACTTTACCGTTCACTTCCTGCAGCCGGTCGCGCAACTCGTCCATGCGCTCGAGCACGGCGCCGCGGGGGATCACGGTCTGACCGAACGACAGCAGCGCGGCCGCCGCGAGCGGCACGGGCGTGACGGGGAGGATCGCGCCGATGCGGGCGAGCATTTCCTGGGCCAACTTCTCGAGCTCCGGGAGTCGCCGTTCTTTGGGCCAGGAGAGCACACCATCTGGTGCGGTGCGGAGCCAGGAGCGGAGCGAAAGCGGCGTCCCGAAATTCACCGCGGCGCGCCCGTAGCGCTTCAGGCGCCCTGTGAGCAGGCGCACCGTGTTGCTCGCAAGATACGCCGCGACGGTGACGAGCTGCGCGATGCGGCCCGGCCGATCGCGCTGGTCGATCAGCTCGCGGATGAGGGAGCGGTCCTCGAGCACCCGGTCGTAGTTGATCGCGACGGGAACGAACCAGATGTCCCGCGTGAACGCCACATCGGTGAGCGTGCGGCAGATGTAGTCGAGCAGGCCGAGTTTGGGGCGCCGGAGCCGGCCGTCGCGGGTGAGGCCGCCCTCGGGAAAGATTCCCTGCGTGACGCCGTTCCGCGTAATGAGCTGGATGTAGCGCTCCAGCACGGCGTGGTAGAGCGGCTCGCGGAAGCGGCGCCGGATGAAGTATGCGCCGAACGACTTGAAGACGTACTCGAGGGGCCAGGCACGGGCCCATTCGCCCACCGCGTAGCTGACGTGCACGCCGCGGGCGAGCACGTATGCGACCACGACGTAGTCGGCGTTGGAGCGGTGGTTCATGAGGTAGACGACGACGTCGTGCCGGGGGATCGCTTCGAGGGCCCGTTCGTCCTGGTAGTCGACGCTGACCTTGTAGAGGAGGTTGACGAAGATCTTGGCCAGGGTGTATCCGAGCTTGTAGTACGACAGGACGTTGAAGTGCGGGATGATCTCGTCCAAGTAGGCATTGACCTGGCGGCGGACGACGGGCTCGAGGAGACCGTGGGCCGCCATGTGCTCGTGCACGGCCGCGGTGATGGCCGGGTCGTCGGCGAGGGCTCCTTTGACGAGGTGGCGCGCCTGTAGCTCGTAGCGGGCGAGGCGGGTGCGGAACTCGTGGATGGTGCGGAGGGCCTTGCGTCGGAACCAGCCTCTCACGCCGGCGCTCCCCCCTCCTTCTTCAGTTGCGCGTATCCCATCCCCTTAAGGCGCGAGATGCGCATGCCCATCGGCGGATGGGTGGCGAGCCGGTCGGCGAGCCAGCCCTCGCGGCTCGTGAGGCGCCGGCCTAGGGGATCCGCGATGCAGAGGTGCGCCGTCCCCCGGTGGATCGATTTCGTGGGGGCGGCGGCGTGCTCGATCTTCTCGAGGGCGCTCGCGAGCGCGAGCGGATTGCGGGTGAACTGCGCGCTCATCGCGTCGGCGAGGTACTCACGCTTGCGGCTCACGGCGAGCGCGAGCAGCTGCGTGACGAGCGGCGCGATGAGCCACGAGACGATCCACACCGCGAGGAGGATCGCGATGAGTGGTCCCGCCCCACCCTTCTTTCCCCCTCCCCCTCCCCCTCCCCTGCCGCCGCCGCCGCCTCCGCCGCCAAACGAGCCCACCCGCGCGCCGCCGCGCAACATCCGCCCCATCCCGTCGCGCATCAGCAGCACCGCGCCGACCAGCGCCGCGAGCGTGGTCATGAGGCGCACGTCGAGATTCTTCACGTGGCCCAGCTCGTGCCCGATCACCGCCTGCAGCTCGTCGCGGCTGCAGATGGCCAGTAGTCCTTGCGTCACGGCGATGTGGGCGTCCTTGGGGTCGTGCCCTGTCGCGAACGCGTTGGGATCGTCGTCGGGGACGACCCAGATCCGGGGCCGTGGCACACCAGCGGCGATCGCCATCTCCTCCACGACGTTGACGAGCTGGCGCTCGGCGTGGTTTCCGGCATCGATCAGCTCGCGGGCGCCCGTGGCCCACAGCACCTTCTCCGGTCCGGTGCGGTAGGCGTAGCGCGCGACGGCGATCGCGATGGCGGACAGGACCAGACCGAACCAGGGGAAGACGTGATGGTACCGCTCGGGCGGCAGGTCGCGGGTGGTGAGGTGGAAGATGTAGTCGCCGCCGAAGCCGAGCCAGGCGAAGAAGAGAACGAAGCCAATCACCAGCCATGTGGTGCGCCGGCGATTGGCTTCTTGCTGCTGAAAGAGGTTACCGGGAGGTGAGGTCAACCTTCGGTACCGCCCGCTCCGCCTGGTCCTCGATCTCCCACAGCTCCGTCGGTTGCGCCTTGGCCAGTCCCGCCACCAGGCTGGTCGGGAACTGCTGCTGCTTGGTGTTGTACTGCGTCGCCGTGTCGTTGTAGAGCTGACGGGAGAAGGAGACCTTGTTCTCCGTCGAGGTGAGCTCCTCCTGCAGTTGCGCGATGTTACCCGTGGCTTTGAGCTGCGGGTACCGCTCCACGACGACCATGAGGCGCGACAGCGCGCTCGAGAGGGCGTTCTCCGCCTGGCTGATCTGTTTCATCGCCTCGGGGCCGGAGGCGTTCACCTTCACGGCCTGGTTGCGCGCCTGGATCACGGCTTCGAGGGTGGACTTCTCGAAATCCATCGCGCCCTTCACCGCGTTCACGAGGTTGGGGATGAGGTCGTGCCGCCGCTTGAGCTGCACGTCGATCTGTTTGAAGGCGTTGAACGTCTGGTTCTTGAGAGCGATCAGGCCGTTGTAGGCGCCGATCATCCACAGCACCACGACCACTACCAGAATCAGCAGGACCCAGCCCATCGTGACTCCCGGTTGAGGATGCCCCTACTGCTACGTGGGCGAGTGCGGTAGGAGTTTCGCCAACGCCTGCCGCACGATGTCGGCGACGCTGGCGTCGTCGGGGCCGACGCGGGCCAGCGGGTGGTCGGCGTCGACGTGCAGCTCGACGCCGCGCGTCACGGGAATCCGCCGCCAGGTCGTTGCGGCGCCGGCCTCTTTCGCCACGTCGCGGGTGAGCCAGGCGGTGAGTGCGCGCCCCGAGCGGCCGCGCGGCATCCCCTCCGCGCCCTTGAGGGGGAGGCGGTCGGGGAGCAGCAGCGAGGCGCCGAGCACCTGGGCGCAGCGGCGCTCCAGCACATCTCCCGTCTGGTCTTGCATGTCCTTGGTGATGGCGGCGAGCGTGGCGCCTTCCATCTGCCGCAGCTTGATCCACAGGAGCTGCAGGAAGTGACGGTAGGAGTATGTCGCCGACGTACCGCGACCCTCCGGCGGGCTCACGAGGCCGCGGGTCACGTAGAAGCGGATGGTGCGCTCGCTGGGCGCGGCGCGGGCGGCGGCGTTGATCGGCGTCACGGCCGACGCGTCGAGAATCGCCCCTACCACCACGGACAGGTCGCGGAGGTTCCAGGGCGCGAGGTTGCGGTACTCTCGCAGGACGTGTTGCGGGTCGGGCTGGACCGCGCCGGTCATGCGTCCATGGCCCCCGTGGAGCGGCCCCGCGGGTGGACCACGGCCGCGACCCAGTCCGTCACCTGTTCGAGGTTGAACGGTTTGCGGATCACGGTGCAGCGGTGGTGCTCGAGCCAGGTGCGGACCTCCTCCGCTTCGGCGTCGCCGGTCATGATCGCGATGCGGCCCTCGAGGGCGGGCCAACGATGGATGATCGCGAGATACAACGCCAGGCCGGACATCGTCGGCAGATGGATGTCGAGGAGCAGCGCGTCCGCCACCTCGGAGGTGAGCAGCTCGTAGGCCGTCTCGGCGCTGCCGGCGGAGAGCACGCGGTAGCCGTGGCGCGTGAGGATGCGCTCCAGCACGCGGCGCAGACCGGCCTCGTCGTCCACGACGAGGATCGTGGGCACCTTCTCCGGGGTCGGGGGCACGTGCATCACGATGCGTGCGCCGCGGCGCGCACCGGGGGCGTGAGGAAGCCCCCGAGGATCCGGTGTGCCGCGTCGTCGGGTGTGAGCGAGAGGCGCATCTCGCCCGCCGTGAGCCCGAGGTAGGCGCGGGCGTGCTGTTGCAGGGTCTTCGCCTGCGCATAGCCGAGCCGCTCCGCGACGTCCTCGATGGTGAAGCCGGGGTCCTGGAGCAGGCGGTGCGCGTAGAGCACGCGGGTCGCCGCGAGAAAGTGGCGCGGGCTCGGCAGCCCGGCGCGCGCGAACCAGCGCGCGCAGGTGCCGCGGTCCACCCGCGCGCGCGCGGCGACCTGCTGGATCGTCTGCACCTCGCCGGGCGTGTGCAGCGCTTCCTCGAGCACCCAACGGAGCTCGCGCGGCAGCGGTGCGAGCGCGGCCGCGAGCTGTCCCAGGAGCTGGTGCGAGGTCGCGTGCATCTCCTCGGCCTCGACGACCTCGCACAGCCGTTCGGGGTGGTCGTCGAACCGCGCGAACACGACGTGGCGGATGCCCCGTTGGCCGAGACCGAGCAGCACGGCGGCGAGCTGGGGCGTCAGCGACGTGTAGAGAATGAGGGGCAGCGAGGGGAAGAGGACGCGCAGCCGTTCGATCTCCTGCCCCCGCGCCTCGCCCGAGAG
>Ga0210382_10000002_pt1 | contig 149823 bp, 162 predicted proteins | sample PLMedo_FD_155452 | JGI IMG/M metagenome (GOLD analysis project Ga0210382, IMG submission 155452) | Groundwater sediment microbial communities from an aquifer in East River, Colorado, USA - PLM0_60_coex redo | ecosystem: Environmental > Terrestrial > Soil > Riparian zone | place: USA: East... | reverse complement strand
GCTGTCGCCGTATCCAGCCCCGGCCATCGATTTGCCACCGTCGAAGTGGGCGTATTCGCCGTCGACGCGGCGATGTTACTCGCTCTCCTCATTCTGTCGCTCAAGGCGGAAAGATTTTGGCCATTATGGGTGACCGCACTCCAGGCGATTGGGACGGCCGGGCACGCGGTGAAGCTCCTCGACTCCGAAGTGATACGGTTGGCGTACGCGTTCATCCTAGCTTTCTGGAGCTATCCGATGTTGCTCCTGCTCGTCCTGGGCACATGGCACCACCGGAAGCGGCTGGCCCGGCACGGTGCCGATCCATCCTGGTCGAGCTTCTCCGGCCGCTGGGGCCGGCGGCCGGCGGCTGGGCCGACCTCCTAGTCGCCGAATTCGGTTCGCTGGCCGGCGCGCTCGCGGCCGAGCCCGCCGCCCAGGCGCGGGCTCTCGGCGGCGGCGCGGCGGCCGTCCACCATCTCGGCGTCGTCCGCGACGCGATGCTGCACGCGCTGCGCAGCGAGGCGCTGGCCGGGCCGACCCTTGGCGATTCGGGCGCCCTCCTCGACTATCTCTCGCTCGACATGGCGCGCCTGCGCAAGGAACGGCTGCGGGTGCTGTTCCTCAATTCCAGGAACCGGCTGCTCCATGACGAGATCATCGCCGAAGGATCGGTCAACGGAGCGCCGGTCTATCCGCGCGAGATCATCCGCCGGGCGCTCGAAGTCGGCGCGACCGCGCTCATCCTGGTCCATAACCACCCGTCCGGCGATCCCCGGCCCGGCAAGGGGGACATCGAGGCCACGCGGCGAATCGCCGAAGCAGGGCGCGCCCTCGACATCTGTATCCACGACCATGTGATCGTCGCCCGATCCGGCTGGTCCAGCTTTCGCACGCTCGGTCTACTTCAGCCGACTGGGCCGGAAAAATGATTCAAAGAAAAAGACGCTATCAATCGCCGGCAAAGTCAATAATGTGGCCGCGGGGAAAAGTCCGTGGTCCAGCAAGCCGAATCAGCGAGGCTTCAAGCCGCCTTGACGATTGTTCGTCAGGCGACGGCCCGTCTCGAAGCGCTTCACGATCGTTTTTCGCCGTCCGGCGGCGGTCTGGCGTTGCGGGCCGTGGCTGAGCGGCTTTATTCCGAGCGCCGCAGACGCGACGAGCGCTTCCCGCCGGGCCTGTTCGGGGAGCCCGCCTGGGATTTGCTGCTCGCTTTGTTCATAGCGCGCGAAGAGGGGCGCGATCTGACGCTGCCGAAAGCCTATTCGGCGGCGAAGGTGGATCCGCGCGACGGGCCCGCGCTGGTCGACAGGCTGGCTGCCGCGGGCATGGTGCAGCGGAGCCGCGCGCGAAGCGACCAAAGGCGCAACGCGGTCGTCCTGACCGACCACGCCCTCGAGCGCCTGACCGATTATCTGACCGACCTCCTTTAGGGCCGCGCACCGGGAGCGGCGGGGAGCGGGCCCGTTCGTTCCACGCCCGGTCCGCGGCGAGCCCAATCCCCGCTTGCCCCTCGCCGCGCCCCCTATAGCCCTCGCATCCCTCGACATCGCCGGACGTTGAGGCCGGTCCGGGGACGGAGCCGGCACGGAAGGGCTTCATTCCGGGAGAGCGCATGGCGGAGCTCGCCGACATTGCCGGACGGGTTTTGTTGATCACCGCGATGATGCTTTGCGCGCCGGCCCGCCGCGGCCGCCTCGAGGCCCGACGGATTGCTTCCACCGGGTCGCGCCGGGGTCGCAGGCGGCGGCGCCAAGTCACAAACCGACTATTCCACGTCGGGTTGTTGCGCTAAGCAATGAAATTCCGGCAAATGGGCGGGCGGTCAGTTTCCTTCATTTCTTGCCAATCTTTGCCAAAAAGACTATCTTCGGAACATGGCCACGATGAACATCTCGCTTCCCGAAACGCTCAAATCCTTCGTCGACGAGCAGGTCGCCGGCCGCGGCTACAGCACGAGCAGCGAATATGTCCGCGAGCTGATCCGCAGGGAGCAGGACCGCGAGAAGCTTCGGGGTCTGCTGCTGGAAGGCGCCGCCTCGCCGCCGGCCGGGCCGGCGGACGATGCCTGGTTCGAAGACCTCCGCCAGCATGCGGTCAAGCACGCGAAGAAGTGAGCGCCAAGCCGGTTATCCGCCTCGAATCGGCGCGACAGGACGAGCGGGACGCGGTGGCCTATTATGCACGTGAAGCCGGGCTCGACATCGCCCTTCGCTTCGCGGAGGCCGTGAGAGACGCCTATCGGTCGGTTGGCAACCGACCGGCGATCGGCTCTCCGCGTTACGGCGACCTTCTCGGCATTGAGGGCCTGCGCAGCCGCAAACTCAGCCGTTTTCCGTTCCTCGTTTTCTACGTCGAGGGCAAGGACCGTATCGAAATCTGGCGCGTCCTCCACGCCAAGCGCGACATTCCGGCGTGGTTGCACGAGGGCGCCCGCTGAGGCGGCGTGGCGGGCTACCCTCGCCTACCCGTCCGCGGCCATTGCGCGGGATAGAAGCTCGGGTTCCCGGGGTTGCAACGCCGCGCTCTGATGATGTCGGCGCGGGCGTGCATAATAGCAGCACATCCATAAAGGAGGGACGGCACCATCAGCGAAAGGATCCAGAACTCCATCATGCTTTCCGAGATACGGCCTCCTCAACAGAATCGCTTTTGAACCTTTTTCGTAGCGGACGTTCTACACCGCCTCGGCCAGCCGGAGAGTGTCCGCCGGCGGACAGCATCTAGCAGGCCTGGCCGCGAGACGTTTGCTGAAATATTTCAGCCCATGCGCTAGCTGCGCCTGTTGTGCCCCGCCCATACAGCGGACCCGCCGGTACCGGCGTGCTCTCACCCTCCCAAGCCTTCCGGCTTGGGGCCCTTCCCTCTCCCTGGCAGGGAGAGGGGCTTTTCCCCGCTTGCCCCCTCGCCCCGCCCTGCCTATATAGCGCTCACCTTCCTCGACATCGTCAGACGTTGAGGCTGGTCCCGGGGACGGGGCCGGCGCCGAAGGCCCATGTTTCAGGGAGCGCGCATGGCGGATATCGCCGCATTGACCGAATTGATCGAGCCGGAGGCCAGAGCCGAGGGGCTGGTGCTGGTGCGCGTCAAGATGATGGGCGGCACGTCCGATCCGACGCTGCAGGTGATGGCCGAGCGGCCCGACACGCGGCAATTGAGCCTCGAGGATTGCGCCCGGCTGTCGCGGCGCATCTCCGAGCTGCTCGACGAGAAGGACCCGATCGACCATGCTTACCGGCTCGAGGTCAGCTCGCCCGGGATCGACCGGCCACTGACCCGGCTCAAGGATTATGACGACTGGAAGGGTCACGAGGCGCGGGTCGTCCTCGCCGAGAAATTGGACGGCCGCAAGGTATTCAGCGGGCCCTTGCTCGGCAGCGAGGGCGAGACGGTGCTGATCGAGGTGCCGGTGCAGGGCCCCGTCGGCCTTCCCTTCGCCGCGATCCAGTCGGCCAAGCTCGTCATGACCGACAAACTCATCCGGGCGACCGCTCCGCTCAGCGCGGACGGCGCCGACCAGATCAAAGTAGAGGAAGACTAAGACATGGCAACCGCAGCCGTTTCCGCCAACAAGGCCGAACTGATCGCCATCGCCGACGCCGTCGCGCGCGAGAAACTGATCGACAAGGCGATCGTCATCGAGGCGATGGAGGACGCCATCCAGCGCGCCGCCCGCGCCCGCTACGGCGCCGAGAACGACATCCGCGCCAAACTGGACCCGGTCTCGGGCGACCTTCGCCTGTGGCGGGTGGTCGAGGTCACCGAGGAAGTGGACGACCATTTCAAACAGGTGAGCCTGAAGGACGCCGAGAAATTGCAGCCCGGCGCCCAGCTCGGCGACTTCATCGTCGATCCGCTGCCGCCGATCGAGTTCGGCCGGATCGCCGCCCAGGCCGCCAAGCAGGTCATCTTCCAGAAGGTCCGCGACGCCGAGCGCGAGCGCCAATATGAGGAATTCAAGGACCGCGCCGGCGAGATCATCACCGGCGTCGTCAAGAGGGTCGAGTTCGGCCACGTCGTCGTCGATTTGGGGCGCGCCGAGGGCGTCATCCGCCGCGACCAGCAGATCCCCCGCGAAGTGGTCCGCGTCGGCGACCGCACCCGCAGCCTCATCCTCTCGGTCCGCCGCGAGAACCGGGGCCCGCAAATCTTCCTCTCCCGCGCCCATCCCGACTTCATGAAGAAATTGTTCGCGCAGGAAGTGCCCGAGATTTACGACGGCATCATCGAGATCAAGGCCGCCGCGCGCGACCCGGGCAGCCGCGCCAAGATCGGCGTGATCAGCCACGACAGCTCGATCGACCCGGTCGGCGCCTGCGTCGGCATGAAGGGCAGCCGCGTCCAGGCGGTCGTCCAGGAGATGCAGGGCGAGAAGATCGACATCATCCCCTGGTCCGAGGACCTCGCCACCTTCGTGGTGAACGCCCTTCAGCCCGCGACGGTGTCGCGCGTCGTCATCGACGAGGAGGAGAGCCGGATCGAGGTGGTGGTGCCCGACGACCAGCTCAGCCTCGCCATCGGCCGCCGCGGCCAGAACGTGCGCCTGGCCTCGCAGCTCACCGGCTCGGCGATCGACATCATGACCGAGGCCGACGCCAGCGAGAAGCGCCAGCGCGAGTTCATCGAGCGCTCCGAGCTGTTCCAGAAGGAGCTCGACGTCGACGAGACGCTCGCCCAGTTGCTCGTCGCCGAAGGCTTCGGCGCGCTGGAAGAGGTCGCCTATGTCGAGGCCGAGGAACTGAGCTCGATCGAAGGCTTCGACGAGGAGCTCGCCGCCGAGCTGCAGAGCCGCGCCGCCGAAGCGCTGCAGCGCCAGGAAGAAGCGGCGCGCGAGGAAAGGCGCGCGCTCGGCGTCGACGATGCGCTCGCCGAGATGCCCTATCTCAGCGAGCAGATGCTGGTGACGCTCGGCAAGGCCAATATCCGGACATTGGACGACCTCGCCGACCTCGCCACCGACGAGCTCATCCAGAAGAAGAGGGTCGAGCCCCGCCGCCGCCAGGAAAGCACGCGCAGCGAGGACAAGGCCGGCATCCTCGCCGATTACGGCCTCACCGAGGAGCAGGGCAACGAGGTCATCATGGCCGCGCGCGCCCACTGGTTCGAGGACGAAGCGACCGGGAAATCAGGGGAGGACGCCGTTGCGGAACCCTCCCAATGAGCGGCTGACGCCTGATCGGCCGGCGTCCCGTTCCTCCCCCTCCCGGCCAAGGGAGGGGAGGCACATCCCCGAGCGGAAATGCATCCTCTCCGGCAGGCATGGCGCCCGCGACGATTTCATCCGCCTCGCGCTGGGGCCGGAGGGGCAGGTCGCGCCCGACGTCCGGGCACGGGCGCCGGGGCGGGGCGCCTGGATCGGCGTCGATCGCGACGCGCTCGATGCGGCTTTGGCCAAAGGCAAGCTCAAATCCGCTCTCGCCAGGGCTTTCAAGACCAACGAGATCGCCATTCCCGCCGATCTCGGCGCGAGGGTCGAGGCCGCCTTGCGTCAGGCCGCGCTCGACCGGCTTGGGCTGGAGGCCCGCGCCGGCACCCTCGTCACCGGCTCGGAGAAGATCGACGTCGCCGCCCGGCGCGGCGAGGTCCGCCTGCTGCTCCACGCCGCCGATGCGGGCGATGACGGCAGCCGCAAGCTCGACCAGGCCTGGCGGGTCGGCGGCGACGACGCGGACCATCGCCAAGGGCTGGTTTTACCAGTGGAAAGGGCCATATTGTCGTTGGCGCTGGGCCGCCAGAATGTGGTACATATCGCCATAATCGATCGCGCTGCCGCCGCGCGTGTGCGTCACGTGCTGGGCCGGTGGCGCGCTTTTATCGGACGGGATGCTGGGCTAATAGCCGCGACGGCGGACACGCCGGGTGCGCCGGCTGTGGATGTGAACGAAGGATAGTATGAGCGAGACGACAGATAAGCCGAAGCTTGGAGCGCGGGCCCCGCTCGGCCTCAAACGCACGATCGAGACGGGCAAGGTGAAGCAGAGCTTCAGCCACGGCCGCTCCAACACGGTCGTGGTCGAGGTCAAGAAGCGCCGCATCCTCGGCCGGCCGGGCGAGGCCGAGGCGCCCAAGGTCGAGCAAGCGCCGCCGCCGCCCCCTTCCGCCGCTCCGGCGCCCGCCGCTGCCAAGCCCGCGGCGCGCCCGGTGGCCGACGCCGCCTCGCGCCGGGAGATCCAGGAAAAGCTCCTCCGCGAGGCGGACGAATCGCGGATGACCGCGCTGGAGGAGGCGCGCCGCCGCGAGGACCGCAAGGCCCAGGAAGCGACCGACGACGAGCGCCGCCGCGCCGACGAGAATCGCCGCGCCGAAGAGGAAGCGCGCACCCTCGCCGAGGACGAGGCGCGCCGCGCCGCCGAGGATGCGGCCTCGGCCGCTTCGCGTCCCCAGCCGGCGCCCGCCGCCGCCGCCGAGATCGGCGACGAGGAGGAAGAGGAGCGCCGCGGCGCCCACCGGCCCAAGCACCACGCGCCCGCCGCCAAGCGTCCCGAGCCCGCCCGTCCCGCCCGCACGCCGCGCGACGACCGGCGCCAGTCGGGCAAGCTCACCGTCAGCCGCGCGCTCGACGACGGCGAGGGCGGCGCCCGCGCCCGCTCGCTCGCCGCGCTGAAGCGCGCCCGCGAGAAGGAAAAGCGCGCCCACATGGCGGCCGGACCGTCCGCCAAGCAGGTCCGCGACGTCAACGTGCCCGAGGCGATCACCGTCCAGGAGCTGGCCAACCGCATGGCCGAGCGCGGCGCCGACCTCGTCAAATCCCTGTTCAAGATGGGCATGCCGGTCACCGTCGCCGAGACGATCGACCAGGATACCGCCGAGCTGCTGGTCGAGGAGTTCGGCCACCGCATCAACCGCGTGTCGGAGGCCGATGTCGAGATCGGCGTCGGCGGCGAGGAGGACTCGCCCGAGGCGCTGAAGCCTCGCCCGCCGGTGGTCACCATCATGGGCCATGTCGATCATGGCAAGACCAGCCTGCTCGACGCGATCCGCGGCGCCGACGTCGTCTCCGGCGAAGCCGGCGGCATCACCCAGCATATCGGCGCCTATCAGGTCACCCTGCCCGACAAGTCGAAGATCAGCTTCCTCGACACGCCGGGCCACGAGGCGTTCACCGAGATGCGCGCCCGCGGCGCCAACGTCACCGACATCGTCGTGCTGGTGGTGGCGGCCGACGACGGTTTGAAGCCGCAGACCGTCGAGGCGATCAACCACACCAAGGCGGCCGGCGTGCCGATGATCGTCGCGATCAACAAGATCGACAAGCCCGGAGCCAATGCCCAGAAGGTCCGCGAGGAGCTGCTCCAGCACGAGATCGTCGTCGAGGCGATGGGCGGCGAGGTCCAGGACGTCGAAGTCTCGGCGCTGAAGAAAACCAATCTCGACAAATTGCTCGAGGCGCTCCAGCTCCAGGCGGAGCTGCTCGAGCTGAGGGCCAATCCCGATCGCCCGGCCGAGGCGACGGTGATCGAGGCCAAGCTCGACAAGGGCCGCGGCCCGCTCGCCACCGTGCTCGTCCAGCGCGGGACCTTGAAGGTCGGCGATATTTTCGTCGTCGGCGCCGCCAGCGGCAAGGTGCGGGCGATGATCGACGACAAGGGGCGGCAGGTGAAGGAAGCGGGGCCGTCGGTCCCGGTCGAGGTGCTCGGCCTGTCGGCGGTGCCGGCGGCGGGCGATCCCTTCTCGGTGGTCGAGAACGAGGCGCGCGCCCGCGAGGTCGCCGCCTACCGCCAGAGCGTCCTCGACAGGAAGCGCACCACCAATGCGCCGGTCAGCCTCGAGAACATGTTCGCCGCCAAGTCCGACAAGGCGGTCGAATATCCGCTGGTGGTCAAGGCCGACGTGCAGGGCTCGGTCGAAGCCATTGTCGGCGCATTGAACCGCATCTCCAACGAGGACATCAAGGTCCGCGTGCTGCACGCCGGCGTCGGCGGCATCACCGAGAGCGACGTCACCCTCGCCGGAGCGTCGGGAGCGCCGATCATCGGCTTCAACGTGCGGCCCAACGCCAAGGCGCGCGAGATCGCCGAGCGGCAGGGCGTCGAGCTGCAATATTATGACGTGATCTACCACCTCACCGACGCCGTCCGCGCCGCCATGGCGGGCGAGCTTGGGCCGTTGATGGTCGAGAATATCGTCGGCCGCGCCGAGATCCGCGAGGTCTTCTCGGCCGGCAAGCACGGCAAGGCGGCGGGCCTGCTGGTCACCGAGGGCTTCATCCGCAAGGCGCTGAGGGCCCGCGTCACCCGCGACGACGTCATCATCTACAATGGCGCGATCGCATCGCTCAGGCGCTTCAAGGACGACGTCGCCGAAGTCCGCGCCGGCCTCGAATGCGGCGTCACCCTCGAGAACACGACCGACATCAAGCCGGGCGATTTCCTCGAGACCTTCGAAGTCGAGGAGCGCGAGCGGACGCTGTAAATGTGAGAACAACGTGAGTTCGCGAAACGCAAACTTTTATTGTTTGATACCGCCGCTTCTGTTAGAATTCCGCCGTGGAAATCCGGTTCTCGAAATCGGCGCTCAAGGCGCTGCTGCGCTCGGACAAGCGGGCGCTGCTTCGCCAGAAGATCGATGAGCTCGCCGCGGAACCCCTGGCGCTTGCCGCGAACGTGAAGAAGCTTGAGGGGCGTTCGGAGTATCGGCTGCGGGTCCAGGACTGGCGGATCATATTCCGAATCGAGGACGACCTTCTCTGGATCGATGATGTGGGACCGCGCGGGTCAATCTATTGAAAGGCAGTGGCTATGACCGTTCAAATCGTTGAAATCGCAGGCCAGAAGATGGCGATGCTGCCCGTTGCCGATTACGAACGGCTGCTCGACCTCGCCGAGGAGAAGGCGGACGTGCTCGCAGCTATGCAGGCCGAGCAGCGGCGGCGGGAAGGCGAGGAATATCTTCCCGCGCAGATGGTGGATCGCCTGTTGGCTGGCGAAAGCGCGCTCAAAATATGGCGTAAGCATCGCCGGATGACACTGGAAAGGTTGAGCGAGGCGGTCGGCGCCCGCAAGTCGTTGCTTTCGGAAATCGAGAATGGAAAGAGGAGAGGCGCCCCTTTGCTGTGGCGGAAGCTGGCCGAGGCATTAAGCGTGTCCGCCGACGACATCCTTCCCGTAGCCTGACGATGACGACTAGCCCCGAAAGCCGCTCTGATGCCCGAAGCAGGCGGTGCCGCACATGCCGCTTCGCGGACCCGGTTGGAGAGAGAGGCTGATGCCTGAATCGATCTTTGACGGGCTCAGGATGCCGCCGGTGGCGAAGACGCTCGGATGGACGCTGCGCGCGATCGACCCCGAAGCCGGCACGATCGAGGTTGGCTTCGAGGGGGGCGAGCAATTCCTCAATCCGGCCGGCACGGTGCAGGGCGGCTTTCTGGCCGCGATGCTCGACGATACGATGGGACCCGCCGTGTTCGCGATGGGCCGCGGTGCCATCTACGCTCCGACGATCGAGCTCAATGTCAGCTTCATCAAGCCGGCCCGGCCGGGGCGTTTCGTCGGCAAGGGGCGGGTGGTGAGCCTGGGCAAGACGATCGCCTTCCTCGAGGGCGAGCTGTTCGACGAGGCGGGCGACCTCGTCGCCCGAGCGACGGCCACCGCGCGCGTGCTGGACGCCGCATCGACGCTGCGGCCGTGATGCGCCGCGTCGAAACCTCCGAAGGCCGGTCGGTCCGCCTGCTTCGCGTCGGCGAGCAGGTCCGGCACGCGCTGAGCGCCATCCTGATGCGCGGCGACGTCCATGACGAGGTGCTCGCCAGCCACCTCGTCTCGGTCACCGAGGTGCGCATGTCGCCCGATCTGCGCCACGCCACCGTGTTCGTGATGCCCCTGCTCGGCGCCAATGCGGAGGCGGTGCTGAAGGCGCTGCGGACCAACACAGCCTTCCTGCAGAGCGACGTCGCGCGGCGGGTGAACACCAAATATGCGGCCAAGCTGAAATTCCTCCTCGACGCGAGCTTCGACGAAGGCAGCCATATCGACGGCCTGCTGCGCGCGCCCAAAGTGGCGCAGGATCTGGAGAACGAGGCGGGCGAATCGTTGGCCGAGGGCGACAGTTAGCTCGATACCTGCGGGAACCGTCAGGATCGTGTGTCGCCAGAAGTAATTTCGCTTGCTAGGATGCCCCAGCGGCCTCGTCGAGGATTGGGATTGACCATTTCGAGCTTGGATGAGTGCATTGCTGAGCATCGGCCCATTCGTCAGAATGCCTGACCTCGATGGGATCGTCGCGCTCGGCTCGCCATTTGGCGCCCTGGCGGCGGGTTACGCCCTGAGACGCGAAGGATGAGATTACAGCACGCACTCTTGCTGCTCGCCATGGCAACAGCAGGGGTAGGATCCGTCGGAATACAAGTAAGCCTGTCTGCGGAGAATGTGGCCACCTGTGAGGTGGCTGTGAACAAGCGCACCCTGGACATCGTGATTCTCCTCCACCACGAGTCTCGTCGAGCCATCGATCTTGCTGAACTAAGGACGGCAAAAAGGCTGTACGATGCCACGGGCCGCGAGCAGCCGGAGATCGAACGCCGTCTCGAAAAAATGGCCGAGCAGCTCGTGGCTCTCAATGAGAGGGCTCTGACGGTCAACGAGGACCTAAGGCTCCTCTTAGAGAGGGGCTGTGAGTCCGAGAGAGATGCTTGGATACTGTGGTCGCTGTTGTTGACCATCCTGACGGCGGCGCTCTCTTGCCTAGGCCTTTGGCTGGGTCTTCGCGTGAGGCCGGACGCCGAAGCGGAGACTAGTCCACCCGATCATTCGCCCGGGGATACAGCAGGTTGAACTGGGGAAACTTAGGGACGAGCATTGCGGAGGGCGACCTGCGCCTCGAACCGCTCGCCGAAGCGCATCGCGCCGCCCTTGAGGCCGCCTGCGCGGAGGACCGGGAGATTTGGCCGATCTATGCCGCCTCCTACGATCCCGATCATTTCGACGCGAGCTTCGAGGCATTGCTGGCGCGGCCGAACGGGCTGGGATTCGCGATCCTCTCCGGCGGGCGGCTGGTCGGGATGAGCTGCTATATCGGCATCGAGCCCCAGCGCGGCGTGCTGGAGATCGGCAACACCTATTACACGCCGGAGATGCGCGGTACCGGCCTCAACCGCCGCGTCAAGGATCTGATGATCGGGCGGGCGGTGGATTGCGGCTTCCGGCGGATCGAGTTTCGCGTCGACGCCCGCAACATGCGCAGCCAGGCGGCGATGGCGAAGCTTGGCGCGGTGCGCGAAGGCGTGATCCGCGCCGAGCGGATCACCTGGACCGGCCATGTGCGCGACACGGTGCTTTATTCGATCCTGGCCGATGAATGGCGGAGGCGCGACGTTGCAGAGCAATAACATCGTCCTGGACATCGCGACCTGGCTGATCCCGCTGGTCTTCGCCATCGTCTTCCACGAAATCTCGCACGGCTGGGTGGCCAATGCGTTCGGCGATCCGACGGCGAAGCGGCTCGGCCGGTTGAGCCCGAACCCGATCCGCCATGTCGATCCGTTCGGCACCATCATATTGCCGTTGATCCTGGTCCTGACCGGCGCGCCGGTGTTCGGCTGGGCGAAGCCGGTGCCGGTCAGGGCCGAATTGATGCGCAACCCGCGCCTGCACATGGTGCTGGTGGCGCTGGCGGGCCCGGGGATGAACCTTCTGCTGGCGCTCGCCGCCGCCGCCGCGCTCTCGATCACCGTCCATGCCGGCGCCGCGGAGGGGCTGGCGGGCACCTTCCTGGTCAGGAACCTCCAGAATTTTCTGGTCATCAACGTCTTCCTGGCGCTGTTCAACCTCCTGCCCATCCCGCCGTTCGACGGCGGCCATGTGGTCGAGGGGCTGCTCCCGCCCAAGATCGCCAGGCATTATGCCAAGCTCGGCCGGTTCGGTTTCCCGGTCCTGATCTTCCTCCTCGTCATTCTTCCGATCCTGGTCCCCGGGGCCAATATCGTCGAGAAGATCGTCGTGCCGCCGGTAGAGGCGCTGATCGCGCTCTACGCCTCGCTCGTCGGTCTCGGCTAGCGGCGTGGACGGGTGGCTGATCATCGACAAGCCGATCGGACCCGGCTCGACCCGGATCGTCGCCGCGGTGAAGCGGGCGCTGCGGGAGGGCGGCTATCCGAAGGAGAAAGTCGGCCATGGCGGCACGCTCGATCCGCTCGCCAGCGGCGTCCTGCCGATAGCGCTGGGCGAGGCGACCAAATTGTCGGGGCGGATGCTGGGCGCGGACAAGGAATATGAGTTCGCGATCAGATTCGGGTTCGAGACGGATACGCTCGATTGCGAGGGGGCGGCGGTGGCGGCGTCGGATGTCCGGCCGACACGGGCCGAGGTGGAGGCGGTGCTGCCGCGTTTCACTGGCGAGATCGAGCAGATACCCCCTGTCTATTCGGCCATCAAGATCGATGGAAAGCGCGGTTACGACCGTGCGCGCGCCGGAGAGGATTTCGAGATGAAGGCGCGGTCCGTGACGGTCCATAGCCTTACTTTTCGTCATCCCGGCGGAAGCTGGGATCTCTCTTCTTCGAGCGCCAATTGTGAAAAGGGAGATTCCGGCTTTCGCTGGAATGACGGGGAGGGGCTGGATGCGATCACGCTCACCGCCCGCGTCTCCAAGGGCACCTACATCCGCAGCCTCGCCCGGGACATCGCCCGCGCCCTTGGGACGGTGGGCCATGTCGCCATGCTGAGGCGGACCAAAGCCGGCCCGTTCACCCTCGCTTCCGCGATTTCGCTGGACAAAATGGCCGAACTCGCTATGGCCCGCACGCTTGAACAGGCACTCTTGCCGCTGACGGCGGGGCTGGACGACATCCCGGCTCTACCCGTCACCCCCGGCCAGGCGAGGCTGCTCCGCGAGGGGCGGAAATTGGCCGGGATAGCCGCAAAGCCAGGGCTCCATCTAGCGACCGACGCGTCTGTTCCGGTTGCGCTTGTGGAGCTTTCCGAAGGCGAGCTTCGGGTGGTGCGCGGCTTCAATCTGTAGATTTTTGAAAGGAATTGACGATGTCGGTTACCGCGACACGCAAGCAGGAACTGATCAGCGACAATGCCCGGGCGAAGGGCGACACCGGCTCTCCCGAGGTCCAGGTCGCGATCCTCACCGAACGCATCACCAACCTCACCGAGCATTTCAAGGGCCACGCGAAGGACAACCATTCCCGCCGCGGCCTGCTGATGATGGTCAACAAGCGCCGCTCGCTCCTCGACTATCTGAAGAAAGAGGATGCCGGCCGCTACACCGCACTTATCGCGAAGCTGGGTCTTCGCAAGTAATGCCGGGGCGGCCCTGCCATGGGCCGCTTCGCACATCGGGCGCCCGCAATCCGGCGGCGCCTGAGATGGACCATATGGGTCCAGCAAAGACGGGCGACATCGCCCGCATATAGGCCCCCGCCGCGTTTGGCCGCGGGTGTTGTAAGGAAAAACAGATGTTTGACATGAAAAAAGTAGAAATCGAGTGGGGCGGCAAGACCCTGACGCTCGAGACGGGCCGCGTCGCCCGCCAGGCGGACGGCGCAGTGCTGGCCACCCTCGGCGAGACCGTCGTCCTGTGCGCCGTCACCGCGGCCAAGAACGTGAAGCCGGGGCAGGATTTCTTCCCGCTGACCGTCCACTACCAGGAAAAATTCTCGGCCGCCGGGCGCATCCCGGGCGGTTTTTTCAAGCGCGAGCGCGGCGCCACCGAGAAGGAGACGCTGACCAGCCGCCTGATCGACCGGCCGATCAGGCCGTTGTTCCCGGAAGGGTTTTACAACGAAGTTTTGGTGATCGCGCAGGTCCTCTCCTATGACGGCGAGAACGAGCCCGACATCGTCGCGCTGATCGCCGCGTCGGCCGCGCTCACTTTGTCCGGCATACCGTTCATGGGCCCGATCTCGGCCGCCCGAATCGGCTATGTCGACGGCGAATATGTCCTCAACCCGACCCAGGACCAGGTCAAGGAAGGCCGGCTCGACCTCGTCGCCGCCGGCACCTGGGACGCCGTTTTGATGGTCGAATCGGAGGCCAAGGAGCTTGCCGAGGACGTCATGCTCGGCGCGGTCATGTTCGCCCACGAGAACGGCAAGAAAGTGATCGAGGCGATCATCAAGCTCGCCGAGCAGGCCGCCAGGGATCCCTGGGAGCTCGCTTCCTCCGACGATGCGTCGGCGCTGAAGGAGCAGCTCCGCCCGCTCGTCGGCGGCGACATCGCCAAGGCCTATGCGACGACCGACAAGGGCCGGCGCCGCGAAGCGCTCGACACCGCCAAGGAGAAAGCCAAGGCGGCCTATGCCGACGCCGATCCGCAGGCGCAGATGGCGGCCCTCAAGCAGTTCAAGAAGCTCGAGGCCGAGATCGTCCGCACCGCCATCCTCAAGGAAGGCCGCCGCATCGACGGCCGCGACACGAGGACGGTCCGCCCGATCGAGGCGATGGTCGGCTTCCTGCCGCGCACCCACGGTTCGGCTTTGTTCACCCGCGGCGAGACCCAGGCGATCGTCACCACGACGCTCGGCACCAAGGACTCAGAGCAGATGATCGACGGGCTGGAGGGCCTCTCCTACCAGCGCTTCATGCTCCACTATAATTTCCCGCCTTATTCGGTGGGAGAGGTCGGCCGCTTCGGCGCGCCCTCCCGCCGCGACGTCGGCCACGGCAAGCTCGCCTGGCGGGCATTGCGCGCGGTGCTGCCGACGGTGGAGGAATTCCCCTACACGATCCGGGTCCTCGCCGACATCACCGAGTCGAACGGCTCCTCGTCGATGGCGACGGTGTGCGGCGGCAGCCTCGCTCTGATGGACGCCGGCGTGCCGATGAAGCGGCCGGTCTCCGGCATCGCCATGGGCCTGATCCTGGAGGGCAAGGATTTCGCGGTCATCTCCGACATCCTCGGCGACGAGGACCATCTCGGCGACATGGACTTCAAGGTCGCCGGCACGTCCGAGGGCATCACGTCGCTCCAGATGGACATCAAGATCGCCGGCATCACCGAGGAGATCATGCGGGTCGCGCTCGACCAGGCCAATGAAGGCCGCGCGCACATTTTGGGCGAGATGGCGAAAGCGCTCGACCATACGAGGAGCGAGCTTTCGGCCCATGCGCCCAGGATCGAGACGATGCAGATCGACAAGTCGAAGATCCGCGAAGTGATCGGCACCGGCGGCAAGATCATCCGCGAGATCGTCGCCGAAACCGGTGCCAAGGTCGATATCGACGACGAGGGGCTGATCAAGATCAGCTCGTCCGATTTGAGCCAGATCGAGGCGGCGCGCCGCTGGATCCAGGGCATCGTCGAGGAGCCCGAGGTCGGCAAGGTCTATACCGGCAAGGTCGTCAATCTGGTCGATTTCGGAGCGTTCGTGAACTTCATGGGCGGCAAGGACGGCCTCGTCCACGTCTCGGAGATCAGGAACGAGCGGGTCGAGCGCGTCGCCGATGCGCTGAGCGAAGGCCAGGAGGTCAAGGTCAAGGTGCTCGAGATCGACCCGCGCGGCAAGGTCCGCCTGTCGATGCGGGTGGTCGACCAGGAGACCGGCGCCGAGCTGGAGGACACCAGGCCGCCGCGCGAGGAGCGTCCCCGCGGCGAGCGCAGCGACAGGGGCGACCGTGACAGGGGTCCCCGCCGCGACGGCGGCCGCGACCGTGGGCCTCGCCGCGACGGCGGTGGCCGTGGCGGCCGTGACGACCGCGGCCCGCGCCGCGACGACCGTCCCCGCGGCGAAGGCGGCGACCGCCCGCGCCGGGAAGAGGGCGATCGTCCGCCCCGCGAGGAAGGCGGCGAGCCCGAATTCGCCCCCGCCTTCCTCAACCGCGACGACGATTGAGGCGACACGCGTCATTGCGAGGAGCGTAGCGACGCGGCAATCCAGCTGCGGGCGTCAGTGCCGCTGGATTGCTTCGCTTCGCTCGCAATGACGAGTTCGGTCTCAAGCCGGAATAAGGAGAGGCCCCGCAGCGATGCGGGGCCTTTTTCGTGGTCCAAATATCTGCTTCCGTCCCGTTGCGGACGCTCGGCCAACCGTCCAGACTGGCGCCGATGGGAATGAAGACCATGAAGCTGGCAGCACTGCTATTGGCTCTGCCGCAAGCGGGCGCGGCGCAGATCGATGGCCGGTAAACCTCCGTCGGGTGCATCCACCTTGTCGACAAATTCACGCGGGTGACCGCGCGGGGGCGGCTGACTCTGCAATCCTTCCCCGGTCCGCCGAACTACGACAGCATAAAGGGAGGAGACGCCGAAGAGCGCGTTTTCATCCTCGAGCTGCCGGAGTTGGAATGCATCGACACGTCCGAGGACACCTCCGAATTCATCCTGACGGTGCACGTGAGCTCGACGGATGAGGCCTTGCGCGCGATCCTGCGCAAAGCCGTGGGACGCAGAATAAAGGTGAGGGGCGAAGGCTTTGCCTCCTATACCGGGCACCATCACGCTCGGCTCGTTCTCCTGGCAGATCGGGTCAGTATCCGCTGAGCGAGGACGGCAATCCTTCCTTCGCCACCATCGTCGCCATCCTGAAGGCGCTTGGGGTGAAGGTGCCCGCGAAGCCGGCGGCGGCTTAAGGAATGGGGACACAAAGGTAAGTGTCCCCATTTCCCTCGGGCCTTTCCGTTATCACTGCACATCTAGTGGCGTGCGAGCCGCGTCAACCCTTCATACGCGCGGACTCAAACCGCGTATTTTAGAACCACGTTGTCAACGAGATCCTCCACGAATTCTACCACTTTGGTCTTGCCGATGGTGACACCCGATGGATGAGCGCAGGAATTCCTAGTCTCAAGTTTCTGGTTTAGAATCTTGCGTACATCGTTGTTTATGATTTTGGCAGTGCGGCAGAATTCAATAAACTTAGACTCCTTCATCTCGGTAAAGTCATCCCGCTGCATGATAACCCTCACCTTCACGCTCTTGTCCTTGTTCTGCGCGAGCACAGCGTTGAACTCAGCAAGCTTGTGGGCGAGAATGTACGAGAACAGGTGGTCTATCGCGAGAATCCACACCATCACGATAGCGGCTCGGTTTGCACGGGCCTCGAAGCAGTCGACTGCCTCCTTGAGGAAGTCTTTGTCTGCCCCCTCAGGCAGCTTGTGTTCAAGGCCCCGCAAAGTTGCGCTCGTCTGGGCCATCACCTTTTCCGCACCGAGTTTGCGCGACAGGGCCTCCCGCATGTGCCGCTGAAGCTTGTAGCCGCCGTTTGCCCTGATGTACTTTGGTGACTTGGCCTTGACGCCTTCCGAAAGACGAGCCCCTACATTCCCGGGAACCACGAGGTCACACGCGGCGAAGGAGTCCGCAACCTGCTTCGCTGCGGCGGCGTCCTGCCCCAGCTCAACCGTCAAGAAATAGACGAAGAGCTCGACCAGCGCGCTTTGACTCTGGCTCTCTGCGTCCTCAATGGAATTGTAGAAGCGATTGACCGCGGTGGTCATTCACCGCCCTTCTTTTTGAGGTCGAACTTGAAGTGGTTCGCGCCGGCAGTGGTGATCCGTATCTCTGTAGGGGACTTGTAGTCTATGTAGCCGAAGGTCCGCCCGCTCGTGTCGCGGAACGCTTGAGCGAATGCCTTCGGGACACGTTCGTTGGCCTTCACGTAGCAGGTGAACACCTGATCTGTGTTGGGGGCCTCAATGTCCAGTTCCTCGATCAAGAAGCTGAGGAAGACCAATATCTTCTCAGGATGGTTTTTTGGTTCGTACTGGCCGAAAAACGCAGCCAGCTTCGACGTGTCGAGGTCACGATCCAGCTTAGGCGCGTCCGCACTAATACCGGACGACCCGGGATCGCCCTCCGCCTTCCTCCGCGTTGCCGTGCGGCGCTTGCCCTTCGGCTTGGTTTCCCCGTTCGTTGCCGGCACTGCCGCTGCTGGTGCCAACGCTTCGTCTCCGTGGGGCCGGTAAGGCGGCACACCACTGAGCACGTGTTCCTTCATGTCGCGATAGATCTCGCGAACAAGCTCGGGGTCGCCCTCAATGTCGATGACACCCTGCGACATGTCGATGTGTAATTTCGTCGCCATTGACTCCACTTTCATCCCTGGTGCAGCCTTACCCGCTTGGATCAGACGCTACGGATAAGGCTTTTCACGCTACTCCACTTCCCGGTTCAGCCCCTCAACCAGTTCACGAGCGGCCCGTCGCCCTGGCGAGGTTAGTTTGACGTCGTAGCCTCCTCCCGGTTTTGTATTCATGGCCACTTTCTCTTTGAGGCTCTTTAGGTACTGCGCGAAGTTCGCTTGGTCGAAGCAACCTTGATCCGCGCATGCGTCGCGGATCACCTCTGAGGGAATTTGCTCCTCACCGCGCAAATAGTGACCATAGAGAACAGCCAATGCCACACTGCGAGTGCGATCTGCCTTCGACGTCCCAGGCACATGAGCGATCAGCTTCAGCTTCCCGTCGACCTCGTCGAACACGTTCTCGAAATCGGATGTCCCACTTGAGGTCCGGCCACTCGCCCTGGCCTCCTTAGAGGCGGGAGGAATCTCATCCGAGAGGTTTGCTCCGGTGGCTCCCGATGTTGCGGCTGACAAGCGATCCCAAAGCACGATGGCCTCTCGAACAAACGCTTCCGAGCCCTCGGCTGATAGGCTGGTGACCCCTAACTGAATTGCGATCTTTGCAGTCTCCGCCATCGAGAATCCTCCTCAGCTGGTCATAGCATCCTACGAATGCCGTGTAAAGACCATGATGATGGAGTGCAAATATAGCCCGTGCAACGGCTAGGCCCATCAGTTGGGTCCGCTCAACCGATATTAAGAGAACAAGTCGAGGTTCCATGCGCTGCATACAGAGAGGATAAACGGAGTAACCCACAATTCCGTGAAACTCACCGTTAGCAGACCGGACCGTATAGCGGCGACCTGTAGGTGCGATTAGCGGAATATCATAAATGGAGCAGACATTGTCACGGATCAACGGTAAAGCCAATTTTATGGCGGCTACGTCCCGGCCGGTTCGCTGGGCACGCGCTGAGATCATGTCGCTCGCAAGCTGCAAAGATGTGAGTTCCGCAGAGGGGGAGCTGCCACTACCAGCGGCGACTGAGCGAAGTCTCTAGTCGAGCCGACGCCTACCGCACCATTCCCGAGTTCACGGAACCACAAGCGGCTGACCGTGATCGGGGCTTTCCCGTTAGAGGCGCGGCACACGATTTCTCGCAATGGATCGCTTCGAAAACCCTTTTTAGGGCGGCTACGCCCCGGCCGGTTCGCTGGGCACGCGCTGAGATCATGTCGCTCTCAAGCTGCAAAGATGTGAGTTCCGCAGAGGGGGAGCTGCCGCAGCGGGCGGTAAACGAGCGACGTCTCCAAGCGAGCCAACGCCTACCGCACCGTTCGGAAGTTCACGGACTTGGGCTTTCGGTGACAGGTACGTACCTATCACCGGCTCTCCCCTTCCCGGGCAGGGGGAGGGGACACGTACTTTTTTCGGCAAAAAGTACGTGTACCCGTTCACCCGGATTGCCCTTCTCGGAGAGCATCCGGTGTGGGCTCTTGTTGGACTTGTTGGACTCCGCCGCCGGGGTCTCGAAGCCGACGGCAGCGCTGGCCTGATCGGATATGAGAACACACCAAGAACAAAGTGCTTTCCTACACGGCCGTTTCCGGCATATGCGAATGGCCTCCATTCCGAATCGGGGAGGCGAATCAGATGCACAAGAAAATGAGCGCCCGCCGCCGCGACGCGTTTCTCCGCGCGCTGGAGGCGACCGGGAACGTGACGCTGGCGGCGGAGCGGGCCTGCGTGTCGCGGTCGTGGGTGTGCCTGCATCGCAAGCAGAATGGGGCGTTCGACGCGGCGTGCAAGGCGGCGGTGGCGGCGTCCTTCGACACGCTCAGGATGAGCGGGAGCGGTAAGCCCCCGTCCGGCTGGGGGCATCTCGACGGGGTCGAGCTGGTGGTGCGGGGGACGGGCGGCTCGGGCGGCGGCAAGAGGGTGCAGATCGCGCGGGCGCGGGCCGGGCAGTGGACGGCGCGGACCGAGGACCGGTTTCTCGCGACGCTGTCGGCGACGTGCAACGCCAAGGCGGCCTATGGCGAGGCGGGGAAGAGCAAGGGCTCGGCCTACAGCCATCGCAAGCGCTGGCCGGCCTTCGCGCGGCGGTGGAAGGAGGCGGAAGAGCTTGCCACCGTCCGACTCGAACTGGCGCTGGTCGAGCATGCCGGCAACCCCTTCTCCTCGCTCGGCCTGCCGGACCCGGCGGCGATCCCGCCGATGACCGTCGAGCAGGCGCTCCACAGCCTCTACATGCACCAGCACCAGGTCTCCGGGATGGGCGGGCGGCCGGGGCGTTGCGCCCAGCCGCCGCCGTTCGAGGAGACGTGCCGCGTGATCATGAGCAAGATCGAGGCGATTGAGCGCGCCGAGCGGCTGAGCGAGGCGGACAAGGCGAAGGACCGGGGCGAATGGGCGCGGCGACGCGGCTCAGGACAGGCCCTTCGACGCGGCTCAGGACAGGCCCGGCGCCGCGGCGGGGGTTGAAGGGAGAGCGAACCCGAATTTGCCCCGCCTTCCTGAGAAGCGACGAGGATTGATCGATCGTCATTGCGACCCCGGGCTCGACCCGGGAGAAGCAATCCAGTGCAGCCTCTGGCGGAGGACTGGATTGCTTCGTCGCTACGCTCCTCGCAATGACGAGTTCAGTCTTCCGATCATGTGCTAGAGGCCCCGCGAGCGATTGCGGGGCTTTTCATTGGTCAGGCAATTGCGGCGCCGCGATTGCTCCGCCGGCCGAACCGGCGCAGACCGGCCGGATGCGGACTTTCTGCGCGAGATGGGCCATTCGGATCGCGTCTGCCCTGGCGCTGGCGATGCTGCCGACATCCGGACTTTGCGGGCGTCCGGCTTTGCCCAATGCGGCCGACGCCGCCGCGGCCCATTCGGAGTGGTATTCCGAGCCGTGCCGCCGGCTTATCGATCAGTGTCCCGACATCCTGCCGACCAGCGCGAACGACATCCACATGCTCGCCTGCAGGCCTGTCGGGCCGGACCAGGCGCGGTGCCGGTTCGTGGTGACCGGCCCGGCAAGCCCGCACGCCAGGTGCCGGGCCGTCTTTCGCGCTGCGACGGGTCCCCGCGGCCCCGAATGGTGGGCCAAGCGCTCCCCACGGGGCGGTAACCCGAGGGCCCTGAATGTCCGGTGCCGGGAGATCAAGTAGGACGCTGGTCTGCCGATGCACCTTTTTTCGGCCCCGCCGCGGGCGCGGCGAGGCGGCAACCGTCGCCCCGCGAGGAAGGGAGCGAGCCGACCGATCTTTGCTAGAAGTCCCCGCTCAAGCTCCGCCGCGCAAGGATCATCGCGCCGACGATGCAGCCGCCGAACAGCGCGCCCTCCAGGCCGCCCGTGACGATCTGGCTGATCGGCCCGAAACCGTTCTCGCCCAGCAGGCCGCCGATCCGGTCGAGCCGGAGGCGGGAGTCCGGGAAACGGCGGGCGAGCAGATCGAGGCTGCCGCCCATCAGCCGCCCGCCGAGCAACGGGATGAGGATGCCGGCGCCGCCGCCGGCCAGGCCCGCGGCGGCAATGCCGCGCCGGAGCGAGAGGGGGCCCGCTCCGCGGCTTCCTGCCCAAGCCCCCAAGCCGACCGCGCCGCCGAGCAAAGCGCCCTCGGCCGCCCCGGTGATGTCGCCCGGCGACTGGCCGAACAGGAGGTTGAACGCGTCGAGGCCGAGCAGCTTCACAACCGCGCCCACGACCAGGCCTCCGCAGGCGCCGCCGACGATGCTCCACGAGGGGCGCCCGGCGGCGAAGCCCGCCGCTGCGATTCCGAAGCTTACGCCGGCACCCCCTATCAGCGACATCAATATGGTGAGGCAGAGGAGGACGAGCAGCACCGAGGCCGCGCCCATGCCGGGTTGGAGCGGCTCCGAGGCCCCCGCGAAGCCGTAGAACAGGCCGCCGAGGATGCCGGCGACTCCAGCTCCGATCGTCCCGGCGCCGCCGAGCAGGAGGAATTGCCGCCAGTCATAGGGCGCCGGGGACTCCGGAGCCGTACTTGCCGCCCGAGGTCCGGGTTCGTCGTCAGCCCCTTCGACGGGCGCGATGAAGCGGTAGCCATGCTTGGGAATTGTCTCGATGAAGCGCGGCCTCGCGGCATCGTCGCCGAGCTGCCGCCGGAGCGTCTTGATGCATTGGGTGAGGGCCTCGTCGGTGACGGGGACGCCGCGCCAGACCTCTTCGAGAAAGCGGTCCTTCGAGACGAGCTTGCCGGCCTCGCGCACCAGCAGGGCCAAAGCGTCGAGATAGCGGGCGTTCAGCTCCACCGGCACATCGTCCCGCCTGAGCCGGCGGTCGCGGGGATCGAGAAGGAAGCGTTCGAAGCGAAAGCTGCCGGATGCCATTTTTTCAGCAAAACCTCAGAAATTGCTCATGCCGCTCACCGGCTGCCTCGTGCAGGTTGAAAGCCTCTCTCATGCAAGGAGTCAAGGCAATGGCAGGACGGGTTGAACATAGCGGCGGGCGGCGTTGGACCGGTTGGCGCATCGCGGGCTGGAGCGTCGCAGCTTTGCTCCTGCTGCTGCCTCTGGTCGCGATGCAGTTCACCGACGAGGTGAACTGGGACGGGACCGATTTCATCGTCATGGGCGGCCTGATCGGCGGCATCGGGCTCGGCATGGAGTTGCTCGTCCGCAAGTCGGACAGCCTAGCCTACCGCCTCGGCGCCGCCGTCGCGCTCGCCGCCGCCTTTCTCATCGTCTGGATCAACCTCGCCGTCGGCATGATCGGCTCGGAGGACAATCTCTTGAACCTCCTGTTCGGCGGCGTGCTCGCCGTTGGGCTGATCGGCGCGATCGTCGCGCGGTTCGAGCCCGCCGGTATGGCGCGCGCGATGGTCGCGGCGGCGGTCGCGCAAGGGGTGGCCGGCGCCGTCGGCCTGTCCACCGACGTGCGTGGGGCCGTCCTGAGCATGGCCTTCGCCGGGCTGTGGCTGCTCGCGGCCGCTTTGTTTCGGAAAGCGGCGCGGGAGCAGGCTCCTGCCGGCGCAGGGCTGGCGGGTTGACCCGGCGCCATGGAGGCAAGGCAATGGCAAAAGACGGGAAAGAAGGGAAAGAAGGTGGCGGGCGGCGCCGGCGCCCATGGGTGATCGCGGCCTGGACGAGCGTCGCATGGCTGATAGCCGTGCCCCTTTTCGCCCTTTGGGCGATGGCAGCCACCGACGACGACGAAAATGTCGCCCTCACCCGCAACGACGTGGTGCGGGAGGCTTCGGGCGGCAGGACCTGGCACGGCACTTTCACGAACCGCGCCGACAGCCTGTACCGCGAGGTAGCTGTCGAAATCCGCTTCCTCGATCGAAACGGCAAGCCGGTGGGCAAGGTCGGCGGGCGCGCCGACCGGCTCGAGCCTGGAGCAAGGCTGGACCTCAAGGCGGCGCTGCCTTCCGGAGCGGCCGGCATGCAGGTCTATTCGCTGCAGTGGCGCACCGGCGAGGTCGGCCGCCTGCTCGGGCCCTGGGCGCCGTGGCCGTTCGGCCACGTTCAGACCAATTGGCCGTGAGTTTTTCCCGGCGCGGCGCGCCTTTGCCAGTGTCGGCTTTCGGCCTCTAGCGCATGTTCGCCGGGCGGCGGGTCCATTGCTCGTGCAGAAAATTCGCGACCGGGAAGCAGGCGGGCGGATCGCGGTTGGTCAGGACCACGATCGTCTCGCCGGTCCTGGGATAGTCGCGCACATCCGTGCACGCCCCGTCCGTGCTGCCCCCGTGGCCCCAGCGGAAGTCGCGCGCGGGAATGTCGGGACCATAATCGGTCGCGAAGAAGCCGAGGCCCATATATTCCCGGTGTGTCCTTGTCGCCTCGGCGAACAAAGCGGGCGGCATGAGCTTGCCCGTCTGCAATGCCCGAACGAACCGATACATATCCGCGGCGGTCGAGACTTGGCCTCCCGCGGGAAAGCCGCGCCTCGGCTGCGTCAGGCAGTTGGATTGGCGCTTTCCGGCCACAATCGCATAACCGACGGCCAGATCGGGCGCGCGATCGGTGCAATCGACGAACCCCGTCTTCGTCATCCCCGCGGGCTCGAAGATGTGGCGTTGGACGTACGCCTCGTAGGTCTCGCCGGAAAGGATTTCGACGATGCGCCCGAGCACGACGAAGCCGTAATTGCTGTAATCCTGCTTCGATCCGGGTGCGAAGTCGGGCGGCCAGCGGTCGCGCAGCGCGATCATGTCGGCGACGCTGCGCACATGCGCGCGGTTGGCTTCATTCTCCTCGCCGTACAACGCGATCTCGCCCGCGCCGGCGATGTGCGTCAGGAGATGACGGATCGTCACCGTCTCGGCGAACGCACCGTTCGGATAATCTTTCAGGACGGCGCCGACCTTCGTGTCGAGGGTCAGCTTGCCTGCCGCGATCTGCTGGAGGATTGCGACGGTCGTGAACATCTTGCCCGCCGAGGCGAGGTTGTAGCGCGTCTCGACGGTCGCGAGCGCGTCCTTCTCGGCGTCGAGCTTGCCATAGGCCTTCTCGAACAGGATCCGGCCATCCCGGGCGACCAGCACGACGCCCGAGAACTGGTCCGCCTCGGTCAGGCCAAGCGCGAACCCGTCGAGCTGGGCAAGCGCGATCGCGTCGGGAGCGGTCTCGGCCCCGGCGGCGGGCTGAGCGGCTTTCGAGGCGGAAAGAATCCCCCATAGGACGATCGCGGCGACTGCCATTTGCCGGCGGTTCCGCACTCGCCAATCTCCCGCACATTCTCTCCCTTCACGCTATGATATTCAGCCTCCGCGATCCACCCCATTGCGGACGTTGAGGGCGGTGGCGGCCGTCCGCGCGGCGAAGGCGGCGACCGCCGGGCGCGTCAGGAGGGCGGCGAGCCCGAATTCGCTTCCGCCTTCCTCAACCGCGACGAGGATCGAGGCTTCCCGCGTCGTTGCGAGCAGCGGAGCGACGAAGCAATCCAACGGGCGGAGACGCGGCGGGTCCGGTCAGCCAGTTCAGGCGGCGATGGCCAGGTCCGGCTCCGCTTGGTCATTGGCCTGCTCGGCAACGGACTCCATCCGAACAGCCGGGCGCGGGTTGGGGATCAGCCAGCGCGTGAGCGCGACGACCGCCCCAGCCGCCGCGTAGGCGCCGAACACCGCGATCGGGTTCCAGAACAGAAGCACGGCGAGGGTCACCCGCAGGTACAGCGGATTGAAGCCGAAATCTTCGCCAAGCGCCTCGCAGACGCCGAACATCGTGTCGTCGCGCGCGAACAGGTTGGGCTGGGAGTCTTGCATCGATCATTCCTTTGGCGAAGCGGGCCGACCGACCCGCAAGATGCAAGCCCCTCAGCACGTATTGTGCCAAAAGTCGGATGCCTTGGTTTTCCAGGATGTTAGCCGGATGGACGCCGTCACAAGTGCCGGCGTGGCGACAAACTTCCGCCAAATATTGGGAAATGCCGCCAATTGGGGCGAGCGAATCGGGTCGCGGGCGACCGCCTCCCGGTGGCGTCATCCCGCCAGTGAGGCGCTGTCGATGACGAAGCGGTACTTCACGTCGCTCTTCAGCATCCTGCCATAAGCCTCGTCGATCTTCTGGATCGGGATCATCTCGATCTCCGAGACGATGCCGTGCTTCGCGCAGAAATCGAGCATCTCCTGGGTCTCGGCGATGCCGCCGATCAGCGAGCCGGCGATCGCCCGGCGCTTGAAGATCAGCGCCGAGATGTCGGGCGTCGGATGCGGATGCTCTGGCACGCCGACCAGGCACAAAGTGCCGTCGCGCTTCAAGAGCTGCGTGTAGGCGTCGAGGTCGTGGCTCGCCGCCACTGTGTTGAGGATGAAGTCGAAACTGCCGGCATGCCCCTTCATCTCCTCCGGGTTCCTCGTCACGACCACCTCGTCCGCGCCGAGCGCCAGCGCGTCCTGCCGCTTGCTCTCGGAGGTGGTGAAGGCGATGGTGTGGGCGCCCATCGCATGGGCGAGCTTGATCCCCATGTGGCCGAGCCCGCCGATGCCGACGATGCCGACCTTCTTGCCGGGGCCGACGTTCCAGTGGCGCAGCGGTGAGTAAGTCGTGATGCCCGCGCACAGCAGCGGCGCCACCGCGGCGAGTTGCCCTTCGGAATGGCTGATCCGGAGCACGAACTTCTCGTCCACGACGATATGCTGCGAATAGCCGCCGAGCGTGTGGCCGGGCGGATCCTGGGTCGGGCCGCTATAGGTGGCGACAAAGCCGTTCTCGCAATATTGCTCGAGGCCCTCGGCGCACGACGCGCAGCGCTGGCAAGAGTCGACCAGGCAGCCGACCCCGACCGTATCGCCGACCTGGAATCCCGTGACTTCCGCGCCGACCGCGGCGACATGGCCGACGATCTCGTGGCCCGGGACGCACGGATAGAGCGTGCCGCCCCATTCCGAACGCACCGTATGCAGGTCCGAATGACAGACGCCGCAATATGCGATCTCGATCCGGACGTCGCGGGGACCGGGCTGGCGGCGCTCGATGTCGATCGGCTCGAGCGGCCTGTCGGCGGCGTAGGCGCCATAGGCTTTGGTGGTCATGGATTCATTCTCTCTCTTCAGACTTGCGGACTGAAAACGGCTCGGCGACTCATTCCCTGCCGGGCCGGCTCACCAGCACATGGTAGGCGATGGCGTCCCAGCTATTGTGGATGCCGACGAACAGCAACAGAAGCGCGCCGGCTCCCACTCCGAACAGCGCCTCCGGCGCCAACCTACCGCCACTTTCGCCGTGCTGGCGGACGCGCTCCGCTATCGCGCCTGAAGGGTGCGTTGCGGACAGGAGCGACATCGCCGCGGTCACCCGGGTTCGCGCCGACGGCCCTTCAGTGTGTGTTGCCCGCCGCTTCGCTGCGGTTGTCGCCGACCGCTCTCAGCGCGTCGGCCTGGTTGGCGAGCATCTCCGCCTGGTTGTCGAGCGTGTCGGCGGCGGCGTCGGTGACGTTCTCGGCTTCGGCCTCCAGCTCATGGGCGCGATTTTCCAGCGCCTGCGCGGTATTCTCGGCCCTCGCCTGGATATTCTCCACCTCCGCCGGCTGGCAGGCGGCGAGCAAAAGGCAATCGGGCAAGACGATGGCTGCCCAATGGATGCGCATGACCGGGTCTCCTCTCGATCCGAATAATCCGGGCAGAGGGCGCTTGTTCCAGATGCGCGGCGAGATGGGAAGGAAAGTGGGGAGCTTCTGTTGCTCGGTGCTCCCCGTACCGCCGGTGTCCGCTTCTGTTGCCCGGTGCGGCCCGAACCGCGCTTTTGACCTTGTAACTCAGTCCGTGAGGACCTTGTTACGCGGCAATTGCGAGCGCCTCGTTGTCGTTGGCACTTGTGGTTTTGAACGGTTTTACGGCGCATTCAGGCCGGGCAAAAATACCGCTTTTCAACACACGTCGATCCTAGTTCGGCCCCTCCAAAAGAACCGCAGAGCCGACACGCATGAAGCGTGCCGCCACTGCGGACTCAGCTCTTTTGGTGGAGCCGCCGGGTACCGCCCCCGGGTCCGCTGCGTCTATTGCACGGCACAATTTATCGCCATAGCCGGGCAAGCCCGGCACCTCCTTATATAGGGAATCGGCGATTAATGTGAAGTGACCGGCCGGGATCCTCGGCCGGGCCCCGTTGCGGAGCCGAACCGGAATACCTACGTCACGCTCACGAAAAGCCAGGGAGGCCCTCTAAATGACCCGCAATCGCCTGATGACCGCGTTCCTTGCCCCGGTGGCGATCGCCTCGCTCTCGGCCTGCGGCGTCAACTCGATCCCGACCGCCGAGGAGGAGGCCAAGGCGCGCTGGGCCGACGTGCAGGCGGCCTATCAGCGTCGCGCCAACGTCGTCCCGAACCTGGTCGCAACCGTCAAGGGAGCGGCGTCGTCCGAGGGCCGGATCCTGACCGGGGTCACCGACGCGCGCGCCCGCGCGACCGCGATCAACATCACCACCGACGACCTCTCCAATCCGGAACGTCTCCAGCAGTTCAGCGCCGCGCAAAACCAGCTGACGCAGGCGCTCGGCCAGCTCCGCACGGTCGTCGAAGCCTATCCCGATCTCAAGAGCCAGGCGAATTTCTCCACTTTGATGGACCAGCTCGAGGGCCACGACAATCGCATCAACATTGCCATCCTCGACTATAATCGCGCGGTGCAGGCCTATAACACCCGCATCCGGACCTTCCCCGACGTGATCGGCGCCAAAATCTTCTACGGCGCCAAGCCGATGGCGACCTACCAGGCGACCACGCCGAATGCGCAGCAGGCGCCGACGGTGGATTTCGGCAACACACAGTAGAGAAAGCGTCGCGGAAGCGGCCGGAGGATGGTCTCGTAACATGAAAGTCGCGCGCCTCATCTTCCTCATCGCCCTGCTCGCCGCGCCGGCGGCAGCGCAGGAATTCCCCAGGCTCACCGGGCGCGTCGTCGACGCGGCCGGCCTTCTCGCTCCGGCGGAAGAGGCGGCGCTGACGCAGAAGCTCGAGGCGCTCGAACAAGGGAGCCGCCGCCAGCTCGTCGTCGCGACCGTCCCGGACCTCCAGGGCTATCCGATCGAAGATTACGGCTATCGCCTCGGGCGCCATTGGGGGATCGGCCAGAAAGGCGCGAACAACGGCATCATCCTGCTGGTCGCCCCGAAGGAGCGCAAGGTGCGGATCGAGGTCGGCTACGGGATGGAGCCGATCATCACCGACGCCTTCTCGAGCGTCCTCATTCGCGAGCGCATCCTTCCCGCCTTCAAGGCCGGCAACTACCCGCAGGGCATAAAGGCGGGCGCCGACGCTCTCATCGAGCAGCTCCAGGCGCCGCCCGAGGCGGCCGAGCAGCGTGCCCTGCAAGCCTCGGCGAAGGAACAGAAGCAGCGGGGCGGGCGGCGTTCCCGCGACGGTGGCGCCTCCCTCTTCCCGCTCATCTTCTGGGGCGTGATCATCTTCTTCATCGTCGTGCCGATGATCGGGCGGCGGCGCCGCGGTCGGCGCTTCGGCCCGGGCGGCGTGTTCCTCTGGGGACCAGGCCTGGGCGGCGGCTGGGGCGGCTCCGGCAGGGGCGGTTCCGGCGGCGGCTTCGGCGGCTTTTCCGGCGGCGGCGGCGGCTTTTCGGGCGGCGGCGGCTCGTTCGGCGGCGGCGGCGCATCGGGGGGATGGTGATGCTGAACCAAGCCGACCATGATCTGGTCACCGCCGCGGTCGCCAAGGCCGAACGGGCGAGCGACGGCGAGATCGTCACCGTCGTCGCGCCGCGCTCGGACGCCTATCACGACGTCGGCCTCCATTATGCCGTGCTGGCGATGCTGCTGGTGCCCACCGGAGGTGCGCTGATTCCCCAGGCCTGGCTCGATTGGGCGACAGGCATGGTCTTCGGCTGGAACGCGACCCTGAGCTTCCGCCTGCTGATGGTCCTGATGCTCGTCAAGATGGCGGTCCTGTTCCTGATCGTGCGCTACGCGCTCGCCTGGATGAAGCTGCGCATGGCGCTCACTCCCGCCGGCACCAAGGCGCGTCGGGTGCGGCGCCGGGCGGTGGAGCTGTTCAAGGTCGCGGCCGAGCAGCGTACCAAGGGCAGGACCGGGGTTCTCCTCTATCTGTCGCTGCTCGAGCGGCGGGCGGAGATCGTCGCCGACGAGGCCATCCATAGCCGGGTGACGCCGGACGTGTGGGGCGAAGCGATGGCGGCGCTCATCGAGCAGGTGAAGGCCGGCCGGCCCGGCGAGGGCATGGCGCTGGCGGTGGAGAAGATCGGCGCGGTGCTGGCCGAATGCCTGCCGCCCACCCTCGACAACCCCAACGAGCTGCCGGACCGGCTGATCGAGCTGTGACCCAGGCTCAGGGCGATCGGGAGGCCGAGACCGTCTGGAGCGGCCGGTTTCTCGAGGTCAGGAAAGAGGGGCGGTGGGAATATGTCGCCCGCACGCGCGGGGTCGGCGCCGCCGTCATCCTCGCCGTCGACGAAGGCGAGGTAATCCTGGTCGAGCAATATCGGGTGCCGCTCGGGGCGCGCTGCCTCGAGCTTCCCGCCGGCCTGGTCGGCGACGAGGAGGAAGGCGAGGAGATCGAGGCGGCCGCGGTCCGCGAGCTCGAGGAGGAGACGGGATATCGTGCCCGGCGGATGGTGACGCTCGGCCGCTTCCATGCCTCGCCGGGGATGTCGTCGGAGGGCTTCACCCTGCTCCGCGCGGAAGGGCTGGAGCGGACCGGCGAAGGCGGCGGCACCGGCGGCGAGGAGATCGAGGTCCACCGCGTCAGGCTCGCCGATGTGCCGGCCTTGGTCGAGCGCAGCCGCTTGGAAGGGACGGCGATCGACGCCAAGCTGCTGCTGCTGCTCGGGGCGGAATGGGGACAGTCACTTTTCCGGGCGCGGCAATAGAACAGGCACTGCCGAGCGGAAAAGCGATTGTCCCCTAGCGAAAATTGTCGGCGTAGGACTGGAGCTTAAGCTTCGTCTCGGAAGGCGGCACGAGATGGTAGGCGATGCCTTCGCGCTGCGCATAGGCTTTGGCCGCTTCGAGCGTGTCGAAGGTGAGCGTGACCTGGGACTGGGTGTCCGAGCCGCCGGACCAGCCGGTGAGCGGATCGGGACGGATCGGGCGCTGCGATTCGAACTCAAGCACCCATTCGTCGGCATGCGCCTTGCCGGATTGCATCGCGTTCCTGGACCGCTGGAATACGCGCGCCGCCATCTCTTCGCTCCTTGCCTGGCGACGGCCTGCCCAAGCCCGCCGCCGGAATCAACCTTTTCCCCGGGGAGGCGTCTTTTTCTTGGTCCTCAGCGTCGGATCGGCGGCCGCCGGATCGTCCGGCCAGGGATGTTTCGGGTAGCGCCCGCGCATCTCTTTGGCGACCGCCGCCCAGCTCCCCTTCCAGAAGCCCGGCAGGTCCCGCGTCGTCTGGATCGGCCGGCCGGCGGGGGAGGTGAGGCTCAGCACCAGCGGCACCCGGCCGCCGCCGACCGACGGCTGCTCCGCCAGCCCGAAGAGCGCCTGCACGCGGACCGTGACGGCCGGGCCGCCTTCGGCGTCATAGTCGATCTCATGGCCGCTCCCGGCGGGCGTGACGAAGGCCTCCGGCGTCAGCCTGTCGACCGTCTTGCGCCCTTCCCAGCCGAGCACGGCGTCGAGCATACCGCACAAGGCCGCCGCATCGATCTCGCCGAGCCGCCGCTTGCCCGCGACAAGCAGCGGCAGCCAGTCGTCGAGACGGGCGAGCAAAGCCGCATCGGACAGATCGGCGACGGCGGGGTCATATCCTCTCGCGAAAGCCGCTCTTTGCCGCAACGAATTCGCCGCCTCGCTCCAGGGGAGGAGGCCAAGGCCGTGATCGCGCACCCCCTCGACCAACAAGCGGGCGGCTTCCTCGGGCGCTACCTTGGCGTCGGAACCTTCGGCGAGCGTGATCGCGCCAAGCTTGCGGCCGCTTCTCGCCCGGACCGCGCCGGTGGCCGGGTCGAAGGCGAGCTCGGTGCCGCTCCGGATGCGGTCGCCGAACAGCCGCTCAACCGCCGCTTCGTCGATCGCGGCGGCGGAGAGGATGCGGGCGCCCGCGGCCGTGCCGCCGACCTCGGCCACCGCCAGCCATTGCTCGCGCGCCAGCAGCGAAAGCGGATCGAGCCGGAAGCCGCGTCCGCCGGCCGAGAGCCAGTCCGCCCCGTCCGCGCCGCGGCGTTTCGAGACCCGGTCGGGGAAGGCAAGGGCGACGCAGGCTCCCACGTTCCCCGGCGAAGGCCGGGGCCCAGTTGCCGCATCGGGCTGGACCCCGGCCTTCGCCGGGGAACGGAGGAGCGCGCCCCACCGCCGAGCTAATCCGCGTGCGGCTTCGGCCCGCCGGCCCTTGTCGCCTCGCCACCGCCTCAGCCTGAGTTCCAGGTCGACATCCCCGCCGCCGAGACCGCGTTCCGAGAGCAGCACCGCCACTTCGGCGGCGGTTCCTCCCCAGCCGCGCGCGCCGGCTTCGATCAGCATGTGGGCGAGGCGCGGCGGCAGGGGTAAGGCGGCGATCGCCCGGCCGTGCGCAGTCGGCCGTCGGTCCTCGCCGATCGCGCCCAGCGCAACCAACCGCTTGCGCGCTTCCTCGACGGCGGCTGCCGACGGCGGGTCGAGCCATCGGAGGGCGCGCGGATCGGCGAGGCCCCAGATCGCGCAGTCGAGGACGAGCGCGCTCAAATCCGCCTCCAATATTTCGGGCGGGTCGAAGCGCGGCAGGCCCGCCGTCGCCGCTTCCTCCCACAGCCGATAGACGAGGCCCGGCCCCTGCCGTCCCGCGCGTCCCGCACGCTGGGCGACCGCCGCCCGGCTGGCCCGCTCGGTGGCGAGGCGGGTGATGCCGGCGCCGCGGTCGTAGCGCGGCCGGCGGGCGAGGCCGGAATCGACGACGATGCACACGCCGTCGAGGGTCAGGCTGGTCTCGGCGATCGAGGTTGCGAGCACCACTTTGCGCCGGCCGGGGGAAGAAGGCGCGATGGCGGCGCGCTGGGCCGCCGGATCGAGGCTGCCGTGGAGGCGATGGAGGTCGACGTCCGACGGCAGCACGTCGAGCCGTTCCGCGGTGCGTTCGATCTCGGCGACGCCCGGCAGGAAGGCGAGCAGGCTGCCTCCCGCTTCAGCGAGGGCGCGGCGGATCGTCGCGGCCATCTCCTCCTCGATCCGTTTCTCGGCCGAACGGCCGACATGGCGCAGCTCGATCGGAAAGGCGCGGCCTTCGCTCTCGATCAGCGGGGCGTCGCTCATGAGCTTGGCGAAGCGCTCGCCGTCGAGGGTGGCGGACATCGCGATCAGCCTGAGGTCCGGGCGCAGCGCCGCCTGCGCGTCGAGGGCGAGGGCGAGGCCGAAATCGCTGTCGAGGCTGCGCTCGTGCACCTCGTCGAACAAGACGGCCGAGACTCCGGCAAGCTCCGGATCGGCCTGGATGCGGTTGCGGAAGATGCCCTCGGTGAGGACGAGGATGCGGGTCGCGGCCGAGCGCTTGCTGTCGAGCCGCGTCGCATAGCCGATCGTCCCGCCGACGCGCTCGCCGGCCAGCTCCGCCATCCGCTCGGCGGCGGCGCGGGCGGCGAGGCGGCGGGGCGAGAGCAGCAGGATCTCGCCGGTGCACCAGGGCTCGGCGAGGAGCGCGGGCGCGACCGCGGTGGTCTTGCCGGCGCCGGGCGGCGCGACCAGCACCGCGTTCGGGCCGGAGCGGAGCGCGGCGAGCAGGTCGGGAAGGACGGAGTGGATCGGGAGAGCTCCCCTCCCGCTTGCGGGAAGGGCCGGGGGTGGGGATGTGGTTGACGCGGGCACCGTGCCTTTTGCCCTAGTTCAATCCCACCCCTCAATCCCCTCCCGCAAGCGGGAGGGGAGGCTAATAGGCCCGGGCGATGGCGAACTCGACCGCTTCGACGAGCGCGGCCTTGGCCTTGCCTCCCGGGAAGGCGCCCAGCGCGTCGATCGCGCGCTGGCCGTAAGTGCGGGCGCGGGCGATGGTGTCGTCGAGCGCGCCGCTTGCCCGGAGCAGAGCCGTGGCGCGGACGAGATCCTCGTCGCGGCTGCGCTCGCCTTCCATTGCCTCGCCCCAGAAGCGCCGGTCGGCCTCGCCGCCGCGGGCATAAGCGAGGATCACCGGCAGGGTGACCTTGCCGTCGCGGAAATCGTCGCCGACGCCCTTGCCCATGGTGGTGGCGTCGGAGGAATAATCGATCGCGTCGTCGATCAGCTGGAAGGCGATGCCGAGGTTGCGGCCGTAGCTGTCGAGCGCCTGCTCGACCGCCTCGTCGCGCTCGGCGACTACCGCGGCGATGCGGCAGGCGGCGGCGAACAAAGCCGCGGTCTTGGCGCTGATGATCTCCAGATAATGGTCCTCGTCGGTGTCGATCCGGCGCTGGGCGGTCAATTGGTCGACCTCGCCCTCGGCGATCACCGCGGAGGCGCGCGACAGGATCCTCAGCACCTTGAGGCTGCCGTCCTCGACCATCAGCTCGAAGCTGCGGCTGAACAGGAAGTCGCCGACCAGCACGCTCGCCGGGTTGCCCCAGATGAGGTTGGCCGTCTGCCGGCCGCGTCTCAGGCCCGAGCCGTCGACGACGTCGTCGTGGAGCAGGGTGGCGGTGTGGATGAACTCGACCGCTGCGGCGAGCCGGTGGTGGCGGGTGCCGGGATAATCGAGCAACCGGGCGCAGGCGAGGGTCAGCATCGGCCGCATCCTCTTGCCGCCGCCGGCGATGAGGTGGCCGGCGAGCTCGGGGATCAAAGCGACCTTGCTCTGCATCCGCTCGAGGATGACCGAATTGACATGGTTGAGGTCGGCCGCGACCAGCTGGATCATCGGATCGAGCGAGGGCGGGCGGCTGGAGCCGAACGGATGGACGGTGGCGCTCATCGCTGGCGGCGATTTGCCCGCTTGCGCGTGCAAAGGCAAGGCGCGGCGCGACGGGCGCGAAGGTGGATCAATAACCGCTTCGCATCCGAATCTAAGCTGCTAAGGCGAGCCGCCAGGCGTGGGGATACAAGCGGCGCGGCGCCGCGGGGAGGGCAAGGTGCAACTGACCAGACGCGGTCCGCTGCTGATCGGCGCCGCCGTCATCCTGCCGCTGGCCATCCTGATCGCCATCCAGATCGCCTTCGCCTCCCGCGAGCAGCGACGGATCATAGAGGCGCGGGCGGTGGCCAGCGCCGAGAAGATGATCGTGGAAGCCGATTCCCGCCTCGCACGCTCGCTGGGCGCGCTCGATGCGCTTGCCACCGTCCCTTTCTTCGCCGACCGAAACCTGCAGCGTGCTTATGGCCGCACCCGCGATATTGCGGGCCTCGACCCCGACTGGGTGACCGTAAGCCTGGTCGATGTCGAGCAAGGCAGGGAGATTTTCGATCTGCGGCGGCCGCTGGGACAACCCCGCCCGCTGCCGGGCGGCAAAGCCCCCGCGGGGCCATTCCCCCAGGGCGCCTTTGTCGGAGAAGTGGGCGGCGACGGGCCGGGCTGCCCGTGCGTCCTCGTCCATCGCGTCATCATCGTGCGGCCGGGCCAACATCATTTGCTCACCGCAGCGATCGATCCGCGGCCGTTCCAGAGGCTCGTGGCGGCGGAAGCCCGGGACCGGAGGGTGGTCGGCATCGTCGACCGGCGCGGCAATTTCGTCGGCCGCTCGATCGGCTTTCGGGAGCAGCTGGGCAAGCCGGGCTCGGCCTCGCTGCGCCGGGCGGTCGCGGCAGGCAAAAAGCGGGGCATCTATCACGGGACGACGATCGAAGGCTTCGTCAACTATACGGCCTTCGCGAGATCTCCGCTGAGCGGCTGGTCGGCGCATATCGCCTTCGATCCAAGCCTGGTCGATGCGCCCCGCCGCCGCACGCTCGCCGCCGCCGGCTTCGCGACGCTCGCCACCTTGCTGCTCGCGATCTTCCTGATCTGGTTCACGCTTCGGCAGCTCGCCCAGGGCAGGCAAGTCGAGGAGCGGCTGCAGGACACGCAGAAGCTCGAAGCGCTCGGCCAGCTGACCGGCGGCATTGCCCATGATTTCAACAATCTGCTGACGCCGATCCTGGGCGGACTCGACCTTCTCGTCAGGAAGGACTCGCTCGACGAGCGGTCGCGGCGGCTGGCCGAAGGGGCTTTGGCGTGCGCCAGGAAGGCGACCAAGCTGACCGGCCAGCTGCTCGCTTTCTCCCGCCGGCAGCGCATGGAGATCCGGCCGATCGACCTTGTGGCCTTGTTCGGCGAGCTGAAGCCGCTTCTCCTCCAGTCGGTCGGGCCCGGGATAGAGATCGAGACCGACGTCCCCGAGGAGGCGCGCTGCGTCCTCACCGACGGCAACCAGCTCGAGCTGGCCCTGCTCAACCTGGTCGTCAATGCGCGCGACGCGATGCCCGCCGGCGGCAGGATCCGGATCGGCGCCTCGCTGTGCGCCGCCCGCGAGGGCGGGAAGGCGATGGTCGCCCTCATCGTCGCCGACAATGGCGAAGGCATGACGCCCGAAGTGCTGCGCCGCGCCACCGAACCCTTCTACACGACCAAGCCGCCGGGCAGCGGCACCGGCCTCGGCCTCGCCCAGGTCTACGGAATCGTCGAGCAATCGGGCGGCAGCCTGGCGATCGACAGCGAGCTCGGCAAAGGCACGATTGTCACCATGAAGCTGCCCGGCGGCGTGCTGCCGCCGCCGGCCGAGCCGCTCCAGCCCGGCGCCGGCGCGGGAGAGGCGGCGGCCGATGTGCGCATCCTGGTCTGCGACGACGACGATGCCGTGCGCGGCTTCGTCGCGCGCACGCTGGAGGATGAGGGCTATGCGGTCGAGGCGGTGGCCGACGGCCGCACCGCGATCGCGGCGATCCGCAACTCTGGCCACCATCTCCTGGTCGTGGATTTCGCAATGCACGGCATGACCGGCGCCGAGGTGGCGCGGCAGGTCCGCGCCTATCGCACGCCGCCGGCCATGCTGATGATCACCGGCTATGCCGACAATGAGATGCTGAACGAGATCGGCGACGGCATCCCCATGCTGCGCAAGCCGTTCGACGCGGCTGCTTTGCTCGCCGCGGTCAGGCAGGCCCTGGCCGGAGCGGCCCGCACACGGGAAGCCTGAGCCGGGCGAGGAGGCCGCCCAGATCCTCGCTCTTCTCGAGATGGATCGAGCCGCCGTAAATCTCGGCGACGTCGCGCACGATGGCGAGGCCGAGGCCGGTGCCGGGCTTCTCGATGTCGAGGCGGGCGCCGCGGTCGAAGATGCCGGCGCGCTCGACCTCGGCGATGCCGGGACCGTCGTCCTCGATCTCGATCTCGACGCATCCGGGCACGGCCGCGACGGTGACGAAGACGCGGCCGCCGCCATATTTGGCGGCATTCTCGATGAGGTTGCCGAGCATTTCGTCCAGATCCTGCCGCTCGACCCTGACCGCCGCCTTCCTGTCGCCGGCGAGATCGACCGTGACATGCGCGTAGAGGCGGCTGACGGCGCGCTCGACCGCTTCGAGCGACGGCCAGACGTCGGCGCGGGCCTGGGCGCTGGCGCGGCGGCCGATGGCGCGGGCGCGGGCGAGATGGTGGTCGATCTGGCGGCGCATCGTCGTCGCCTCGCGGCAGACCGTGTCGGCGAGGTCCGGGCTGCGCGCGGTGGCGGCGTTGGTGATGACGGTGAGCGGCGTCTTCAGGGCATGGGCGAGGTTGCCGGCGTGGCGCCGCGCCTCCTCGGCCTGCTGCTCATTATGAGCGAGGAGGGCATTCAGCTCTTCGGTGAGGGGTTCGATCTCGCGCGGGAAGCGCTCCTCGATCCGATGCTTCGCGCCCGAGCGGATCGCGGCGATCGCCTGGCGGACGCGCCTGAGCGGCCAGAGGCCGTAAAAGGCCTGCAGCACCGCCAGCACGATCAGCCCCAGGCCGAGGATGCCGAACGAGCGGATCATGGTGCGGCGCAGGACCGAGATTTGGGCGTCGAGGCCCTCCCTGCTCTGCGCCGCCTGGAAGCGCCACCGCACCCGCGAGCCGGGCAGCCGCACGTCGCGCTCGAGGACGCGCAAGGTCTCGGCCGGAAATTCGCGGCTGTCATAGGCGTGGACCCCGAAGTCGGTATGGCTCTTGTGCGTCTGGAGCCGCTGGTCCCACAGCGAGCGGGAGGGGAACGGCTCGAAACCGTCGCCGCTGATCTGGAAGTAGAGGCCCGAATAGGGCTCGAGGAACCTCTGGTCGGCGAGCTGGCGGTTGAGCAGCACCTCGCCTTCGGGAGCGATCTCGGCCGACGCGATCAGGGCGTTCAGCACATATTGGAGCTGGTCGTCGAAATTGCGGGTGATCGCCGAGGTCAGCACCCGGTCGAGCGCGATCCCGCCGCCGCCGAGCAGCACCAGGATCCACAGGGCCGAGATGCCGATCATGCGCTGCGTGAGCGACCCGGTCGAGCCGCGGCGGGGCGGGGGGAAGGAGGCGGACAGCTTCATCGCCCCGCCACTCCCGCGAGGGCGGACGGAGTCCGAACCTGGCACCCTCGTCCCATGGATTCCAGCCTTGGCTGGAATGACGGGGGTAGACGCCTCAATCGTCCGGATCCTCCAGCGAGTAGCCGAGGCCGCGGATGGTGGTGATGACGTCGGGGCCGAGCTTCTTGCGGATGCGGGTGACGAACACCTCGATCGTGTTCGAATCGCGGTCGAAATCCTGGTCGTAAATATGCTCGATCAGCTCGGTGCGCGAGACCACCTTGCCCTTGTGGTGCATCAGGTAGGAGAGCAGTTTGTACTCCTGGGCGGTGAGCTTCACCGGCTCGCCGGCCAGCGTCACCTTGCCGGAGCGGGTGTCGAGGCGGACTCCGCCGGCGGTCAGCTCCGAGCTTGCATTGCCCGAGGCGCGGCGGATCAGCGCGCGCAGCCTGGCGATCAATTCCTCGGTCTGGAAGGGCTTGGCGAGATAGTCGTCGGCGCCCGCGTCGAGCCCCGCCACCTTGTCCGACCAGCTGTCGCGGGCGGTCAGCACCAGCACCGGCACCGCCATCCCCTCCTTGCGCCAGCGGTCGAGCACGGTGAGGCCGTCTATCTCGGGCAGGCCGAGGTCGAGGATGATCGCGTCATAGCTCTCGGTCGAGCCGAGATAATGGCCGTCCTCGCCGTCGGTGGCGAGATCGACGGCATAGCCCGCGCCTTCCAGCGTCGCCCGCAGCTGGCGGCCGAGATTAGGCTCGTCCTCGACGATCAGAACCCGCATCGCACTCCCCTCTGGCTGGCATGGGCGGTCAGTCTAGCCGCCCAACCAGCGCGATTGCCAATGGTTTCATCGCGAGGAGGGGCGTTTCGCTCACGCGAAGCGGCACTGGCCCGTACCCCCGCCCGGCCTCTCATCCAGGATACGCTCTGTGGGAGGCCGGGTGGGGGCGCGGGCCGGTGCCGACTTGCCACTACACGGACGCTCAGTAGCCGGATTTGCCGACCACCTCGCCGGTGCGCGCGTCGACGTCGATCCAGATCACTTGGGCGCCGCGCATGAACTTGAGCCGGTAGACGCCCGCGTTGAGGTTCGGCTCGGGCCCGAGATATTGGAAGCCGCGCAGCCGCGCGGCGGGGACGATCCTCGCCTCGATGACGCGCAGCGGCATGAAGCGGCCGTCCTGGGTGGCGCGGGTGGCGGCGTCCTGCTCGCGGTCGCGCGGGCGGCCATCGGCCGGGCTCAGGGCCGTGGTGCCGAGGGCGGCCAGCAATAGGAGGGTACGCATGATCATCGCAATTCACATTTTCACAGGGAAGATGCGTGGCATAGCGGCGGCCCATTGAATAGGTCATGAATGTCTCCGCAGGCGGCGGGCAAGCCTTGTGTGCCGTCCGGGACGCCGTTCAAAATGCACGGGCGGCCCGCCGGGGGCTTGGATAGCGCCGCGCGCCATGCTCTTGGGCGACGGGCCGGAGCCAGGGAGCGCGATGATGGGCGGAGCGGGACGTTATTCGGGCTTGGCCGGCCTCGCCTTGCTCGCCGGCTGCGCGACCAAGCCGGCGCCCCCGCCGCCGCGGCCGGGGCCTTTGCCGCCGCCATCCGCCGCCCCCGCGCCGCCGCCGCCTTCGGCCGCCGCCCAGGATTGGCGCGACGTCTCCCTCTCTCCCGGAGAATGGAGCTACCGCGCCGCGGCCGGGGGATCGGAAGCGAGCTACGGACCCGCGGACGGCGCGGCGGGCTTCGTCATCCGCTGCGACCAGGCCGGCCGCCAGGTCGTGCTCGAGCGCCGTCCGGCCGGCTCTCCCGGCGGGATGACGCTCAGGACCTCCTTCGGCCTTTACGCCCTTCCCGCGGCGGCGCCGGTCACGCTGCCGGCGTCCGATCCGATCCTCGATGCCCTCGCCTTCAGCCGCGGCCGCTTCAGCGTCGAAGCGCCGGGTGTGCCCATCCTGGTCATCCCCGCCCGGCCGGAAGCCGCTCGGGTGGTGGAGGATTGCCGAAGTTGAAGTAGGTCTCCGGGGCTCGGCGAAGCAAAGAAGCTACCGCCAAAAAAAATGAAAACAAGTCTTGAACCGCGATTCGCGATGATTCATGTTCGCCTCGTCTTCAACCAGGCGAAAGGAGGTGATCCGATGTCTCATGGTTCAGCGCAGAGGTCGGTTCCGCTCGTTCGGGAGATGGAGGGCTAGCTCTTCCTGAAGGTCTTCCGGGCTGGAAGCATCCGGCCGCTGACCATGTTTGGAGGGTCGCCGGGCTCGGGCTCGGCGGCCCTTCGACTTGTCCGGCGCGGCTGATCGGCCGGCCCGCTTCGGCAACCTTGGCGGCCCTCGGGCGTTGATTGCGGGCCCGGATTCCGGGCCTGTTCGGGACGCAGGCGGATGGCCTTTTTCAGGACCAAGGACGTGCAGAGCGACCGCAGCGTCGATCAGGACGCCCGCGCCCAGCGCCGCCAGCAGCAGCAGACCCAGCAGCAGATGCTCGACCGGCACAAGGACGCCGCGCCCGCGCCCGTCCGGCAGCGCGCCTGAAGCATCCTGGAAGAACAGGATTGCATCGCTCTTTTCCCTGCCAGTGCGCGCCCGTTCGCGCATGTCTCGGCCCGGTCACCGGATCGTCACCGGAACGACGCACGCCTGCCATACGTTCTTACCCATGATGATCGGCAAGATGGCATCGGATCAGGGCCGCGCCCGCGGACTCTATGACGAGCAGCTCCAGCGCAGGCAGCAGGAGAAGCTGCTGGTGCGCGGCGCCCCGGATGCAGCGGCGGAGGCGCCGAGCCGCGAAAGCGGATCGGCTTTGTTCGGCGCCGGCCGGGGCCGGGCGGAGCCTTAGCAGGCGGTCGACCCGGCATCGCCATCGCCAGGCTCGGCATCTCGCCGCCCCCGGGCAGGGAACCCTTAGCCGCGCCGCTCGTCTGTTACGCATCAGTTACGAGGGCTGGAGACCGAAATGGCAGATTCAAAATCCTCCGACCGGACCAAGAGCGGCAAAAGCGGCTCGAAAAAGCAGAGCGGCTCCACCGCCAGCATGTTCCCCGACGCGCTCAGGGAAGCCGGCCTGAAAGCGGCCGAGCTGGCCCAGAATCCGGTCGCCCGCTCGATGCTCGCGGCCGGGCTGGTGACCGCGGCGGCGGCGCTCACCGCCAACGCCAAGGTCCGCGCCACCGTGCGCGAGGCGAGCCGCGACGCGCTCGACACCGCCGAGGCGGCGGCCGACAGCGCCGGCAAGATCGGCGCGGCCATCGTCACCGCCGCGACCGAAGCGGTGCGGCGGCTGCTCGCGGCAAGCGGCGACGGTGGCGGCGCGCGCGGCCGCGCGAAAGCAGGCGGCGCGAAGGCGCGCGGGGCCAAAGCAGGCGCGGCAAAGCCCCGGGCGGCGGCGTCGCGCGGTGGATCCAAGACGAGATCGGGCGCCCGAGCCAAGCCGGCTGCCGAGGGCAAGCCCGCCGCGCGCGCGGCGCGTGCCAAGCCGAGCGCCGCCGGCAAGACGGGCTCGGCGAAGAGCGCCCCGGCGAGGAGCGCTCCGGCCAGGAAAAAGCCGCCTAAGAGGAGCTCCTCGCGCAAGCCAGGCGGCGCCAAGCCGGCCGGCGCGGGCTCCGGCGGAACGCCCGCCGGCGGCTGAGCCTTCCCTTCGAGGGATAAAAAAGGGCGCCCCGGGAGGGGCGCCCCGCTTTTTAGGTCGGCGACAGCGGCTTCAGCGGCAGCGGCGGGTGCTGCGGTTGCGGGCGATCTCGCGGCCGGCGAGCGCGCCGGCAGCGGCGCCGATGACGGTACCGACGGTGCGATGGCGGCCGCCGTCGACCGCGCGCCCGACCAGCGCGCCGGCAGCGCCGCCGACGATGATGCCGACCGTGCCGTTCGAGCGCCGGCAGCGCAGGCGGCCGTGGGAATCGCGCCACACCTTGCCGTGATAATAACCGTCGCTGCGGGCGGCGACGGCGGCACTGGGTATCGCCGGCACCGTCAGGGTGACGGCGGCGAGAGCGAGAGCGAGTTTACGCATAACTTTGGTCCTTCCACCTTGGTAATTCGCGGGATCAACGCCCGCTTGCCGCGGGAGTTTCATGAACCCCGGACAACGAGTTTCGCCTCGGGCGGCAATGTAGCCGTCCGGTCGATCTTTCGCGCTCAATAAGCGCGAGCCTGGGCGCGGGCCCGGGCGTTGAACTGGGTGCGGCTCATCCGCGTCACCAGCCCGTCGGCGCTGCGGTAGAGCGACGAGATCGGCACCCGCACGCGCTGGCCGCCATTGACCAGGACGGCGCTGTCGGCGCTCACCGACTGGACCGTGCCGATCCGCCGGCCGCGCGAATCGCGGACGCTCGCGCCGACCCCGACATCGGCCCGCGTCGCGACGTAAAGCCTTGTATCGGCTGCACGATTGGCGGTGCGGTCGACCGTATCGACGGTGCGGTTGATATCATTGTGGACCGAGTTCACCGTGTCGCGGACCGGCACGTTGACGCCGACCCCGACGCCGGTCTCGGTGCCGACGCTGACCTGCGCCATGGCCGGCGCGGCGGCGAGCGCGGCGGCTGCGACGAGCAGCCTGGTCTGAATACGCATGTGAGATCTCCCGGGTTGGGGGCGCACGCCCCTGGACAGGAGATCAACGCCCCGCCCTGCGGAGTCGGTTCAGTAGGCGCGATGAGCCGTGGCGAAGGGCGGACGAGCCGGAAGCCGAATCGCCCGCCTAAAGCACATATTTGCTCAAATCGGTGTCGCGGGCGATCTCGGCGAGCTGTGTCTCGACATAGGCGGCGTCGACGGTGACGCTCTCGCCCTTGCGCTCCTCGGCCTCGAAGCTGACGTCCTCGAGCAATTTCTCCATCACCGTCTGCAGGCGGCGGGCGCCGATATTCTCGATCTGGCCGTTCACCTCGGCGGCGATGCGGGCGATGGCGCGGATGCCGTCGTCGGTGAAGCTGACCGTGACGCCCTCGGTGGCGATCAGCGCGCTATATTGCTCGGTCAGGCTCGCCTGGGTGGCCGACAGGATGCGGACGAAATCCTCTTCGGTCAGCGCCTTCAGCTCGACCCGGATCGGCAGGCGGCCCTGCAGCTCGGGGAGGAGGTCGCTGGGCTTGGCGACGTGGAAGGCGCCCGAGGCGATGAACAATATATGGTCGGTCTTCATCGGCCCGTATTTGGTGGCGACGGTGGTGCCTTCGATCAGCGGCAGGAGGTCGCGCTGGACGCCCTCTCGCGAAACCGAGCCGCCCCGCACGTCCGAGACGGCGATCTTGTCGATCTCGTCCAAAAAGACGATGCCGTTCGCCTCGGCGTCGGCCAGAGCGGTGCGGTTGACGTCGTCCTCGTCGAGGCGCTTGTCCGCTTCCTCCTCGCACAGCCGCGTCCAGGCGTCGCGCACCTTCAGCCGGCGCTTCTTCCGCGGCTGCTGGCCCATCGCCTTCGACATCATGTCGGAGAGGTTGATCATGCCGATCTGGCCGCCCGCGCCGGGTATCTCGAACGGCATGTTGGGCGCCTCGTTGACCTCGACCTCGACCTCGCTGCCTTCGAGATGACCGTCGCGGAAGCGCTGGCGGAAGCTGGCGCGGGTCGCCTCGCTGGCGCCCTTGCCGGTCAAGGCGTCGAGCAGCCGCTCCATCGCCGCTTCCTCGGCGGCATCGCGGACCGCGGCGCGGCGGCGGTCCTTCTCCAGCCGCACCGCTTCCTCGACCAGGTCGCGCGCGATCTGCTCGACATCGCGGCCGACATAGCCGACCTCGGTGAACTTGGTCGCCTCGACCTTGACGAACGGCGCGTCGGCGAGCTTGGCGAGGCGCCGGCTGATCTCGGTCTTGCCGCAGCCGGTCGGGCCGATCATGAGAATGTTCTTGGGGGTCACCTCCTCGCGCAGCTCGTCGGACAGCCGCTGGCGCCGCCAGCGGTTCCTGAGCGCGACCGCGACCGCGCGCTTGGCGTCGGTCTGCCCGACGATATGGGCGTCGAGGGCGGCAACCACGGCCTTTGGAGTGAGATTGTCGTTCATGTAAGCTTGCGTGCCCGTATTCTGTGCTCTTGCCGGTCTAGATGGCCCGGCGGCGGACGGAATCAAGCGAGGCCGTGCAGCGAAGCCGGCCGCCAGCCGTTGCTTGCCTGGCAAGGAGGTGAGGCCGCATGCCCAAGGACGACATCGTAGCCCGGGTCCGTGAGCGCACGCCTTCCTGTGCGAAGGTGGGCTTGTTCGACGTGGACGGGATCTTCCGCGGCAAATATCTCAATGCCGACAAGCTAGGCTCGGCGCTCGATAAGGGTTTCGGCTTTTGCGACGTCGTGCTTGGCTGGGATTCCAGCGACCAGCTGGTCGACAATCTCGCCTTCACCGGCTGGCACACCGCTTATCCGGACGCCGAGGCGCGGCTGCTGCCGGAGACGGAGCGGGCGATGCCGTTCGAAGGCGGCATGCCGCTGATCCTCGGCGAGTTCGCCGGCGCCGCCGAGGCGATTTGCCCGCGCGGCCTGCTGCGCCGGGTGCTGGCGCGGGCCGCGGTCTCCGGCTTTACGGTGAAGGCCGCCGCCGAGTTCGAATTCTTCGTCTTCGAGGAGACGCCTCAATCGGTTCGCGACAAGGGCTATCGCGACCTGAAGCCGATCACGCCCGGCAATTTCGGCTATTCGATGCTTCGCTCGGGTGTCCATGCGGAATTCTACCACCAGCTATGGTCGACCTGCGAGGCGATGCGGATCGAGTTGGAGGCGCTGCATACCGAAACCGGTCCGGGAGTGATCGAGGCGGCGATCCGGGTCGACGAGGCGCTGGAGGCGGCCGACAAGGCGGCTTTGTTCAAGACCGTCGCCAAGATCTTGTGCCAGCGCCGCGGCTGGATGGCGACCTTCATGGCCAAATGGTCGCGCGACTGGCCGGGCCAGTCGGGCCACCTCCACATGTCGTTGCTCGACGCGAAGACCGGGGAGCCGCTCTTCTACGACGAGCGCAAGCCGCTCGCCATGTCGGACGCCATGCGCTGGTTCGTCGGCGGTCAGCAGGCGCTGATGCCCGAGCTGCTGGCGATGATCGCGCCGACGGTGAACAGCTACACCCGCATGATCCCGGGCTTCTGGGCGCCGACGGCGGCGACCTGGGGCTTTGAAAACCGCACCTGCGCCCTGCGCGTGATCGGCGGCTCCGAAAAGTCGCAGCGGGTCGAATACCGGATCGGCGCGGCGGACATAAACCCATATATCGCGCTCGCCGCCGCGATCGGCTCGGGCCTGTGGGGAATTGAGCACCGCATCGAGCCCGACACGCCGATCGAGGGCAATGCCTATGCGGTGGAGACGGCGGTGGAGCGGGCGCTGCCCTCCACCCTGTGGGAGGCGGCGCAGCGGTTGAAGGGGTCGCCGGCGGCGCGCGAATTGTTCGGCGGCGAATTCGTCGACCATTACGCCGCCACCCGGGAGTGGGAGGAGCGCGAGGCGCGCAAGGCGATCACCGACTGGCAGCTCGCCCGCTATTTCGAGATTATCTGAGGCGGCATGGACGATCTTGTCTGCATCTCCCCCGTCAACGGGCGCGAATATGCCCGGCGGGCGCTGACCGCTCCGGTGGAGGTGGACCGCGCGCTCGAGCGGGCGCGACAGGTGCAGCCGGAATGGCGCCGAGTGCCGCTCGCGGAGCGCTGTGCCGTCATGCGGCGCTTCCTCGAAGCGATGGAGCGGCTCAACCCCGACATCGTGCCGGAGCTGGCCTGGCAGATGGGCCGTCCGGTCCGCTACGGCGGCGAGCTGCGCTCGCTCAAGGAGCGGGTGGAGGCGATGATTGCGCTCGCGCCGGAGGCGCTGGCCGAAGCGGGCGAGCCGAACCGCCGCGTCGGGCGCGTGCCGGCCGGCCTGGTGCTCGTGGTCGCGCCCTGGAACTATCCCTTCCTTACCGCCGCCAACACGATCGTACCGGCGCTGCTCGCCGGCAATGCGGTGATCCTCAAGCATTCGGCGCAGACGGTACTGGCGGGTGAGCGCTTCGCCGAGGCGCTGGCGGCGGCGGGCCTGCCGGAGGGACTGTTCGCGAACCTCTTCCTCAGCCACGAGCAGACGGCGCGGCTGCTCGGCTCGGGCCTGGTCGACCATGCGACCTTCACCGGCTCGGTCGAAGGCGGCCATGCCGTCGAGCGGGCGGCGGCGGGATCCTTCACCACGCTGACGCTGGAGCTGGGCGGCAAGGATCCGGCCTATGTGCGGCCGGACGCCGATCTCGGCGGCGCAATCGAAGCTCTGGTCGACGGCAGCTTCTACAATAGCGGCCAATCCTGCTGCGGGGTCGAACGCCTCTACGTGCACGAGGCGGTCTGGGAGCCTTTCCTCGACGGCTTCGTCGAGGCCGCCCGAACCTACAGGCTCGGCGATCCGCTCGATCCGGGGACCAGCCTGGGTCCGATGGCCAATGCCAAGGGGGCGGCCCAAGTGCGCCGGCAAGTCGCGGCGGCCGTCGAGGCCGGAGCCCGAACGCACGTGCCCGGGCAGCTTTTTCCCGCCGACAAGGGCGAAGGCCCCTATCTGATGCCGCAGGTGCTGACGAAGGTCGATCACTCAATGGCAGTGATGAGGGAGGAGACGTTCGGCCCCGTCATCGGCCTGATGCCCGTCGCGGATGACGCCGAGGCGGTGCGGCTGATGAACGACAGCGCTTACGGCCTCTCCGCGTCGATCTGGACCCGCGACCTCGAAGCGGCCGAGCGGCTGGCGGCGCAGGTCGATGCGGGCACGATATTAGCCAATCGCTGCGACTATCTCGATCCGCTGCTCGCCTGGACGGGCACCAAGCTTAGCGGTCGCGGCGCGTCGCTGGGCCGCTACGGCTTCGACGGCGTCACCCGCCCCAAATCCCTGCACCTGCGGAGCATCTGATGGTCCTGCCCCACGCCAACTGGAACTATCCGACCGCGATCCGTTTCGGCGCCGGCCGCATTGCCGAGCTGCCCGAGGCGTGCCGCACGCTCGGGATCGAGCGCCCGCTGCTCGTCACCGACCCGGCGCTGGCGGAAATGGCGATGGTGAGGGAGGCGCTTGCCGTCACGGGGGCGGGACTGTTTTCCGGCATTCACGCCAACCCGGTCGGCGGCGACGTGGCGGCGGGTCTCGCCGCCTGGCGCGAGGGCGGCCATGACGGCGTCATCGCCTTCGGCGGCGGCAGCGCGCTCGACGTCGGCAAGGTGGTCGCCTTCATGTCCGGCCAGACGCGGCCGCTGTGGGACTTCGAGGACAAAGCCGATTGGTGGACCCGCGCCGAGCCCGCCGGGATCGCGCCCATCGTCGCCGTCCCGACCACCGCCGGTACCGGCTCGGAAGTGGGGCGCGCGGGCGTCATCCTCGACGAAAGCCAAAGCGTGAAAAAGATCATCTTCCACCCGAAGATGCTGCCGTCGATCGTGATCCTCGATCCAGAGCTCACGGTCGGCCTGCCGCCGCACATCACCGCCGCCACCGGCATGGACGCGCTGTCACACTGCCTCGAAGCCTATTGCGCTCCCGGTTTCCACCCGATGGCCGACGGCATCGCCGCCGAGGGGATGAAGCTGATCGCAAGGTGGCTGCCGCGGGCCGTCGAGGAGGGCGCCGACGTCGAGGCGCGGGGCCACATGCTCGCCGCCGCCGCGATGGGCGCGACAGCCTTCCAAAAGGGGCTCGGCGGCATGCACGCCTTGTCCCATCCGATCGGCGCGCTCGCCGGCACCCATCACGGCCTCACCAACGCGGTGTTGATGCCCTATGTGCTCGCGTTCAACCGGACCGCTATCGAGAGGCGCCTGTCGCGGCTTGCCGGCTATATCGGGCTGGACGACGCTTCGTTCGACGGCTTTATGGCCTGGATCCTCGACCTGCGCCGTCGCCTCGCGATACCGCACAGCCTAGCCGAGCTTGGGATCTCCGGGGACGACGTCGCCCGAATCGCCGCCATGGCGGAGGAGGATCCGTCGGCGGGCGGCAATCCGCTGCCCTTCGATGCCGCCGCCGCGCGGGCGGTGCTCGGCGCCGCGATGGCGGGACGGATCGGCTAGGCAACCCCCTCAATCGCCTCCACGGTCAAATTGCCGTTGGTGTAGACGCAGATGTCGGCGGCGATCTGCATCGCCTTGCGGGCGATCGCCTCGGCATCCTCCTCATAGTCGAACAAGGCGGTGGCGGCGGCGAGGGCGAAATTGCCGCCCGATCCGATCGCCGCGACGCCCGAGCCGGGATCGAGCACGTCGCCATTGCCGGTGAGGACGAGCGTCACCTCCTTGTCGGCGACGATCATCATCGCCTCCAAATTGCGGAGATATTTGTCGGTCCGCCAGTCCTTGGCGAGCTCGACCGCGGCCCGCATCAGCGCACCGTGATGCTGCTCGAGCTTCTTCTCCAGCCGCTCGAACAGGGTGAAGGCGTCGGCGGTCGCGCCGGCGAAGCCGCCGATCACCGATCCGTCGCCCAATCGCCGCACCTTCCTGGCGTTGGGCTTGATGATCGTCTGGCCGAGCGACACCTGGCCGTCGCCGGCGACGACCGCCTTGCCGTTCTTCCTGACCGCAAGGATCGTCGTCCCGTGCCAGCTTTCCATATCAGCTCCCGCTCCTGGTCGGAGGCTATGTGGGAAGGCGGCAACAGGGGTGCAATACGGACCCCCCTCTCCCGCTTTCCGCGGAAGAGGGGCTGCTCGTCACGCCGCCTCGTCGGCTTGCGCCTTCTTCGGCTTCTTGACGGCGTCCTTCACCTCCTTGACGGCGGCGACGATGGCGGGGGCGTTGGCGAGGATGATCGGGATCGCCTTCGCCAGGCGCTTCAGGGTGGATTTCAGGGACATGTTGTTCTCCTTCTCTTTCTTCGACCCGGTTGCTCGACATCCGCGCCTGCGCGAATCGATTGCGAGTCGTGGGGAACATAAGCAGAACAGAGGGCTGTAGGAAAATGAAATCTTCGCTGCCCGGGCGGGACGATGCCGCGACCACGCTCTTCACGATTCCGCCTGACAGGCGCGGCGGCCCCGGCTAGCCTCCCGCCATGGACCTCATCCTCTTTCTCCTCGTCCTGGCCGCTCTCTACGCGCTGCACAAACGGCATTCGGCGCGGTTCGAGCGGCTGGAGCAGGAGCTCGAGCTGCTGCGCTGGGGCTCCGGCCAGGGGTCCGCCGACCTTGCCGGGCCGATGCCCGAAGCGCGGCGACCGGCGGTCATCGTCCGAACCGCGGCCCCGCTCGAGGTTGGGGAATCGGTCAAGCGTCCCTGGCTGGACGAAGCCGCGCCGGAGGAGGCGCAGGAGGAGAAGGAGCAGGAGACGCTTTCCGCGCCCGCGGCCGTCCAGGAGACGCTGGCGATGCTGTTCGAGCGGTTCGTCGGCGGGCGGCTGCTGATCTGGATCGGCGGCATCGCGCTCGCCGTCGCCGGCCTGTTCCTGGTCCGCTATTCGATCGAGATCGGCCTCGTCACGCCACCGGTCAGGATGATCATGGCGGCGGCGTTCGGCCTCATCCTGCTGGGCGCTGGCGAGTTCGCCCGCAGCCGGCCGGGCTCCGCCCTCGATCCCCGCATCGCCCAGGCGCTGGTCGGCGCCGGCATCCTCGTCCTCTATGCCGCGCCTTACGGCTCTTTGGTCCTTTACGGGCTGATCTCGACGGGGACGGCTTCGGCGCTGATGGTGATGGTCACCGCCGTCGCCCTCATATTATCGCTGCGCCACGGCGCGCCGACCGCGGTGATGGGCCTTGCCGGCGGCTTCGCGACGCCGCTTCTGGTCGGCGATCCCGATGCCGGGGCGGTGCCGCTCCTCGCCTATCTCGGCCTGCTCGACATCGCCCTGTTCACCATCGCCCAGCGCCGCGGATGGACCTGGCTGGCGGCCGCCGCAATGGTGCTGAGCTTCGCATGGACGGCCTGGCTGATGTTCGCGCCGGTCGACGATGCGCTGGCCGGCGGCCTGTTCGTGGTCGGCCTGTCGATCGCCGCGTCGCTGGCCCGGCCCGGAACCGGCTGGCAGCTCGATTTCCTCCGCCCGGCGGGCCTCGGCCTTATCCAGCTTACGCTGCTGGTGGCGCGGACCGACCTCGGGGCGGCCGCCTGGGGCCTGTTCGGCGCGCTCGCCGCCGCCTCCATCCTGCTGTCGGCCCGGCGGCCGGAATATCGTCCGCTGCCCGCCTTCGCGCTCGCCTTGGCGCTCATCCTGCTCGCGTCCAAGGCGTTTGCGATCGTCGACCCCGACCCGCTGGTGCCGTGGGTGGCGGCCGCGATCACGGCCTTGTTCGGCCTCTCCGCTCTGCCCGGTGCGCTGCGCGGCGAAGCGCGGCTGATGTGGACCGCGATCGGCGCCGGCGCCTTCGCCGGTCCGGTCGTCATCCTGAGGGTGCTGCGCCCCGAGCTGCTCGATCGGCCCTCATGGGCGGGGCTGACGATCCTCCTCGCCCTCGGCGCCGCCTTCCTGGCCTGGAGCAGGCGCAATGACGCGGCGGCGGAAAAGGCGGACAGGCCGCTGTTCATCGCCGCCGCCGCGAGCCTGCTCCTCCTCGGCATCGCCGCTTACGACCTCGTCCCGCGCGAGCTGCTGGCGAGCGCATGGCTGCTGCTCGCCGCCGGGACCGCGTTTGCCGCGTTGAAGCTCGGCGACCGCGGCCTGTCGCTCCTCGCGCTGATCGCGGCCGGCATGGCCGCCTGGTGGACGATGGCGATGGTGCCCGGCCTGTGGACCACCCTCGCCGGCTCGATCGCGGGGGAGCCGGCTTTGGTCACCGGCCTGCCGTCCCAGGCCGACACGCTCAAGCTCCTGGTCCTGCCGGCGCCCTTGCTGTTCATCGCCTGGCACTGGCTTCCGGATCATTTCCCCTGGCCGCGGCGCGCCCTGCTCGCCGTCGCCGGGCTGTTCCTCGGCTGCGCCGCCTACACATATTTCAAGCACATCTTCGCACTGGCGAGCCTGGACGATTTCGCCGAGCGCGGCTTCGCCGAGCGGCTGCTCATCACCCAGGCGCTGTTCCTCGCCGGCTGGCTGCTCGGCGGCGGACGGGTGCGGCTGCCCTGGCTCGACGCGGGCCAGATCCGGATCATCGGCACCATCCTCACCGGCCTCGCCGCCGCACGCCTCGTCTGGTTCGACATGATCATCCACAATCCGGCGCTGGTGACGCAGCGGGTCGGCGGGATGCCGGTGCTCAGCCTGCTCGTCCCGGGTTATCTGCTCAGCGCCTTCTGGCTCTACGCGGCGCGCCGGCGGGCGGCGAGCGAGGCCGTCTCCGGAATCTGGCTGGCTTTGTTCCTCGCCGCCCTGATCGGCGGGGTGATGCTGATGGTCCGCCAGCTCTTCCAGGGCGCGGTGCTGACCGGGCCGGACGTGCCGACCTCCGAATTCTACGGCTATTCGCTGGCCGGGCTGCTGCTCTCGATCACCCTGCTGCTGGCCGGGATCCGCCTGCCCGACAAGGCGCTGCGCATCGCCGGCCTCGGCCTGCTCACCGCGACCATCGTCAAGGTCTTCATCGTCGACGCCGCCGCGCTCGAGGGGATTTTGCGCATCCTCTCCTTCCTCGGCCTCGGCATTGCCCTTATCGGCATCGGCAAGCTCTACGCGACCGTTCTCGACGCGGAGGCGCGGCCGAAGGAGGCGTGACGCGGAAAGATACCACCGGGCGATGATGAATCGGAGGCGAAGGCGATGAACCAGAAGAAGAGGAGTGAGCGCCCGGCCCCGGCGCCGGAGGGGTCCGATCCGTGCATCGCGCATCGCGAGGCGCTGCTCGACGAGGCGCTGGAGGAATCCTTCCCCGCCAGCGATCCGCCGTCGATGGCGTGGCCGCCGGCCAAGAGCTGGTGACGGCCTCCGATGCCCCGCATCCTCTATTGCGGAATCAATGGTCGGGGCGACTGGATTCGAACCAGCGACCCCCACACCCCCAGTGTGATGCGCTACCAGGCTGCGCTACGCCCCGACCAGAGGACCCATCGAAATGCTATTTCGATGGGAACCCCAAGGGGGCGATTTAGGTCCGGAGGTCCGCGAAGGCAAGCAGCGGTTGACAGGCTGCGCGGCAAGTTTAGTTTCGAAATGAAACTTGTCCCAGAGGAAGAATCATGGCGTTGGAAACGCGTTACGGGGTGGCGGGCGCGGCGGATCTGGCCGGGCTGAGCGGCCTCGAAATGCTCGAGGCGATGATCGCCGGACGGCTGCCGGCGGCGCCGATCGCGGGAACGCTCGGCTTCCGCCTGGTCGAGGTCGAGCAAGGCAAGGCGGTATTCGAGGGCGAGCCAAATTCCGGCCTGCTCAACCCGCTCGGCAGCGTCCATGGCGGCTGGGCGCTGACCCTGATCGACAGCGCCACCGGCTGCGCGCTGCACACTCTGCTTCCGGCGGGAGTGGGCTATTCGACGGTCGAGACCAAGGTCAACTTCACCCGCCCGATCGCGCCCGGCGGCGGCACCGTCCGCTGCGAGGGCCGGGTGGTGAGCAAGGGCCGGCAGATCGCCACCGCCGAGGCCCGCTTGCTGTCCGCCGACGGCAAGCTCCTCGCCCACGGCACCTCGACCCTGATCATCCTCGAGCCGCGGCAGCCTTGAAAGGCGAGCGGTGGCGGAATCCCCCGCTCCCGCCGGGATATTATTGGATCGATCGTCCGGTTACTGGATCGAGTCGCCCGAATCCCCGATCACCCATTTGCTGACCGCGCAGACGTTGACGCGGCGCTTCACATGCTCGGCCTTGTTCGCCATCACCGCCTTGAGGTCGTAATAGCATTCGGCAGTACCGTTATCGATGTTGGCGGTCTTGGTGGTGCCCGAGGGGATGGTGCCGTCGCCGAGCAGATCCTCTTCCCAGATCGTCGAGGTGACCGGCGAGGCGTAGAGGTTGTAGATCGACTGGCTGCTGACATTGTCGACCACGACCTTGCGGTTCTTGCCATCCGCGGCGAATGCGACGGACGAGAGCGACATCACGGCCGCGAAGGCCATCACGGCGAATGCTTTCTTCATAACAACCTCCCTTTTGCAGCGAACTGCGTTCAACCCCGGTTGCGTCGACTTTAATCCCGCCTTTTCCGGGTGGAAAGGGCAATTCCGCGACCGCGCCCCGATATCGAACCGGGGTGCGGCAGCGCAGTCACACCTGCGCTGCTCATTCGCCGATGACGGTCTGGAGAAATTCCGCCCGCCACGCCTTGACGCTCATCATCTCGATCGTCGCTCCGGCCAGGGGCGCCATCAGCTCGGGGATCTTCTTCGAATGGGCGTCCAGCGCGTCCTGGTCGCGCCAGGCCTCGCTGATGCGGAGCAAATTGGGGTCCATGAGATCGATCGAATATGCGTAGCGCTCGCACCCGTCTTCCTGGCGCGACGCCTCGACATTGCCGGCCAGCGCGCCGCGCAGCCTCTCCAGCTCGCCGTCCCCGAAGCGTACCTCGCCCGTCACGATGATCATCTTGCCATCTCCCTGCTGGTCCTCGCCGCCATGGTAGAGCGCCGGCCGCCTTGCGCAAAGTGCCGCCACCATGATAGTCGCCCGCGCTTCCGGATAAGCGCTCGCGCGCCGACCCCTCTCAGGTAAAATATCCCATGTTCGCATCCCCCGCTTATGCCTCATCCGGACCGATGTCGTCGGGCATGGCCGGGATTATCGGCCTCGCCCCCTGGCTGCTGATCATCCTTATCATGTACATGCTGCTCTTGCGGCCGCAGCAGCAGGCGGTGAAGCGGCTGCGCGCCAAGATCGCGGCGGTGAAGAAGAACGACGTCGCCGTCACCAGCGGCGGCCTGATCGGCAAGGTCGTCCGGGTGGACGAGGCCGAGGTCGAGCTCGAAATCGCGTCCGGGGTCAAGGTGAAGGTGGTGAAGACGATGCTGTCCGATGTCCGGCCGTTCGGCGCCAAGCCGGCGAACGACTGAAACCATGCTCGATTTCCCGCGCTGGAAGGTCTGGGGCATCAGCCTCCTCTGCCTGGTCGGGCTGCTCTTCGCGGTGCCGAGCTTCTTCCCCGAATCCCAGGTCGCGAAATGGCCGAGCTGGATCCCCAGCGCGCGGATCAGCCTCGGCCTGGACCTCGCCGGCGGCAGCCACCTCCTCCTCGAAGCGGACACGCGCGACGTCGCCAAGCAGCGGCTGGAGCAGATGCAGGAGACGATCCGGGTCGGCTTGCGCCGCCATTCGCCGCCGATCGCGATCGGCGACATCTCGACCAATGGCGGCCGCCTCACCTTCATGGTGCGCAACCCCGCGCAGGCCGACGCGGCGTTCGAATTCGCGCGCAGCCAGACGCAGCCGGTCGGCCTCGGCCCGCGCGACTGGACGGTCAGCATGGTCGACCAGAACCGGATCGTGATGACTCCGACCCAGGCCGGCCTTAACGATGCGCTGGACCGGGCGATGTCGAGCGCGCGCGAGGTCGTCTACAACCGCGTCGATCCGGACGGCACCAAGGAGGTGACCGTCATCCGCCAGGGCTCCGACCGTATCCTCGTCCAGGTGCCGGGCCTGCAGGATCCCGAAGGGCTGAAGGCCCTGCTCGGCAAGACCGCCCGGCTCGAGTTGAAGCTGGTCGACCTCACCGCCGATCCGGCGCAGGTCCAGGCCGGCCGCGCGCCGGTCGGCAGCCAGGTCCTGCCGATGGCGGAAGGCGGCGGCCGGATCGCGGTCCAGCGCCGCGCCATCGTCAGCGGCGACCAGCTGATCGACGCCAAGCAATCGTTCGACCCGCAGGACAACCGCCCCGGCGTCAGCATCACCTTCGACGGCCGCGGCGGCCGGGCCTTCGGCAAGGTGACGCAGGAAAATGTCGGCAAGCCGTTCGCCATCATCCTCGACGACGTCGTCCTCTTGGCGCCCAACATCAAGGAACCGATCCTCGGCGGCCAGGCGTTCATCTCGGGCAGCTACACGGTCGCGTCGGCGAACGATCTTGCCGTCCAGCTGCGTTCGGGCAAGCTGCCGGTGAAGCTCACCGTGATCGAGGAACGGACGGTGGGGCCCGAGCTCGGCGCCGATTCGATCCGGCTCGGCGCGATCGCCAGCCTCGTCGCGACGGTGGCGGTGATCGTCTTCATGCTGGTCACCTACGGCCGCTTCGGCATCTACGCGACGATCGCCCTGATCCTCAACGCCCTGCTCATCCTCGGCATCATGGCGATCTTCAACGCGACCCTGACCCTGCCCGGCATCGCCGGCTTCGTCCTCACCATCGGCGCGGCGGTCGACGCCAACGTGCTGATCAACGAGCGGATACGCGAGGAGCAGAGGCGCGGGCGAAGGGTGCTCGACGCGATCGAGAACGGCTATCGCGAGGCGAGCACGGCGATCTTCGATGCGAACATCACCAACGTCATCGCCGCCGTGCTGATGTTCTATTTCGGCTCGGGGCCGATCCGCGGCTTCGCGGTGGTGCTGATGATCGGCATCGTCACCTCGGTGTTCACCGCGGTCAACGTGACGCGCATGCTGGTCGCCCTCTGGGCGCGCAAGTCGCGGCCCAAGGAACTCCACATTTAAGGAACCCGGCGCATGCGTCTTTTGAAGCTCGTCCCCGACAACACCAACATCGATTTCATGCGCTGGCGCAACGTCGCGCTGATGCTGTCGATCATCGTCACCTTCGCCTCGATCGCCCTCGTCGCGGCACGCGGCCTCAACCTCGGGGTTGATTTCGTCGGCGGCCAGATGATCCGCGCCACCTTCAGCCAGCCGGCGCCGATCGAGGACATCCGCGCGCGCATCGGCGCGCTGGGGCTCGGCGACGCGAGCATTTCCGAATTCGGCAATTCGCGGACGCTGTCGATCCGCATGGGCCTGCCGCCGGGCGGCGAGGAAGCCGCCAACGCCGCCGGCTCGCGGGTCCGCGCCGCCATTACCGCCAAATATCCCGATACGGTGTTCGCCGTCGACACGGTCTCGGGCAAGGTCTCCAACGAGCTCTACCGCTCCGGCGCGCTCGCCATCGCCCTCGCCATGCTCGGCATCGCCGTCTACATCTGGTTCCGCTTCGAATGGCAGTTCGGCGTCGGCGCGCTCACCACCTTGTTCCACGACGTCGCGATGACGATGGGCTTCTTCTCGCTCACCCAGCTCGAATTCAACCTCAACGTCGTCGCAGCGATCCTGACCATCGTCGGCTACAGCCTCAACGACACGGTGGTCATCTACGACCGAATACGCGAGAATCTGCGGAAATTCCGCAAGATGGAGATCGTGCCGCTCTTGAACGTCTCGCTCAACGAGACGCTGTCGCGGACGATGGTCACCAGCCTGTCGATCATGCTCGCCCTCGTCGTGCTGCTGATCCTGGGTCCCGAGGTGATCTTCGGGCTGACCATCGCGATCCTGCTCGGCACCTTCATCGGCACCTATTCCTCGATCTACATCTCGGCGCCGGTGCTGGTCTGGCTGAAGGTCGATTCGAACAGCTTCCTGCCGAAGAATGCCGGGACCTCCTCCGCCGAACGGGTGCCGAGCCGCAACGAAAGCTTTTAGGGTCCGCCAGTGCCGCGCTTCGACCGCGATCCTGCCGCGTCCGGGCCTCTGGTCCGGGGGTTTTCGGGCGGCTGCTTCCTGGTCGACGGCGGCCTCTATCGCGGCCTCCTGCTGACGCCGGAGAGCGCATCCGAGTGGCAAGCGCCGCCGCTGGCCGAGCTCACGCCGGAGAACCTTGCCTCGGTCCTCGGCCTCGATCCGCCGCCCGAATTCCTGCTGCTCGGCACCGGCGCTTCATTGGTCTTCCCGCCGCCCGCGTTCCGCGCCGCGCTGGAGGGGCGCGGCATCGGCCTGGAGGCGATGGACAGCCGCGCCGCGGCGCGCACCTGGGGCGTGCTGCGGGCTGAGCAACGCTGGATCGCCGCCGCCCTAATGCCGCTCGACTAGCCCCGACAGATGCTCGAACAGCTCGCGGCTGTTCTTCTCCCAGCTGAACCGCTCCGCCGCCTTGCGCACCGCCTCCTGTGCTGGTGGATCGGCGAGGATCGAGCGCACCGCCTCGGCGATCGCCGCCGGGTCGCGCGCCGCGATCCGCCCCGCCTCCGGCCGGTCGACGACCTCCCGCGCCGCGCCGACGTCGCTGATCACGATCGGCGTGCCGCAGGCGAGCGCTTCCACCCAGACGTTGGCGAGGCCTTCGGAGGCGGAGGGGAGCAGCATCGCGTCGGCCGCCGCGAGCAATGCGGGCAGCTCGTCATGCGGACGATTGCCGAGGAAGCGGACGCGGCCGGCGACGCCGAGCTTCCGGGCGAGGCCCTCGAGCGCCTTGCGGTCCGGCCCGTCGCCGACGACCAGCAGAATCGCCTCGGGGATATGCGCCAGAGCGGCGAGGGTCAGGCGCTGGCCCTTGGGCGGGATCAGCCAGCCGGCGGTGACGAGCAGCGGGCCCGCGACGCCCATCGCCGCCTTGGCCGCCGCCCGGTCGGCCGGCCTGAAGCGGTCATGGTCGACGCCGGTATGGTGGATGCGGATTCGCTCGCCGGGCATGCCCAGCGCCGTCATCGAATCCCTCAGCGCCGCGCTGACCGTGAGCAGCCCGTCGGCGGCGCGGGCCGCGGCCTTCATCTGCGCGGCGATGCCGGGCCTGGTCCCCGACTCCTGGATATCGCCGCCGCGCGCCTTGATCGAGAAAGGCACGCCCAAAGCTCCGGCCAGCATCATCGCGGCGGGACCGTCCGGCCAGAAGAATTCGGCGTCGATCACGTCGAAGGCGAAGCGCGTCCGCAGCGCGCCGAGCATCGGCAGCAGCGCGCGCGCCATCGCCCTCGCGGTGCCTGCCCGGTTCAGCTTGGGCCAGGCGCGAAAGCGCGGCCGGTGGACCGTCACGCCCTTCCATTGCTCCTGCTCCGCCAAGCCGGCGCGCGACGCATAATGGGGGTGGAGCGACAGCGGCCATGGCGGCAGCCCGACCGGCGCCACCACCTCCAGCGCGACGCCGGGCAGCGCCGCCAGGCCGAGCGTCTGGCGCTCGACGAAGACGCCAAAGGTCGGCTCGGCGGGCCTGGGAAAGAGGCTCGACAGGGTCAGCACGCGCAGCATTCGCCCCCTTTATAGCGCAACCTTTGCCGCCGCATTAAAGCGCGGTTCATCGGCTTTCGGCTGAAGCCTCACCATCCCGCTTGGCCTGCCCGAAACCCTCCGCTAAGAAGCCCCCCATGCCCGTTCGCTTTTCCCGCCCGATCGCCGCCGTCCTCGTGCTGGCCGCCATCCTCCCGTTCGGCGTCTGCGCCGCCTGGGGCAAGACCACCCGCGCCGACACGCAATATGTCGCGCGCGACGTCAACACGCTCTACACCCTTGCCAAGAAGCGGCTCGACCAGGGCGATTTTGCGCTCGCCGCGGCTTTGTTCGACGAGGTCGAGCGCCAGCATCCCTACTCGATCTGGGCGCGGCGCGCGCAGCTGATGAGCGCGTTCAGCTATTATGCCGCCAGGGACCATGTCAAATCGATCGAATCGGCGCGCCGCTTCCTCTCCATCCATCCCGGCAACAAGGATGCGCCCTACGCCAACTATCTGATCGCCCTCAATTATTACGAGCAGATCCCGGATGTGACCCGCGACCAGGCCTCCACCCGCCAGGCGCGCGACGCATTGGGCGAGCTGGTCCGCAGATATCCCGACACGCGCTACGCCGCCGACGCGCGGCTCAAGATGGACCTGGTCTACGACCATCTCGCCGCCAAGGAGATGGATATCGGGCGCTTCTACCAGCGCCGCCACTTGTGGATCGCCTCGGTGATCCGCTTCACTCCCGTGGCTTTCTCGCCGGAATATTGCCGCACCAGCCAAAACCCGGAGGCGCTGATGCGCCTCACCGAATCCTATCTCGCCCTCGGCATCCCCGAGGAGGCGCTCAAGTCGGCGGCGGTGCTTGGCTACAACCACCCTGAATCCAAATGGTACAAGCGGGCCTACGAACTGATGCGGAAGCACGCGCCGGCCGCGTCCGCGCCGCCGGCGCCCGCCCACTTGATCTGTTGAAACCCCCGGTGGCAGAACCCGGCTCATGCTGACCGGGCTCTCCATCCGCGACGTCGTCTTGATCGAGAGCCTCGACCTCGAATTCGGCGCCGGCCTCGGCGTGCTGACCGGCGAGACCGGCGCCGGCAAGTCGATCCTGCTCGACGCGCTCGGCCTCGCGCTCGGCACCCGCGCCGACAGCAATCTCGTCCGCCGCGGCCAGGCGCAGGCGGTGGTCGGCGTCAGCTTCGACCTCCCCGCCGCTCATCCCGCCCGCTTTTTGCTCCGGGAGAATGGGCTGGAAGGCGAGCCGGGCGAGCCTTTGGTCATCCGCCGCATCGTCAAGGCCGACGGCGGCAGCCGCGCCTTGGTCAACGACCAGTCGGCCTCGGTCGCTTTGGTCCGCGACCTCGGCGCTCTGCTGGTCGAGGTCCACGGCCAGCACGACGATCGCGGCCTGCTCAACCCGCGCGGCCACCGTTTTTTGCTCGACGCCTTCGGATCGATCGACACGAGAGAGGCCGAGCGCGCCTATCGCGCCTGGGGCGAGGCCGAAGCTTCGCTCGCGCGGGCGCGCGAGGATTTGGAGCTCGCCGCCCGCGACCGCGACTGGCTGGAGCATGCCGTCGCCGAGCTCGACCGCCTCGCGCCCGAGCCGGGCGAGGAGGAGGCCTTGGCCGCCCTCCGCGCCGGCATGCAGAAGGGCGCGCGCCTCGCCGACGACATCGAAGCGGCCGGCCAGCTGCTCACCGGCTCGGAGGGAGGGCTCTCGCTGCTCCGCCAGGCGGCGCGGCGGCTGGAGCGGATCGCCGGCGAGCATGACCGGCTGGCCGAGGCGCTCGCCGCGCTCGACCGCGCGCTGGCCGAGGCTTCGGAGGGGGAGGACCGGCTTGCCGCCGCCGCGGAAGCGCTCGTCTGTGATCCTGCGCGGCTGGAGGAAGCCGAGACCCGGTTGTTCGAGCTGCGCGCCCTCGCCCGCAAGCACCGGGTCGATCCCGAGGCGCTGCCGGCGCTGGCCGGCGAGCTCGCCGGCAAGCTCGCCGCGCTCGAGGCCGGCGACCGCGGCCTCGCTTTGCTGGAACAGGCCGTGGCGGAACATCGCGCCTCCTATGAGGCCGCCGCCGGGCGTCTGACCGGTCTGCGCACTGCCGCCGCGGCGCGGCTCGACACCGCCGTGGCGCGGGAGCTGGCGCCGCTCAAGCTCGACGCCGCCCGGTTCCGCACTTTGGTCGAGCCGCTCGCCGCGGCGCAATGGGCCGCGCACGGCCGCGACCGGATCGAGTTCGAGGTCTCGACCAACCCGGGCGCTCCGTTCGCCCCCCTGACCCGGATCGCCAGCGGCGGCGAGCTGTCGCGCTTCATCCTCGCGCTGAAGGTGGCGCTGGCCGAGCAGGGCGGAGCGACGACGATGATCTTCGACGAGATCGACCGCGGCGTCGGCGGCGCGGTGGCGAGCGCGGTCGGCGAACGGCTCCACCGCCTCGCGGAGAACGCCCAGCTGCTCGTCGTCACCCACAGCCCCCAGGTCGCCGCCCGCGGCAGCCGCCATCTCCTCATCGAGAAGAGCCACCAGGGCCTCGTCACCCGCACCAGCGTCCACTGGCTCGACGAAGCCAGGCGCCGCGAGGAGATCGCAAGGATGCTGTCGGGCGCCCAGGTGACCGACGAGGCCAGGGCCCAGGCGAGCCGGCTGCTGGAGGCGGCGTGATATCTCTCGTCCCCTCTCCCGCTTGCGGGAGAGGGTTGGGTGAGGGTCTTCTTCTTGTTATCGGCAGCGACATGGCTGTCGTCCGCCGAACCATCAGTCCGCATGCGGCGCCTTTACGTCGCAATGCCACGGACGCCGAGCAGGCACTGTGGCGGGAAATTCGCGCTCGCCGCCTTGGCGGTCACAAGCTCCGCCGCCAGTGGACGATTGATCGCTACATCGTCGACTTCTGTTGTCTGGAAGCGCGGCTGATCGTCGAAGTTGACGGGGGGCAGCATACACCCGAGAGAGACCGCGCCCGCAGCCGGTTCCTTGCGGCAGAGGGCTTTCGCGTCATTCGCTTCTGGAACAACGATGTGCTCGGCAACATGGAGGGCGTTCTGGAGGTCCTGCTGGACGCCTTGGGAGGCGGGAAGAAAGAAGAAGACCCTCATCCCAACCTTCTCCCGCGAGCGGGAGAAGGGGCGTGACGGACGAGGAGGCGGCTGCCGAGCTGGAGCGGCTGGCGCTGGAGATCGCGCGGCACAATGCGCTTTACCACACCGACGACGCGCCCGAGATCAGCGACGCCGATTATGACGCGCTGGTGCGGCGCAATGCCGCGCTGGAGGCCGAGTTCCCGCATCTCGTGCGCGCGGACAGCCCCTCGCGGCAGGTGGGGGCGGCGCCGGCGGCCCATCTCGCCAAGGTGCGCCATGCGCTGCCGATGCTCAGCCTCGAAAACGCCTTCGCCGCAGAGGAGGTGGCGGAGTTCGTCGGGCGGGTCCGGCGGTTCCTGAGCCTCGGCGCGGACGAGGACGTGGCCTTGACCGCCGAGCCCAAGGTCGACGGCCTCAGCTGCTCGCTCCGCTACGAGAAAGGGCGGCTGGTCCTCGCCGCCACCCGCGGCGACGGCACCACCGGCGAGGACGTCACCCTGAACGTCGCCACCATCCCGGACATCCCGCAACAGCTGAAAGGCGAGGCTCCCGGCGTGTTCGAGGTCCGCGGCGAGGTCTACATGTCCAAGGCCGATTTCGCAGCGCTCAACGCCCGCCAGGCCGAGACGGGCGGCAAGGTCTTCGCCAATCCGCGCAACGCCGCCGCCGGCTCGCTCCGCCAGAAGGACCCGGCGGTCACCGCCGCGCGGCCGCTGCGCTTCCTCGCCCATGGCTGGGGTGAAGTCTCCGCTCTCCCGGCCGAGACGCAGTTCGAGGTGATGCAGGCGATCGGCCGCTGGGGCCTGCCGGTTTCCGGGGACTTGAAGCGCTTCGCCGCGCTGGAGCCGTTGCTCGCCCATTACCGGCGCATCGAGGCGAAGCGCGCCGATCTGCCCTTCGACATTGACGGAGTGGTCCACAAGGTCGACCGGCTCGACTGGCAGCGCCGCCTCGGCCAAGTCGCCAGGGCGCCGCGCTGGGCGCTCGCCCACAAATTCCCCGCCGAGCGCGCCGAGACCCTGCTCAAGGCGATCGACATCCAGGTCGGCCGCACCGGCGCGCTGACCCCGGTGGCGCGGCTCGAGCCGGTCACCGTCGGCGGCGTCGTCGTCACCAACGCCACCCTCCACAATGAGGACGAGATCGCCCGCTTGGGCGTCCGCCCCGGCGACCGCGTGATGCTCCAGCGCGCCGGCGACGTCATTCCGCAGATCGTGGCGAACCTCACCCCCGACGAGCCGCGCGAGCCGTACATATTCCCGACCCTCTGCCCGCGCTGCGGCTCGCACGCCGAGCGCGGCGAGGACGAGGTCGTGCGCCGCTGCACCGGCGGCCTGATCTGTCCGGCCCAAAGGGTCGAGCGGCTGCGCCATTTCGTCTCGCGCCATGCGCTCGATATCGAGGGGCTGGGGCTGCTGCAGATAGAAAGCTTCTTCCGCGACGGGCTGGTCGAAAGTCCCGCCGACATCTTCCGGCTGACCGAGGAGCAGCTGCTCGCTCGCAAGAAGAAGGGCGAGGTCTGGGCCGGCAATTTGCTGAAGGCCATCGAGGCCCGCCGTCATCCGCCGCTGGACCGCCTGCTCTTCGCCCTCGGCATCCGGCATGTCGGCCAGGTCACGGCGCGCGACCTCGCCAAGGCGTTCGGCACCTTCGAGGCGTTGCGCGACGTCGCCGGGCGCGCCGCGGCGGATGGGGCGGCGCTCAACGATCTGATCTGCATCGAAGGGATAGGGCCGGTCGTGGCCCAGGCATTGGTCGATTTCTTCGCCGAGCCCCACAACCGGGCGGTGGTCGACGATCTGCTGGGCGAGGTCTCGCCGCCGCCCTTTGCCGTCGAGACGAAGGAATCACCGGTGAGCGGCAAGACCCTGGTCTTCACCGGCAGCCTCGAGACGCTGTCGCGCGACGAGGCCAAGGCCCAGGCCGAGGCGCTCGGCGCGAAGGTCGCCGGCTCGGTCTCGGCCAAAACCGACCTGATCGTCGCCGGCCCGGGCGCCGGCTCGAAGCTCAAGAAGGCGCAGGAGCTGGGGATAGAGGTGATCGACGAGGCGAGTTGGAACGCGATCGTGGCGTCAGCGTCACCCTGAACTTGTTTCAGGGTCCAGTCCGCTAGCCGCACGGAAGCTCGAAATTGGATGCTGAAACAAGTTCAGCATGACGGATTAGCGCCAGGCCCGCCGCTTCCTTAAGACCAAAGTCGGCCATTCGCCGCGGCGGACGGTGAAGCTCAGCATCAGCCCCTGACGCCGATAGGCCGCGGCGACCCTGGCCGCCTGATGCTCGAGCAGCCCGGCGAGGATCAGCCGCCCGCCCGGCGCCAGCGCCGCCGCCACCGACGGCGCGAGCTCGACCAGCGGCCCGGCGAGGATGTTGGCGACGACCAGGTCGTAGGGCGCCCTGGCGCGCAGGCGGCCATGGTCCAGTCCCGCCGCCACGGCCAGCTCGAGCCGCCCCCGCGCCCGGCCGAGCCGCACGGCGTTGATCGCCGCATTCTCCGCCGTCACCTCGATCGACACCGGGTCGATGTCCGAAGCCGCGACCCGCGCCGCCGGCCACAGCTTCAGCGCGGCGAAGGCGAGCAGGCCGGTGCCGGTGCCGAGGTCGATTATGTCGGCGAAGCTCGCGCCGCAATCCTTGAGCCGGCTGAGCGCAAGGAGGCAGCCAATGGTCGTCTCGTGCTGGCCGGTGCCGAAGGCGCGGCCGGCGTCGATCTCGAGCGCGACCGCGTCGAGGGGCGCCTGGCCGCGGTGCGCGGGCGTATGGACGAAGAAGCGGCCGGCGCGGATCGGCTCCAGCCCCTGCTGGCTCAACGTCACCCAGTCCTGGTCCTCGACCCGCTCGACCACCGGCTGCGCGGGCGCCGCCGAGGGCGCCAGCGATTTCAGCATGTCGAGCATCGCCGGGCTCGGCTCCTCGGTGAAATAGGCATCCATCCGCCATGCGCCGGGCGCCGCGGAATCGGCCTCGCTGGTCATCAGCACCGGCGGCGCATCGAGCTCGGCGAGCGGGGAGATATCGTCCTTCAACGCCTCGGCCTCGCCCCGCGTGCAGGGCAAGGTCACTTTCCAGCTGTCAGGCATGGTTGTTCCCCGGCGAAGGCCGGGGCCCGGCTAGCGCACATAGGAGGCGCCGTTGACGTCGATCACCGCGCCGGTCGCGGAAGCGGGCGCGTCCAGTGCCAGCCAGCGCACCGTCTCGGCTATCTCCTCGGGCGTGGCGATGCGGCCCAAAGGAATGTCGGCGAGGATCTTCGCGCCGCCGCGGCTGGCGAGGTAATCGTCGACCATCTCCGAGCCGGTGAAGCCGGGGCACACCACGAAAGCGAGGATGTTCTCGGCCGCATAGGAGCGGGCGATGGTCTTGGTCATCGCGACCAAGCCGGCCTTGGACGCGGCATAATGCCAATGGTCGGGCGAATCGCCGCGATAGGCGGCGCGGCTGGCGACGTTGACGATCCGCCCGTTCCCCTCCTCGCGGAAATGGAGGATGGCGAGCCGGCAGAGCTCGGCCGCGGCGACGAGGTTGACGCGCAGCGTCCGCTCCCAGGCGGCGACCCAGTCGGCATGGCCCAGGTCGATCGGCGCCGCCTCGAAGATGCCGGCATTGTTGACCAGCACGTCGATCCTGCCGCCCAGGCGCTCCAGCGCCGCGCGCCACAGCCGCTCCGCCGCGCCCGGCTCGGCGAGGTCGGCGGCGATCCGCCCTTCATCGCCGTCGCGGCTCGAATGGCCGACCACGCGGTGGCCCGGCAGCGCTTTGGCGATAGCCCTGCCGATACCGCGGCTGGTGCCGGTGACGAGGATGTTGCGGGGTGCCATGGCGCGCCGGGATAAGCCCGGCGGCGGGGCAGGGGAAGGGGCTAGGCCGCGAAGGTCTTCACGAACTGGCTGGTGGTCTCCTTGAAGCGCGCCATCTGCTCGTCGACATGGCCGAAATTGAGCGTCACGCCGTCGATCTCGCGGGCGACATTCTCGGTTTCCTCGCGGATCGCGGCGATGGTGGACGACATGGAGTCGGCGGCGAGCGCGGTTTCGTCGACGGCGGCGGTGATCATGGTGACGGTCTGGGCCTGCATCTCCATCGCCTCGCGGATCTTCTCGGCCGAGGTCTGGACCTCCTCGACGGTGCGCTGGATCGAGCCGTTGGCGTCGACCGTCTGCTTCGTCGCCTGCTGGATGGCGGTGATCTTGGCGTTGATGTCGTCGGTGGCGCGGGCGGTCTGCGAGGCGAGCGACTTCACTTCCTGGGCGACGACGGCGAAGCCGCGGCCGGCGTCGCCTGCCCGGGCGGCCTCGATGGTGGCGTTCAAGGCGAGCAAATTGGTCTGACCGGCAATGTCGCGGATCAGCCCCAGGATCGATTCGATCGCCTCGACATGGCCGGACAGGGCCCGGCTGATCTCGACCGCGTCGGCCGCCTGGCCGCCGGCCCGTGTGGCGACCCCGGCGGCGACCTCGACCTCGCTCCTCGCATCCTCGATGGCGCGGATCAGGCCGGCCGCGGTCTGCGCCGCCTCGCGCATCGCCAAAGCCGATTGCTCCGCCGCGGCGGCGACCTCCGATGTCTTGCCGAGCATGCCGCGCGCGGCGGCGGAAGCGTCGGCCGCCTGGGCGCGGAGCAGCTGGCTGTCCGACGCGGTCCGCTCGACCACGGAGACGATCTCCTTGTTGAACTGCGCGCCGCGCGTCGCCCTTGTCTCGCGCTCGGCGCGCGAGCGCAGCAGGTCGTAATGCGAGGCGAAGACGTCCGCCTCGAGCATCGCCACCTGGGTGATGCACGGGCCCAGCCGGCCGAGCCTCGCCGCGTCGCCGGCCAGCGCGATCGAGAGCAGGCGATGGCCTTCGCCGGCCGCCGCGCTGATCGCGGCGAGCAGGCTGGTCGGCGACACGCCGGCGGCGGTCGCGGCGGCGACATAGGTGCCGACCCAGTCGGCCCATTTCTGGTTGCGGATATTCTCGAAGCGCATCGTGATGTAGGGGACGATGCGGCGGGTCAGCTCGTCGATATTGACGTTGGCGCCCTCGATCGCGGCGGTGGACGAGCGGCTGAGATGGACCCAGAAAGCGCGCGAGATGGAATCGACGTCGGGCTCGAGCAAAGAACCGATCTCGCGATATTGTGCGGCGAGCTCGCCCCCGGGATCGAACAGGTCGATCCGCTCGGCCAGCTTCACTTCGCCTTCGACCTTCATTTCAACCCCCTCGCTGCTCCCGCGCTTCGCTCGCCGACCGCTGTAGAGAGGGAATGGTTAAGAAGCTGTTAGCCATTGGCTTCCGGCGAGCAAGACGGCGCCGGCCTGCACCCCGCCCTTGCAACCTCCCGCCCAAGTCCTAAAAGCGTCGCCAGCCGCTACGGGGTTCTTTTCGCAATGCACCGCAACCCATCGCGCCCGCTCTCGCCGCATCTCACCGTCTGGCGGTGGGGGCCGCATATGCTGGTGTCGATCCTGCACCGGGTGACCGGCACCGGCCTCGCCACGCTGGGCGCGGCGGCGTTCGTCTGGTGGCTGGCCGCCGCCGCCAGCGGGGCCGAGGCCTATGAGACGTTCACCGCCTGGGCGACCTCGTGGCTCGGTGTCCTGATCGGCGTCGGCCTGAGCTGGGCCTTCTTCCAGCACGCCCTTTCCGGCCTCCGCCACTTCGTCATGGACATCGGCGCCGGCTACGAGCTCGAAGCCAACAAATTCTGGGCGATGATGACGCTGGCCGGCTCGATCGTGCTGACCTCCTTCTTCTGGCTCTACCTGGCGATGGGGCGGTGATGCGGCTCGAGACCCCGATCGCCCGCGTCCGCGGATTGGGCTCGGCCCGCTCGGGCGCGCACCATTGGTGGCTGGAGCGGCTGACCTCGGTCTCGACCCTTTTGCTGTTCGTCTGGCTGATCGTGTCGCTGCTGCGCCTCCCCGGGCTCGACCATAAGAATGTCACCACATGGCTCGCCTCGCCGCTGGCGGCGGTGCCGATGCTGCTCCTCATCGCCTCGACCTTCTGGCATCTGAAGCTCGGCCTCCAGGTGGTGATCGAGGATTATGTCCACGAGGAGGGGCTGCGCCTGTTCTCGATCGTCCTCCTCAACTTCTTCACCCTCGCCGCCGCCGCGCTGGCGGTGTTCGCAGTGCTGAAGATCGCGCTGGCGCCCGCCGTCGCCGCCTAGCGCGGGTGCGACGGGGATTCAGGCGGCGCTGTCGCCCGCCTTCATCGCCCGATCCCAGGCGGCCATGTTGCGGCGCGCCTCCTGGACGAACGGCGAGCGGCGGATGCCGGCCAGGAACAAATCGGCGATCTGCCTGCCCGGCGCGCGCAATGGCCGCTTCACCTGGACGAGCAGGACGACGCGCGGTGAATCGCCCCGGTGGGATACCTCGTGGCGGTAGGTGTCGTCGAACACCAGGCACTCGCCCTCCTTCCAGCCTACCTCGCGGTCGTGGAGGCGCATGCGGCAGAGGTCGCCCGGCGGGACCAGCAGCCCGAGATGGCAGGTGACGAGGCCCTTGGTCGGCCCGACATGGGATTCGATCCGCGTCCCGGGAAGCAGCACCGAGAAGAAGGCGCTGTTGAGGTCGGGAATGGCTTCGACGAGGGCGGCGGTGCGGGGGCAGCGCGCGCAATTGTCCTCGACCTTGTAGCCGTAGCCGTAGAGGAAGAAGGCCTTCCACAAATCGTGCTGGGCGATGCGGCTGTGGTCCGGCGACATCACCCGCAGCGGGGGGATGGCGTCCACCTCCCGGGTCAGCGCTTCCGCCTCCGCGCGAATCGTCCGCCATTCCTTCTGCAGGCCGGCGGTCCACGGCAGTTCGGAGGGATCAATGATCGGGCCGGTGCCGATCAGCGAGGAGCGGGCGATCAGATAGTCCATCGCCGGGCGAGCGCGCTTGCCGATCCGGTACAGAAGGGGCCGTTTCGGCAGCATGGATTCATCGACGTACGGCTTCCTCGTCCTTCCGGGCGCCAGCCGGCTCATCATTATCTCGGAAAGGGATGCGAACGGCATCGGTACTCGCCTTCACATGCCCGATGAAAGGCGGCGCGGCGGCGGGGCGGAGGCGGTGGCGCGCGCGGCGAGGATGCGATCGGCCAGAAGCTGGTCCTCGAGCCGGTCGACGTCGATCCCCGCCTCGGCGAACGGCAGCCGGACCAAAGCGGCGTCGAGACCGAACCGCCTGCCGCCGCGTTCGACCACCTCCTGGAGCGACAATGTCCGCGTCGCGGTCCCCAGCGCCAGGGCCGGCCCGAAATACCAGAGCAGCCGCAGCTGGTTCTTGCGGTGGGTTTCGGCGTCGGCGAGGACCTCGAGGCCCGGCGCGGCGCCGCCGGTGCGGACGCTGAAGAGGTTGGCGCCGGTACAGGCGCCGCCCCGGAAGCGAAGCCAGGTGCGGCGGGTTTCGGGATATCGCTCCATCAGCACATCCCGGTCGACGACGCCGAGGCTGCAGTCGGAGCGGCTGCTCTCGCGCAGGAAATATTCGACCATCTCGACCGTCAGCAGCGGATGATCGGCGGTGGTGATGAGCAGCGGCCAGGGCGCGGCCTCCGTCCCGGCGACATAACCGAGGCTTTCCCCTATCCCGCCCCGACTCACCGCCCACTCGACGCGAGGGGTCTTGGCGATCCATTGCAAGGCGCCGCCGAGCAGCAGCTCCGGCTGCTGGGCGAGGATGAGGATGCGGCCGACCGAGGGGGACGCCAGCAACGTCCGCACCACATGCACGATCATCGGCTCGCCGCCTATCGGCACCAGCGCCTTCATCGGCACCCCGAAATGCGAGGCGAGGGGATCCCGTTCGGCGCGGGTGCCGGCCAGCAGAATGGCCGACCATTTACGATCCTCCGGCTGCCCGCCGCCGCCGATGCGGCGGACGGGATCCGGGCGCTCGTGCCCATTCATTGCGCTGAATCGCATAGGTCCGCCCCGGCAATTCTGGGCTCCAGCTATTGCACGCAGGCGCCGGGCCTGCAATCCTCGGCGCCGGTGCTGAGCCCGGGGCTTCGTTCGCATGGCGGCAGGCAATTACATCGATCGGGCGATCATCCTGAGCGCGGGCAAGGGGTCGCGCCTCCTCCCCTTGACCGCCGACCGTCCGAAATGCCTGATCGAGCTCTCGGGCCGCAGCCTGCTCGAATGGCAGCTCGACGCGCTGTTCGAAGGCGGCATCCGGGAGATGGCGGTGGTCACCGGCTTCCGCCCCGATCTGGTCGAAGCCGTCCTCGCCGCGCGCGGGCCCGGGCGCGGCGACGTGTCGACGATCTTCAACCCCTTCTACCACGTCGCCGACAATCTCGGCTCCGCCTGGATGGCGCGCGGCGCGATGGACCGTAATTTCCTGCTGCTCAATGGAGATACTTTGGTTCCGCCGGCCTTGGTGGCGCGCCTGATCGCGGCGCCCGCCGCGCCGATCTGCCTCGCCGTCGACCACAAGGCGGATTACGACGCGGACGACATGAAAGTGCTGTGCGACGGCGACCGCCTGGTGCGGATCGACAAGGCCCTCGACGAGGGCAACTTCAACGCCGAATCGATCGGCTTCGTCCGCTTCGCGGAGGAAGGCCGCGCCGCCTTCGTCGAGGCGGTGGACCGGATGATCCGCACGCCGGAAGGGCCCTCGCACTTCTACCTTCGCGCCATCGACCGGCTTGCCGACACGGGGATCGTCACGGTCGCGCCGATCGACGGCATGGGATGGGCGGAAGTGGATTATCCGGCCGATCTCGATATCGCCCGCCGCCTCACGGAAAGCTGGGCCGCGGCGGCGCTAGCCGGCGATGGGCCATTTCGAGCGGAGCCATTCGCCTAAAGCCGCGACCTGCACCGGGCTCAGCTTGACCGCCTCGGCGAACTGCGGCACCTTGGGCCAGCCCGCGTCGGCGACCGCCACTCCCGCCGCTTCGCGCACGTCCTCGTAGCGCGGGATGACGTGCCAGTGGACGTGCGGATCCACCATCATCAGCATCAGGTAATTGATCTTTTCGTAGCCGACCGCTTCCCGCAGCGCCGTTTCGATATGCGCGACGACGGTACCAAGCTCGGCGAAAGCCTCGGGCGGAAGCTCTCCAAAGGCACGGGCCTCCCCCGTCGCCGCCAGGACGAGCGAGCCCAGGGTCGGCTGGTCGGGCCGCAGCAGGACAATCCAGTGGCGATAGGCGGCGACGAGCGTGGCGGGATAGCCGAAGCGAAGGATCGTCTCGTTCATCGTCATTCAAGCCAGCTTTCCACGCGGCGGCCGCTTCGTCCAAACCGGGCCTGCGCCAGCCGGACCAGATGGAAGACGCAGGAAATCATCGTCCAAACGCCGAGCGCGACGAGCCCGAGGTCGGGATAGCCGAGAACGAGCGCGACGAACAGGATCACCATGTTGGGATTGCGCCGGGCGGTGATCAGCCGGAAGCGCGAATCCAGCTTTTCCCAGACATGGATCTGGATTCCGAACCCGAGGATGAAGAGCCCCTCGATCAGGCGCTGCACGAAATAGCCGCCGATCGCCATCACCATTGTCGCCAGGAAGATATCCGGCGCGAGCGGCCTGCCGTAAGCGTGAAGGCCCACGCCCCACGCCCACCACCAGAGGGGCGGATGGACATGGTCGATGCCGTGATCGAGCGCGTCACCCAGCCGCGAGGAGGTGATCGTGCAGCGGGCGAGCTTGCCGTCGACGGTGTCGAGCACCATGAAGGCCAAAGCGGCCGCCATGCCGGGCCAGTACCAGCCCCGATAGAAAGCCAGGCCGGCGGCGATGCACAAGGCGGCCCCGGCCAGCGTCACGGCATTGGGGCTGACCCCGAGCTGCGCGGCGAGGCGGGTGAGCCGCAGCGCCCATTCCGGCCAGAGATATTTGGTCAGCAGATCGGTGACGCCCTTGTAGGACGCGTAATAGCTCGTCCGCTCGGCCGCTCGGGCACTGCCCTCCGTCAGGCGCTCGATGAAGGGCTGCTCGCGCTTGCGCAGCTGGGTGTCGTGCAGCGCTCCGAAGCTCTCCTGCGCCACCAGGATCAGGCCCAGCGAGGGCAACGCGGGGCGCTCTTCGGCCATCGCCCGCCTGACTTCGGCGGCGGTGGCCGCGCCGCGGCAATGGGCGAGCACGGGGACGCCATCGCGCGTGACCGCGTGGCCGGGCCGCGCCGCCACCCACCCCAGCCAGGCGGGATCGAAGACGAAAGCGAGGTTGGCGAGGATCCGCGCATCGCCCCCGTTCGTGCGCAGTCCCTGCGCGGCGGCGATCCGGAGCAGCCGCTCCGCGGCCGTCAGCCCCCACAGCTTCGCCGGATTGTCCCCGACCGGTTCGATGGCGGGGAGAGGCGCGGCGGTCACGCCCGCGCCCCCGCGGCCGGGGCGGGCCGGCTCAATACCGCCGAGACATGATCGGCCGTGCGCAGCGCCAGCGCCACGATGGTCAAAGTCGGATTCGCCCAGCCGCTGGTCGGGAACAGCGAGGAGCCGGCGACGTAGAGATTGCCGATCCCATGGACGCGGGCCTTGCCGTCGGTGACTCCGGCGCGGGGATCGTCGGACATTCTTGTGGTCCCCATGTGATGATAGCCGCCGATCGGATGCGCCGAAACGCGCGGATCGGTCCGCCAGCCGCGGGCCGGGTCGCTCAGCCAGGCGGCCGGCTCGACCGCGCCCAGGCCGAGGCGCTTCAGCTCCTCGCCGAGCGTGCGCACCAGCACCTCGACGCTGCGGATGTCGATCTCCGACAGGCGCCAGTCCAGCCTCACCCTCGGCTGGCCCAGCGCGTCGCATTCCTCGCCGAGCGTGACGCGGCTGTCCGGATTGGGCGCCTGCTCTGCCCGGACGAGCAGGGCGATGTCCAGCTTTCCGGCCTTGTGCAGAAGCCAGGGCCGGAGCGGATCGGCAATGCGCTGGGCCCAGCCCGCGGCGCGCTTGGCGCCGATCCACAATCGCCGTCCTGCCCGGGTCGGCGCCATGTCGTGCTTGAGCGCGGAATAAGCGCGCATCCCCCAGAACTGGGCGGCGCGCTCGGGCTGGCGCGCGACGATGGTCAGCGAGGTGTTGAGGATGGCCCGCTCCGCCTGGAGCGCGGGCGCCGGCGCGATCAGGGCGGCGACGTCCTGCCCGCCGATCCGGTGCCGGCGTCCAAAGGCCTTGAGCAGCGGCCAGGCTCTCGCCTCGACGATCCGGCCGCCGCGCGCATGGGGATGCTCCATGAAATAGCGGCCGACATTGTCGTGGCCGTTGCCCAGCCCGCCCGGCATCACCGAACTCGACGCCAGCAGCAGCCGCGCATTCTCAATGCCGCCCGCGGCGAGGATGAAGATGCGCGCCCGCACTTTGAGCGTGGCGCCGGAAAGGGCTTTGGCGATCGCCTGCTCGACGCCGCGCCCGGACGCGGCGGCGTCGATCGAGGTCGCCGTGGCGTGAAGGAATATCTCGCATCGGGGATGATCGACGAGGTCGCGGCAGCTGTCGTAGGCGAACCGGCTGAAGCGCCTGTCGAATCCCCAGACCGGCGTCGTCAGCCGTCCGGGATCGAAGCGCGGGACCGGAACGCCCGCTTCGCGAAGCCCCTCCGCATCGCCGGGCGGCGCGCAGAGGCCGAACAGCGGCCATGCCTCGTCGTAATAGGGGCGGAGCGCTTCGCAGGAGAGCGGCCAGCCCGAGCCCGGCACCCACGGCCGGGCCTCGAGGTCGATCGGGTCGAGCTCGGCGCAGCGGCCGCCCCAGATCGCCGTCGTCCCTCCGAAGAAACGCAGCCGCGCATGGTCGAGCGGATAATAATCCTCGCCGACATTCTCCCCCGCGTTGAGATCGGCGGTGGCCGCCTCATAGTCGCGGCCGCCACTCTCGAGGAGGACGAGGCTGTGGCCCTTTTGCAGCAGCCGCCGCGCGATCGTGAGACCCGCCGCGCCGGCGCCGATGAGGCAAATCTCGGTCTCTCGGACGATGGCGTCCCGGGCATCGGCAAGATCGGTCAGCATCCCCCTCGTCCTTCGGCCTTCTGCGTCCTTTGAGCCCTATCGGTATCGGCCCGCCGACCTTGTCTCCGGTCGCGCGCCGTTTAACAAGGCTTCCGGACGGGCCCCGATCGCCAAAGCTGGCGTTCAGCCGAGACCGAGGCGGAGTGCAAGGGGAAGCAAGCTGTGGACTTCGTGAGAAGATCAAAGCTCCCGGTCGTGGTGGGCTTGGTCCTGCTGTTGGCGGCCGCGCTGGCGCCCGCGCTTCTCTGGCCTCGCGCCGCCTGGCTCTTCGTTACGCCCAGCGACCGGTTCCTGGTGGATCGCGCGCTGCGTGGCGCGGCGGCTGCCTTCAACACGACGCCGCAAGAATATAAGTGGACGACCCGGCCGGTCGTGATCCGGCATGCCGACCGGACCTGCGTCCTGCTCGGCTCCGCCCGCCGCGACGGCGCCGGAAGCTACCGGGCCTGTTACGCGCGCGACGGGAAACTCATCGAGGAGCGCGCCCTGCTGGGCTTTTGAGGCCTCGCCGACCGCCCGCGTCCCAGCCCCTCGGCAGTCGCCGGGGACAGTCAGATAGACTGTCCCCACCCCCGCCCGTGCAACCTCCCGCCTTAGTCCTAAAAGCGGCGTCAGCCGGAGCCGCGCGCAGATGCCCGAAGCCTACAAACTCATCGACCATAGCTACGACGACGTCGTCATCGGCGCGAGCGGATGCGGGCCTCGCCGGGATCAACTCACTCGGTCTCGGTAGTGTCGCTGGTCACGTTCGTTCGGCCCGCCGTCACTCCGCCGGATGGGTGCGCCGCCGGCTTTGCTCCGCCGTCCGCCGGTGCAGGCCGCGCGCCCAGCCGCAAATGACGAGCGTCAACAGGCCCGCTCCGAGCGGCGGCGCCAGATTCCTGATGATCTCATCCATCCGCGGTCTCCGGCTCGAGCAGCAACATCAACTGGGTTGCTGACGCTCAGGCTTACGCGCCTCTCACTCCGCCGGATGCGCCTCGCGCCGCGCACGGGCCCGTGCCCGCCGGTGCACACCTCGCGCCCAGAGGTACATGACCAGCGTGACCAGGCCCACTCCAAGAGGGGGCGCCAAATTCCTCATTATTTCATCCATCCACCGTCTCCGGTTCGAGGAACGACATCAACTGAATCGCAATCGCTATGCCGGTCAGGCCAAACACTATCCAGATGATTGCCCATCCGTCCATGCCGGCGAGAAACCAGCGACCGAACGCCGAAGCAAACAACGCCGTGCCGAGATTGGCGATGACCGTCGATCCCACCTTGAGCTTCTCGTTCGCACGCAGTCGTTCCGTGGCGGTCCGTTCCATCGGAAATCACGCTTACCGCAAATCCGGCGCCTTGACGAGTCGATTTCCGGTGAGCCGACAGCGAGGTTCGGCCCGGACCTCTGCGCATCTCCGCGCGAACCACCCCGCCCTTGCAACCTCCCGCTTTCGTCCTAAAAGCGGCGGCGTCAGCCGGAGCCGCTAGAATGCCCGAGACCTACAAGATAATCGACCACAGCTACGACGTCGTCGTCGTCGGCGCCGGCGGGTCGGGGCTCAGGGCGACGATGGGGGCGGCCGGGCAGGGCTGAAGGCCGCCTGAGGCGCCGCTCTCCCGCAATCCTTTCGACAGCCTCCAGACGCCGTTCGGGGGCGCCCCTCCCCGCTCAGCCGGCGCAGAGCAACCGACCCTTGGCACAAGTTGACGCACGGTCACTTTTCAGGACCGTGGAGGTCTGCGGCCTCACTCCCGCCTCCGCGCCGTTGCGCCCGCGCGAACCAACCGGGCAGTGCGTTACGCGCAGCCTTCCCTGCCGCCGGTCCTTTGCTCCACCGCGAAGCTTGAGCGGCCTGGGGACAGCCAAGCCACCCGGCGCTGCGTCTCGCCCCCGCCCTTGCATCCCCCTGCACTCAGCCTAAAAGCGCCCGCGACACCTCTTCTTGCGAGCGCCTTCATGAGCAGCACCCCCGCCTACAGGATCATCGACCACAGCTACGACGTCGTCGTCGTCGGCGCCGGGGGGTCGGGGCTGCGGGCGACGATGGGGGCGGCCAGCAATGGCCTGAAGACCGCCTGCATCACCAAGGTGTTCCCGACCCGCTCGCACACCGTCGCCGCGCAGGGGGGGATCGCCGCCTCGCTCGGCAATATGGGGCCGGACCACTGGACCTGGCACATGTACGACACGGTCAAGGGCTCCGACTGGCTCGGCGACCAGGACGCGATCGAATATCTGTGCCGCGAGGCGCCGGCCGCGGTCTACGAGCTGGAGCATGCCGGCGTGCCCTTCTCGCGCACGGCGGAGGGGAAGATCTACCAGCGCGCGTTCGGCGGCATGATGCAGAATATGGGCGAGGGGCCGCCCGCCTTGCGCACCTGCGCCGCCGCCGACCGCACCGGCCACGCCATGCTCCACGCGCTCTACCAGCAGAGCCTCAAATATGACGCCGACTTCTTCATCGAATATTTCGCCATCGACCTGATCATGGAGGGCGGCGAATGCCGCGGCGTGATCGCGCTCTGCATGGAGGACGGCAGCATCCACCGCTTCCGCGCCCAGGCAATGGTGCTCGCCACCGGCGGCTACGGGCGCATCTACTTTACCGCGACCTCGGCCCACACCTGCACCGGCGACGGCAATTCCATGGTGCTGAGGGCGGGGCTGCCGCTGCAGGACATGGAGTTCGTCCAGTTCCACCCGACCGGCATCTACGGCGCCGGAGTCCTCATCACCGAGGGCGCGCGGGGCGAGGGCGGGTATCTGACCAATAGCGAGGGCGAGCGGTTCATGGAGCGCTACGCCCCGTCCGCCAAGGATCTCGCCAGCCGCGACGTCGTCTCCCGCTCGATGGCGATGGAGATCAGGGAGGGGCGGGGCGTCGGCAAGGACAAGGACCATATCTGGCTCCACCTCGACCATATCGACGCCGCCGTCCTCCACGAGCGCCTGCCCGGCATCACCGAGACCGGCAAGGTCTTCGCCGGCGTCGATCTGACCCGCCAGCCGCTGCCGGTGGTCCCCACCGTCCACTACAATATGGGCGGCATCCCGACCAATTATCACGGCGAGGTGGTGACGATCGAGGGCGGCAATCCGGACAGCATCGTCCCCGGCTTGTTCGCGGTCGGCGAGGCGGCCTGCGTCTCGGTCCATGGCGCCAACCGCCTCGGCTCCAACAGCCTGATCGACCTCGTCGTCTTCGGCCGCGCCGCGGGCATGCGCGTCGGCGAGCTGTTCAAGCCCGAGGCGGCGCAGCGGCCGCTGCCCAAGGGCTCGGAGGAGATGGCGCTCGCCCGCCTGGACTATTTCCGCCACGCCAAGGGCGGCAGCCCGACCGCCGAGGTGCGCACGCAGATGCAGAAGGTGATGCAGGCCGATTGCGGCGTGTTCCGCACCGAGGCGGTGCTCGATGAGGGCAAGGCGCGGATCGACGCCGTGTTCGCGCGGATGGGCGACATCCACGTCACCGACCGCAGCCTGATCTGGAACACCGACCTGGTCGAGACGCTCGAGCTCGACAATTTGATCGCCCAGGCGGTCGTCACCATGCACTCGGCCGCCAACCGCACGGAGAGCAGGGGCGCCCACAAGCGCGAGGATTATCCCGACCGCGACGACGCGGGCTGGATGAAGCACACCGCCGCCTGGTTCGACAAAGGCGGCGTCACGATCGACTACCGCCCGGTCCACGAATATACGCTCACCGACGAGATCCAGTACATCAAACCCAAGGCGCGGGTGTATTGACGTGTTGGAGCGTCCGAACCAGCAGGAAGACGTGGAAGACGTCATTCTCGAAGTTCTGGAGAATGGAATAGCACGCACCACCGCCGAGATTACAAAGAGCGTCAAGGAACGGATACATCTCACGCCGGCAGATCGGCTAAGGGCCCAGAAGCGGCCCAACGAGATGAAAATCGATCAGATCATCGCAAACGCGTTGCAGGCGCGGCGACGACTATGCCGAGATGGTCTGATCGGCCGGGTGGGCTTGGGAGATTTTAGAATTACCAAGGCGGGCCAAGATTATTTGACCCAATATCGTGCGACCGTCAGCTCCATGGCTGAGACTCTGGTCGATTTGCTGGGCACAGATAAGTTGGATTGATGGCCGCCGCTAATCCACCCGCCCCGCCGCGATCTTGTAGACGAGGTTGCGGTCGCGGCGGCCGACGGCGACGACGATCACCAGGAGCTTATCGTCCTCGACCTGGTAGACAAGCCGGTAGCCGGCGGCGCGGAGCTTGATCTTGTAGCAGTTCGGCAGACTACCAAGTCGCGCCGAGGGAACGTGCGGATCGGCAAGGCGCTCTTCCAGTTTTTTCCTAAACTGTTCGCGGACGTTCGACCCGAGCTTTTTCCACTCCTTGAGCGCGCTCGCTAGGAATTCGAGCTCATAGATCCTCAAGCCGCACCCGGATCCGTTTTTCGCCTGCACGGGCACGGACCAGCTCCGCCAGCTCGATATCTTCGAGCCGGTCCATCAGCTCCTCCCAGGCCTTGGCCGGGACAAGATAGGCGGACGGCGTGTTGCGATTGAGGACCGCCACCGGAAAACCGTCCGCCGCCGCGATCACCGCGCTGGGGTTCTTCTTGAGATCGCTGATGCTGACGCTGCCGCTGGCCAGAAGGGGGTCAATCATGACCTGTTATTAGGCCTTCGATCAGGTCTTGTCAACGGCCGGGCTGGCTCTGCATTGCGCACGGGGCTATCTGTATTCCCCCGGGGAAAGGGGAGGAATGGCAATGCAAGTTCGCACCCGCACAGCCTTCCTGCTCCTGGTCCTCGCCCAAGCGGCGCATTCGGTCGAGGAATATGCGTTCCGGCTCTTCGACGTGCTTCGGCCGGCGCGTTATGTGGCGGAGCTGGTTGGGATCGAGCGGTCGGCGGGGTTCGCAATCGTCAACACGGCGCTCGTCCTGTTCGGCTTGTGGTGCTGGTTCGCTCTGGTCCGGCGCGGCCGGCCGTCGGCCCGCGCCGTCGCCTGGGGCTGGGCGCTGGTCGAGACCGCCAACGGCCTCGGCCATGTCGCGCTGGCGGTCGCGGCGGGCGGCTATTTCCCCGGTTTGGCGACAGCGCCGCTGCTGCTCGTGATTGCGGGCTATCTGGCGCTGCGGCTTTCGAGACGGCCGGCGGCTTGAGGGAGGCATTCGCGCGGGGCGAGGGCCGCCCCTTTATGCCGGTGCCGCCAGCTCGATCGGGATCGGCGGTCCGGCCATCCGGGCCAGCGCCCGGTCGAAGGTGACGAAGGCGTCGCTTCCGCCCGCCGAGACGAGGTGGATCGCGTCGGCGAGGTCTGCGCCTCGGCGGAGATGCTCGATCGCGCCGCGCATGCCGGCTTCATCGGCGACCTTGATCGTAGGCATGTCGAGAAGCGCGGCCAGGATGTCAGCGAGTCTTTCCCGGTCGAAGCCGTAGCGAGCGGACAGCACCCACCCCGCCTCCAACATCACGGTGGTCGGGACGAATATGCCGCCGCGGATCACCTCCTCGGCAATCTTCGCCTGCGCCGGATCGTCGTTCAGGATGAAGCGCAGCACGATGTTCGTGTCGACGGCCTTCACCGGCCGGTCCGGCCTTCTCGAAGCATCGCGTCGACGGCCGCCTTCTCCTCCGCTTCGCTGAACCGCGGGCCGCGCCATTGTCCCAGCGCCCGCAAGCGCGCCAGCGCCGCCTCGAAGCTGCTTTTTTTGACGGATGCGCTGCGCCGAAGGGTCAGGCCCTCCGCGGTTTCCACGACATCGAGCGGCGTCCCAGGAGTCCAGGCGAGCCGATCGCGCAGATCCTTGGGGATCACGACCTGGCCTTTCGCCGAGACTCGGGTCTGTGCAGTCATGCAGGTAAGATACGCCTTACTTGAGACTTCCGCAATCAGCCGGGTCGCGCCTATCAAGTTACTCACGACATCCCTGCCGGGTGCCGTTTTTCAGCGAAAGCTCAGAAGTTGCTCATGACGCTCACCGTCGCGTAAGCCAGCTTGTTACTCCGGTCTCGTTGCCCTGGATCAGGCCGTCGCGAGGAAGCTTGACGACGAACCGTGCATTATGTACGACGAGTCGAGTAAGATGGGAGATGAGAAGATGAGCCTGACGTCCGCCGACCGATCCCCGGGCGCCAAGCTCGGCCTCGCCATCCTGATCGGCGTGCTGCTCGCGGTGCCGCTCTTTTCGGTCTGGCTTTTGGTCTACGACCGCCAGCAGCAATCCTCCCAAGCCAAAGCGGGCATCGCCGAGGGCTGGGGCGGGCCGCAGACGATCGCCGGGCCGTTGCTCGTCATCCCCTATCGCGCCACCCTCACCGAGACCGTCACCGAAGGCAATCGGCCCGTGGTGCGCTCGCGCCAGGTCTGGCAGGAGCTGACCCTGTCGCCCGAGACGATCGATCTCGCCACCGACATACGTTCCGAGCAGCGCAAGCGCTCGATCTACGAAGTGGTCGTCTACGACGCGGCGGCGCGCGGCAAGGCGCGCTTCGCCATGCCGGCCGACCTGTCGCGCTTCGGAGTCGCGATCCCCGACATGGCGCTCGACCGGGCGGAGCTTCGCTTCGGAGTCAGCGATCCGCGCGGCCTCGGCGCCAATCCGCGGATCGCCGTCGCCGGCCGCCCGCTCAGGCTCCAGCCGGGCGGCGGCACCGCGGCCACCCACGGCGCCGGCTTCTTCGCCTGGCTCGACGCCGGCGCGCTGGCCGGGGCGCCGATCGACGTCGCCTTCGCCTTCGATCTGCGCGGCAACGGCCGGCTCTCGCTCGCCCCGCAGGCGGGCGACACGACGTGGCGCCTCCACTCGTCCTGGCCCAGCCCATCGTTCCAGGGCGGCTTCCTGCCCGCCCAGCGGCAAGTCACCGACAAGGGCTTCACCGCCACCTACAGGGTCGGCAACCTTGCGCTCGGCCAGTCGCTGGTCAGCACGGGAGCCCCCTCCGCGAGGGAGGAGGCGGTGGTCCCGCCTGCGCGGGACTATGCCGATAGCAATACGCCGTCGCCGGCGAGCGCGCATGAGGCGCGGGTCGACCTGATGCAGCCGGTCGACCTCTATTCGCGGGTCAACCGCGCCGCCAAATACGGCTTCCTGTTCATCGGCTTCACCTTCCTCGCCTTCCTTTTGTTCGACATCATCGGCGGGGTGAAGGTCTCCGGCGTCGAATATCTGCTGGTCGGGGCGGCGTTGATCCTGTTCTTCGTGCTGCTGCTCGCCTTCGCCGAGGTGATCGGCTTCGCCCTCGCTTACCTGGCGGCGAGCGCGGCGATCGTCGGCCTCAACACCGCATATTCGGCGGCGGTGCTGAAGAGCTGGCGGCGCGCGGCCTTCATCTGCGCCCTGCTCACCGCCCTCTATGTGGTGCTCTACATCCTCTTGAGCCTCGAGGCCTTCTCGCTGCTGATCGGCTCGCTGATGCTCTTCCTCGCGCTGGCCGCGGTGATGTACCTCACCCGCAACGTCAGCTGGGGCGGCCGGCCGACGGAGGAGGTGGCCTGACTTGCTCCCCTCCCTGCACGCAGGGAGGGGAAGAACCCGCGACGGCCTCCAGCGCCTCGCGCACCTTGGCCATATCGCGTTCGAACGACTGGGCGAGCTCTTCAGCGGGGAGGCTCGCCCGGTCGACGACCAGGGGCATGGAGAGGCCGATGCGCAAGGTCGCGCCCCAGCGGCCGTCCGGCAGCCTGACGCATTTGACCGGCTGGCCGAGCCGCACGCCCCGGCCGGCCATCGCCTTGTGCCAGGCTTGCGAATCCTCGAAGGTCGCCCCGCCGCCGCATTCGGAAAGGTCGAGGGTGGAGAGGGTCCGCATCTCGATCGGGTGGGTGTCGGCCTCCTCCTTGTCGCCGGGGGGGTAGGGCGCCACACGGTGGACCGGCATCTTCTCGATGATCTCGGAGCGCACCGAAGCGTGGAAGGCCAAGACGACCCGGCTCACCACGTCCAGCGATAGCGCCTGGAAGCGCTCCAGCTCGAACAGCGACGCTTCGAGCCTGAGCAGCAGGCCGGGGTTGGAGCCGTCCGGCAGCGCCTTCGCCCCCGGCCAGTCCGCCGGCCACTCCGCCCGCCGGAAGAGGGTGGCGAGGCCCGCGGGCAGCGCCGCCGCCTGCGCGGCCATCGCGGCCGGCACCAAGGCGAAGCCGCTGAACGGCGGGCCACCCATGAACTTGGAGCCGGTGACGAAGACGATCGCGCCGCGCGCCAGATAATCGGCGATGGCGGGCGAGGTGATCCGCGCCTGGCAGGCGTCGACGACGAAGTCGATCGCCTCGCCATGCGCCGCCCGAAGCCGGTCGATATCGTCCAGCGACGGGAGGATCAGCCCGGTTTTCGAGCCGTGGACGACATGGACCAAAGCGTGCCGCCCGTCCGCTTTGGCGCCCCGCACCGCCTCGTCCATCCTGGCCGCGATCTCGGCGGAGGGCCGCGGCCTCCCCTTGCCGTCGCGCACCGGGATGTCGATCATCTCGACGCGGGTCTCGCCGAGGCCCGGCACCGGCTCCCCGGCCCGAGTGGCGATGCCCAGCGCGGTGCTGTCGGCGAAATAAAGGCCGTGGGCGGAATGGATGCAGCCGCTCCCCACTTCGTCGGCGCCGAGCAGGATATTGTGGGTGCCGGCCGCTCCTTTGCCGGCGACGCAGGCCAAGGCGATATATTCGAGATCGGTCCCCGAGGGGGCGAAGACGATTGCGACAGCGTCCGCGACGGCATAAGCGCGGCGGATCCGGGCCCGCAGGGCTTCGAGGCGGGCTTCGTAGCCGCGCCCCGGCAGCTTTGTTCCGATCTCGCCGACCAAAGCGGCGGCGCGGGCGAACGCCTCGGCCGAGATGTCGTTGGCGGTCGACGATGCGTAAGCGAGAACCTCGCTCGGCCTGGGCGCCGAGAAATAGCGGTTGAGGCCGGTCGCCGGGTCGAGCGCGATGCGCGCGTCGCCGCCGGTCGTCATCAGCCGCACGGCTTCTTCTTCCTGTTCGCTCAGTCCACCCATGGCAGCGCGCCCTTGGCCTTGGACCATGGCGGCATTATGTCCGCCGCGCCGGAGCGGGCACGAGGCGCGCCGAGGCTGCTCGACTGAAAGGCATTGCGTGGCCACTCCCGTCCGTCCGCTCACTATTCCCGAGGAAGCGAAGCGGCGCCTCAAGATCATGTTCATCGCCAAGCACGCCAAATGGCCGGGCGGCCTCCATCCTGAGGACGGCAACCACGCTTTGTACCATGTCGAGGTACGCGAGATACTCGAGGGGCTCGGCCTCAACCTCGTCCTGGAAAATCGCTACGAGGCGCTGTTCGACAAGCCGGACGTCGATTTCGTCTTTCCCCTGCTCAACCGCGGCGGCTTCCTCAACAGCGAGATGATGCTGCCTCTGCTCTGCACCCGGCACGGCATCCCCTTCCTCGGCGCCAGCCCGATCCTGCGCGGCATGTCCGACGACAAGCATCTGACCAAGATGGCCGCCGCCGCGCGCGGCATCCCGACCGCGCCCTGGGCGATCTACCGCCGCGGCGCCGCGGTCGAGGAGGCGCGCTGCCCCGCCGGCGGGCGGATGGTGATCAAGCCCAACGCCTCCTCGGCGAGCTGGGGGGTGCAGGACGCGCACGACTGGGCGGGCGTCGAGGCGGCGATCGCCTCGATCCAGGCCGAGGGCCATGACGCGATCGTCGAGCCCTTCCTGAGCGGCAGCGACGTCGAGGTGCCGGTGATCACCGTCGGCGGCAAGCCGGTGATCATGCCGATGATGCTGTTCGAGCAGGCCGATCCGTCCCACCTTCGGACCTATTGGGAGAAGCGCGACCTCGTCGACCGCAGCCAGAAATACCAGCTCGTCGAGTTCGTCGATCCCGAATGGCTACCGGTGATCGCCGAGCATACCGCCAACATCGTCGAGGAGTTCCAACCGTTCGATTATGGCCGCTTCGAGTTCCGCCTCGACCGCGAGGGCGGCAATGTCCAGTTCCTCGAGGTCAATTTGAACGCCAACCTGTGGTCCGAGAAGGTCTATGGCCGCTCGGCGAAGCTCGCCGGCCTGTCGCAATCGCAGCTGATCGAGACCATCCTCGCCGAAAGCCTCGCCCGCCACGGCCTGCTCTAGTTCCCCGGCGAAGGGGCACCCCGCAAAGTACTACTTTGCGGGGACCCCGAAGGCCGGGGTCCAGTCCCACAGGCCTCGACAGGCTGGGCCCCGGCCTTCGGGGTGCCCCTTCGCCGGGGAACAAGCCATTGAGCCGGGGCGGATCAGTCGCTATCTCGCTCCCAGCAAAGGACGCGCGCATGGCCGAATTCCGCCTTCCCAGGAACAGCAGGATCACGGGCAAGGGCCGGGAGCACAAGGCGCCGGCCGGGGCGCGGCGGGTGAAACGCTTCAAGGTCTACCGCTACGATCCCGACAGCGGCGAGAATCCGCGCTACGACCGGTTCGAGGTCGATCTCGACAGCTGCGGACCGATGGTCCTCGACGCCCTCATAAAGATGAAGAGCGAGGCCGACCCCTCGCTCACCTTCCGCCGCTCCTGCCGCGAGGGCATTTGCGGCTCCTGCTCGATGAATATCGACGGCACCAACACATTGGCCTGCACCAAGGCGATCGCCGACGTGAAGGGCGACATCCGCATCACGCCGCTGCCGCACATGGACGTGATCAAGGATCTGGTGCCCGATTTCACCCATTTCTTCGCCCAATATGCGTCGATCCGGCCCTGGCTGCAGACGGTGACTCCGGCGCCCTCGGGCAGGGAGCGGCTGCAGTCGCCCGAGGACCGCGCCAAGCTGGACGGCCTCTACGAATGCATATTGTGCGCCTGCTGCTCGTCCTCCTGCCCGAGCTATTGGTGGAATAGCGACCGCTTCCTGGGGCCCGCGATCCTGCTCCAGGCGTACAGGTGGCTCGCCGACAGCCGCGACGAGATGGCGGGCGAGCGGCTCGACGAGCTGGAGGATCCGTTCCGCCTCTACCGCTGCCACACGATCATGAACTGCGCCAACGTCTGCCCCAAGGGCCTCAACCCCGCCAAGGCGATCGCCGAGACCAAGAAACTGCTGGTGGAGCGAGCGGTTTGACAGGCGCGTCGCCCCAGCGAAGGCTGGGGCCCCAGCGTGGCCTCGCGCCGGCGCGATCTTGTCCTGGGATGCCAGCCTTCGCTGGCATGACGATGTAAGATGGACGTCCATCCCCTCATCCGTCACCGGCCCGATCCGGACCATCCCGGCTGGTCGACCTGGGATCTCGACGACCCCGAGCGTTTCCACGGCACGATCGGCAAGCTGCTCGTCCGCGCCGAGGGGGCGGGGCGGGCGCGGTGCCGGATGTTCCCGGACAAAAGCCACTCCAACCTCGGCGACGTCGTCCATGGCGGCGCGATCCTCACCTTCATCGACATGGCCCTGTTCGCCGGCGGGCGGCTGGCGGGCGCCAATGTCGCTTATGCGGTGACGCTGGACCTCAATACCCAGTTCCTCGCGCCGGGCCGGCTCGGCGTCCCGCTCGACGCCGAGGTCGAGCTGCTGCGCGAGACCGGCCGGCTGGCTTTCTTCCGCGGCACCCTGGTGCAGGAAGGCGAGACGGTCGCCGCTTTCTCGGGGACTTTGCGCAAGGCCCGGCCGCGCCAGTGAGCGGGGTCGCGGAGCGGTACCAGGCATTGCTCGCCGCGGGGGAGCTGCAGGACGATCCGGACCAGCGCCATGCGGTGGCGGTGCTGGACCGGCTCGCGGGCCAGCTTCGCCCGGCGCCGAAATCGCTCTGGGCGCGGCTGTTCGGCAAAGCCGCGCCGGCGCCGCGCGGCGTCTATTTGTGGGGCGGCGTCGGCCGCGGCAAGTCGATGCTGATGGACCTCGCCTTCGAGGCGATCGAGGCCGAGCGCAAGCGCCGCGTCCATTTCCACGAATTCATGCTCGAGGTGCACGACCGGCTGCGCGCCGCGCGGGCGAAGGAGGAGGGCGATCCGATCCCGCCGGTGGCCGCGGCGATCGCGAACGACGCGCGGCTGCTCGCGTTCGACGAGGTGATGATCAACAACAGCGCCGACGCGATGATCCTCTCGCGCCTGTTCTCGCAGCTGCTCGAGGCGGGGGTGACAGTCGTCACCACCTCCAACCGCCCGCCCGGCGACCTCTATCCGGGCGGCCTCAACCGCGAGCTCTTCCTCCCGTTCATCGCGACGATCGAGCGCGCGCTCGACGTGGTGCCGCTGAACGGCCCGACCGACTACCGCCTGCAGCGCCTCGGCGGCTTCCCGACCTGGTACGTGCCCAACGGCCCCGCGGCGACGCAGGCGCTGAGCGCCGCCTTCTTCCGGCTGACCGACTATCCGCCGGAGGACCGCGCCCACGTGCCGACCGAGGATATCGCGGTGCCCGGTGGCCGCATTCTCCACGTGCCCAAGAGCCTGAAGGGAGTCGCCGTCTTCTCGTTCAAGCGCTTGTGCGGCGAGCCGCGCGGCGCCGCAGACTATCTCGCCATCGCCCGGCGCTACCATAGTATCATCCTGGTCGGCATTCCCGTGATGGGCCCGGATAGGCGCAACGAGGCGGCCCGCTTCGTCACCCTGATCGACGCGCTCTACGAGCATAAGGTGAAGCTGCTCGCGGCGGCGGACGCCGAGCCGTCTGCGCTCTATGAAAAAGGCGACGGCGCGTTCGAGTTCGAGCGCACCGCCTCGCGGCTGATCGAGATGCAGTCGGAAGACTATCTCGCCGCCGGTCACGGCCTCGGCGAAGCCGCCTGATCGTCCGTCTTGACCGCATCCCGGATGCGGTCCAGCGTCCGCGCCGCCGATCAACCGGGGAGTGCCTTCATGCGCCTTGCCTTCGCCGCCGCCGCAATCGCTTTTCTCTCGACCTCCGCGCTCGCCGCCGACCCGCCGGCGAACCGCTGGCATGCCAAGGCGCGCGACATCTACCAGCATGCGATCGAGATCCCGACCGTCGCCGGGCGCGGCCAGGTACCCGCGCTCGCCCAATATCTGGCCGATCAGTACAAAGCGGCGGGCTGGGCCGATGCCGACATCCACGTCGTCCCCTACGACGCCACCCCGGAGAACCACACCGCCGCCTTCATCGCGCGCTGGCCGGCGGCGAGAGCCTCGGGCAGGAAGCCGATCCTGCTGATGGCGCATATGGACGTGGTCGAGGCGCGCCGCGAGGACTGGTCGATGGACCCGTTCAAATTGACCGAGCAGGACGGCTATTTTTACGGGCGCGGCACCAGCGACATCAAGCAGGGCATCACCGCGGTGACCACCGCTCTGTTCCAGTTGAGGGCGCAGGGCTTCAAGCCGACCCGCGACATCGTCGTGCTGTTCACCGGCGACGAGGAGACGACCGGCCAGGGCGCGGTGCTTGGCGCGACCGACTGGCGCAAATGGACCGACGCGGAATATGCATTGAACTCGGACGGCGGCGGCGGCGGCTTCGCTCCGGACGGCCGGCCATTGGGCTTCTCGATGCAGACCGCCGAGAAGACCTATTCGATGTACAGCTTCACCGCCCGCAACAAGGGCGGCCACAGCTCCAAGCCGCGCCCCGACAACGCCATCTACCAGCTCGCCCACGCGATCGAGCGGCTCGAGGCGTACCGGTTCGAGCCGGTGCTGAACGAGACCACGCGCGCCTATTTCGCCGTCCGCGAGAAGAGCGAGACCGGGCCGCTCGGCGATGCGATGCGCGCCTGGCTCGCCAATCCGGGCGACGGCCGCGCCGCCGACGTGATCGAAGCCGATCTGGGCGAGGTCGGCCTCACCCGCACCCGCTGCGTCGCCACAAGGCTGGAGGGCGGTCATGCCGACAACGCGCTTCCCCAGCTCGCCCGCGCGACAATCAATTGCCGGATCATGCCCGGCGTCGAGCCGGCCTCGATCCGCGACGAGCTGGAACGCGTGGTCGCCGATCCCGGGGTGAAGGTCGAGCGCACCGACGACCAGGCGATGTCGCTCGCCTCGCCGCTCCGCCCGGACGTGGTCGCGGCCTTCACCGCCGCCGTGCACCGGCGTTTCCCCAACGCGCCGATCATGCCCGAGATGAGCACCGGCGCCAGCGACGCCCGGCCGTTTCGCGTCGCCGGCATCCCGGTCTACGGCGTCGACGGCAGCTGGGGGATCGTCCCCGACGACATGCGCGCCCACGGCCGCGACGAGCGGCTGCCGGTGAAAGCGCTCGGCGACGATGTCGACCATTGGGTCGACATGCTGACCAGGCTGGCGGGGAAATGACGGGCTGTTAGACCGTCATTGCGAGGAGCGGAGCGACGCGGCAATCCAATGCGGCGCGCACCTGAGGCGCAGAGCTGGATTGCTTCGCTGCGCTCGCAATGACGGCGGGAGGGGAAGCGGTGCGGCGAATTTCCGCCTCTCTACCGGTTGCCCGCTGCCGGATCCGGGTCTAAGCGGCCCTCGTCTTGGGCTGTACGTGCAGCCAATGCCGCTTCGACAGGAATAGAAAGGCTGGGCCCCATGGCTCGCAAGAAAATCGCGCTGATCGGCGCCGGCATGATCGGCGGCACGCTCGCCCACCTCGCCGCAATCAAGGAGATGGGCGACATCGTCCTGGTCGACGTCGCCGAGGGCATCCCGCAGGGCAAGGCGCTCGACCTCGCCCAGGCCGGGCCGGTCGAAGGCTATGACGCAAGGCTCACCGGCACCCAGGATTATGCCGAGATCGCCGGCGCCGACGTCTGCATCGTCACCGCCGGCATCGCCCGCAAGCCGGGCATGAGCCGCGACGATCTGCTCGGCATCAATCTGAAGGTGATGAAAGCGGTCGGGGAAGGCATCAAGGCGCATGCGCCCGGCAGCTTCGTGATCTGCGTCACCAATCCCCTGGACGCGATGGTCTGGGCGCTGCGCGAATTTTGCGGCCTGCCGCACAACCGCGTCGTCGGCATGGCCGGCGTGCTCGATTCCGCCCGCTTCCGCATGTTCCTGGCCGAGGAGTTCGGAGTCTCGGTCGAGGACGTCACCGCCTTCGTGCTCGGCGGCCATGGCGACACGATGGTGCCGGTGCCGGCTTATTCGACCGTCGGCGGCATCCCGATCCCGGACCTGATCAAGATGGGCTGGTCGACCCAGGAGAGGATCGACGCGATCGTCCAGCGCACCCGCGGCGGCGGCGGCGAGATCGTCGCCTTGCTCAAGACCGGCTCGGCCTATTACGCCCCGGCCACAGCCGCGATCATGATGGCCGAGAGCTTTTTGAAGGACAAAAAGCGCCTCCTCCCCGCCGCCGCCCATCTGACCGGCCAGTACGGCGTCGACGACCTCTATGTCGGCGTGCCGGTGATAATCGGCGCCGGCGGCGTCGAGCGGATCGTCGAGATCGAATTGGACGCGGCGGCCAGGGCCAATTTCCAGGTCTCGGTCGACGCCGTGAAGGAATTGCTCGAGGCCTGCAAAGCGATCGACGGGAGCCTGCGCCGATGAAAGCCCTTCATCTTGTCGCTCTTGCCATGCTCACCGCCTCGGGCGGGGCGGCGGCCGCGCCACAGCCGGACGACAATGTGATGGTGCCGCTCTTCCTCGATGCCTGCGCCAAGGGGGATTTGACCTACGAGGCCCGCGAGGCGGCGATCGCCGCCGACAGCCAGTGGGTCGCCGCCGCCGACACAGACGATCTCGACATCGCGGCGTTCGGCAAAGTCCCGTCGATCAGCATCAATTTCGACTATCGCCATCCGACCGCGGTCAGGGAATGGACCCGGACCGCGGATGGCAAGACCATCCGCCTCGTTCTCGCGCGCTTCCCCGCCGACCGCCGCTATCCCACCCTGTGCGGCCTCCTCGTTCCCGACGTGAGGAACGTCTTTCCTTATTCGGATCCGTTCGAAGCGGGCGTCAAGGCGATCGGCCTCAAGGGCAAGAGCACCGACCTGCCGCATTATTTCGAATATTCCGGCAAGCTGCCCGGCGGCCGCCCGGCGCGCGGCGACATCTTCTCGCGGACGCGGGTCCTCGGCGGCGGCGACAACATGCACATGTATGTCGCGTTCTGACGAGGATGGGGAGAGCGATGAAATTCTCGCCTGGCGCGGCCGCCAAGGCCAATTTCCAGGTTTCGGTCGACGCGGCGAAGGAGCTGCTCCAAGCCTGCAAGGCGATCGAGGGGAGCTTGAAATAGGGAAGTGAATGTGCCCCTGCGAAGGCAGGGGCCCAGCCTGGGTCCCCGCCCGCGCGGGGACGCATCGGAGCGGAGGCATGTCGAGACCGGCTATGTTTACATCATGGCAAGCCGACGAAACGGGACCACCTATATAGGAGTGACGAGCGATCTGCCTGGCCGAGCCTATCAGCACCGCAACGGTCTGATCGATGGGTTCACCCGCAAATACGGCTGCAGAATCTTGGTCTGGTACGAAGCACATGGTGATATTCAGGATGCCCGGGCCCGGGAGCTGCAAATGAAGAAATGGAAGCGGCAATGGAAGCTGCGCGAGATTGAAACAATGAACCCGGACTGGGACGACCTGTTTGAGTCCCTGTTCTAGGTCTGGGCTCCTGCCTCCGCAGGAGCACAACCAAGCGGAGAAGCAATGAGCATCCTCGTCAATTCCAACACCCGTGTCATCACCCAGGGCATGACCGGCGAGACCGGCACGTTCCACACCCAGCAGGCGCTCGCCTACGGGACCAGGATGGTCGGCGGGGTGACGCCGGGGAAGGGCGGGCGGACCCATATCGGGCTGCCGGTGTTCGACACCGTGCGCGAAGCGGTGGAGGCGACCGGGGCCGACGCCAGCGTGGTCTACGTGCCGCCGCCCTTCGCCGCCGATTCGATCCTCGAGGCGGTCGATGCCGAAGTGCCCCTCATCGTCTGCATCACCGAGGGCATACCGGTGCTCGACATGGTGCGGGTCAAGCGGGCGCTGTCGGGATCGAAGTCGCGGCTGATCGGGCCCAATTGTCCGGGCGTGCTGACCCCGGACGAGTGCAAGATCGGCATCATGCCCGGCAACATCTTCAGGAAAGGCTCGGTCGGGGTGGTCAGCCGCTCGGGCACGCTCACCTACGAAGCGGTGTTCCAGACCAGCAACGAGGGCCTCGGCCAGTCGACCGCGGTCGGCATCGGCGGCGACCCGGTCAACGGCACCAATTTCATCGACGTGCTGGAGCTGTTCCTCGCCGATCCCGAGACCGGATCGATGATCATGATCGGCGAGATCGGCGGCTCGGCCGAGGAGGAAGCGGCTTTGTTCCTCAGGGACGAGGCGCGCGCCGGCCGTTCCAAGCCGACCGTCGGCTTCATCGCCGGCCGCACCGCCCCGCCGGGCCGCCGCATGGGCCATGCCGGCGCGATCGTCTCGGGCGGCAAGGGCGCCGCCGCCGACAAGGTCGCGGCGATGGAGGAGGCTGGAATAACGGTCTCGCCGAGCCCATCTGAGCTCGGCACCACCCTCGCCGCGCTTTTGAAGGGCTGAGGGATAAGCTAGGGGAGCGGCGCGTTTCCCTCTCCCGACGGTAAGAAGGCGGCACAGCGTGGACAGGTACAGCGACGGCGAGCGGGAGCAGGGACCCAGCTGGGCGCGCGACAATTGGCCGCTCGCGGAGCTGGACGAGCTCAATGCGGGGCTCGACCCGACGCTGATGGCGCTCGACGCGCTCGCCGGAAAAGCGAAAGCCGCGGCCGCTTCGGCCGGCAAGCCGGACGCCGACATCGCGCAGGCGGCGAACGATTCGATCTGCGCGATGATGCTGATCCGCACCTACCGGGTGCGCGGGCACCTTGCGGCCGATCTCGATCCTTTGGGCCTGGTCAAGCGCGACATGCCCGCCGACCTCAGCCCCGAATATCACGGCTTTACCGGCGAGGGCGCGCTCGACCGGCCGGTCTATCTCGGCGGCGCGCTCGGCCTCGAGCGGGGGACGGTGCGCGAGATCGTCGAGATCCTCCAGCGCAATTATTGCGGCCATGTCGGCCTCGAATATATGCACATCAACGACCTCGACGAGCGCCGCTTCCTGCAGGAGCGGATGGAGGGGCGCGAGGCCGAGATCCGCTTCACCCGCGAGGGCAAGCAGTCGATCCTCACCAAGGTCGTCCAGGCGGAGCAATGGGAGAAGTTCCTCGCCCGCAAATATGTCGGCACCAAAAGGTTCGGCCTCGACGGCGGCGAATCGATGATCCCGGCGCTCGAGGCGGTGATCAAATATGGCGGCCAGTACGGCGTCGCCTCGATGGTCTTCGGCATGGCCCATCGCGGCCGCCTCAACGTCCTCGCCAACGTGATGGGCAAGCCTTATCGCGCGATCTTCAGCGAGTTTGCCGGCGGCGCCGCCAACCCCGAGGATGTCGGCGGCTCGGGCGACGTCAAATATCATCTCGGCACCTCCTCGGACCGCGAGTTCGACGGCATCAAGGTGCATCTCTCGCTCGTCCCCAATCCCAGCCATTTGGAAGCGGTCGATCCGGTCGTGCTCGGCAAGGTCCGCGCCCAGCAGATCGCGCGCGGCGACGGCGAGGGGGATTCGGTGCTGCCGGTGCTGATCCACGGCGACGCCGCCTTCGCCGGGCAGGGGATCGTCTCCGAATGTTTCGGCTTCTCGGGGATTCCCGGCTACAATACCGGCGGCTGCCTCCATTTCGTAATCAACAACCAGGTCGGCTTCACCACCTCGCCCCAGTTCGGCCGCTCCTCGCCCTACCCGTCGGACGTGGCCAAGGCGGTCCAGGCGCCGATCCTCCACGTCAACGGCGACGATCCCGAGGCGGTGACCTTCGCCTGCAAGCTCGCCATCGAATATCGGCAGAGGTTCAACCGCGACATCGTCATCGACATGTGGTGCTACCGCCGCTTCGGCCACAACGAAGGCGACGAGCCGAGCTTCACCCAGCCGCTCATGTACGCCAGGATCCGCCAGCATCCCCCCGTCTCGCAAATCTATGCGGAACGGCTGGAGAAGGAAGGCGTGATCGAAAAAGGCTGGCTGGAAGGCGAGGTCGCCGCCTTCACGACCCTCCTCGAGACCGAGTTCGAAGCGGCGAAATCCTACCTTCCCAACAAGGCCGACTGGTTCGAGGGCGCGTGGAGCGGCCTCGGCCGGCCCGATACGCCGGTGACCGAGCGCCGCAACGTCGCCACCGGCGTGCCTGAGGAAATGGCGCGCGAGATCGGCGGGGTCCTCACCACGATCCCGGCGGACGTCGCCGTCCACAAGACCCTGGTGCGGATCATCGACGCGCGCCGCGAGATGTTCGAGACGGGCGAGGGCTTCGACTGGGCGACCGCCGAGGCGCTCGCCTTCGGCACATTGCTGCGCGACGGCCATCCGGTCCGCCTGTCGGGCCAGGACAGCGCCCGCGGCACGTTCAGCCAGCGCCACTCGGTCTGGGTCGATCAGACCGACGGCGCCAAATATATTCCGCTGACCAAAGTGGGTCCCGCCCGCTTCGAGGTGCGCGACAGCCCGCTCTCCGAATATGGCGTGCTCGGCTTCGAATATGGCTGGTCGCTGGCCGACCCGCAGACGCTCGTCGTCTGGGAGGCGCAGTTCGGCGATTTCGTCAACGGCGCGCAGGTGATCATCGACCAGTTCATCGCCGCCGGCGAGGCCAAGTGGCTGCGCGCCTCGGGGCTCGTCCTGCTGCTGCCGCACGGCTATGAAGGCCAGGGGCCCGAGCACAGCTCGGCCCGGCCGGAGCGCTTCCTCCAGCTCTGCGCCGAGGACAATATGCAGGTCGCGAACTGCACCAGTCCGGCCAATTATTTCCACATCCTGCGCCGCCAGATGAACCGCGATTTCCGCAAGCCGCTGGTGATCATGACTCCGAAATCCTTGCTCCGGCACAAAAAAGCGGTCTCGAGCCTCGCCGATTTCACCGGCGAAAGCCATTTCATGCGCATCCTCTCCGATCCGAACCCGCCCCGGGATGCGGACGTGAAGCGCCTCGTCCTCACCACCGGCAAGCTCGCTTACGAGCTTTTCGAGGCGCGCGACAAAGCCGGCGATGCCAGCACCGCGATCGTCAGGATCGAGCAGCTCTACCCCTTCCCCGGCGAGGCGTTCCTGGCGCGCCTCAAGCCGATGACCAGCCTCGAGGAGGTGGTCTGGGCGCAGGAGGAGCCGAAGAACCAGGGCTATTGGACCCATGTCGAGCCGCGGATCGAGCGCCGCCTTCGCGAGGCCGGCCTCAAGCCGAAGCGGCCCATCTACGCCGGCCGCGAGCCCGCCGCCTCGCCCGCCACCGGCCTTGCCAAGCGCCACGCGGCCGAGCAGGCGGCCTTGATCGCCGAGGCGCTTGGCCATAGCAGCCGGGCGCCCGCGCAGCGCAAGGCGGGATGAAGGGACCAGGATGACCGACGTAACCGTGCCCGCGCTTGGCGAATCGATCACCGAGGCGACTCTGGGCGAGTGGCTGAAGCAGCCCGGCGACCCGGTCAAGGCCGACGAGCCGGTCGCCAGCCTGGAGACCGACAAGGTCGCGGTCGAAGTCCCTTCGCCGGTCGCCGGGACGATGGGCGAGCAGCTGGCCGCGGTCGGCGACACGGTCGCGGTCGGCGCGGTCATCGCGCGCGTCGAGGAGGGCGCCGCCGCGGCGGCGCCGGCCGAGGCGGCCAAGGCCGAAACGCCGGTCAATCCCGCCGGCCCGGGCGAAACCCCCGCCACCAGGGACGATCCGACCGCGCCCCATGCCGCGGAATCGGCCGGCCTGACCCTGTCGCCGGCCGTTCGCCGCGTCGTGCTGGAGCACCATCTCGATCCGTCGAGGATCAAGGGCACCGGCAAGGACGGGAGGCTGACCAAGGACGACGTGCTGGCGGCGGCGAAAGCCCAGGAGACCGAGGCGCCGAAACCGAACCTTGCGCCAGCACCCCCCAGTGCTCCTGCGAAAGCAGGAGCCCAGCCCCAAGCGAAAGACCGGGTTCCTGCTTCCGCAGGAACACAGGAGCGGCGTGAGGAACGGGTGCGCATGACGCGGCTTCGCCGGACCATCGCCGCCCGCCTCAAGGAGGCGCAGAACACGGCCGCGATCCTCACCACCTTCAACGACGTCGACATGTCGGCGGTGATCGAGGCGCGCGCCCGCTACAAGGATTTGTTCGAGAAGAAGCACGGCATCCGCCTCGGCTTCATGGGCTTCTTCGTCAAAGCCGCGGCGCTCGCCGCCCGGGACGTGCCGGCGGTCAACGCCTCGCTCGACGGCGACGAGATCGTCTACCACGATTATCTCGACGTCTCGGTCGCGGTGAGCGCGCCGGGCGGCCTCGTCGTGCCGGTGATCCGCGACGCCGACAAGATGAGCTTCGCCGAGATCGAGAAGGCGATCGCCGATTTCGGCCGGCGGGCGAAGGACGGCAGCCTGACGATGGAGGATATGAAGGGCGGCACCTTCACCATCTCCAACGGCGGCGTGTTCGGCTCGCTCCTCTCGACGCCGATCATCAACCCGCCCCAGTCGGCGGTGCTCGGCATGCACCGCATCGAGGAAAGGCCGGTGGTCAAGGACGGCCAGATCGTCGCGCGGCCAATGATGTACCTGGCGCTCAGCTACGACCACCGCCTGATCGACGGCCGCGAGGCGGTCACCTTCCTCGTGCGGATGAAAGAAGCGCTGGAAGACCCGACGCGATTGCTGATCGATTTGTAATTCACCGTCACCCCAGCGAAGGCTGGGGTCCATTCTGATTCAGCATGGATTCCAGCCTTCGCTGGAATGACGATCAAAGGAACGACGATGGCTGAATTCGACTTTGACGTGATCGTGATCGGCGCGGGGCCCGGCGGCTATGTCGCCGCGATCCGGGCGGCGCAGCTGGGGCTGAAGACCGCCTGCGTCGAGAGCCGCGAGACGCTGGGCGGCACCTGCCTCAACGTCGGCTGCATCCCGTCCAAGGCGCTGCTCCACGCCTCCGAGCTTTATGAGCAGGCCCATTCGGGGACGCTGGCCAAATGGGGGGTGAAGACGGAAGGGCTGAGCCTCGATCTCGATGCGATGCACGCAACGCGTCTGGAGGCGATCAAGGGGCTGACCGGCGGCGTCGCCTTCCTGTTCAAGAAGAACAAGGTCGAGTGGCTGAAGGGTCATGCCAAGTTCACCGGCAAGGACGCGATCGACGTCGCCGGCAAGAGCTACAGGGCGAAGAATTTCGTCATCGCCACCGGCTCCAGCGTCACCCCGCTGCCGGGCGTCGAGATCGACCATGAGGCGATCGTCGATTCGACCAGCGCGCTCGAGCTTGCCAAGGTTCCCGCCCATATGGTGGTGATCGGCGGCGGCGTGATCGGGCTGGAGCTCGGTTCCGTCTGGCGGCGGCTGGGTGCGAAAGTGACTGTCGTCGAGTTCCTCGACCAGATCCTTCCGGGCATGGACGGCGAGGTCCGCAAGGAATGCGCGAAGATCTTCAAGAAGCAGGGCTTCGATATCCGCACCTCGACCAAGGTCACCGCCGCCAAGCGCAAGGGCAAGGGCGCGACCCTCACCGTCGAGCCGGCCAAAGGGGGTGACTCCTCGACGATCGAGGCGGATGTCGTCCTTGTATCGATCGGGCGGCGGCCGAATACGGAAGGGCTGGCGCTCGACAAGGCCGGCCTTGCCACCAACAAGCTCGGCCAGATCGAGATCGACCATGACTTCCGCACGTCCGTGCCCGGCATCTGGGCGATCGGCGACGTCGTCCCCGGCCCGATGCTCGCCCACAAGGCCGAGGATGAGGGCATCGCCGTCGCCGAGAATATCGCGGGCCAGACCGGAATCGTGAACCATGAGGTGATCCCCTCGGTGGTCTACACCATGCCGGAGATTGCGGGCGTCGGCCTCACCGAGGAGGAGGCGAAGGAGCGCGGCGAGGTCAAGGTCGGCAAGTTCCCGATGCTCGCCAACAGCCGCGCCAAGTCCAACCGCGAAACCGACGGCTTCGTCAAGGTGATCGCCGACGCGCGCTCCGACCGCGTCCTCGGCGTCTGGATGGTCGCGTCGGTCGCCGGCACGATGATCGCCCAGGCGGCCCAGGCGATGGAGTTCGGCGCGACGTCCGAGGACATCGCCTACACCTGCCACGCCCACCCGACCCATAGCGAAGCGGTCAAGGAAGCGGCGATGGCGGTGACCGGCCTGCCGATCCACATCTGAGGAAACTTGCCCCATTCCTCTCTTGTCATGTATCCGAAACGGCTGGAGACGCGCGTGAAGAGCTTTCCCTTGTTCGCCGCCGCCGGCGGCGCATTGCTGCTGGGCTCCTGCGGCCCCAAGACGCTGGCGCTGCCGGAGCAGCCGATCGACCGCGCAGCGACCTGCGGCGTCGCCGCCGCCGCTGCCGCGCGCCTCGCCGTCACCGACGTGAAGGCGCCGCTGCCGCTCGCCGCGCACGGCCGCATCGTCCATTATGCGCTCCTCGCCGGAACGGAAGGCGGGGAGTTTTCGGGAGAGACGGCGTCCGCCGTTAGCCGCCGCATGTCGGCGCTTCAGGAGGGCATCACCCGCAGCAAATGGCAGGCGCTCGCCCCCGCCTGCGAGGCGGCTTATCCCGCCGCCGTAAAGACCGAGATCGCCTTGCCCGAGAGCGGCCTCGACGCCGAACTCGGCTGCAACGAGCTGGCCGAATTCCTGATCACCGCGCTCGAAGGTCAGGAGCATGATTACGGCAACGAGATCGGCGGCTATCGCAAGCTGCGGCTCAAGCTCAACGACATGATCGTCTCGGGCCTGCGCGCCCGCGCCGGCTCCGACCTCAAGGCGCAGCAAAACGAGCGCCGCAAGGCACTGGCCAAAGCAGCGCAATGGGGCTCTCCCACCGCCGTCATGGACCGGTGCATCGATCGGTTCGGATGAGAGCGCGTCAAAGGCTGCGGCGCTACCATATCTGGCTCGGCTGGCTGGTCGGGCTGCCGGTCCTGCTCTGGGTGGTCAGCGGCCTCGTCATGGTCGCCCGCCCGATCGAGGAGGTGCGCGGCGAGGGTTTGATCGCCAAAGCGCCCCCGCTCAGCCTCGGCGCGCCGCCGGTGCCGCCGCATATCGGCCCCCGGCCGGTGGCGTCCCTTACCCTTGAGCAGCGCGACGACGGCGCCAAATGGCTGGTCCGCTACGCCGATGGCGGCGCCCGCCTGGCCGATCCCGCCACCGGCCGCCTGCTGCCGCCGCTGACCGCCGCCGACGCGGCGCGGACCATCGCGGCGCGCTACACCGGCACGGCGCGCATTTCGGCGGTCGACCGGACCTCGGCCGACCATCCCCCGCTCGACCTTCGCCGCGAGGTGGCGAGCTGGCGGGTGACGATGAGCGACGGCACCCGCTTCTACCTCGACGCCGCCACCGGCGAGCTGCTTGCCCGCCGCACGCGATTCTGGCGCTTCTACGATTTCATGTGGGGCCTCCACATCATGGACCTCACGACTCGCGAGGACGCCCACAATCCGCTGACCATCGGCTTCGGCATATTTGCTCTGGTGTCCACCCTGCTGGCGCTCATCCTGCTGCCGATGACGCTGCGCAAGCGGCGGAAACGGCCCGCCAAGGGCGGCAAATGACTCCGGTCGACCTTCCGCCCGCGATCGACCCGCTGCTCGCCTATCTCGATTTCGCCGGCGTCGCCGTCTTCGCCGTGTCGGGCGCCCTGGTCGCCGCGCTCAAGCGCCAGACCCTCGTCACCTTCGTCTTCTTCGCGGTGGTGACCGGCGTCGGCGGCGGCACCGTCCGCGATCTGCTGATCGGCGCGCCGGTCTTCTGGATCCACGAGAATTTCACCCTGCTCATCTGCGTCGCCGCCGCGCTCACGGTGTGGGTGCTCCCGGCGCGGGCCTGGAAGGGAAGGGCCCTTTTGTGGTGCGACGCCGCCGGCATCGCCGCTTACGCCACCTACGGCGCCGCCAAGGGCATCGCCTATGGCGTGGCGCCGCTGCCGGCGATCGGCATGGGCGTGCTCACCGCCTGCCTCGGCGGCATCGTCCGCGACGTGCTGACCGGCGAGCCGTCGATCCTGATGCGGCCGGAGCTCTACGTCACCGCCGCCGCGCTCTCGTCGGCGCTGATGGTCGGGCTGCTCCCATTGGGCCTGCCGGGCACCGTCGCCGCCCTCATTGCCGCGCTCGCCGGCTTCGCCCTGCGCGCGGGTGCGATCCGGTGGGGCTGGTCGCTGCCGGCCTACCGGAGCTGATGTTTGTGCCCCGGCGAAGGCCGGGGCCCAGTCTTACGGCGGCGATGGACCCCGGCCTTCGCCGGGGAACAGGCCATGCGCAGGAAGGGGTTCCATCGGCGGATTCGCCGCCGGCGCCAGGCCGCGCTGCCAGAGGCCGACGTCCCACCAGCCGCCGAGCTTGTAGCCGACTTGGGCGTAGGTGCCGGCGCGGCTGAAGCCGAGCCGCTCGTGCAGCCGAACGCTCGCGTCGTTGGGCAGGGTGATCGCCGCTATCGCCTGCACGAAGCCCTGCGCCTCGAGTGTCGCCAGCAGCGGGCGATAGAGGAGGCCGCCGATGCCGCGGCCATGGGCCTCCTCGCGCACATAGACGGTCGTCTCGACCGTATAACGGTAGGCCGGGCGGGGGCGGAACGCGGCGGCATAGGCATAGCCGAGCAATGCGCCGTCCTCCCCCTCGGCCGCAAGCCAGGGATAAAGGCCGCCGCCGGCCGCCATCCGCGCCCGCATCTCGTCCGCTCCCGGCGGGTCGGTCTCGAACGAGACGACGCTCCCGCGCACATAAGGCGCGTAGATTTCGGAAATGGCCGCGGCATCCTCGGGCGTCGCGGCCCGAATCCTCATCGCGCGAGCAGGCCGGCCAGCCAGGCGGTGAAGCTCGTCTCGCGCGACGGCCGCCGCGGCGCCGCGCCCGGCGGGCATTCGAGGCAGCGCGCCTGGATGGCCGGCCCGGATATGACTCGCTCCGCATCGGCGAAGGCCCGCATCAGCAGGGCCGCCGGCCGCTGGCCGATCCGCCCGAAGGCGTCGCGGGCGCCGGTCTGATCCTCCTCGTCGGCCAAGCCTGCCAGCAATTCATCGGCGAAGCCGGGCTTCTTCTCGAGCCAGACCACTTCGGCGTCCTCGGGGTCGAGCTTGGCCCGCCGCGCCGCCTCCGCGATCGCGTCGTCGAGGCCGCCGAACGAATCGACCAGGCCCAGCCGCCGCGCCGTGCCGCCGTCCCAGATCCGCCCCTGCGCGATCTGGTCGACCCGCGCCACCGGCAGCTTGCGGGCGTGGGAGACCAGGCCGAGGAAGCGCTGATAGACATTGTCGACCCCCATCTGGAGCAGCCGGTCCGCTTCCGGCCCCGGCCCGCGCAACACGTCGGGCTCGCCCGACAGCGGCGTCGTCTTGATCCCGTCGGCGCCGAGGCCGAGCTTCGTCAGCGTCCCTTCGAAGCTGGGCAATATGCCGAACACGCCGATCGAGCCGGTGATCGTGCCGGGTTCGGCGAAGATGGTGTCGCCGGCGGTCGCGACCCAATAGCCGCCGCTCGCCGCCACCGATCCCATCGACACCACCACCGGCAGGCCCCGCGCCTTGGCGTCAAGCACCGCGCGCCGGATCCGCTCGGAGGCGAGCGCCGAGCCGCCGCCCGAATCGACCCGCAGCACCAGCGCCTTCAAATTGCCCCTGCTCAGCCCCTGCTCGAGGCCCTTGACGATCGTCTCCGCCCCGGCCGTGCCCAGCCCGGCCTCGCCGTCGACGATGTCGCCGGCCACGGTCACGATGCCGATCTCGCCGCCGTCGTCGCTCGCCGGATTGGCCTTCACCCACGGGGCGTAGCGGATCGTGCGATAGCCTTCCGGCACGTCGTCGTCCTTCACCCCGACGATCTCGGCGACGCGCCGGCCGAACGCGTTGCGGTCGCCGATCCGGTCGACCAGGCCGAGCGCCTGCGCCGCCTTCGCCATGTCGCCGCCCGCCGCCGTCATCCGCCCGACCGGATCGGCGAGATAGGCGGCGAGCTGCGCCTTCGGCCGCGCCCGCTTGACGTCCTGCTGCCAGCTTTCCCACAGGCCGCCCGCCACCGCCTGCAACGCCTCGCGCGCCTCGGGCGACATGTCGGAGCGGGTGAACGGCTCGACCGCCGCCTTGTAGGTGCCGGCGCGGTAGACATGGGCCTTGATCCCCAGCCGGTCCATCAGCCCCTTGAAATAGAGGCCGGCGCCGCCCGGGCCGGCGATCAGCACGCCGCCCATCGGGTTGAGCCAGACCTCGCTCGCATGGGCGGCGAGCTGGTAGCTGTCGTCGTCATAGCCGGTGGCATAAGCAAGCACCGGCTTGCCGGCCTTGCGGACATGGTCGAGCGCCTCGCCGACGTCGGCCAGGGTCGGCTCGCCGCCGCCGGCGAAGATGTCGAGGTCGAGCGCCACCGCCTCGACCCGGTCGTCGGTCGCCGCCGTCTCGAGCGCGTGGACGACGTCGCGCAGCCGATATTCGCGGATCGCGTTGGAGCCGCCCAGCACCTCGGCGGCGGTCGCCTGGGCGGGTTGCTCGACGATCGGGCCGGTGAGATCGAGGAGCAGGGCGCCATGCTCGCCGCGGCCGATCGTCGGCCTGGCCGAGAGGGCCGCATAGAGCATGCCGAAGAAGGCGAGCATGAAGAGGAGAACGAGGCCGTCCTTGAGGCCGACCAGAAGCTTCCACACCTTGCCCGCGAACCGCATGTTCTTGTTCCTTTTGAACCCTGTCCCGCCGGAGCTAAACCAGCCCCGCCACCATGTAAATCCGTCGCCCGGATCGCGCCTTCCGCCGCGCGGAAATTTCGCCGCGCGGCTTGACCCGGGATGAACAGCTCTTACATCAGGCGCGCTGGCACTCCTCGGGTGTGAGTGCTAACGATGTTCAACCAATATGGCGGCGACGACCCTTTCGGGCCGGCGCCGCATAGAAGAAGAGGTGATGCGCATGAAATTCCGTCCGCTCCATGACCGGGTGCTGGTCCGCCGCGTCGAGGCCGAAGAGAAAACGGCCGGCGGCATCATCATCCCCGACACCGCCAAGGAAAAGCCGCAGGAAGGCGAGGTCGTCTCGGTCGGCACCGGCACCCGCGCCGAGGACGGCACGGTGACGCCATTGGACGTCAAGGCCGGCGACAAGATCCTGTTCGGCAAATGGTCGGGCACCGAGGTCAAGCTCGACGGCGAGGACCTGCTCATCATGAAGGAAAGCGACATCCTGGGCATCGTCGGCTGATTTCACGCGGCCGGTTCCCCCGGCGATGGGGTCCCGGATCGGGGCCCAGACTCTTTTAGTTTAGCTGGACCCCGGCCTTCGCCGGGGCACAAGATAAGGAACAGAAGACATGGCAGCGAAAGACGTTAGATTTTCGCGCGACGCGCGTGAGCGGATCATGCGCGGCGTCGACATCCTCGCCGATGCGGTGAAGGTCACTTTGGGCCCCAAGGGCCGCAACGTCGTGCTCGACAAGAGCTACGGCGCCCCCCGGATCACCAAGGACGGCGTCACCGTCGCCAAGGAGATCGAGCTCAAGGACAAGTTCGAGAATATGGGCGCGCAGATGCTGCGCGAGGTCGCCTCCAAGACCAACGACCTGGCCGGCGACGGCACCACCACCGCCACGTTGCTCGCCCAGTCGATCATCCGCGAGGGCATGAAGTCGGTCGCGGCCGGCATGAACCCGATGGACCTGAAGCGCGGCATCGACCTCGCCGTCATCAAGGTCGTCGAGGACCTCAAGGGCCGCTCCAAGCCGGTCTCGGGCTCGAAGGAGATCGCCCAGGTCGGCAGCATCGCCGCCAATGGCGACACCATCGTCGGCGAGAAGATCGCCGAGGCGATGGAAAAGGTCGGCAAGGAAGGCGTGATCACGGTCGAGGAGGCCAAGGGCCTCGAGTTCGAGCTGGAGGTCGTCGAAGGCATGCAGTTCGACCGCGGCTATCTCTCGCCTTACTTCATCACCAACCCCGAGAAGATGTCGGTCGAGCTGACCGATCCCTACATCCTCATCCACGAGAAGAAGCTCGGTAATTTGCAGGCGATGCTGCCGATTCTGGAAGCGGTCGTCCAGGCAAGCCGTCCCTTGCTCATCATCGCCGAGGATATCGAGGGCGAGGCGCTTGCCACCCTCGTCGTCAACAAGCTGCGCGGCGGCCTCAAGGTCGCGGCGGTGAAGGCGCCGGGCTTCGGCGATCGCCGCAAGGCGATGCTCGAGGACATCGCCATCCTGACCGGCGGCGAGATGATCAGCGAGGATCTCGGCATCAAGCTCGAGAACGTCACCGTCGCCATGCTCGGCCAGGCCAAGCGCGTCACCATCGACAAGGACAACACCACCCTGATCGACGGCGCCGGCGATTCGGCCAAGATCAAGGCCCGGGTCGAGGCGATCCGCGCCCAGATCGAGACCACCAACTCGGACTATGACAAGGAGAAGCTCCAGGAGCGTCTCGCCAAGCTCGCCGGCGGCGTCGCCGTGATCAAGGTCGGCGGCTCCTCCGAGATCGAGGTCAAGGAGCGCAAGGACCGCGTCGACGACGCCCTCCACGCCACCCGGGCCGCGGTCGAGGAAGGCATCGTCCCGGGCGGCGGCGTCGCTTTGCTCTACGCCACCCGGTCGCTCGAGGGCATGACCGGCGTCAATGACGATCAGACCCGCGGGGTCGACATCATCCGCCGCGCGCTCCAGTCGCCGGTCCGCCAGATCGCCGAAAATGCCGGCCATGACGGCGCCGTTGTTGCCGGCAAGCTGACCGAGAGCAAGGACGAGGAATTGGGCTTCAACGCCCAGACCGAGGTCTACGAGAATCTGGTCCAGGCCGGCGTGATCGATCCGACCAAGGTCGTCCGCACCGCGCTCCAGGACGCCGCCTCGGTCGCGGGCCTGCTCATCACCACCGAAGCGGCGGTGAGCGAGCTGCCCGAGGACAAGTCGTCCGGCGGCGGCATGCCCGGCGGCGGCATGGGCGGCATGGGCGGCATGGACTTCTAAGGCGGCCTCCGCCAGCGCGGGCTTTGCTCGCGCCCAAGCGAAAAGAAGGGCCGGGGAGGAGACTCCCCGGCCCTCTTCTTATCAACCCCTCTCCCGCTTCTCGCGGAAGCGGGAGGGTGAGGGTCTTCTTCTGCCTTTTGCCGGTGCCGCTACCGCCCGTTCCCCGCGGCGTTGCCCGCCTCGTTCGCCGCCGGCGCCTCGCCGGTGGCAACGCCGTCTTCCTCGCCATTGCCGAGGACGGCCTCGTCGTTGGCGACCAGGCTGTCGGGCGAGGCGTCGAGCATCTCGGCGGCATTGTTGAGCTCGTCATTCTCCTCCGCGGTGAGACCGCCCCCGTCCTTGCCGCCGCCGCAGCCGCCGAGCATCGCCAGGCCCGCCACCAGCGCCGCCGCCGCAATCATCTTCCTCATCGCCCGCCCTCCATGATCCTTCGCGCTCAGTGTAGCCGCACCGGGGAAAATAAAAAGGGCCGCGTGCCCGCTGGCACGCGACCCTCTTGTCGATCCGCTTGGTGCGGGGCTTACTTCTTGTCGGTGACGTCCTTGGCGGCGTTGCCGACCGCCTTGGCGCCGGCTTCGACGGCATTGCCAGCGTCGCTGGCGGCGTCGACGGCGACGTTGCCGACATCGCTGGCGGCGTTGCCGACGCTGTCGAGGGCCGCGTCGGCGGCCGAGGCGTTGACGTCGACTTCGGCCGCATTCTCGGTGACGTTGAGATCGGCGGCGTTATTGGCTTCGTCGGCGGTCTTGGTGCAGCCGGCGATGCCGAACGCCGCAACCGCGGCGATGGTGAGAGCAATCTTCTTCATGGGCACTTCCCTCCTTGTCTGGGAATGGTTGTTCCGCTGGGCGAGGCGCCGGAAGTCTCCTCCCGGCGATCCTGCGGCGAGCCGGCTTAGCGGAGCCGCGGTAGTATGTCTACTGTTTCGGTTGGGAATCCGGACCGGTGCCAGGACGGATCGACGGCAGCTCCCTTAAACCGACTCGAGCTATGGCGCTCGCCTCCAAATGGCCCTGCCCGGGAGCACCTCACGCCTTGACCTGCATATAAAGATATCTTTATATCCTCATATGCCTGGAGCCGCAGACATATTCCGCTCGCTCGGCGATCCGACCCGCCTGCGCATCCTCGCTCTGCTGAGGGCGATGGAGCTGTCGGTCGGCGAGCTCGCCCAAGTGCTGGGGCAAAGCCAGCCGCGCGTCTCGCGCCACGTCAAGATCCTGATCGACGCCGGCCTCGCCGAGCGGCGCAAGGAGGGGAGCTGGGTGTTCCTCAGCCTCGCCGCGCCGGAGCGGGTGGGGCCGCTCTTCGCCCTCATCGACCGCTGGGCCGGGATCGACGGCGCGGACCCCTGGACAATCGCCGACGCCGCCCGGCTCGCCGCCGTCCGCGCCGACCGCGCCGCCGCCGCCCAGCTCTATTTCGCTTCCCACGCCAAGGACTGGGACGAATTGCGCTCGCTCCACATCGCCGAGAGCGAGGTCGAGGCGGCGATCGCCCGCGCGATCGGCGAGGCCGAGGTCGGCCGGCTGATCGACATCGGCACCGGCACCGGCCGGATGATCGAATTGTTCGGGCCCAAAGCCGCGCACGCGCTCGGCGTCGACCGCTCGCCCGAGATGCTGCGGCTGGCGCGGGCCAAGCTCGCGGAGGCGGGCCTGGCCTCGGCCGAGCTTCGCCAGGGCGACATGTATGCGCTGCCCTTGCCCTCGGCCTCGGCCGACACGGTGATCGTCCACCAGGTCCTTCATTACGCCCACCAGCCCGACGCGGCGGTCGCCGAGGCGGCGCGGCTGCTGCGGCCCGGCGGCCGGCTGCTGATCGTCGATTTCGCGCCCCACGACCGCGAGGAGCTGCGCAGCCGCGACGCCCATGCCCGCCTGGGCTTCGCCGACGAGGCGGTGCTCAAATATCTGGGCTCGGCCGGCCTCGAGGGACGGGTGGTCGAGCATCTCGAGGGCGGCGCCTTGACCGTCACGATCTGGGCGGGCGAGCGCTCCGAAGCGCGTCTGAAGGTGGTCGCATGAGCCCGCTCGCCACCGCTTTGTCGCAGCCGGGCAGGCCGCTGTTCGAGGATGCGGCCGGCGACATCGCGGTGTCGTTCGAATTCTTCCCGCCGCGTACCGCCAAGATGGAGGAAGTGCTCTGGCAGTCGGTCGAGACGCTGGCGCCGCTGCGGCCGCGCTTCGTCTCGGTGACCTACGGCGCGGGCGGCTCGACCCGCGAGCGCACCCACAATACGGTGGTGCGCATCGCCCGCGAGACCGCGCTCGAGGCGGCCGCGCACCTGACCTGCGTCGAGGCCAGCCGGTCGGAGATAGACGAGGTCGCGCTGGCTTACTGGCAGGCGGGCATCCGCCACGTCGTCGCCCTGCGCGGCGACCCGCCCGAGCCGGGCAAGCCGTTCCGGGCGCGCCCCGACGGCTATGCCAACGCCGCCGAGCTGGTCGCGGGGCTGAAGCGGGTCGCGCCGTTCGAGATTTCGGTCGCGGCCTATCCCGAGGTCCATCCCGAGGCCGGCACCCAGCAGGCCGATCTCGACAATCTGAAGCGCAAGATCGACGCCGGCGCCGACCGCGCGATCACCCAATTCTTCTTCACCCCGGACTGCTTCTTTAAGTTCCGCGACCGGGCCGCCGCCAACGGCATCTCGACCGAGATCGTGCCCGGCATCCTCCCGGTCTCCAACGTCGCCCAGACCCGCAAGTTCGCCGCTTTGTGCGGGGCCGCCATCCCCCCCTGGATGGACCGGCTGTTCGAGGGGCTCGACAACCTCCCCGCCGCCCGCCAGCTGGTCGCCGCCACCGTCGCGGCGGAATTGTGCGGCCAGCTCTACGCCGGCGGCGTCCGCCATTTCCACTTCTACACCCTGAACCGCGCCGAGCTCGCTTATGCGATCTGCCACTTGCTCGGCCTCAGGCCGAAGGACCAGACCAGTGACCGTCGCTCAGCAGCTTAGAGAGGCCGCGGCGACGCGGATCCTGATCAAGGACGGGGCCTATGGCACCGAGGTCCAGGCGCGCCGCCTCGACGAGGCCGATTATCGCGGCGACCTCGATCTCGCCCGCGACCAGAAGGGCAATAACGACCTTTTGAACCTCACCCGGCCGGAGCTGGTCCGTGAGATCGCCCAGAGCTTCGCCGATGCCGGCGCCGACATCCTCGCCACCAACAGCTTCAACGCCAATCGCGTCAGCCAGGCCGATTACGGCGCCGAAGGCCTGGTCCGCGAGATCAACGTCGCCGCCGCCCGCATCGTCGCCGAGGTCGCCGCCCGCGAGAGCGCCAAGGACGGCCGCCGGCGCTTCGTCGCCGGCGCGCTCGGGCCGACCAACAAGACCCTGTCCTTGTCGCCCCGGGTCAGCGATCCCGGCTATCGCGAGATCGATTTCGACACATTGTCGGACACCTATGTCGAGCAGATCGAGGGGCTGGTCGAGGGCGGCGCCGAGATCGTGCTGATCGAGACGGTGTTCGACACTCTGAACGCCAAGGCGGCGATCCACGCCGCCCGCCGCGTCGACCGCGAGTTGCCGATCATGCTGTCGATGACGGTGACCGACCTCAGCGGGCGCAACCTGTCGGGCCATTCGATCGAGGCCTTCTGGGCGTCGGTCCGCCACGCCCGCCCGCTGTCGATCGGCCTCAACTGCTCGTTCGGCGCCGCCCAGCTAAGGCCCCATGTCGCCGCCTTGTCCGCCGTCGCCGACACCTTGATCATGGCCTACCCCAATGCCGGACTGCCCAACGATCTCGGCGACTATGACGAATGCGCCGCGACCACCGCCGCCCAGGTGCGGGAATGGGCGGAAAGCGGCACGGTCAACATCGTCGGCGGCTGCTGCGGGACGACGCCCGCCCACATCCAGGCAATTAGAGAGGCGGTTTTCCAGCTTCCGCCGCGCCAGGTTCCGCATCCGCCGCGCTGGACCCGCCTCGCCGGCATCGAGCCGATGGTGATCGCCGCCTGACATGACCGTCCTTCCCCGCGGCACCTTCGTCAACATCGGCGAGCGCACCAACATCACCGGCTCGGCCCGCTTCAAGGCCCTGGTCATGGCCGGCGACTATGCCGCCGCGGTCGAGGTCGCGCGTCAGCAGGTCGAGAACGGCGCGCAGGTGATCGACATCAACATGGACGAGGGCCTGCTCGATTCCGAGGAGGCGATGGTCACCTTCCTCAACCTGATCGCCGCCGAGCCCGACATCGCCCGCGTGCCGTTCATGATCGACAGCTCGAAATGGAGCGTGATCGAGGCTGGTTTGAAATGCGTGTCGGGCAAGCCGATCGTCAATTCGATCAGCATGAAGGAAGGCGAGACGGCGTTCCTCGAGCAGGCGAGGAAAGTGCGCGATTACGGCGCCGCCGTGGTCGTCATGGCGTTCGACAAGACCGGCCAGGCGGACAGCAAGGAGCGCAAGGTCGAGATTTGCGAGCGCGCCTACAATCTCCTCGTCGACGACGGCTTCCCGCCCGAGGACATCATCTTCGACCCGAATATCTTCGCCATCGCCACCGGCATCGACGAGCACCGCCGCTACGCGATCGACTTCATCGAGGCATGCCGCGAGATCAAAGTCCGATGCCCGCACGTCCACATTTCGGGCGGCCTTTCCAACCTCAGCTTCTCGTTCCGCGGCAACGAGCCGGTCAGGCGCGCGATGCACGCCGTCTTCCTCACCCACGCCATCCCGGCCGGGCTCGACATGGCGATCGTCAATGCCGGCCAATTGGACGTCTACGACACGCTCGACCCGGAGCTGCGCGAAGCATGCGAGGACGTCGTCCTCGACCGGCGGGACGATGCCACCGAGCGGCTGGTGACCCTGGCCGAGCGCTATCGCGGCTCCGATCCGGTCCGCGAGAAAGCGGAAGCCGAATGGCGCGGCTGGGAGGTCGCCAAAAGGCTGGAGCACGCGCTGGTGAAAGGCATCGACGCCTTCGTCGTCGAGGACGCCGAGGAAGCGCGCCAGTCCGCCGCCCGGCCGATCGAGGTGATCGAGGGGCCGCTGATGGACGGCATGAACGTCGTCGGCGACCTGTTCGGCTCGGGCAAGATGTTCCTGCCCCAGGTGGTCAAGTCGGCGCGGGTGATGAAGAAGGCGGTCGCCCACCTCATTCCCTATATCGAGGCCGAGAAGGAGAAGACCGGCGCCACCCAGGGCAAGGGCCGGATCGTGATGGCGACGGTCAAGGGGGACGTCCACGATATCGGCAAGAACATCGTCGGCGTCGTGCTGCAATGCAACGGCTTCGAGGTGATCGACCTGGGGGTGATGGTGCCCTGGCAGGACATCCTCGCCGCCGCCGACGAGAACCGGGCCGACATGATCGGCCTCTCCGGCCTGATCACCCCCTCGCTCGACGAGATGGTCACGGTCGCCTCGGAGATGCAGCGGAAGGATTTGGCCCTGCCGCTGCTGATCGGCGGCGCGACGACGAGCAAGGTGCATACCGCCTTGCGCATCGACCCGGCTTATGAGGGGCCGGTGATCCACGTCCTCGACGCCAGCCGCGCGGTCGGCGTCGCTTCGTCGCTGGTGTCGGACACGCAGCGCGCGCCGCTCATTTCTCGGACGGAAGCCGACTATGAAGGACTAAGACGGGCGCGCGCCAACAAGGGCCAGAACGTGCTGGCGACGCTCGAGGAGGCCCGCGCCAATGCCTTCCCGCTCGATCCGGCGGGCGTCGCGCCGGTGCCGAACCAGCCCGGCATCCACCATTTCGACGACTGGCCGCTGGACGACATCAGCGCCGGCATCGACTGGACGCCCTTCTTTCGCGCCTGGGAGCTGGCCGGCAATTATCCGGCGATCCTCGAGGACGAGGTGGTCGGCGAGAGCGCCCGCTCGCTGTTCGCCGACGCCCAGGCGATGCTTGAGCGGATCATCGCCGAGCAATGGCTGACCGCGAAGGGGATCGCCGGCCTGTGGCGCTGCCGCAGGGACGGCGACGATATCTTGGTTGCCCCGCGCAACGCGGAAGTGCGCCTCCCCATGCTGCGCCAGCAGGTCAAGAAGCGCGAGGGGCGGGCGAACATGTGCCTCGCCGACTTCATCGCGCCGGCCGAGGACTGGATGGGCGGCTTCGCGGTCGCGCTTCACGGCATCGAGCCGCACCTCGCCCGCTTCAAAGCGGACAATGACGATTATTCCGACATCCTGCTGAAAGCCCTCGCCGATCGCTTCGCCGAAGCCTTCGCCGAGCGGCTCCACGGCCATGTCCGCAGCACCTTGTGGGGCTATGCGCCGGAGGAATCGCTGATGAACGAGGAGTTGATCCGCGAGCGCTACCACGGCATCCGCCCCGCGCCAGGCTACCCCGCCTGCCCCGACCACAGCCTCAAGCCCTTGCTGTTCGACATGCTGGGCGGCGACCCCGCCGGCATCGAGCTGACCACCAGCTACGCAATGCTGCCGGCCTCGGCCGTCTCGGGCTTCTATTTCGGCCACCGCGACGCCGCCTATTTCGGAGTCGCCCGCATCGGCCGCGACCAGCTCGAAGATTATGCCGGGCGCCGCGGCATCCCCCTCGAGGAAGCCGAACGCTGGCTGAGGCCGAATTTAGACTGACCTCCCCCTCCCCCACAAGGGAGGGGATCAAGGGGTGGGTCGCGACCGAGCCGGCTCGATGCCGGCGAGGGAGCCCTTCAGCGGCATCGAGCCGCTGCAGGGCTGACCCACCCCCGACCCCTCCCTGTCAGGGAGGGGAGTTGCTATAGCCGCGCCGTGAACCTCCTCGCTCGCTTCCTCTTCCTGTTCGCCGCCCTCCTCGCCGCGCCGTCCTCGGCGCAACTGCCGTCGGGGCAGAAGGCGATGGCGATCCGGCTCGTCGCCGAAACCGACGCCCCGGCGGCGGGCGGGACGGTGACGCTCGCTTTGGTGATGACGCCGCGCCCCGGCTGGCACGGTTACTGGAAGAATCCGGGCGATGCGGGCCTCGAGCCGCGCATCGCCTGGCGCCTGCCGGCCGGGGTGACGGCGGGGCCGATCCAATATCCGGTGCCGGGCCGCCTCATCGTCGCCGGCTTCATGAACTATGTCTACGAGGGCGAACATGCGCTGCTGGTCCGGCTCGGCATCCCCGCCGGCCTCGCGCCGGGGACCAGGCTTCCGCTCCGCGGCAAGGCCTTCTATCTGGTCTGCACCGACCAGATCTGCGTGCCCGAGGATGCCGGGATCGCCCTCGATCTGGTCGTCGGCGTGGCGGCAGCCCCCGCCACCCGCCACGCCGGGTTCGACCGCTATCGCGAGGCGCTGCCCAAGCCGCTCGGAGGCGAGGCGCGCTTCGAACGGGCCGGCGGCCGGCTGAGGATGGCGATCCCGGTCCCGGCCGGCCTGGCCCTCATCGACCCCTATTTCTTCCCGATCACCCTCGGCGCGGTCGATCATTCCGCGCCGCAGCGTCTGTCGCGGAGCGGCGATGCGCTGATCGTCGAGACCGCGGCGGGGAAGGCGGCGCCGGCGGCGATCGAAGGCGTCCTCAAGATCGGCGAAGGAGAGGGGCTGGCGCTGACCGCGCACGCCGGGGCGGTGCCGGCGGCCGGAATTCCCCTCGCCGCTGCCCCGAAGGTGGGGAATGGCGGCGCCATCCTGCTCGCGCTCGCCGGCGCCATCATCGGCGGCCTGCTGCTGAACGTCATGCCCTGCGTCTTCCCGATCCTCGGTCTCAAGGCGCTGAGCCTGGCCCGCGCCGGCGGTGACGAGGCGGCGGCGCGGCGTGAGGCGCTCGCTTATGCCGCCGGGATCGTGCTGGTCTGCGTCGCTTTAGGGGCGCTGCTGCTCGCGATCCGGTCGGGAGGGGCAGCGATCGGCTGGGCCTTCCAGCTGCAGGATCCGCGCGTCATCCTGCTGCTGCTGCTGCTGACCGCCGCGATCGCGCTCAACCTTGCCGGCCTGTTCGAGCTGCCCGCGATCGGCGGCGGCGGCGGGCTCGCGGCGGGCGGCGGAACCGCCGGCGCGTTCTGGACGGGGGCGCTGGCCGCCTTCGTCGCCACGCCCTGTACCGGCCCGTTCATGGGGGCGGCGATGGGCGCGGCCCTGGTCGTCCCCGGCGCCGCCGCCCTCGCCATCTTCGCCGGCCTCGGCCTCGGGCTGGCGATCCCGTTCCTGCTGCTCGGCTTCGTACCGGCGCTGCGCCGCCGCCTGCCGAGGCCCGGGCCGTGGATGGTCCGCTTCCGCCGCATCCTGTCGGCGCCGATGGCGCTGACCGCCTTGGGCCTCGCCTGGGTGCTGGAACGGCAGACCGGCGGCGCCGGCCTCGCGATCGGCCTTGGCGCCGTGGCGGCGGTGGCCGCCGCCTTGTGGTGGGCGGGGCGGCGCCAGAGGTGGCTGGCGCTGGCGCCCGCCATCATCGCCGCGCTGGCGGCCGCCCTTCTCGCCCCCGCCGCCGCCGGCCCGGCCGCCGTCCGCGAGCATCGCACGCTCGGCGCCCAGCCGTTCAGCGAGCAACGCCTGGAAGCGTTACGGGCAGAAGGGCGGCCGGTGTTCGTCTATTTCACCGCCGACTGGTGCCTCACCTGCAAGGTCAACGAGGCGGCGGTGCTGGAGCAGGACGAAGTCGCCCGCGCTTTCGCCGCTCGCCACGTCGCGGTCCTGGTCGGCGACTGGACGCGGGGCGACGCCGCGATCGGCCGCTTCCTCGAGGCGCAGGGCCGCTCCGGCGTGCCGCTCTATTTGTACTACGCGCCGGGCAGGGAAGCGGAGGTCCTGCCGCAGATATTGACGGTGGGGAGGGTGACGGGGCTTGGCCGGTAATTCCTCCCCGGCAAATGCCGGGGAGGAATTTAGTTACGGCCAGACTTTGATCCCCGCCATCCAGGTCTCCAGCACCTTCGTCTCGCTTATGTCCTTTGCGCTGGCGCCGGCGAAGATGTCGCGGTCGATGAGGATGAAGTCGGCATATTTGCCGCGTTCGAGGCTGCCGATCCTGTCCTCGGCGAAGCCGGCATAAGCGGCGGCGCGGGTGAAGCCGTTGAACGCCTGCTGGATGGTCACGCGCTGCTCGGGCAGCCAGCCGCCGGGCGGCTGCCCTTCGGGATCCTCGCGGCTGACCGCGGCGGCGAGGCCGGGGAAGGGGTTGGGCGATTCGACCGGGAAGTCCGAGCCGAAGGCCAAAGGTGCGCCGTTGGCGATCATGCTGCGCCATGCATAGGCCCCGCCGAGCCGCTCGATCCCCATCCGCGCCTCGGCCATCCGCCAGTCGGAGGTCTCATGGACCGGCTGCATCGAGGCGATCGTGCCGTGGAGCCCGAAGCGGGGAAGATCGGCGACGTCGACGATCTGGGCATGCTCGATCCGCCAGCGCCGGTCGCCTTGATAGGTGCCGGAAAGCTCGTCGATCGCGTCGAGGATCTGCGCGTTGGCGGCATCGCCGATGGCGTGGACCGCGACCTGAAAACCGTCCATCGCCGCCCGGCTCATCAGATTCTTGATCTCTGCGTCGTTGTGGAAGGCGAGGCCGTGCTCGCCGGGCTTGTCCTTGTAGGGCTGCTTCAGCCAGGCGCCGCGCGAACCCAGGGCGCCGTCGGCATAGAGCTTCACCCCCGCCATGCGCAGCCGGCCGTCGTAGAGCCAGGGGGTGGGGCCGGTGCCGGCGACGGCGAGCGCGCCCTCGATCCCGGTCCCGTAGGAGAGGATGCGGATCCTCAGCAGGCGCGCGTCCCCCGCGCGGCGCATCACCAGCCAGTCCGCCGGGCTGGTGCCCATGTCGGCGACGGCGGTGAGGCCGAAGGAGAGCAATATCTCCTGCGCCCGCGCCAGCGCCCGGTCGCGGACCAGCGGCAGCGGCGCCGGCACCACCTTGTCGACCAATTCGGCTGCGGCGTCGACGAAGATGCCGCTCGGCTGGCCCCGCGCGCCCTCTATCTTGCCGCCCGCGGGTGAAGACGTTCGGGCGGTGATGCCCGCTTCCTTCATCGCCAGGCTGTTCGCCCAGCCGGCATGGCCGTCGACCCGGGAGAGCCAGACCGGCCGGTCGGCGACGACCGCATCGATCTCGGCGGCGGTCGGGAAGCGGCCGAGCCCCCAGCGCTCCTGGTTCCAGCCGCGGCCGGTGATCCAGCGCGGGGTCGGGTTGGCGGCGGCATAAGCGGCGATCTTCGCCTGCGCCTCCTCGAGCGACTTGGTCTCGCTAAGGTCGAGCTGGAGGGCGCCGAGGCCGAGCTCCATGACGTGGCCATGGGCGTCGATCAGCCCGGGGAGCAGGGTCCGGCCCTTGCCGTCGAAGCGGTAGCGGGGGCGCTCCGTCTTGCGCTCGCCGCGCGCGTAAAGCTGCTGCACCCTGCCGTCGTCGCCGATCAGCATCGCCGAGAAGCGCACCAGCCGTCCCTCGGCGCTCAGCGTGTAGCCGTTGACATTGTCGACCAGCACGTCGGCGGAGGCGGCGGTGGCAAAGAGGAGAAGGATGAGGAGGCCGAATATGGCCTCAAGAACCCCCCTCCCTGGAAGGGAGGGGCTGGGGGTGGGTGCGCGGCGCAGCCGCGCATGTGAAGCGACCGGCGATTCCAGCCCCGACGGCATCGAGCCGCCGCGGCTGGACCCACCCCTAAATCCCCTCCTTTCCAGGGAGGGGAGATTCTGCATCTTCATCGAGTCAGCCTTCTGATCAGGGAGGAGGTGTCCTGGCGGCCGCCGCCCATCGCCTGGACGTCGGCGTAGAACTGGTCGACCAAGGCGGCGAGCGGCAGGCGGGCACCGTTCCCACGCGCTTCGTCGAGGGTGAGGCCGAGATCCTTGCGCATCCAGTCGACCGCGAAGCCGAAATCGAACTCGGCTTTGTCCATCGTCTGCCAGCGGTTGACCATCTGCCAGCTCTGGGCGGCGCCGCCGGAGATGGCGTCGAACACCTTCGCGGTGTCGAGCCCGGCCGATTTGGCGAAGTGGAGCGCTTCGGAGAGCCCCTGGACGATACCCGCGATGGCGATCTGGTTGACCATCTTGGTCAGCTGGCCGCTGCCGTCGGGGCCGACATGGACGATGCGCAGCGCGTAAGCGCGCATCAGCGGCTCGGCGGCGGCGATCGCTTCGGGGGTGCCGCCGCACATGATTGCGAGCTGGCCCTTCCGGGCGCCCGCCTCGCCGCCCGAGACCGGTGCATCGACCGAGTGGAGGCCGCGCCGCCGCGCCTCTTGGCCTATCCGGCGCGCGATCTTCGCCGAGACGGTGGTGTGATCGACGAACAAGGCCCCTTCGCGCATCGCGCCGAACGCGCCGTCGGGGCCGAGCGCGACCGAATCCAGGTCGGCATCGGTGCCGACGCAGGAGATGACCGCGTCGACGCCGGCGGCGGCGTCGGCCGGCGTCGCCGCCGCGGCGCCGCCATGCTTCTCGACCCAGTCATGCGCCTTGCCGGGATCGCGGTTGTGGACGACCAGCGCGTGTCCGGCGGCGGCGAGATGCGCGGCCATGGGAGCCCCCATGACGCCGAGGCCGATGAACGCGATCCGTGCCATGGCCGGGGCATAAGGCCTGTTTCGCCGCGGCGCCAGACATGGCGACCTGCCATCAGGTGAGACGCCCCCGGCAGCCTCGGCCATGTCCGGGAGACATGGCGACCCGCCCATGTTAGACCCCTCCTTCGATGGCCAGCCCCGCCCGCGATCCGGCCTTTCCGGTCACCCTCGCCGACATCGAGGCGGCGGCGCGGCGGATCGAGGGCGCGGTGGTGCGCACCCCCACTCTGCTCAGCCGCACCCTTTCCGAGACGATCGGCGCCACCGTCTACGTCAAGTTCGAGAACCTCCAGTTCACCGCTTCTTTCAAGGAGCGCGGCGCGCTCAACAAATTGCTGCTGATGGACGAGGCGACGCGGCGGCGCGGCGTGATCGCAGCCTCGGCGGGCAACCATGCCCAGGCGGTCGCCTATCACGGCGCGCGCCTCGGCGTGCCGGTCACCATCGTGATGCCGGTGCCGACGCCGAGCATCAAGATCGTGCAGACCGAGAGCCACGGCGCGACGATCCTGCTTCACGGCGACATGTTCGATGGAGCCCATGCCGAAGCCCTTCGGCTGGCGGAGGAGCGCGGCCTCACCTTCATCCACCCGTTCAACGACCTCCAGGTCATCGCCGGCCAGGGCAGCGTCGCGCTGGAGATGCTCGCCGACGCGCCGGAGATCGAAACCCTGGTCGTGCCGGTCGGCGGCGGCGGGCTGATCTCGGGGATCGGCATCGCCGCCAAGGCGCTGAAGCCGGAGCTCGAGCTGGTCGGCGTCCAGGCCGAGCTCTACCCCTCGATGTATTGCCGCATCACCGGCCGCGACCTTCCGTCGGCGGGCGACACGATCGCGGAGGGGATTGCGGTCAAGGAGCCCGATCGCCTCACCGCCGGCATCATCCGCGAGATCGTCGACGAGATAGTGCTGGTCTCCGAGCGCGACATCGAGACCGCGGTCAGCCTGTTCCTGCAGATCGAAAAGACGGTGGCCGAGGGCGCCGGCGCCGCCGGCCTCGCCGCGATGCTGGCCGACAAGGAAAGGTTCCAGGGGCGGACGATCGGCCTCGTCCTCAGCGGCGGCAATATCGACACGCGGCTGCTCGCCACATTGCTGCTGCGCGACCTTGCCCGCTCGGGGCGGATGGCGCGGCTCCGAATCCAGATTCACGACCGGCCCGGCGCCCTGCTGTCGGTGGTGAAACTGTTCGACCGGCATCAGGTCAATATCGTCGAGGTCTATCACCAACGTATTTTCACCGCGCTACCGGCCAAGGACGCCTTCATCGACATCGAGTGCGAAGCGCGGGATCGCGAGCATCTTCAAGCGCTTGTCGAGGAGCTCGAGCGCGACGGCTTCAACGTCCATCCCGTTGAGATTCACTAAGGGTTCGTCCCAGGCTGGAACGTCCCGTCGAATCGGATGCATTTCGTCGCCGGCGCTCTTTTCTTGGCGGCCGCAAAGCCTCATAAAGACCGCGGCAACCCTGCCCCGCACCCTTTTGGAGCAACGGTGAGCGCACCCTTCCGCTTCCCCCGATTCTTCGTCACCAGTCCCGCTCCCTGTCCCTATCTGCCGGGCAAGACGGAGCGGAAGGTGTTCACCGAGCTGTCGGGCCCACATGCGGGGGAGCTCAACGACGCGCTTGGGCGGATCGGCTTCCGCCGCAGCCAGAGCGTCGCCTACCGCCCCAGCTGCCTCGACTGCTCGGCCTGCATCTCGGTCAGGGTCGTCGCCGGTGAGTTCCAGCCCAGCGCCACCCACCGCAAGATGATGCGCCGCCACGCCGATCTCGAAGTCACCGCCTGCAAGCCGTGGACCACCGAGGAGCAATATGCGCTGCTCCGGCGCTACCTCAAGCAGCGCCACCCGGGCGGCGGCATGGTCGACATGGACGAGAGCGATTTCTCCGACATGATCGAGCAGAGCCCGGTCAAGACCTATGTCGTCGAGTATCGCGAGCCGTCCCAGGGCGGCCGGCCGGGGAGGCTGGTGGGCGCCTGCCTCACCGACCAGCAGGCGGACGGCCTGTCGATGATCTACAGCTTCTTCGAACCCGACGATGCGACACGGCCGGGGCTCGGCACCTACATCATCCTCGATCATATCGTCCGCGCCGGCCGCGCCGGCCTTCCCTATGTCTATCTCGGCTATTGGGTCGAGAGCTCGCGCCGCATGGCCTACAAGGCCCGCTTCCGGCCGCTCGAGCGGCTTGGCCCGAACGGCTGGCACCGCTTCGAGCCCGACCAGCGCGAATTGCCGCTAAATCGCTGATCTAGAGCCGAGCCCGCACCGGCCCAAAAAAAGCGACAACTCCCTCTTAACGTCTCTCGGTTAGTCTCGCGTCCCATGGGGCTTATGAAAACTTGCTTCGGCAAGCTCATAGACGTGGGAGAGGCGCAGAGCCTCGCGGGGCGTTCGCTCCTCGAGGAGCGCTATCGCGCCCTCCAGCGGCAGATTCCCCTCCTCTACCTGATCGCGCTCGCCAATTTCATCGGCCTCCATCTCGCCACCACCGGCCTGACCTCGATCCTCAGCCCGTCGACGCTGCTGGCCGGGCTGGTCCTGGTCCGCCTCGCTTACTGGCTGAGGACGCGGCACCGGAAGCTGCCGCCCGAGCAGATCCGGCGGCAGCTCCAGAAGACCCTCCTCTACGCCTTCGCCTTCTGCGTCTCCTTCTGCATCTGGGGCGTCTATCTGATGGAGACGGGCGCCCGCGGCCAGCAGGAATATGTCATGCTGTTCGGCAGCCTGGCATCGATCGGCTGCGCCTACGGCCTGAGCAGCTTTCCGACCGCGTCCCGCCTTCCGCTGCTCTTCCTCGGCCTGCCCTTGTCGGTGCGGCTCATGTTCTCGCCGGACACTGGCCATATGGCGACCGGTGCGTGCCTCGCCGTCGTCATCCTGATCACCCTGAGGCTGCTCGGCATCCACAATGAGGGCTTTTGCCAGCTGGTCGAATCGCGCGCCGGCATCGCCGCCGAGCGCGAGCGGGCCCGCCGCGCCGAAAAGGCGGCCAAGGTCGAGAAGGCGAAAGCCAGGATCGTCGCCGACACCGATCCCCTGACCGGCCTCGCCAACCGCCGCGCCTTCCTGCGCGTCCTCACCCGCGAAGCGGGCGCCGTCCACCGCACCAGGCGCAGCCTTGCGCTGGCGATGGTCGATCTCGACGGCTTCAAGCCGATCAACGACACGTTCGGCCACGCCACCGGCGATGCCGTGCTGATGGAGGTCGGCGGACGCCTGATCCGCGCCGGCGGCCCGGGCGCGCTGATCGCCCGCACCGGCGGCGATGAATTCGCCTTGCTCCTTCCCGGCTGTCCGGACGCGGCGGCGGCGGCGGTGGCCGGCCGGACGATCTGCGCGGTCCTCCAGGATCCGTTCACCGTCGATGGCCGCGAGTTTCGCATCTCCGGCTCCTGCGGCCTGACCCTGCTCGAGCCCGGCGACTGCAACGTCTCGAGCGCCCTCATCCGCGGCGACACCGCGCTCTATCGCGCCAAGCAGGGCGGCCGCGCGGGAGTCGCGGTCTTCTCGCCCGACATGGAGGAGCTTCACCGCCGCCGCAGCCGGATCGAGAAGGCGCTGAGGCTTCCCGAGACGCGCGGCAAGATCGAGCTGCGCTACCAGCCGATCATCGATCTCGCCACCGGCCAGCTGCGCGCCTTCGAGGCGCTGGCGCGCTGGCAGGACGAGGAGCTCGGCGCGATCTCGCCGGCCGAGTTCATTCCGATCGCGGAGCAGATCAGCGTCATCGCGGATCTCAGCGACAGCCTGCTCGCCAAGGCGGCGGTCGAAGCGAAGAACTGGCCGGAAGTGGTCCGGCTCTCGTTCAACCTGAGCGCGGTGCAGCTTTGCTCCGTCGGCTCGGCCGAGCGCATTCTCTCGATCCTCGAAGCGAACGGAATGGCCCCGGGCCGCCTCCAGATCGAGGTGACGGAGACCGCCTTGCTCGTCGACTTCACCGTCGCCCGCGACAACCTCCAGGCGTTGCGGATGGCGGGAGCCAGGATCGTCCTCGACGATTTCGGCGCCGGCCACGCCTCCATCTCCTATCTGCGCGAGATGCAGTTCGACGGCATCAAGCTGGACGGCACCTTGGTCGCCCCGGTCTCGGACACGCTGCGCGGCCGGCGGCTGCTGAAGGGGGTGCTCGATCTGTGCGCCTCGCTCGGCCTTCCCTGCGTCGCCGAGCATATCGAGACGGAGGCGCAACTGGGCCTGCTGCGCGAGCTCGGCTGCCGCGACGGCCAGGGATACCTGCTCGCCCGCCCGCTCGACGCCGCCGACGCCGCCGTGCTCGCCGCGTCGACAATCACCGCCTTGGCCAGTGGGGGCCGGCGCGCGGCCTGATCATTCGGCGGCGCGGCTGTCCTCGTTGGCGGCGCGCTCCTCCTCTTCCTTCATGAACGGCGGGTTGCGGATCGCGAGCGTCGCCTCGTGCAGCAACGTCGACCATTCCAGCGACAATTCGTTGAAATATTCGTCGTCGGGCTCGATCCGCCAGGTGCGCACCGCCGCCTTGGGATCGCGCTTCATCACGACCAGGTCGAGCGGCCGGGCGACGCCGAGGTTCGAGCGCATCGCGCTGTCGAACGAGAGGAAGGCCACCTTCGCCGCCTCGTCGAGCGGCATGTCGATCTTGATGCTGCGGTCGAGGATCGGCTTGCCATATTTGGTCTCGCCGATCTGCAGGAAGGGCGATTCGAGCTTGCACTGGATGAAGTTGCCCGCCGAATAGATCAGGTAGAGCGACGGCGCCGTCTTGCCGATCCGCCCGCCGAGCAGCAGCGAGACCGAGCTGTTGAGGTTGATCGCGTCGAGCGCGCTGCCGACCGTGCGGTTGGCGATCTGCACCGCTTCCCCGACCAGCTGTGCGACCCGGAACATCGAGCTGGCGCGGTTGAGCGTCCGCGGCAGCTCGCTTTCGTCGGCGGAGGGGAGTCCCTCCATGACGAGGCTGATCACCGACTGGCTCATCGACAGGCTGCCCGACGTGCAGGCGTAGATCTGCCGGTCGGCGGTGGCGGCGAGGGTGTGCAGCTTCTTGTAGGAGGAGAAATTGTCGACGCCGGCATTGGTGCGGGTGTCGGCGATCATCACCAGCCCCTCGTTGAGCAGCAATCCGATGCAATAGGTCATGTCACCCTCAATTCTGCGACTGCGACTGCGACTGGCTGCGGCGCGACTGGGACTGGTTCTGCGCGCCGGCTTGCCGCACCTGCACCGCGACCTCAAGCTGTTCGCGGCCGCCGCCGCTGCGCGCGCCGGTGAACGGCGCGGCATCGCGATAGTCGAGGCCGGCGGCAACCCGCACATAAGCGTCGTCGGTGCAAATGCCGTTCGACGGATCGAAGGCGACCCAGCCGAGATGCTCTACCCACGCTTCGGCCCAGGCATGCGCCGCTTCCTGCAGCACCGCCCCGTCGCGGCGGAACAGATGGCCGGAAATGTAGCGGGCCGGCACGCCGGTGGTGCGCGCGACCGCGATGAAGATGTGGGAGAAATCCTGGCACACGCCGTGGCCTTCGAAATAGGCCTCGGTCGCGGGCGTATCGACCTCGGTCTTGCCGGTGTCGAAGGTCATCCTGGCGTGGATCGCGGCGGTGAGGCGATGCAGCTTCTCCAGCGTGCTGCCGCCCTGCGCGGTCAGCGCCGCCGCCAGATCGTGGAGCGGCCGCCCGGCCTCGGTGAGCGGGGTCGGGCGGAGGAAGATTTCGGGCGGCAGGTCGCCCGGCAGGCCGGCGACGATGCCGGCGCGGTCCTCGGTCAGGACCTTGCCGGTGACCGACACTTTCAGCGCTTCGACCGGCCGGTCGACATAGAGCATGTGGGTGACGTTGCCGTAGCCGTCCCGCCCTTCGCGCAGGCGCGCGTCGCAGTCGACGTCGATCCGCCAGTCGAGCACGCTCTGGCCGGCAAAGCTCAATGGCGTCAGGCGGAGCAGCTGGATCAGCCGCCGCGCCGGCTCCGAATAATGATAGGCGGTGTCATATTGGACGCTGAGCCGCATCAGCCGAACCTGAACTGAGTCGCGATCGCCCGGTCGAGCGCCGCATTCTCGTTGATAAAGCGGTTGAGGAACTGATGCAGCCCCTTAGTGAAGACGGCGTCGATATCGGTCTCGAGCAGCTCGCGCTCGCGCTTGCGCGCCATCCGGTCGGCATGGCCTTGGCGGCCGCTGCGGTCGCCGAGGTCGGCGAGCAGTTCGACCGCCTCCGCCGCGACCGCCATCAGCGAGCGCGGCAGCTCGCGCCGGAAGACGAGCAGATCGGCGATCAGCCACGGCTTCAGCGCGTCCTGGTAGATGTGCCGGTAGGCGGTCCGCGCCGAGACGGTGTGGAGGATCGTCGTCCACTGGTCGCGGTCGAGCGCGCCGCCGACCTCCTCGCCCTGGGGGAGCAGGAGATAATATTTGACGTCGAGCAGCCGGGCGGTGTTGTCGCCCCGCTCGGTCACCGAGCCGAGGCGAAGGAACCAATAGGCCTCCTTGCGCAGCATCCGCGCCACCGCGCCCTCGAAGCCGCGGGTCTCGGCCTTGATCGCCTCGACCAGGTTGAGCGTCGCCTGGGCGCCGCCCGGGCTGGTGCGGCCGCGGACGCTGAGCCAGGCGCGGTTGACCGCCTCCCAGGCCTCGCGGGTGAGGGCGGTACGCGCCGCCCGGGCATTGTTGCGCGCGCCCGCCAGGCAGGCGCGCACCGAATTGGGATTCTCCTCGGCAAGGGTGAGATAGCGGCTGATGTTGAACGGGGTGAAATTCTCGCCCGAGCTCTCGAAGCCGGCCTTCTCGCCCATCACCGCAAGCGCGCTGCGCCAGGCCTGGGCGGCCTGGGCGTCGGCGGAGAGCGAGCTCAGCCGGATCGTCGCCTCGATCAGGCGGGTGGTGAACTCCGCCCGCTCCATGTAGCGGCCGATCCAGTAGAGGTTCGAGGCGGTGCTCGACAGCATCTAGCCTACCTCCTCCGGGGCGAGGATGAAGCTGTCCTTGGTGCCGCCGCCCTGGCTCGAATTGACCACCAGCGACCCCTCGCGCAGCGCGACCCGGGTGAGCCCGCCGGGCACGATCCTCACCCCGTCCGCGCCGGTCAGCACGAACGGCCGGAAATCGACGTGGCGCGGCACGATGCCCTGGTCGGTGAGGGTGGGGACGGTCGACAAAGCGAGAGTCGGCTGGGCGATGTAGCGATGCGGCTCGGCCTTCAGAGCGGCGCGGAACCGCTCGATCTCCTGCGCGGTGGCGGCGGGGCCGACCAGCATGCCGAAGCCGCCCGAGCCGTCGACCAGCTTCACCACCAGCTCGCCGATATGGTCGAGCACATATTGGAGCGCGTCCGGCTCCCGGCAGCGGAAGGTCTGGACGTTGGGCAGCTTCGCCTCCTCGCCGGCATAATAGCGGACGATCTCGGGCATGTAGGAATAGATCGCCTTGTCGTCGGCGATGCCGGTGCCCGGCGCGTTGACCAGGGTGACGTTGCCGGCGACATAGGCGGCCATCAGCCCCGGCACGCCGAGCAGGCTGTCGCGGTTGAAGACGAGCGGGTCGAGGAACGCATCGTCGATCCGGCGATAGATCACGTCGACCCTGACCCGCCCGTCGATCGTCCGCATCCAGACGATGTCGTCGTCCACCTCGAGGTCGGAGCCTTCGACCAGCTCGATCCCCATATTGTCGGCGAGGAAGCTGTGCTCGTAAAAGGCCGAGTTGAAATGGCCCGGCGTCAGCAGCACGCAGACCGGGCTGGCCGCCGCCGGCGGCGCGACCGAGTAGAGCGTGTCGCGCAGCAGGTCCGGATAGGTGTCGACCGGCCGGACGGCGAAGATGTCGAACAATTCCGGGCAGAGCCGCAGCATCGCCTCGCGATTCTCGAGCATGTAGGAGACGCCCGACGGCGTGCGGCAATTGTCCTCGAGCACGAAGAAATCGTCCGGTCCGGTCCGCACCAGGTCGATCCCGCAAATATGGGCGTAGACGCCGTGGGGCGGCCGCGCGCCGGCGAGCTGCACGCAATATTGCGGGTTGGCGAGGACGATGTCGGCCGGCACGACGCCGTCGCTTATGATCTTGCGCTCGCCATAGACGTCGTCGATGAACGCGTTGATCGCCCGCACCCTCTGCTCGAGCCCCTCCGACAGGCTCGCCCATTCGCGGGCGGTGAAGATGCGCGGCACGATGTCGAACGGGATGATCCGTTCGGCCGCATCGTCCTCGCCATAGACGTTGAAGGTGATGCCCAGGGTGCGGAAGGCGGTCTCGGCCGCCTGCTGGCGCCGGTCGAGCTCGGCGGCCGGCGTCTCGGCCAGCCAGCGGGCGAGCGGCTCGAAGCCAAACCGGGGCCTCTTCCCCCGGCTCGTCCCCCAAAGCTCGTCGAACGCGGTCCTCGGCATGCGGGATGAATGCACGAAAGGGCAGGAGGGTGCAAAACCCCCCCCGCCTCCCCATCGCCCAACGATGGGGAGGGGGACCATGCGGAGCATGGTGGAGGGGTACCTGCGCGGGCCTGGGCGGAGTGCTATCCCAATCCCGGCAACAGCACACGCAGGAACCGCCACATCTCGGCGCGCACGGCATCCTTGCGGCCGATCATATGACAGCCCCCTTCGCGGATCATCCAAACCCGCCCATGCTCATCCAGCTCGAATTCGCACTCCACGTCGGTGCGCGGCCGGTTGTCGTTCAAGGCCGCAGGCACGCTCGTGTCCATCGCCTCGACCGCCATCGCGACATAGGCGGCGGCTTGATACAGTCGCGCCTCGCTCAGGTCGGCCGTAAGGCGCGTGGCGGCATCGCGGAGGTGGTTCGCAGGCCGCTGATCGGTCGAGGGAGGCTCTCTAGTCATCGCTCCATGTGCCGTTTTCCTCGGAAATGCAGCAGTCGGAGGCAATTCCCACATATTATAGTTGATAAACTCCTTTCGCCGGCGAGGCCATCTAATTGTGCATGGACATGCGCAAGCTCGTCGGCCGCAATGCGGCCCGGCTCCGCAAGGAGGCGGGGCTGACGCAGGAGCAGCTCGCCGAAAAATGCGGCCTCAGCCAGCAATATCTGAGCAAGCTGGAGCAAGGGCGGCGAAACCCGACGATCGTGACGCTCTACGAGCTGGCGACCGCGCTCGGCGTGAGCCAAGTCGATCTCGTGCGGCCCGATTGATCGTCGTAGGCGTGCGTCTGGCCGGTGACGTCTGGCCTCCCGCACCGTGGGTAAGGAGCGTCCGATGTCCTGCAGTAAAACTCCAAGGCTTCGGCTCGCCGTGGCGGTGCGGGAAATCTTCGGAGCGAAGTGCAAGGCATCGTGGCTGAGTGGCAGCTTCGCCTACGACGGCGCCCGCGCTGGCCATAGCGACATTGACGTGGTGGTTGTCCTTGGTAAGGCGATCCGCGCTCCTGCCGGTGCAGATACGACTGTTCTCATTAGGCGGTTCGTCGATGAGTATTTGGCTCTCCATGCGGCACACGGCCTGCAACCGGATCTCGACTTTCCGGGCGAATTCCTAACCGAGTTGCTGATTCAACAGGCGGCAGAGGGACGAGGGCTCGCGTGCGACGGCAGTCTAGGACGCCTCTGGCTTTCTGCCGTTGAATCTGAGGAGTACTGGATCAACCGCCCTGATAGATGGTTCCGAGCGTGGTTGAGCATGACCGCATTCAGCCAGTATTTAGCTGGCAGCCGAAGCTATCACTCTGCTGCGAAGCTTTGCGCTTGGAAGACCATCTTAAGGTTCGTGCTCCTGCACGCGGGCACCCTATCATTGGTGCTTGATGACGTTTTTGACCGCCTCACTCAGTTCGGCGTGAAGGAGCGCTATCGGTCCTTCCGTGCCGTCGAACATGGATGGGTGCACCGTGCGTTACACGAGCTGGCAGCGGAGGGGGCGCTTCAACTCGCAAACGGTCAAATTGTCCCTATGTCCGGGCGGCTGGATATCTGGGGGCGAGAGCTTTGCAAAAAACTGGCTGACCCCCACGCCCTGCCACCATTGCTGCTTGACGTTCAAGACACCCGTCACCTTTCGACTTACGCTTCAGAACGGTGGGCAGCACTTTCCCCAGTGAAGGGCTGAGATTCGACAAATTCCCGCAGTGGACTGAGGGGACAGGTACGTACCTGTCCCCAGCCGCCCCAAGCTCGTCGAACGCGCTCCTCGCCATGGCAGGATGAATGCACGAAAAGGCGGGGAGGGCGCAAAGGCTCCCGCGTAGCTTGCGATGAGCTAAGCTAGGATTCCTCCTCCTTCACCAGCATTGCTAGAGCGAATACTCCCTTGTCCTGCTTGGATTTATCAAACCAAATGCAGACCGCACTGGGCACGTTGTTATATGAATCGATTGAATGGACCGTCATCAACGGCCCTCCGGATTTGAGCTGAACCACGTCGCCCGGACTAAGTCCGTTTGCCACTTGTCTTTCCTTCACAATTTCCGGTGCCCACCCGGAATCACGGCGCGGCCAACCTATCACGGGTGCCACCCGCTGGCGAATGGACGATCGATAGGGGCAAAAGGGGACAGGTACGTACCTGTCCCCATAGACCCCTAGGGATGACGGGGAAGGCGAAGCGGTTGCAATAGTGCAACCATTGCACTATAAGCGCCCATGCCTCGGCTCATGCGCTTCTCCTCGAGCGAGATTGCTATGTTCTTTGCCGACCATGTTCCGCCCCACTTCCACGTACTGGGCCGGGAAGGGGCGGCGCAGGTGCGGATCGATACGCTGGAGGTGATCGCGTCGAGCGGACGGATCGACCTGGCCGAGGCGCTGGCATGGGCGGCGGAGAACCGCTCTTTGCTGGAAGCGAAATGGGCGGAATATAGCGGAGACGGCCAATGAGCATCGGCAGGATCGAAAGCGCGGTCACTCGCGGCGACGCGGGCCTCGTCGTGACCTGGGACGACGGCCGGCGTGCCGAGATCGATCTTGCGCCTATCATCGCGGCGCGCAAGGTGCTGGCTCCGCTCGGCGATCCGGAGGTGTTCCATAGCGTGCAGACGGCCGGGGACGGCTGGTCGGCCGAATGGCCGGCGGCCGGGATCGATCTCGGCGCGGCGCAACTCAGGCGCTGGGCCGACGAGCAGGCGGGGGAGGCGATGCCGGCGGAGGCGTTTCGCGCGTGGCTGGAGGGGCACGGCCTGACCCTAGAGCGCGCCGCCGAGGCGCTCGGACTCTCGCGCCGCACCGTCGCTTACTATCTCAGCGGCGAGCAGCCCGTGCCCAAGACCGTGATGCTGGCGACCGAAGGCTATGACAAGAGGCAGGCGGCCTGAGGCGCAGTTAGGCGTAAGAGGCCCGTGTCGTAAGCTCTCCCTCAATGGAGGAGGTTGGGTAGGCGCGGAAAGGGGACACGTACTTTTTCGCGAAAAAGTACGTGTCCCCATGAAAAGCGGGCGCCGCATTGCTGCGACGCCCGCTCCTGCCCCGCTCGGTAGACTTGTTTACGCGACCTTGGCGGTCTCGATCTCCTCGGGATCGCGCAGCACGTAGCCGCGGCCCCAGACGGTCTCGATATAATTGTCGCCGCCGCAGGCCAGGCTCAATTTCTTGCGCAGCTTGCAGATGAAGACGTCGATGATCTTCAATTCGGGCTCGTCCATGCCGCCGTAAAGGTGGTTGAGGAACATCTCCTTGGTGAGCGTCGTGCCCTTGCGGAGCGAGAGGAGCTCCAGCATCGCATATTCCTTGCCGGTCAGGTGGACGCGGGCGCCGTCGACCTCGACCGTCTTGGCGTCGAGGTTGACCGCCAGCTTGCCGGTCCGGATCACCGATTGCGAATGGCCCTTGGAGCGGCGCACGACCGCATGGATGCGGGCGACCAGCTCGTCGCGGTGGAAAGGCTTGGTGACGTAATCGTCGGCGCCGAAGCCCAGCGCGCGGACCTTGGAATCCATCTCGCTGATGCCCGAAAGGATGAGCACCGGAGTGCCGACCTTGGCCAGCCGCAACTTCTTCAGCACGTCGTAGCCGTGCATGTCGGGCAGGTTCAAATCGAGGCAGATGATGTCGTAATCGTAGAGCTTGCCGAGGTCCAAGCCCTCTTCGCCCAAATCGGTCGTGTAGACGTTGAAGCCTTCGCTGGTCAGCATCAGCTCGATGCTCTTGGCGGTCGTCGGCTCGTCTTCGATCAGCAATACGCGCATCTTGGCTGGCCCCTTCGCTCCGCGGTCCCCTCGGCCATGCCTCGGATCCCCCTGGTGCTGTCATTAACCATGGGAGATGTGAACGCAAAAGGTTAATTTCGAATTAAATGAGGAATCCCAACGAGTCGCTTGGGCTCGTTGCGCGCCCGCCATAGCCGTGGCAGGGCCGGGGGATGTGGGAGAAATATGTCCTGTTCATCGACGGCGAAGCGATCGTCATCGACAAGCCGGCCGGCCTCGCCGTCCATCCGGGCGCGAAGACGCCGGAGAGCCTGGAGGATTATCTGGGGCATTTCCGCTTCGGCTTCCAGCGGCCGCCGCTCCCCGTCCACCGCCTCGACCGCGACACGTCGGGCTGCCTGCTCCTCGCCCGCAACCCCAAGGCCCACAAGCGCTTCCAGCGCGCCTTCGAGGGCAGGGGGGTGACCAAGACCTACATTGCCGTGCTCGACGGCGTGCCGGCGGCGGACGAAGGGACGGTGGACATGCCGCTCGCCAAGGTCTCGACCGCGGCGGAAGGCTGGCGGATGGTCGCCGACCCGAACGGCAAGGCGGCGGTCAGCCACTGGCGCAAGGTGGCGGTGAAGGAGGGGCGGGCGGTGATCCTGTTCTCGCCGGAGACCGGCCGCACCCACCAGCTGCGCGTCCACGCCGCCGCCGGGCTCGGCATCCCGATCGCCGGCGATCCGGTCTACGGCGCCGGGCGGGGGCCGATGCTGCTCCACGCTTTGTCGCTCCGCATGGAGCGGGTCGGCAAGAACCCGGTCGAGGCGACCGCCCCGCTTCCCCCCACCTTCGTCAATGCCGGGTTCGGCGATGTCGGCGTCTGAGCCCTTCGTCCTCCCCGAGGAGGCGATCGAGGAGAAGTTCCTCGCCGCGACCGGGCCGGGCGGGCAGAACGTCAACAAGGTCGCGACCGCGGTCCAGCTCAGGTGCGACCTGTTCAGGCTCGGCCTCGCGCCCGCCGTCTACGCCCGGCTGAAGACGCTCGCCGGCAGCCGGATGACCAATGAAGGCGAGATAATCATCACCGCGCGCCGCCACCGCACCCAGGAGGCGAACCGCGCGGACGCGCGGGCGCGGCTGGCGGACCTGATCGCGCGCGCCCATATCGTGAAGCCGAAGCGGATCCGGACCCGGGTGAGCAGGGCCGCCAAGGCGAAACGGATCGACGCCAAGGTCCAGCGCGGCGCGGTCAAGCAGGGACGGGGGAAGGTGCGCATCGAGTAGGGGCAGGGCCGTCATTGCGAGCGAAGCGAAGCAATCCAGACTTGGGCCGAGGAGAATGAGAAACTGGATTGCTTCGTCGCTTCGCTCCTCGCAATGACGGCCAGGCGGAGGCGGGAATGTACGAGCTGAGGATCGAAGCGCAGGACAAAGCAGAGCTCTGGCGCCAGCTCGTCCAGGCCGCAGACTCGCTGACCGCGGGCGAGCCCGACGCGGTCGCCAACATGGCCAATGTCGCCGCCTTGCTGTGGGAGAGCCTGCCCGAGCTCAACTGGGCCGGCTTCTACCGCAACCTTGGCGGCGAGCTCGTGCTCGGCCCGTTCCAGGGCCGTGCCGCCTGCATCCGCATCCCGTTCGGCAAGGGAGTGTGCGGGACCGCCGCCGCCACTCTCCAGCCCCAATGCGTCGAGGACGTGGCTGCCTTTCCCGGCCACATCGCCTGCGATGCCGCTTCGGTCTCCGAGCTGGTCGTGCCGCTCGTTCACGAGGGCGCGCTGATCGGCGTGATCGACCTCGACAGCCCCCGCCGCGCCCGCTTCGATAACGCCGACGTGGCGGGCTGTCTCGAATTGGCACGATTGCTCTCGCCGCGACTCTGCGCGGTAGCAAAGACCGGCTCCAACCGTTAAAAAAGTCTTAAGCGGCCCTTGGCGCCCTGCCGGGGCCGGCGAAGCTTCGCGAACAGGGGACCGACGATGACCAAGCGGGCTATGATTGCACTGGCGGCCTCGGCCGCTTTGGTACCGGCGGCGCTGGCGGCGCAGACCGTGCCCGGCCCCGATCCCTTTTACGGCGCGCCGAGCGCCGGCGAGGCGCAGCTCGCTTTGCAATCGGCGCGGCCGCCGATGATGCGGCACAACCCGCCCATGGCCGGCACCGGCGTTCATCATGGTCCGGGCGCGCCGCCGCAGGTCATGGTCATGCGGCGCCACGGGGTCGGCAACAATATGGGGCAGATGCACAATTTCCATGCCGGCCGGATCAACCGGGGCGGAATGGTTCCCCACGGCTGGTTCGGTCCGCGCTTCCGCATCCGCAACTGGGGCCTGTACGGCTTCCCGCAGCCCTTCCCCGGCGGCAGCTGGATCCGCTATTATGACGACGCCTACCTGATCGACCGCGACGGCCGGGTCCTTGACAGCCGCTACGGGATGGATTGGGACCGCTATGGCGAGCGCTGGGACTATGACGATCGCGGCGCCCCCGCTTATGCCGACGGCAATTACCGTGCCGACGACGATTGGGACGATGAGGACGAGGACGACGATGGCGACCGCTGGCGTGACGGCTACGGCCGCGGCGCGCATGTCCGGGTCGAGCGCCATGGCGGCTATGGCTACGGCCAGCCCATGCCGCCCCCGCCGCCGCCGCCCCCGGGCTACGGCGGCTACGGCGGCTATGGCTATGGTTATGGCGGCTACGGCTACGGCTATGGCACGGTGATCGTCACCGAGACGACGGTCACCACCCCGCCGGTGGTCGAGATGCGGACCGTCTACGAGACGGTCACCGAGCGGGTGAGGGTCGCGCCCAGGGTGCATCGCCGCGCGCGCTGCGGCTGTCATGCGCCGCGCCCCGCCCCCCGCCCGGCTCCCAGCCCGCATCCCGGCGACCGCGGCTGAACCGTTCCCCGGCGAAGACCGGGGTCCAGCCCGGCTAGGAAAACTCGGCCCCGGCCTGCGCCGGGGAACCTTCAGCTCAGCTGGTCGAGCGCCTCGTCGCTGAGCAGGCCCGGCACGATCACCAGCGGGCAGGGCAATGTCCCCGCCACCGCGCCGGAGAAATGGCTGACCAAGGGCCCCGGCCCGCCCTCGGCGGCCGCGCCGAGCACCAAAGCGGCAATATTGTCGCGCTCCTTCAACGCCTCGGTGATCGCCTTGATCGGATCGCCCCGCCGGACGTGAATCGACGGCGCCACGCCCGCCTCCTCGACGATCGCGCCCGAGGCCTGCAGCACCATCGCTTCGGCGCGCAGCCGCGCTTCCTCTTCCATCGCCGCCTGGACGCCGCCCCACTGGACGAACTCCTGCGGCGGAATCACCGCCAGTATCTCGACCTGGCCGCCGGTGCGGGCGGCGCGGCGCGCGGCGTAGCGCAGCGCCACCCGTGCTTCGCTCGTCTCGTCGATCACGACCAGATAGGCCCGCATGCCGCCCCCTTTTCGAGCCGGGATGCTGCGCCAGATCGGCCTCCTAGGCAAGCGTCGCCCCTTCGGCCGACTGCAGGCCGGCTCAGGACAGGCCTTGACCCGGCCCATGGCTTTGCTGTTTGGCGTTGACGCAAAGCCGGTCGCCAGGAGCCCAGCGCTTTATGCCCATCGAACTCAAGATGCCCGCTTTGTCCCCGACCATGGAGGAGGGAACGCTCGCCAAATGGCTGGTCAAGGAGGGCGACACGGTCGCGGCCGGCGATCTCCTCGCCGAGATCGAGACCGACAAGGCAGTGATGGAGTTCGAGGCGGTGGACGAGGGCGTGATCGCGAAGATCCTCGTCCCCGAAGGCACGGACGAGGTGAAGGTTGGGACGGTCATCGCCTTGATCGCCGGCGAAGGAGAGGATGCGACCGACCTTGCCGCCGGGGGCAGCAAGCAGCCGGAACATGGAGCGGTCGCGCCCGAAAAGAGCCCACCCCCGGCCCCTCCCGCAAAGGCGGGAGGGGAGAGGGGCGAAGCGCCTCCGCAAGGGGGTGGCGAGGTCGCCGCCAAGACCTCCCCTCCCTCCCAGGGAGTGGATCAAGAGGTGGGTGCGGCCGCGCCGGCGGACGCGGCGCCGGTTCAGCCCAGGGCCGACACTGGCGACCGCGTCAAGGCAAGCCCGCTCGCTCGCCGCCTGGCCGGGCAGAAGGGCATCGACCTTGCGAGCCTCAGCGGTTCCGGTCCTGGCGGCCGCATCGTCAAGGCCGATGTCGACGGGGCCCAGCTCCCCGGCGAAGGCCGGGGCCCAGCCGCGCCGAAGCAGGATCTGGATCTCGGCCTTCGCCGGGAAGCGGCAGCGCCGGTGCACGCGCCCGTCTACGGCGCGCCCGACATCCCGCACACGGCGGCCAAGCTCTCCAACATGCGCAAGACGATCGCGCGGCGTCTGACCGAGTCGAAGCAGACCATCCCGCACATCTATTTGACCGTCGACATCCGGCTCGACGCGCTGCTCAAGCTGCGCGGCGAATTGAACGCCGCGCTCGAGCCGCGGGGCGTCAGGCTCTCGGTCAACGATCTGCTGATCAAGGCGCTCGCCGCATCGCTGATCGAAATCCCCGCCTGCAACGTCCAATATACCGGCGACCAGCTCCTCACCTTCCACCGCGCGGACATCTCGGTAGCGGTGTCGATCCCGGGCGGCCTGATCACGCCGGTGATCGTCGATGCGGGCGCGAAGAACCTGTCGGCGATCGCCGCCGAGATGAAGGACCTCGCCGCCCGCGCCCGCGACTCCAAGCTGAAACCCGAGGAATATCAAGGAGGTACGGCTTCGCTTAGCAATATGGGGATGTATGGGATCAAACAATTCGAAGCCGTCATAAATCCGCCCCAGGGCATGATCATGGCGATCGGCGCCGGCGAGAAGCGCCCCTACGTGGTCAACGACGCCCTCGCTATCGCCACCGTGATGAGCGCCACCGGCAGCTTCGACCACCGCGCCATCGATGGCGCCGACGGGGCGAAGCTGATGCAGGCGTTCAAGCGCCTCGTCGAAAACCCGCTGGGGATGCTGGCTTGAGCGTCGCGGACGGCAAGCGGAGCGACGCGGTCCGGCAACTTGCCGGTTTCCTGATCGCCGTCTTCGGCACCGCCTTCTTGTTCACCGTCGGCGCGGGCGCCCTGTTCGTCATCCTGGACGGCCCCGGCCCCTCCCCGTCCGTAATCCTGGGCACCCTCATCCTCGTCTTCGCCGCCTCGGCGGCCGTGATCGGCGCCGCCGCCATCGTCGTCGGCCTGCCGCTGACCTGGATCCTCGCCGCCAACCGCATGGAGAATGACTGGGTCTATCCGCTGAGCGGATTGGTGGCCGGAGCCGCCGTCCCGATCATCCTCTCCGGCTGGTTGGGGGTGGCCGGGCGCGACCTGGAAACGCTTCCCTACCTCATCCTCGCCTGCGCCGCGCCGGGCGCCTTATGCGGCTGGCTGTGGTGGAAGTTCGGCCGCGGGAAGATCCTCCGCCGCGACCGCGAAGCAACGAAGCCATGAGGAAAGCCACTTGACTGACACTTACGACCTCATCGTCCTTGGCTCCGGCCCCGGCGGCTATGTCGCGGCGATACGGGCGAGCCAACTCGGCCTCAAGGTCGCGATCGTCGAGCGCGAGAAGCTTGGCGGGATCTGCCTCAATTGGGGGTGCATTCCGACCAAGGCCTTGCTCAGGACATCGGAGATCAACCACTACCTCACCCATGCCTCCGCCTACGGGCTGAGCGCGGAGAAGGTGGGGTTCGACCTGGCGAAGATCGTCGAGCGCTCGCGCAAGGTGGCGGGCCAGCTCAACGCCGGCGTCAAGGGGCTGATGAAGAAGAACAAGGTCACCGTCGTCGAGGGCGAGGGGACCATTACCGCCAAGGGCAAGCTGAGCGTCGCCAAGGACGGCAAGACGACCGCGCTCGAAGCGAAGCACATCATCATCGCCACCGGCGCGCGCGCCCGCGATTTGCCCTTCGCCAAGGCGGACGGGGAGCGGATCTGGACCTACCGCCACGCCATGGTCCCGAAGGAGATGCCGTCGAGGCTGCTGGTGATCGGCTCGGGCGCGATCGGAATCGAGTTCGCCAGCTTCTATTCGGACATGGGCGCCGAGGTCACCATCGTCGAGATGCTGGACCGGATCCTTCCGGTCGAGGACGAGGAGGTCTCCGCCTTCGTCCACAAGGCGCTGGTGAAGCAGGGGATGAAGATCCACGTCTCCTCAGGCGTCGAGAAATTGGAAGCGACGGCGAAAGGCGTGCGTGCAGTGCTGAAGGGAGGCGACACACAGGAATTCAGCCACGCCATCGTCGCCATCGGCATCGCCCCCAATAGCGAGGGGATCGGCCTCGAGGCTTTGGGCGTGAAGACCGACCGCGGCCATATCGCCACCGACGGCTACGGCCGCACCAACGTCGACGGCATCTACGCGATCGGCGACGTCACCGGCCCGCCCTGGCTCGCCCACAAGGCGAGCCACGAGGGCGTCACCTGCGTCGAGGCGATTTGGGGACAGTTAGGTAACTGTCCCCTTCCCCACCCGTTCGAGACCTGGAACATCCCCGGCTGCACCTACTCGCGCCCCCAAGTGGCGAGCGTCGGCCTCACCGAGGCCGCGGCCAAAGCCGCCGGCCGCAAGGTCCGGGTCGGCAAATTCCCGTTCATCGGCAACGGCAAGGCGATCGCGCTCGGCGAGGCGGAGGGGTTCGTCAAGACCGTGTTCGACGCGGCGACCGGCGAGCTGCTCGGCGCCCACATGGTCGGCGCCGAAGTCACCGAGCTGATCCAGGGCTATGCCATTGCCCGCCAGCTCGAGACGACCGAGGCGGAGCTGATGCACACGATCTTCCCGCATCCGACGCTCAGCGAGATGATGCACGAGAGCGTGCTCGACGCGTACGGGCGGGCGATCCACTATTGAGCTGGAATTGCGAATTTAGCTGAAGATGGGGACACAAACTATTGTGTCCCCGGGACACAAAGGTGTGTGTCCCCGATTGTCATATTCTCGAGCGCCGGTCCGTTTTCTCGAAGGCGTAAGCGCCCGGGTCATCGGCGCGGAGACTGCGGATGGAGGACGAACGAGCCTTTGTCGGCGATCCTGAAGCTCGACGACGCGCCAAACCGCTGGATGCCGTTCAAGCTGAACCACACTCCGACGAGGGTGTCCGGCCCCCGCCTATGGTCCCCTTGGGCGCCAGGCCGCTGGATGTTCAGAATCGGCACCAGCTTGTTCACGTCCGAGAGCGAGAGCTTGTCGCCGCTGCCAATGACGCCCTCGACCTGGGGCTCGTACTTGCCGCTGAAATAGGCCGTCATCCTGCGCCCGCTCAGATCGGCTTCGATCGTCTCGAGCTTGAGGGTGACGAAGACCGGCCCACTCACAGAGGTGGGTGCCTCGATAGGCCTGATCTCGTCCGTGCCGCTTCCGGCCGGCCGGTTGAAAGCCGCTTCAGGCGTCACGAAGTCGAGCCTGATCTCCGTACCCGTGGTGGCGTAGTCGAGGCGGTCCCTGTAGCGACTTCGTGAGAAATCGGACAGGCGGAAGGTGACGATGACGTCGTCCGGTTCATACCGGCGCTTCCGCCGCGATTCCAAGCCCTTATTCGCTTCGATCTCGGTCCAGAAGCCGGCCATGTCCACCCCCTCGAAGTTCAGGGAGAGCTCGGCCCGGGCCTCGACGCTTCGCAGCGGGTAATTGATGCGCTCGAATTCGGCGAGCGTCCGTTCGGCTTCGCTCAGCCGCTGGTTCGCCTCGCGCCCGATCTGCATCGAAATCTGGGCGTCGCGGCGTTGCTGCGCGGCCGCGGCGCGGATGATCAGGAAACTCTGCTTGAGGTCACGCTTCTGTTCCTCCGCTTTCTCTAAGAGATGTGCCAGGTCGCCAGCCTGACGGAGCGCCGCAGCTTCCGCCCTGGCACGCGCTTTCTCGTCCGCCTCTTTGCCCTCCTTCGCCTTCGTCTCGGCGGCCGCCTGCTGTTCGGCCAGCTTCTTGTCGGCGGCCGCCTGCTTCTCGACGATCGTTCCGAAGCCAAGCGCAAGAATGGAGATGAGGGCAGCCACCGTTATGATCCCGATCAGCACCCGGCCCTGCAGCGTCAGCCGCTTGACGCCGCCCTCGGCCTCGTAGGTGATCTTCTGGGTGGTGCTCCACAAGGCGGCGATCAGGCCGACGACCGGCCCGCTGAACTTGAGGACGGCAAGGATGCTTTCGTTCGTCACGAAGCGTCGCTCCGGGTTCGCTGGCGCCTGGGTCGAACATACTCCATTCTTTCGGCCCCTGCACCCGCGGGCGGTGTATCCCCATTCTCGAAGCGCCGGCGGGCTGCGGCGTGAAGAATGAGGGGACGCGGCCGGCAAAGTCGCGAAATTGACGCCCCGGCGGGGGCATGACACACTGAGATAGCGGGAGATCAGCCGGGGGGAGCAGGCAGATGCGGCGCAAGCAAATCGGGTTGACGGCGTCCAACGTTCTCCTTTCGACAGGCGTCGTCGCGATCTTCATGTACCTGCTGGTCCTCGCCATGGCCCAGGACCAGGTCATGGCGAAGCTGAGCCGCAGCACCGGCTTCAACAATTACAGTGCCTCCCTCATCGATGCCCGCAAAGCCAAGGAGACGGCCGAGCGGATCGACGAGGAGGCCGACAAGAGGCAGGAGCTCAGGGCGCAGGTCATCTCGGCGGAAAACCGCGCGGCCCTGGCGAAGCTGCTGTATGAGCGTGAGGCGGGGCGCCTCCGCCCGGCCATCGCCATGCTCCAAAGGACTCCCGACTGCCAGATCGCCCGTAATCCGATCGACGCCGTCGGCGGGCTGACCGAGCAGGAAACTGAAATAAGGGTCACCCAGGCGGACCTGGCCGCGGCGCAGGAATGCTTCAAGCTGAACGGCCAGCTGGGCGGAGATCGGCACCGGCTCTTTGAGCAGACCCTCGCCAGCGCCAAAAGCCGTTTGGATGCCTTGGTCCGGGCCGAAATGGCGAGCAAGGTGATGAAGCAGCAAGGCGAGGTGCTCCAGGCCGAAATCAACCGCCTTATCAAGGACCGCAACCTGCTCGCCCCGACCCGGGTCCATTTCACGGTGCTGGATCCGCTGGAATTCGACTGGCTTCCGAAATTCGTCAACTATCCGCCCTTCATCATCCGCGTCCTGTTGTCGTTCTTCTCGGGCACCTTCGGAGCGCTGCTGATCACGATGGTGTTCCTCGTCTACCCCAGCAAGCTGCGCGAGCGCGTGTCCGCCAAGCTCTATTACAAGAGGGTCTTCCTCGGCGGCCTCGTGGCCTTGACGGTTTTCATCGTCCTCACCGGCGGCGCGTCGATCCTCGGCACAAGCGAGGTCGCCACGGACGACGCCAACGTCATGTCGTTCACGGCGATCGGACTGCTCGCCGGCATGTTCTCGGACACCGTCGCCGACTGGCTGAGCGCGCGCGCCAAGACCATGTTCAGCGCCGACGAGGACGAGGACGGCCGGGACGGCAGCAAGGAAGCGGAGCGCGATGAACCGACGGTGACGGCCACATGACCGTCGAGGCTGTCGCCCGCTAAAAGTGATCGATCGGGGGACACACACCTTTGTGTCCCCCGGGCGGTGCATATGTGAGAAAGGATTCTCCGATGCGTGACGTACGCGTGAGCTTCCCCAGGCCTTGCGATGAAGTATGGGAGGCGATGATTCCGGCCGGCTGCGCCCGGGTGTGCGCGCGGTGCGACAAGGTCGTTCACGATCTTTCGCACTACGAGCTCGGCGAGGCCGAGGCGCTGCTGCGCCGCAACCCGGACGCCTGCGTTCGCGCTCGCATCGACGCTGATGGCGTGGTCGCGCTCAAGCGGGGCCGCGAGGGCAACGCACGGCGGATGGTGATCGCAGTTGCCGCGACGGCTGGCTTGCTGACGGCGGGCGCGCCAGCCCTTGCGAAGCCGGATCGTCCCGACGGCGCCATTGCGGGAAAGGTCGAAGCCTTCGGGTTCCGCGTTCGGGTCACTGCGACGGGCCCGGGCGGCCAGACATTTCGCGCGAAGGTAAGAAACAACGGCCGATTCAGGATCAGGAGCGTCCCCGCCGGCACCTATACGCTCACTTTCGTTCCCGACTGCGGAGATAAATGGACGGTCGAAAATGTCGTTGTCGCCAATGGCGAGACCATCGTGCCGGACTCTCAGAATGCGGGCGGGTGCATCATTATCGGAATGCTTCGGATCGAGGACGACAGGGCCTGACCGCGAGCCCCCCCCCGCCCGCGTTCGGCCGGTCTGCAGGGAGACACATATGGCCAAGGTAAAGGGACGACCGTCTGGAAGGAGTTCCAGGGGCGCCATCGCCCGTCACTCGACACCACCGGGCCCGAGCTGATGCACACAGTCTTCCCGCATCCCACGCTGTCGGAGATGATGCACGAAAGCGTATTGAATGCGTACGGGCGGGCGATCCATTATTAGCGGCGGCGCTTCACGCGGCATCCCTCTCGCCCTTCGCCCAACGGGCGGCTCCCCCCGTCGAGCCTCCGAGGCGTGGACTGCGTCCATCGCGGACCAAATTCCGCCTCGACGGGTGTTCCCGGCTGAGCCGGCTTGAGCTATCCTGAAACGGGTCGGAAAAGGGGACGCGGCATGGCCAGATGGAGATTCCCTAGATGGGGAGGCGTCGCGACGCTGGCCGGCGCGGCGATGCTGTTCGGGTCGGTGGGGATGACCGGGTGGGAGACCTGGGCAGCGGCCCGGGACTGTCCGGCCAAGCCAAGATCCTCCTCCCTTGCCGCCTATGTGACGCAGGCGAGCTTCAGGCTGGGCGGGCCGCTGTGCCTGACGATCGACCGGGAGCGGTTCTTCGCGACTGAGCGCATGGCGCTCGAGCTTCGGAAGAAGGCGGTCGAGGAGGCCAAGGCCGCTCTCAAACAGGCCAGGGACGACCGAGGGACAGACGCTCAGGCCGCGGCGGATGCGGTCAAGAACGCGCAGACTTGGGTCGACGAAGCGAATGCGGCCCTCGCCCAGCTGCCGCAGCGACGGAAAATCTTCCTGTTCGTCGACGATGTGAAGATCCCCGTCGAGGGGCGCGACATCGAAATTTGGCCGGGGGACAATAGCAAACTGGCTTCGGAGACGATCCAGCTGCGCGGAGCGGACAATGCCTCGAGCGACGAGGGGAAGGCCTGGCGGCGGATTTTGAGCGGGCCCACCGATTATGGGATGCGCAAGGTCAAGATCGGCGTGGCGGTAAGCGAGGGCGACGACAAGCCGCCGGTCATGCGTGTCGTGGAAGAGGGCCAAATCCAGCTGCAGGTCTTCGACCTGTGGCTCCTGCTTCTCGGCAGTGTGGGGCTCGTCCTTCTCGCGGCGGGAATAACCAAGCTCGGCTGGAAAACGGGCATGTTGCGCGACGGCGGCGCCGCGACGCAATTCAGCCTCGGCCGGGTGCAGATGGCGTGGTGGCTCGTGCTCGCCATTGGCGGCTTCCTTTTCATCTGGCTGGTGAGCGGCCAGTGGAAGGGCGTCGTCACGTCCGGCGTGATAGCCCTGCTCGGTATCTCTGCCAGCACCGGCGTCGCCTCTCGACTGATCGACAGCAATTCCGACCCCTCCAGCCCTCCCGCCGGCTCCGGATCGTCGGCCGCGGGCTCGAAAGGCTTCTGGACCGACCTCGTCGACGATGGGGACGGCGCCGCATTGCATCGCATCCAGCTGATCGCCTGGACCGTCATCCTCGGCGCGGTCTTCGCCTGGACCGTCGTCTGGACCTTCGGCTTTCCCGACTTCGACACGAACCTGCTGCTGCTGGTCGGAATCGCGGGCGGCACCTATCTGGGCTTTAAGTTCCAGGAGCCAGATACCGGCCACTCCAGCCCTCCCTAGGGGGAGGGGCGGGGCGCTGTCCTGCGTCGGCGCCGCTCGCCGGTCGCGCTTTCGGCGGAGGCGGCGCCGCGGTTCGGTGGACGAGCGACCCGTTCGACGGGGTGGCGGACACCGGCGAAAAGGGGGACAGTTACGTAACTCTCCCCTTTTCGTGCGGTCGGAAGATTTCGCGCAGGCGGAGGGTGGTCAGGAGGAGGCCGATCGCTAGGAGCAGGATCGTCTGGGGCTCCAGCAGGAGCGCGAGCTTGCCGCGGGCGAGCAGGGCGCCGATGATCAGGATGGCGGCGTTCCCGCTCGCCGCGGCCGCGCTCTGGAGGCGGGAGCGGGCTCCCGCCGCGGCGAGGTTGGCAAGGCCGGTGGTGACGAGCAGGAATCCGCCCGAAGCGAACCAGATCCCGGCTTCCGTGGGGCTGACGAAAGCCTTGTGGCCGATGGCGAGATGGAGCAGTCCGAAAAGCAGGACCAGCCCCGCGGCGATCCGGTCGATGCGGCGTATCATCAAGGCGCGCCCCCGCTGCTGACTCTGCCGACGATAGTATCGGAGCGTGGCGGCTGGAACCAGCGCGCAGTGCCGCCGGCCGGCGGAAGCACGGAGAGTGCGGACGGGGACGGAGCGCGACTGAGGATGGGGACAGTGACTGCGACTGTCCCCTTTTTGAGAAATCGTGCCGGATTCCCGCTTGCGCGGGAATGACATAAGATAGGAGCGAGGAGGGCGCCATGCCGACTGAAGCCCCGAAGGCCGAACCCGCCCTGCTGTTCGCCGCGCCGGTCTTCTGCGTCGCCGATATGGCCGGGGCGATGGCTTACATGACGGCGCGTCTCGGCTTCCGGGTCCAGGGCACGGCCGGCGATCCGCCGGCCTGGGCCTCGCTGCGGCGCGACCGGATCGAGATCATGCTGGTGTGCGGCGACCATCCCGCCCCGCCGCAGGACTGGGCCGCCTATCTCTATGTGCGCGACGCCGACGCTTTGCATGCGGAGCTCAAGGCGCGCGGTGCCGACATCGTCGGGCAGCCCAAGGACATGCCCTACCATTGCCGGGAGTTCGAGGTGCGGCTGCCGGACGGGCGGCGCCTCGCCTTCGGCGCCGACCTGACGAGCGCCTGACCCCATTACGGGGAGGTTTCTCCCGGCTGCTCGGGGTCGCCGGCCCGCCTCACGTTCACCGCCTGAAGGCCTTTGGGTCCCTGCTCGACGTCGAACTCCACTTTCTCGCCCTCTGCGAGATGCGCGCCGCCCGGCCGGATCGAGCTGTGGTGGACGAACACGTCCTCGCCCGTGTCCCTCTTGATGAAGCCATAGCCCTTCTCGCTCTTGAACCATTTCACGACACCCGCGTCCGGCATGCTGGCTCTCCCTCGGTCCAAGCTTACACTATGCGAACGGGGACAGTTACCGGTAACTGCCTCCCCATGAAGGCGCGCTATCAGGGCGCCTGCCATTGCGGCGCCGCCCGCTTCGAAATCGATGCCGACATCGACCATGTGCGGGTCTGCGACTGCTCGATCTGCACCAAGCGGGGGGCGCTCCTCCACCGCGTCGGCCGCCGGGACTTCCGGCCTCGACGCCGCCTCCGCGCCGACACGACGCATTTTCGGGAGCCGCCTTCGCCTTCGGCGTGGGGACGGTTGCTAGCAACTGTCCCCCGAGGCTAGGGACGCGGGGATGAGCGCGACCGGCCACGACAACCGCACCCTGCTGATTGCGTTCGCGGCGAATCTGGGCATCGCCGTCGCCAAGTTCGCCGCCGCGGCGGTGACCGGCTCGTCGGCGATGCTGACCGAAGGGATCCACAGCGTCGTCGATTCGCTCAATCAGCTCCTCCTCATCTACGGCCGCCGGCAGGCGAGGAAGCCGCCCGACCGCCAGCATCCGCTCGGCTACGGGCGCGAGCTCTATTTCTGGAGCTTCGTCGTCGCCATCCTCGTTTTCGCCGCCGGCGGCGGCGTGTCGATCTACGAGGGCGTCATCCACATCATGGCGCCCGAGCATGCGGTGTCGCCGCTGATCGCCTACGGCGTCCTTCTCATCGCCTTCGTGCTCGAGGGCGGCTCGACCTGGGTGGCGTTCAAGGAGTTCCGCGAAGCGAAGGGCGAGCTCGGCTGGTTCCAGGCGCTGCGCCATTCCAAGGACCCGCCGGCCTTCATCGTCCTCCTCGAGAACGGCGCGGCGATGGCCGGGATCCTCGTCGCCGCCTTCGGCCTGGCGCTGTCGCAACTGAGCGGCGACCCCTTCTTCGACGGCGCCGCCTCGATCGTTATCGGCTTTATCCTCTGCCTCACCGCCTTGCTGCTCGCGGTCGAATCGAAGGCTTTGCTGATCGGCGAGAGCGCCGACCCCGAGCTCGTCGCGGGCCTCCGCGCCGCCGCCGCGCACCGCTCCGGCATCACGGCGATCGGCACCATCGCCACCATCCACCAGGCCCCCGACCAGATTTTCGCGGTGATGAGCGTCGATTTCGACGACCATATCGACGCCGGCACGGTCGAGCGCATCGTCGGCGAGATCGAGGCGGAAGTGGCGCGGCGCTGGCCGGCGGTGAAAAGGCTCTACATCCGGCCCGAGCAGGGCGCGCGCGACACGATCGGAGGGGAATGATCATGAAGATCTTATTTGGCCTGGCCCTTGCCGGGATGGCGCTCGCCGCGCCCGCCGCCGCCGCCGAGACGATGGTCGTCACCGCCGACCGGATGGTCGACGTGCTTGCGGGACGCGTGGTGGATGAGCCCGTCGTGGTCATCACCGACGGCCGCATCGTCTCGGTCGTCGGCCGCGGCGGCGCGCGCCCGGTCATCCCCGCCGGCGCCACCCGGCTCGATTTGCCCGGCAAGACGCTGCTTCCCGGCCTGATCGACATGCACGTCCATCTGACCTCGCTCGCCGAGATCGGCGGCTATAGGACCTTCCAGCAGACCGACAGCTTCTGGTCCGCGGTCGGCGTCGCCAATGCCGCCAAGACGCTGCGCGCCGGCTTCACCACCGTCCGCAACGTCGGCGCCGACGGCTTCCAGGATGTCGGCCTCAGACAGGCGGTCGACGGCGGCTGGATCGCCGGCCCGCGCATCGTCACCGCCGGCTACGCGATCGGCGCGACCGGCGGCCATTGCGACAACAATATGCTGCCGCCCTCGCTCGACCGCGTGGAGAATAGCGTGGTCAACGGCCCCGCCGACGGCCGCGCCAAAGTGCGCTGGCTGCACAAATATGGCGCCCAAATGATCAAGATCTGCGCGACCGGCGGCGTCTTCTCGCTGGGCGATTCGGTCGGCGGCCAGCAATTGAGCCGCGAGGAGATGCAGGCGATCGTCGAGGAGGCCCATATGCTCGGCCTCAAGGTCGCCGCCCACGCCCATGGCGACGAGGGCATAAGGGACGCGATCCTCGCCGGGGTCGACACGATCGAGCATTGCAGCCTCGCCAGCGACGCCACCATCGCGCTCGCCGCGCAGCGCCATACCTGGTTCGACATGGACATCTACAATGACGATTACATCCTCGCCACCGGCACCGCCAACGGCACCGAGCAGGAGAGCCTCGACAAGGAGAAGATGATCGGCCTGAAGCAGCGCCAGACCTTCCAGCGCGCGGTCCGCGCCGGCGTGCCGATGCTGTTCGGCACCGATGCCGGCGTCTATCCGCACGGCGACAATGGCAGGCAGTTCGCCAAGATGGTCGAATGGGGGATGAGCCCGATGGAGGCGATCCGGGCGGCCACCCGCAACGCCGCGCAGGCGCTCGGCCGCGAGGGGGACGTCGGCGCGATCGCGGTCGGCCGCTGGGGCGATATCGTCGCAGTCGACGGCGATCCCCTCGCCGACATCCGCGAGCTCGAGGATGTCGACGTGGTGATCAAGGGCGGCGTGGTGGTGCGGAACGACTGAGCGCGGGGACAGTTACTTTTTCCGCACGACAGTGCCTCGTTTGGCAGGCCGTGCGGAAAAGTAACTGTCCCTATGGAGCGAGAAATGAAGGGATATTGCGACGATATCGAGAAAAGGACGCTGGAAAATGAGGATTTCCGCCGCGTCCTCTATACGGGCAAGCATCTCCAGCTGGTGCTGATGACGCTGCCGCCCGGCTGCGACATAGGCGAGGAGGTGCACGAGGACCGCGACCAGTTCTTCCGCATCGAGGAGGGCCAAGGCGAAGTGCGCATCGACGGCATCGCCAACAAGGTCGAGGACGATTTCGCCGTCATCGTCCCCGCCGGCGCCCGCCATAACGTCATCAATACGAGCGACAAGCCGCTCAGGCTCTACACGATCTACGGCCCGCCCGAGCACCGCGACAAGGTCGTCCACAAGACCAAGGCGGATGCCGCGCGCGACCACGACAGCGACCATTGGGACGGCGAGACGACGGAGTGAGACGGGGACAGTCACTTTTCCCCACGCCTTCGTCAATCAGCCGCGGCGGTGCGCAAAAGTGACTGTCCCCTGGCGCGGCACGTCTCACTCCTCAAGCAAGCTCACGCCGTCGAGTCGCGCGAACCAGCGGTCGAACGTCACGGTCTCCGTGCATCCAGCCTTCTTGCCCAGCTCGTGGATGATGCGGTCCGCGAGGTCCGCCGCGTCGCCCGCGAGCGCTGCTTCGATGGCGTCGCGGTGCTCGAGATGGATCTGCCGCGCCTGCAGCAGCCCGGCCACCGCTTCCGCCACGTCTTCGGCGGGCCGCCGGTACCCGCGCCGCAGCACCCAGATCATCTCCAGCAGCACCACGAGCGAGACGAAACCGGGCTGCCGGTCCGACAGCCGCTCCTCGAAAAATGCCGTCGCAAGACGAGCCTGGTCCGGCTCGTCCTGGACGAGGTACCGGACGAGGACGCTGCTATCGACTGCGATCAACGCGCTCGGCCGCCGCCGCGGCGATCGCCTCGTCCATCTCCTCGACGGTCAGCGAAGGCCCCTTCGTTTTCAGCAGGCCTTTCAGATCGCGGATGTCGCCGCTCCTCTTCCGCACGACGAAGCTGCCGTCCGCTTGCTCCTCGAACATCACCTTGCTGCCGGCGGCGAGCCGCAGCTTCTCCCGCATTGGAGCGGGCAGGGTAATCTGGCCCTTGCTGGTCAGGGTTGCGACAGGCATATTCCTTACTTATCGTAAGGAGGAAGAATTGTCAAGGTAGCGCCCTCGTCTCCTTGCAACTTTCGCCCGTTGACCCATATCCCTCTCGCGGCTATAGGCCGCCCCTGCCCGGGGCTGGTGGTGGGTCTGACGATCCAGACGCTGTCCTGAGACGGGCGCAGAGCTTGAACATTGCTGCATGTGTGCAAGGCCTGGGGGCCGATGGGACCCCATCAAAGTAGTACTTTGATGGGGTCCCCGATAGGCCGCCGGGGTTTTTGCGCTTTTCGCATGCCGGCAAAGTAACTTTAAGGAAGTGAAGGCTTCATGCCGACGATCAACCAGCTGATCCGCAAGGGTCGGGAGCCGCAAAAGGCGAAGAGCAAGGTTCCCGCGATGGAGCAGAATCCGCAGAAGCGCGGCGTCTGCACCCGCGTCTACACGACCACGCCCAAGAAGCCCAATTCGGCGCTCCGCAAGGTCGCCAAGGTGCGCCTCACCAACCAGCGCGAGGTGATCAGCTACATCCCCGGCGAGGGCCACAACCTCCAGGAGCACAGCGTGGTCCTGATCCGCGGCGGCCGCGTCCGGGACCTTCCCGGCGTCCGCTATCACGTCCTGCGCGGCGTTCTCGACACCCAGGGTGTCAAGGATCGCCGCCAGTCCCGCTCGAAATACGGCGCTAAGCGGCCCAAATAAGCCGCTGGCAGTAAGCCCCGGAGCCATTCCGGACCAGGCTGAAGAGAAAGGAAGAGCCGAATGTCACGCCGCCGCCGCCCCGAGAAGCGCGAAATCCTGCCCGATCCGAAGTTCGGGGACGAAGTGCTCTCCAAGTTCATGAACTCCGTCATGCTCGACGGCAAGAAGTCGGTCGCCGAAGGAATCGTCTACGGCGCCTTCGAGACGGTCGAGACGCGCGCCAAGCGCGATCCGCTGCAAGTCTTCCACGACGCGCTCAACAACATCAAGCCGGGGATCGAGGTCCGCTCCCGCCGGGTCGGCGGCGCCACCTACCAGGTGCCGGTCGAGGTCCGTCCCGAGCGCGCCCAGGCGCTCGCCATTCGCTGGCTGATCACCGCCGCCCGCGCGCGCAGCGAGAACACCATGTCGGCGCGCCTCTCGGGCGAGCTGATGGACGCCGCCAACAATCGCGGCAACGCGGTCAAGAAGCGCGAAGACACCCATCGCATGGCCGAGGCCAACCGCGCCTTCTCGCACTATCGCTGGTAATCACGGATTGTGCCCCGGCGAAGGCCGGGGCCCAGACTGGACTCCGGCTTTCGCCGGGGAACGAAAAAAGAGCCCGACAGGGCGTTGGAGTTAAGAACGTGCCCCGTACCCACTCGCTCGACCGCTACCGGAACATCGGCATCATGGCCCATATCGATGCCGGCAAGACCACGACGACCGAGCGCGTCCTCTATTATACCGGCAAGTCCTACAAGATCGGCGAGGTCCACGAGGGCACCGCGACGATGGACTGGATGGAGCAGGAGCAGGAGCGCGGCATCACGATCACGTCGGCGGCTACCACCTGCTTCTGGAACGAGCACCGGATCAACATCATCGACACGCCCGGCCACGTCGACTTCACCATCGAGGTCGAGCGGTCCCTGCGCGTCCTCGACGGCGCGGTCGCGGTGTTCGACGGCGTCGCCGGCGTCGAGCCGCAGTCCGAGACGGTCTGGCGGCAGGCCGACAAGTACAAGGTGCCGCGGATGTGCTTCGTCAACAAGCTCGACCGCACCGGCGCCAATTTCGAGATGTGCGTCGACATGATCGAGGACCGGCTCGGCGCCCGGCCGATGGTCCTCTATCTGCCGATCGGCATCGAGAGCAGCTTCAAGGGCCTGGTCGATCTGGTCGAGAATAGGGCGATCATCTGGCTCGAGGAGAGCCTCGGCGCCAAGTTCGAATATCAGGAAATCCCGGCCGACCTCGCCGATGCCGCCGCCGCCGCCCGCCAGCACATGATCGAGATGGCGGTCGAGCAGGACGACGACGTCATGACCGCCTATCTCGAAGGCAACGAGCCGGACGTCGCGACGCTGAAGAGCCTGATCCGCAAGGGCACGTTGAACTTCTCGTTCGTGCCCATTTTGTGCGGCTCGGCGTTCAAGAACAAGGGCGTGCAGCCGATGCTCGACGCCGTCGTCGATTATCTGCCGAGCCCCCTCGACGTGCCGCCGATCCAGGGCCTGAAGCTCGACGGCGTCACCGTCGACGAGCGTCCGGCCGAGGACAGCGCGCCGTTCGCCGGCCTCGCCTTCAAGATCATGACCGACCCGTTCGTCGGCACCCTGACCTTCGTCCGCATCTATTCGGGCAAGCTGGAAAGCGCGTCGCTGGTGATGAACTCGGTCAAGGACAAGAAGGAGAAGGTCGGCCGCATGCTGCTGATGCACGCCAACGACCGCGAGGACATCAAGGAGGCTTTCGCCGGCGACATCGTCGCTTTGGTCGGCCTCAAGGACACCACCACCGGCGATACGCTCTGCGCGCAGAACGCGCCGATCATCCTGGAACGGATGGAGTTCCCCGATCCGGTGATCGAGGTCGCGGTCGAGCCCAAGACCAAGGCCGACCAGGAGAAGATGGGCGTCGCCCTCCACCGCCTGGCGCAGGAGGATCCGAGCTTCCGCGTGTCGTCCGACATGGAATCGGGCCAGACCATCATCAAGGGGATGGGCGAATTGCACCTCGAGATCCTGGTCGACCGGATGAAGCGCGAGTTCAAGGTCGAGGCCAATGTCGGCGCCCCCCAGGTCGCCTATCGCGAATCGCTCGCGAAGCCGGTCGAGCTGGTCTACACCCACAAGAAGCAGTCGGGCGGCTCCGGCCAGTTCGGCGAGGTCAAGGTCGCGCTGGAGCCGGGCGAGCGCGGCTCGGGCATATTGTTCACCGACGAGATCAAGGGCGGCAACATCCCGCGCGAATATATCCCGTCGGTCGAGAAGGGCATGCGCGAGACCGCGGCGACCGGCTCGCTGATCGGCTTCCCGATCATCGATTTCAACATCCGCCTCCTGGACGGCAAGTATCACGACGTCGATTCGTCGGCCTTGGCCTTCGAGATCACCGGCCGCGGCGCGATGCGCGAGGGCGCCCGCAAGGCGGGGATCAAATTGCTCGAGCCGATCATGAAGGTGGAAGTCGTCACTCCGGAGGACTATCTGGGCGACGTCATCGGCGACCTGAACAGCCGCCGCGGCCAGATCCAGGGTACGGACAGCCGCGGCAACGCCCAGGTCGTCGAGGCGATGGTGCCGCTTGCCAATATGTTCGGCTACGTTAATGAGCTGCGGTCCTTCTCGCAGGGCCGTGCCCAGTACACGATGCAGTTCTCGCACTATGACGAGGTTCCGGCGAACGTCGCCGAAGAGGTCAAGGCCAAGCTCGCCTGAGCCGCTTAGAAGATTGAATTTGAACACAAACGAGGGTTAGAAAATGGCGAAGGCTAAATTCCAGCGGACGAAACCGCATTGCAACATCGGCACCATCGGTCACGTCGACCATGGCAAGACGTCGCTCACCGCGGCGATCACCAAGGTCCTCGCCAAATCGGGCGGCGCCACCTACACGAGCTATGCCAATATCGACAAGGCTCCCGAGGAGCGCGAGCGCGGCATCACCATCTCGACCGCCCACGTCGAATATGAGACCGAGGCGCGCCACTACGCCCATGTCGATTGCCCCGGCCACGCCGATTATGTGAAGAACATGATCACCGGCGCCGCCCAGATGGACGGCGCGATCCTGGTCGTGTCGGCCGCCGACGGCCCGATGCCGCAGACCCGCGAGCACATCCTGCTCGCCAAGCAGGTCGGCGTCCCCGCCATGGTGGTCTACATGAACAAGGTCGATCAGGTCGACGACGAGGAGCTGATCGAGTTGGTCGAGCTCGAAATTCGCGAGCTTCTGACCTCCTACGACTTCCCGGGCGACGACATTCCGATCGTCAAGGGTTCGGCGCTCGCCGCGCTCGAGGACAAGAATGAGGAGATTGGCGAGCAGTCGGTGATCGCGCTGATGAAGGCGGTGGACGATTATATCCCGCAGCCCGAGCGCCCGCTCGACAAGCCGTTCCTGATGCCGATCGAGGACGTCTTCTCGATCTCGGGTCGCGGCACGGTCGTCACCGGCCGCGTCGAGACCGGCATCGTCAAGGTCGGCGAGGAGGTCGAGATCGTCGGCATCTCCGACACCAAGAAGACCGTCGTCACCGGCGTCGAGATGTTCAGGAAGCTGCTCGACCAGGGCCAGGCGGGCGACAATATCGGCGCGCTGCTGCGCGGCGTCGGCCGCACCGACGTCGAGCGCGGCCAAGTCCTGGCCAAGCCCGGCTCGATCACGCCGCACACCGACTTCAAGGCGCAGGTCTACGTCCTCTCGAAGGACGAAGGCGGCCGCCACACGCCGTTCTTCGCCAATTACCGTCCGCAATTCTACTTCCGCACGACCGACGTGACGGGCGAGGTGGTGCTGCCGGAGGGGACCGAAATGGTCATGCCCGGCGACGACGTGAACCTCGGCGTCAAGCTGATTGCCCCGATCGCCATGGACCAGGGCCTGCGCTTCGCCATCCGCGAAGGCGGCCGGACCGTCGGCGCGGGGGTTGTCGCCGAGATCACGAAGTAGTAGAGGCACGCGCAGCCGCCCGGTCGGGAGATTCGGGCGGTTCGCTTTTTTTGTATGCGTAAATGGCCGTTCCGGGGCCGCGAGGGTCCGGATTGGCTTTGTTTGGTTTAAGGTGCCTGAACCTCGGCCTTGGCGGGCTTGCCCGCCAAGGCCTTGGCGAAGGCGGGCTCTTTCGCATCGGTAGCAGGTATGGAAACGCAGAATATCCGGATTCGCCTGAAGGCGTTCGATCATCGTGTGCTCGATCAGGCCACGGGCGACATCGCCGACACAGCGCGGCGCACGGGTGCTCTTATCCGCGGTCCCATCCCTTTGCCGACGCGCATCGAGAAGTTCACCGTCAACCGCTCGCCCCACGTCGACAAGAAGTCGCGCGAGCAGTTCGAGGTGAGGACGTACAAGCGGCTGCTGGACATCGTGCAGCCGACGCCGCAGACGGTCGACGCGCTGATGAAGCTCGATCTGGCCGCCGGCGTCGATGTCGAGATCAAGCTCGCTTAGCGGCGGGCATTAGCTGTTCGCCGGCGAAAGCCGGTGTCCAGTCTGGGCCCCGGCCTTCGCCGGGGAACAAGACAAGGGATACCGCACGGGCTCTTCCGTGGTCTGCGTCCCCCGCATTCCGCTTCGGCGGGAAAACAGCCCAGCGGGGTGATGCATCGGTTTCGGGCTGAACGGGTCCTATCGAAGTAGCACTTCGATGGGTGCCCAACACGCCCGCGGAATTGTCCGCGGGCCTCTGTCGAAGGAGTATGGTCATGCGCACCGGCGTGATCGCGAAGAAAATGGGGATGACCCGCTTGTTCCAGGAGGACGGCCGCCACGTGCCGGTCACCGTCCTGGCGCTCGACAACGTCCAGGTGGTCGCCCGCCGCGAGGCGGATTGCGACGGCTATGTCGCGCTCCAGCTCGGCGCCGGCGCCGCCAAGGCGAAGAACGTCGCCAAGCCGCAGCGCGGCCATTTCGGCAAGGCCGAGGTGGAGCCGAAGGCGCGGGTGGCCGAGTTCGTCGTCGCCGAGGACGCCCTGCTCGACGTCGGCGCGGAGCTCACCGCCGACCATTATGTCGCCGGCCAGTTCGTCGACATCCAGGGCGTGACCCAGGGCAAGGGCTTTGCCGGCGGCATGAAGCGCTGGGGCTTCAGCGGCCTGCGCGCCACCCACGGCGTCTCCCTCTCGCACCGCTCATTGGGCTCGACCGGCCAGCGCCAGGATCCGGGCCGGGTGTTCAAGAACAAGAAGATGGCCGGCCATATGGGCGCCAGGAACCGCACCCAGCAGAATCTCGAGATCGTCCGCACCGACGCGGCGCGCGGCCTACTCTTCGTCAAGGGCTCGGTCCCCGGCCACAAGGGCGGCTGGCTGCTGGTCAAGGACGCGGTCAAGGTGCCGCGTCCGGACGCCGCGCCCTATCCCGCCGGCATCCGCGAGATCGCCGGCGAGATCGTCCACGAGGAAGCGCCCGCCGGCATGATCGAGGAAGCCGCCGTGCACGAGATCCCCGCGCTGCCGGGCGCCGACGAAGTCGCCGCCGGCGTCGCCGAAACCGACGCCCACGCCGCCGAAGCCGCCGCCGCGGAAGCGGCCGAGGCGGCGGAAGAGACCCAGGCCGACGGCGAGACGCCCGCCGCCGACGAGAGCAAGGAGGGCTAAGCCATGAAGGTCAAGGTTCAGACCCTCGACGGCGCCAAGCCGGCCGGCAAGGGCTCGGACATCGAGCTCAACGACGAAGTGTTCGGCGTCGAGCCGCGCGCCGACATCCTCCACCGCGTCGTCACCTGGCAGCTCGAGAAGCGCCGGGGCACCGCCCGCGGTGCCCGCGAGCGCTCAGAGGTCAACCGCACCGGCAAGAAGTTCGGCCGGCAGAAGGGTGGCGGCACCGCCCGCCACGGCGACCGCCGCGCGCCGATCTTCGTCGGCGGCGGCAAGGCGCACGGCCCCCGCGTCCGCGACTTCAATCCGTCGCTGAACAAGAAGGTCCGCGCTTTGGGCCTGCGCATGGCGCTCAGCACCAAGGCGCGCGACGGCCAGCTGATCGTGATGGAGAATCTCGACGTCAAGGAGGCCAAGACCAAGGGCTTGAAGGAGCAGCTCGGCAAATTGGGCTTCGGCAAGACCGCTCTGGTGATCGACGGCGACGCATTGAACGTCGGCTTCGCTCTCGCCTCCTCGAACCTGCGCGAGATCAACCTGCTGCCCGCGGTCGGCGCCAACGTCTACGACATATTGAAGCATGAGACCCTGGTGCTGACCCGCGCCGCGGTCGAGAGCCTGGAGGCGCGGTTCAATGGCTAAGAAGCCTGCCAAGGCGGCGGTCGACATCAACCATTATGATGTCGTCCTCGCCCCCCACATCA